>ENA-ORRR01000212-ORRR01000212.1-human-gut-metagenome-genome-assembly--contig:-NODE-212-length-61674-cov-23.0477_pt1 | contig 61674 bp, 49 predicted proteins | sample MGYA00242182_ERZ509148 | MGnify/ENA primary metagenome ERZ509148 (study PRJEB26280, sample SAMEA2338674) | human gut metagenome | biome: human gut; feature: human-associated habitat; material: faeces... | reverse complement strand
GCGGCCCCGGTGTCAGCTCTGCTCCCTCCCAGGGGCAGGTAGCGGCGGGGGAGAAGCCGGGAGTGTAGAAGGCAGGTTATAAAAGGAGCACAGGAAAGAATAAGGCAGTACACAGGCCGGGAGCATGACTTCCGGCCTGCTTCTATTTTTGTATGGAACTGCATATAATAAATCAATCTACCAATCTGCCCGGAGGCCTGAATGTGAAGTGGAAACACAGGATTTATCTGCTGTCGGTCATTCTGTCAGCGGATTTTATCCTTCTGGCATATCTGACCTGCCTTTTGGCTGCTCCGGTTACGGTCAGGGAGGCATCAGCACCTGAGGGTACGTTTGAGCCGGAAAAATATCTCGCTCTTACTTTTGATGACGGCCCCCATCCCGTCCATACGCCGGTTCTTTTAGACGGTTTAAAGGAACGGGGAGTACCTGCTACCTTTTTTCTCATGGGAAGCTGTATACCGGGAAACGAGGCTCTGGTAAAACGGATGCAGGAAGAAGGCCACCTGATCGGAAATCACAGCTATAATCATGTGCGCCTTACAAAAGCCGGTTCTGCGGCTGTCTGTGAGGCGGTAGACCGCACCAGTGGGATGATCGAGGACATTACGGGCTCCCGACCTCAATATATGCGTCCGCCCTACGGAGACTGGAACGAGGAGCTGGAGTGTCAGTCCGGCATGACGACAGTCCTCTGGTCTGTGGATTCCCTGGACTGGAAGCTCAGAAACCAGAAGCGTATCGTAAAGAAGGTCTTGAAAGAAGCTGAGGATGGGGATATTATATTGATGCATGATATATTTGATACATCTGTGTCAGCGGCTCTGGAGCTGATCGATATCCTCCAGAGAGAAGGATATACCTTTGTTACAGCCGATGAACTGATGATTGACTGAAAGAGAGATAAAGATGAATCTGTTTGATTATATGAGAGAAAATACAATGGAAAAGGAAGCGCCTCTCGCTTCCCGTCTCCGCCCAAGGACGTTGGATGAGGTGGTGGGGCAGCAGCATATCATTGGAAAGGACAAGCTCCTTTACCGCGCCATCAAAGCGGACAAACTTGGATCTCTTATTTTCTACGGCCCGCCAGGAACCGGAAAAACCACGCTGGCAAAGGTCATTGCCAACACCACCAGCGCTGAATTTAAGCAGATCAACGCCACAGTGGCCGGAAAAAAGGATATGGAGGAGATTGTGGCCGCCGCAAAGGACAGCAGGGGAATGTACGGCAAAAGGACCATTTTGTTTGTAGACGAGATCCACCGCTTTAACAAGGGACAGCAGGATTATCTTCTTCCCTTTGTAGAGGACGGCACCTTGATCCTTATCGGCGCTACGACGGAAAATCCTTATTTCGAGGTCAACAGCGCTCTTATCTCCAGATCCCGCATTTTTGAGCTGAAGCCTCTGGAAACACAGGATATTCTGGAACTGATCCAAAGGGCCATTACGGATGTGGAACGGGGGATGGGTACATATGATGCAGTGATCGAGCCGGATGCAGCCCGGTTCCTGGCAGATGCGGCCAATGGAGATGCCAGAGCTGCCTTAAATGCAGTCGAGCTGGGTGTACTTACTACAGACCGAAGCCCGGACGGGAAGATCCACATTGATCTGGCAGCGGCTCAGGAATGCATCCAAAAGCGGGCTGTGCGCTACGATAAGGACGGAGACAGCCATTATGATACCATTTCCGCTTTTATAAAAAGTATGAGGGGCTCTGATCCGGATGCAGCTGTGTACTATCTGGCGCGGATGATTTATGCAGGTGAAGATATTAAGTTTATTTCCCGCCGGATTATGATCTGCGCTGCAGAAGATGTGGGAAATGCGGATCCCCAGGCATTGACAGTAGCGGTAAGCGCCGCTCAGGCCGCAGCGCACATCGGTCTGCCGGAGGCTCAGATCATCCTTTCGCAGGCTGTGACCTATGTGGCCTGTGCACCCAAGAGCAATGCGGCCTGCTGCGCTATTCAGGATGCCATGGAGGCGGTAAAGACGGAGCGTGCCATGCCTGTTCCCGTGCATCTTCAGGACAGGCATTATAAGGGCGCAGGAGCCTTAGGACATGGAGACGGCTATCTCTACGCCCATGATTATCCCAAGCATTATGTACGCCAGCAGTATCTGCCTGATGGCATGGAGGGCCGTATCTTTTACAGGCCGTCGGACAATGGATATGAAACACAGATGAAAGCCCATATGGAATGGCTTAAAAATTAAACTTTACAATCACAGGGGAGAGCGTTTATAATGTCTGTATAAGCAATCAGGGCGCTTTCCCCGCATATTCCAGGGGCTTTCTGTCTGAGATATCAGCGCCCGGACTCATTCACGGTCAGAACCGTTCCGGTTTTGTACCATTCCCACTTTTGATTACATTTAGATAATTCAGGATCAATACAACTGTTCGTAAAATTAAGGAGAATCATATGCGAGAAAAATTACAGACCCTTCCTTTAGCGGAGCTCAAGGAATTGGCGAAATCTCAGGGGCTTAAAGGCATCAGCACCCTCAGAAAAGCTGAGATCATAGAACTTTTGTGCCGGGAAAATGAGGCGGCCGCACAGTCTGAAGCTGTTTTGCAGCCGGATTCCGGTTCCAGTGAAGGCCGTGAGGCACAAAGCAGCCGTGAACCCCAAAGCAGCAAAGAAAACGGTGAGCCGCGGGACAGCGAAAAGTCACGGGACAGCGGAAAGCCGCGCGATGGACGCCCACAGCGTGACTCCTCACGTCAAACCCGTTTTGTCAGACAGCCCCGGACTTCATACGGGCAGCAAAATTCCAGAGAAGCTTCCAGGGATTCAGCAGAAAGCAGGGAGCCAAAGGAGAGCCGGGAATCCAGAGACAACAGGGAGTCAAGAGAGAGCCGGGAATCCAGGGAAACAGGAGACATTCGTGACACCAGAGAGACACGGGCAGACGTCCGCGAATCCCGTCCAGAGCCTCGCAGTGACGCTTCCGGCATTGCCGGTCAGGATATGGCAGAGCTTGACAGCGGAATTGAGGCAAACGGTATTCTGGAAGTTATGCCGGATGGCTTTGGCTTTATCCGCTGCGAAAATTTCCTTCCGGGAGAAAATGACGTTTATGTGGCTCCTTCACAGATCCGCCGGTTCAATTTAAAAACAGGTGATATCATTGTAGGAAACAGAAGGATCAAAGCAGTAACGGAGAAATTCGCCGCCCTTCTTTATATCAAAACAGTGAACGGATATCCCTTAAGCGCCACAGAACGCCGCCCGAATTTTGAAGATCTTACTCCCATTTTCCCAAATGAGCGTCTTCATATGGAAACACGGGGAGAGCGTAACTCTGTAGCAATGCGTGTGCTGGATCTTTTATCGCCCATTGGAAAGGGCCAGAGAGGCATGATCGTTTCTCCGCCCAAGGCAGGAAAAACCACCCTTTTAAAGCAGGTCGCCAGAGCAATTACTGTAAATCATCCGGATATGCACCTGATGATCCTTTTGATTGATGAACGGCCAGAGGAGGTAACGGACATCCGAGAGGCGATTGTAGGGCCAAACGTAGAGGTTATCTATTCCACCTTTGACGAGCAGCCGGACCGTCATAAGCGTGTATCAGAAATGGTGATCGAAAGGGCAAAGCGCCTGGTAGAACACGGGAGAGATGTGATTATCCTTTTAGACAGTATTACCCGTCTTGCAAGGGCTTATAACCTTACCGTAGCTCCCAGCGGCCGTACCTTATCAGGAGGCCTTGACCCGGCTGCTCTTTATATGCCGAAGCGTTTCTTCGGAGCCGCCAGAAATATGCGGGAGGGCGGCAGCCTTACCATTCTGGCTACGGCTCTGGTAGATACAGGAAGCCGTATGGATGATGTAGTATATGAGGAATTTAAGGGAACCGGAAACATGGAGCTGGTTTTAGACCGCCGCCTGTCAGAAAAGCGGATTTTCCCGGCCATTGACATTTTAAAATCCGGTACCCGAAGGGATGACCTTCTTCTTAACCGGCAGGAAGCAGAGGCCGTAGACATAGTGCGGAAAGCCACCAATTCCCTGAAGCCCGATGAAGCCGTAGAGCGTATCCTGGATCTTTTCTCCAAGACAAGAAATAACTATGAATTCTGCGAAATGGTAAAGAAGATACGCCTGCTGTAAGGGAAGTTTTACTTGGCATCTACTTCCCTTTTTTTTCCTGGTGTAGTATAATCAAAAGCATAAAAATGCAGGTATTACGATGCATGGGAAATCAGGAGGGAGTATAGAAATGAAAGATTACATGAAGATCTATCAGGAATGGCTGTCCAATCCGTATTTTGATGAAGCCACCAAAGCCGAGTTAAAGGCCATTGAAGGCGATGAGAACGAGATCAAAGAGCGTTTTTATATGGATCTGGAGTTCGGAACCGCAGGCCTTAGGGGGATCATCGGAGCAGGAATCAACCGTATGAATATTTATGTAGTAAGACGGGCCACACAGGGACTGGCAAACTACATTATCAAGCAGGGCGCTGCAGACAAGGGCGTAGCCATTGCCTATGACTCCCGCAATATGTCTCCTGAATTTGCCATGGAGGCGGCTATGACTCTGGCAGCCAACGGAATCAGGGCATACAAGTTTGAATCCCTGCGCCCCACACCGGAGCTGTCCTTTGCTGTCCGCGAGCTGGGCTGCGTGGCAGGCATCAACATCACTGCCAGCCATAATCCGCCGGAGTACAACGGCTACAAGGTATACTGGGAGGACGGCGCACAGTTTACACCGCCTCACGACAAGGGCGTGACAGAGGAGGTTCTTGCCATCGAGGATCTGTCCAGCGTAAAGACCACAGACGAGGCTTCTGCCATCGCAGCGGGCAAGTATGAGGTTATCGGAAAAGAGATCGATGACAAGTACATCGCTCAGGTAAAGGCTCAGGTTGTAAACCAGAAGGCCATTGATGAGATGCAGGATCAGATCCGCATTGTATATACCCCTCTTCACGGCACTGGAAATATTCCTGCCAGAAGAGTGATGAAGGAGATCGGATTTACTCACGTATATGTAGTTCCCGAGCAGGAACTTCCGGACGGAAATTTCCCTACTGTAAGCTACCCAAACCCTGAGGCCAAAGAAGCCTTTGAACTGGGCTTAAAGCTGGCTAAGGAAAAGGACGCCGACCTTGTACTTGCCACAGACCCGGATGCCGACCGCCTGGGCGTATATGTAAAGGATGCAAAGTCCGGCGAATACATTCCTCTGACCGGAAATATGTCCGGTTCCCTGCTGTGCGAATATGTATTAAGCCAGAAGCAGGCTGAGGGCAAAATCCCGGCAGACGGACAGGTTGTAAAGTCCATCGTATCCACCAATCTGATCGACGCGGTAGCCAAAGCCTACGGTGCAGAGCTGATCGAGGTGCTTACAGGCTTTAAGTGGATCGGAAAGCAGATCCTTAAAAATGAAACCACAGGAACAGGAACCTATCTCTTTGGCATGGAAGAGAGCTATGGCTGCCTGATCGGCACCTATGCCCGTGATAAGGACGCTATTTCCGCTACGGCCGCTCTCTGCGAGGCAGCTGCCTACTATAAGCAGAAGGGAATGACCCTGTGGGATGCCATGGTAGCCATGTATGAGAAATACGGCTATTACAAGGATTCTGTCAAGTCTATCGGTTTATCCGGCATCGAAGGTCTGGCAAAGATCCAGTCCATCATGGAAACTCTGAGAAATAATACCCCTGCAGAGGTAGGCGGTTACAAGGTAGTATCAGCAAGAGACTACAAGCTGGATACGATCAGGGACATGGAGACAGGAGCGGTAAAGCCAACCGGACTTCCGGCCTCCAATGTACTGTACTATGACCTGGAGGACGGCGCATGGATCTGCGTAAGACCTTCCGGTACAGAGCCGAAGATCAAGTTCTACTTTGGCGTAAAGGGAACCTCCTTAGAGGATGCAGACCAGAAGGAAGCAGACCTTGGAGCAGCTGTTATGGCTATGGTAGATAAGATGATGTAATATAAAAGCAGTATAAAGATCAGCCGCCGGGCAGTGCGTACTGTCCGGCGGCTGATCGACGTTTATTTGTGAAGCTGTTTTTCTGCAATCTCCCGCAGTTCTTTAAATGCGGTTTCGAACCGTGTGGAACGGGCTCCCGGATTACGTTTCAGGATCCCTCTCTGGTATAAATCTATGTGGAGGGCCATATGCTGTCTCTGATGCGCCAGCTCAGACATCCTCCTGGTAAGAGAGCGGATCTGCTCTTCTTTGGAAGTCCTGTAAAGTGCAGCCTCGGCTTTTGCGGCAGCCAGCTTATGGGAAGCCTCTTCCTGGATATTGGCAAGTTTCTGGTTTGTTTCTGCTTTGAGCAGGGCTAACTGCACCTGTATATCTTCCAGTTCTGCCAGCATATGGGTCATGGAATCCAGTACCTTTGCCAGATTGAGGGCAGCCTGTACTGATTGTACGGTATCAAGGATGAAAAATACGGATATAAACAGAACCCAGAGCAAAAGCAGAGCTTGTGAGGTGTTTACGATCCAGAATTCCACCGGCTTATGGATTACCTCTGTCAGAAGCAGGGTAAGAACCCCCCAGGCAATAGAAGAAGAAAGGCAGATATATCCGTGTAAATTAAAAGCCTGGCTGCTGTAGTCCCAGTAGCGTACCCGGAACAGCTGTTCCATGCACCAGCCGGTTATATATTCAAGAGCAGTAGAAGCGGTCATGCCGGCCAGAAAGACCAAAAGGAGATGCTCTCTCAGAGGGAGGGATACCCACAGCATCATCACAGCTTCCGTACCATACAGAGGGAGCAGAGGCAGCCGCAGAAATCCCCGGTTTACAGGACGCCTTTCTTTTAGAGAAACATAGGATGATTCAAAGATCCACCCTAAAAAACAGTATAGATAGAAAATAAACAGCCATTGATACCAGGTGTATTGATACATATAATTATCCTCCATTAATGGTTGTATTATATTACCAGGTTACTACCCGGTCAATCACCTTTTGCTGTTCCTGTGAGGAACGGGTCAGATAGATGCGCGTGGTTTCGATGCTGTCATGTCCCATAAGGTCTGCCAGCAGGGAAATATCATTGAATTTTTCAAGAAAATTTTTTGCATACCGATGGCGGAAGGAATGGGGATATACCGTTTCAGGCCGGATCCGGTATCGTTTTGCAAGCACTTTAAGCTGTAAGCCGATTCCTCTGGGAGTAATGGGCTTTCCGCAGCGGCTGGTAAATATATATCCGGATGACAGTTCTCTCTGTTTTAGCCACACAGCCATTTCCCTGCAAAGCTGTTTAGGAAAATAAATACGGCGCATTTTTCCACCTTTCGTGTACAGGTCCATACAGCCTACGGCAATGTGCTCTGCCTTGATCTGAACCAATTCGCTTACTCTGGCTCCGGTAGCACCCAGAAACCGCACTACAAAGTACCAGAACAGATCCTGATCCTTCAAAAGTCCCTTTTTCAGTTTTTCATAATCCCGTTTTGAGATTATATTGTTGAGAAATGGTTTCTGCTGGCACCGCACAGGAGGAAGCCGGAAATCTTCCGGAATTCCACTGTTTTTTTGGTACTTCACATATTGGTTAATCCCATAGATCCGTGTATTTACTGTTGCAGGCCGGTATTTTTTCAAAAGCTCTCTTTTATAGTCCTGTAATTCGTCTACGGTCAGCTCCTGATGATTTTTATAAAATTCCCGCACAGACGCCGCATATACCCTTACCGTATTTTCCGACGCTCCATTTTCTGAAAGCATGCTTTTAAATTCCTCGATTCGATCCTCCGGGAGCAGGGAGTTTCCATTGTTCACATTCATCCCATATGTCTCCTTTCACCAGTCTACTACCTTATTTACGATCCTGTATTGTTCTGCGCTGCTTCTGCGCAGATAAATCCGCGTAGTTTCAATGCTCTCATGTCCCAAAAGATCTGCCAGCAGAGAAATATCCCCGCAGGCTTCAATAAAGTTTTTGGCGAACCGGTGGCGGAAAGAGTGGGGGTACATTACCTCCGGATCCAATCCATACCGTGCGGCAAAGGTTTTCAACCGCGAGCGTATGCCGGAGGGAGTAATAGGAGCTCCAAAGCGGTTTAAAAACAGGGCTCCATCTGTACGGGCTGTAAAGTCATCCCATTTAAAAAAGGCTTTTCGAAGATTTGAAGGAATATAAATCCTCCTCATCTTATCCCCTTTGGAATACAGATCCTTAAAACCGCAGTGTACATCCCCTACCTGAAAGGTTACAAGCTCGCTGACCCTGACTCCGGTAGCCGCCATAAGACGAACGAGGAAATAATAGACCATTTCCTCATCCTCTAAAAGCCTCTGTTTCAGATATTCATAATCGGCCTGACTGATAATCTTATCCAGCCAGGTTTTCTGCTGGATCCGTATCATGGGGGCAGGAGAAGACCGGAGCTTTTTATCTTCTATAAAACAGTTTATTGCTCTGAGTCTTAAGTTTACAGTCTGGGGCTTATAATGCTCAAGCAGATAAACTTTGTAAAGCTGCAGATTTCTGGAAGTAAGCTGGGGATAGAGCCTGTAAAACTGCTCCACAGCATAGCGGTAAACGCAGATGGTGTTATCGGACATATTTTTCTCCTGAAGGTGCTCCAGGAAAACCTCCAATCCCCGGACAGATGATGATTTTGTAATCGCATTCATAATGAATCCTCCTTTTTTCATCCATCCTAGACCGATTTTTTAGAAAATGTAAGTGTGGGGGCTGGATAGCTACCAGGTTACGATAGAATCAATGATCTCACGCTGTTCCTGGGAAGATTTTGTCAGATAGATCCGCGTGGTTTCAATACTTTCATGTCCCATCAGATCCGCAAGCAGAGCAATATCATTGCAGCGGGCCAGGAAATTTTTAGCGAACCGGTGGCGGAAGGAGTGTGGATATACCGTTTCCTCCGGAATACCATACTGTCTGGCACGGAGCTTAAGCTGGCTATTGATCCAGCGGGGAGAAACGGCTCCGCCTTTTCGGTTGCGGAACAGAAAACCGGATCCCATGTTCTGCGAGTCCATCCATCCGGAAGCTTCTGAACAGAGATAGTCGGGGAAATAAATCCTGCGCACCTTTCCGCCTTTTGTATACAGATCCATATATCCAAGCTGTATATGCTCCCGTTTGATCTGGATCAGCTCACTGACTCTGGCTCCAGTACAGGCCAGGAACCGCACTGCAAAATACCATTTCATATCCCGGTCTTTTTTCAGATTGTCTATAAGCTTTTCATAATCCTTTTCTGAAATAATATTATCCAGAAATGGAGGATTCTGGCTGCGGATTACGCCAAGGCGGAAATTTTTTTCCGGAAGTGTCCATTTCCCACTTGTTTCATAAGAGTTTTTACACTCAGAACAGTAAGCCAGAAAGCGGTTTATACCATAGATCCGGCTGTTTACGGTAGAAATTTTATAGTGCTCCATCAGATACCGTCTGAATGCATCCAGATTCTCTGCGCTGATTTCTCCATAGAGCCTGAAAAAGAGCCGGAGAGCAGCCAGACAGCTGTCAACGGTGTGTTCTGATGCCCCATGCTCCTTCAGATACAGGATAAATTCCTCCTCCGGCTCCTTCGGCTTTTTTCGTTGTCCCATGATACATCCTGCCTCCTACCAGTTTACGACCTGATTGAAAATCCGCGCCTGCTCAGTGCTGGTCCGCCGCAGATAAATTCGGGTAGTTTCAATGCTTTCATGTCCAAGAAGATCGGATAAAAAAGAAATATCTCCGCCGCTTTCAATAAAATTTTTGGCAAACCTGTGGCGCAGTGAATGGGGATATACAACTCTTGGGTCAAGTCCATAGCGGCATCCAAGTACCTTTAACTGTTTGCGTACTCCTGAGACAGACATACGGCATCCGCTGTGATTCAAAAAAAGAGGCCCTTTTTTTCGGCCTTCATTGGAAAGCCAGTCCTTCAGCCTGCTTTGCAGTCCTGACGGAATATATACACGCCTTATTTTATTGCCTTTTGAAATGATGTTCCGGTATCCGTGGGCGACGTCTTCGCAGTTAAATTCCACCAGTTCGCTGACCCGTACGCCTGTGGCTGCGATCAGACGCACGATATAGTAAAAGGTCAATTGTTCATCCTCCAGAAGCCGTTGCTTCAGATACTCATAGTCTCCCTGGCTGATCACATATTCGGTATATTTTTTTTGTTGAATTTTTAAAAGCCGCGTATTCATATTTTCTTTTTGCTGGAATCTGAGAAATGAATTCAGAGCACGTATTCTGGCATTTACAGTCTGCGGACGGTAGTGATCGATAAGATAGGCTTTGTAAAGGCTGATATGTTCCGGGGTGATCTCGCCGTACCGTTCAAGAAAATCCCTGGCTCCGAACATGTAAGAGGAAATCGTATTTGGGGACATATCACGGTTTTGAAGAAAGATTTGAAAGGCGGTCAGCGTTTCCGCCATGGCGTCTTTCCCTGTGACATTAGATGGCAGCTGTTTCATGCTGTGCCTCCTTAAAATAAATTTTGAAAATGATAATATCACAGATACAATTGAAAATGAAATAGTCAAATTGTTAATAAAGTACAAAAAATATATAAAAATAGTATATTTGTCATCTGTTTTATGAAAATTTAACAAAGATAGACAAAAATAAACAAAACTGTCATCTTATGTGCCTGAAAAAAGGCATGAGAACGATTCTCCCATGCCTTTCTATTTTGTCGGTATTTGATTTTGTTTTATTCAGCTGTCTCAGGAGCAGCTGCATCCTGCTGCCATACACCGTTTTCATCTACATAGAAGCCGTCCGGCGTAGTAGTATCCTTTAACATCCAGCCGTCCTCGTTGAGATAATACCATTTTCCGTCCGGATCCTGTTTCCAGCTGTTGGTGAGATAAGAGCCGTCAGACTGCCTGAATTTCCAGCCGATATCGACAGGCTCCCAGCCGGTTGCGACGCCGGGCCCCAGATTTACGGTTTCTTTTACAACCGTAGAAGCATTCCCGTCCCATACGCCGTTTTCATCTACATGATATCCGTCCGGAGTATCTGTATTTACAGCCATCAGGGCCGCCATATTGAAGTAATAGTATTTTCCGTCTGTATCCTGGAACCAGGAGTTTGCCAGATAATAGCCGTTCTTCTGGATGTAGCGCCAGCCGTCCGTATCCTGGAACCAACCTGGCATATAGGACACGCGCTTGCCTTCCGGCGTTACATAATGGCCGTCCGGCGTAACGGTATCCTTAAGCATTACTCCGCGTTCATCCATGTAATACTGCTCATCTTCCAGAGTAAGCCAGCCATTTGTAATATAGGTTCCATCGGGCTTTAAGTATTTTTTCGAGCCGTCTGCTTCTGTCTGCCATCCGGGAGTAACCGTACCATTGTAAGCGCCGGCATCGGAACCATCTACATTGATGAGGTATTTGCGTACCTCCGGCGGGAGAGAAGAGGTGTCAGTGCCGTTGGGAAGATGGACTACATTGATATAGCGTTTATCCGTATCCAGATTTTTATTATTAGTTTTAAGGATGATCTGGAGCACCGGTTGAGTGCCTTCCGGCAGACTTCCCCAGTTTTCAGGAATCGCCCAGACTCCATCGGTATTTACCAGATCCGGCACAGTACCCCATGGTCTTGCATAGGTCATGGGATCAAAGGTATAGGCATAATCATAGCCTCTGTTTAAGATCACATTGCTTTCAGTAATGGTATTTCCGCCTACAAGAATTGCAAAATAATTTCCATTTCCGCAGTCAATGGGACGCCATTCAAAGAGATAAGCGCCGCAGTTTTCCATAGATGTACTGGAAAAGGATGTATTTACGGCAGCAAAAGCCGGAAGAGAAGAGGACGCAGCCATCACAGCGGCCAGTCCAAAGCACAATAAACGTTTTCTGATCATGAAAAGCCTCCTTTTGGTATCATTTTGAAGGGTATATTGAAATATAAAAAGAAGCGCTACAGCTAACATATCTCTATATCAGCTATAACGCTTCCCCCTTATGTCATATTAAATCTGACTGAATGTTGATCCGAAGATTAGTCCTCAACGTAGATAGCAACAATGCTGTTCTCGCCGTTAGCCTTCTTCTCGGTTACATAGTAGTAATCGCTGCCGTCCTTGCTCTTGCCCTTGCCATCAACGATCTTACCAGAGGTATTTACAAGGATGTACTCCTTCTTGTCGCCCTTGGAATTAGCCTCGGTCTTGTAGGTGATGGAGTATGCCTCGGACAGATCCTCAGCCTTCTTGGTGTTACCGTTTCCGATATTTACAGCCTCATTACCATTCTTGCCGTCTAACTCATCCTTAACAACTACGCCTTCAGCGTTCATGAACTCCTTAGCGTCATCCAGCTTGCGGTAGGTGCTGTACTCAGCCTTGCCGTCAGCATTTACATGAGTTGTCTTCTCAACAACGATGTACTTGTCATCGGAATCAGCCTTTAACAGCATACCGGACTGGTACAGCTTGTCATCTTCCTCACCAGTTACACCAGCACCCTTGTTGCCGCCGGACTTCTCGAAGTAGAAGTTGTGGTTCTCGCCGTCGATCTCAACGTTGGTCTTGTTGGTTCTCATAGCGCCGTCATCTTCGTCACCGAAGTAGAAGCACTTGTAGCCTTCTGGCTCATAGAACTCAGCTGCGTGATCAAGGAAGTCATCCTCGTTATCGAAGTTCCATGTATCATCATCATCAGCGTATACGCTCAGGCTCTGGTTGTCAGCATCTTCCTTGATGAACTTCAGGCCATTCAGCATACGGCCGTCGTTACGGAATGCATACTTCTTGCCCTTGATGGTCTTGAACTCGCCTGCGTACAGGTTGCCGCTGCCATCTGCATAGTACCAGAAGTCCTCGTCATCGTTGTACTTATCTTCGTTCAGGTACTCAGCAGGAACTACCTTGAACCAGCCCTTGCTTACGCGGGCACCATCTTCAACACTATTGAAGTACTTCCAGGACTCGGTATACTTGGAATCGAATGCCTTACCGGTAATTACCTCTGCAGAAGAAGCTACATTGGAAGTGAATGCGTTAGGATTGGTACCCAGATCATCCTCATCCAGAGACCACTCAGCTACCATTGCGCCGTACTGGTCGAAAGCGTACTTCTTACCATTGATAGTCTTATCCTTGGTTCTGTCGCCGTCCTCAGCGAAGATCTTCTTACCATTGGATTTGAAGTAGAACCAACGTGTCTGATCCTCATCATCGTTGAATGCAGCAGCGGTGTACTTGTAGTCATCGTTGGTTGCTTCATCGTATGTGATATCCAGCTGTAACCAGCCAGTGGTCATTGCACCGTCATCTTCGCCGCCGAAGTAGTAAACGCCTTCCTTGAAGCCGTCACTGTCTGTATCGTCAACGCGCTCTGCGCTGTCCTCGTCAACCCAGCCGTACAGCATCTTGCCTTCGTCATCGAAAGCGTACTTCTTGCCATTGATGGTCTTTAAGGAAACCTTATCGTTGTCACCATTGGTTAAAGCCTTGCCGTTTGCCTGGAAGTAATACCAGTAGTGCTCTGGCTCGTCATCCTCGCCAGCATCCTCATTCTCAATAGCAACCCACTGGTTGGAAGCCATTACACCGTTGATATCTACATAGTAGTAGTTATCGCCGTCCTCGATGAGCTGATCGATTGCCATCTCACCGTCGCTGTCCAGGTAATACCAGTTGTTTCCGGACTTCTTCCAGGAATCGGTTGCTCTCTCGCCGTCACGGTTGTAGTATACCCATGTTCCGTCTTCCTCTGCCCAGCCAGTAGCTGCGAAAGAAGTCATGGAAGCGCCGATAGCGAGAAGTGCTGCTGTTGAAAGTACAGCAACTAACTTTGTCTGCTTCTTCATAATGAATGCACTCTCCTTTTTGTTTTTGAAATACTTTTTGAAATTCCTTAATTGCATTACGAGTAGATTATACTTCCGATAAGGAAAATTATCAATACTTTTTTTGCATTTTTTGCAAAAACTGCTTATTTTTAGGAATATTGATATTTCCCGGATGAATAACCAGCTCCATCACATGACATAGTATATTATAAATTCCGAAAAAAAGCCATAACTTTTACCTGTGCATTTTCTTACGTAATTATTACAAAAGTATTGAATAAGTGTATTATTGTATTTATCTGTGTACATGGATGTAAATTTAATGAAAAGAAAACGGTTTCCGTTGCTCTTGCGTCTTAAATAGCCGGATGCTATAATCAAAACAGGAGTGCGTGGGAAAGGACGGAATGAATTTACAAAACACATATACGGCTAATACAATTCTTTCGGCGGGTCCTGACGCCCAGAAAACAGATCATGTATGCAAGGCAGTTCTAAAGTCGCGGTGGGTTCTGGCAAATATACTGAAAGGTGTTATCCCTGAATACGCGGATACACCGATCCATGAAATTGCCGAAGCCTATATCGAACCAGATCAGATAGAACTTTATCTGCCGGTAAATGGTTTCCCGGAACAGATCCAGGGACTCGATAAGGAAGATACTGCTTATTTACAAACCACGGTATATTATGATGTCCGGCTGCGGGCGCTGCTGCCAAACCGTACGAAAACTCAGGTGTATTTGTATATTGATGTGGAAGCCCAGAATGCTGCGCGTGAAAGCCGTCTTGGATATCCGCTTGAAAAATGGGCCATTTATTATATGTCCCGTATGATTTCAAATCAACTTCAAACGGTTTCAAGAGATACGAATTATAATGTGATTCAAAAGGTCTACAGCATATGGATCTGTATGGGAGATGATATCCCTAAAAATATGCAGCAGTCTATTACAGGGTTTACCATAGCCAAAAAGGATATTTATAGGAAAATAGATATCCCTAAGAAAAACTATGATCTGATGAGCGCTGTTTTCATACGGCTGGGGCATGGCGAAACAGAGGAACATCTGCTTGGAATGCTGCAGACCATTTTCACAGATAATGCACCGCCGGAGGAGCGGCTGAAAAAGCTTGAAACCGGTAAATACAAAACCTACTACGATCTCATTTCTGATGGGACTTTGACCTTAAAACAGGCAGCTGAAAAGTGCAGTCTATCCCCGGATGAATTTCAGAAGAAGCTGATTGAGTTAAAAATCACAGAAGCATGATACATTGACACGTATATTTGGAGAGGTTTTAAAACAGGTCCGGCGCATGCGGCAGGATGTATTTTCTGCTGCGTCTGCCGGGCTTTTTTACTGCATTTTTTAATTGACAGAATTTGACAACGGATATACTATATCATTATGAAACGTTAGTTTTCAGACGATTATCAGAAAGGAGAAGAGTTATGAAACGTTTTACAAAAACAATGGCTGCTTTGGGGTTGGCAGCAGTGATGGGAACCGGATCTGCTTTTATAAGTCTGGCAGATGTAACAACTTCTGTAAATCCGGTGGCTACTTCCAGAAAATCAGGATGGGTGGACGTACAGAATCGCTGGTATTATTTTGATGCAAACGGAAATCCCGTGAAAAACCAGTGGATTCAGGACGGAAATAACCGCTACTGGATGCAGGAAGACGGAGAGATGGCAAAACAGAAATGGATCTATACCGAAGGACAGTGGTACTGGGTGAATGCCCAGGGAGCTCAGGCCAGCAACATCTGGGTAGAGAGCGGAGAGTCCTGGTACTATATGGGCGGAGACGGACGGATGATGACCAACACCTGGCTGGATTATGCAGGAAAATGGTATTATCTCACAGAAACCGGCGCTGCTGCCAGAGGATGGAAAGAACTGGGAGGAAAATGGTATTTCTTTAATGATTCCGACTGCAGTATGGCAAAGGATACCATGGTCGGCCAGTACCGTGTAGATGTAAACGGTGTATATATTCCTTAGTATAAAAAAGAACCGCAGGATCCATTTTCACAGATCTGCGGTTCTTATTATATCCGTTGATACAGAAATGATATCTCAGGACGTTATCAGCGAAAAGCCTGATTACTTCAGAGTAACCTTTGCTCCCTCTGCCTCTAACTTTGTTTTGATATCCTCTGCCTCTTCCTTGGAAGCGCCCTGCTTTAATACCTTTGGTGCGCCGTCAACTACGTCCTTAGCTTCCTTCAGGCCAAGACCGGTAGCTTCACGAACAACCTTGATAACCTTAACCTTGTTAGGACCAACCTCAGTCAGCTCTACGTCGAACTCAGTCTTCTCCTCAGCTGCTGCTGCGCCAGCACCTGCTGCTGCAACTACAACGCCTGCTGCTGCAGATACGCCAAACTCTTCCTCACATGCCTTTACTAAATCGTTCAGTTCTAATACGGATAATTCCTTGATAGCTTCGATAAACTCAGCGGTTGTTAACTTTGCCATTTTAATTTCCTCCTGTTTATTATTTACTTTCGATAATATGGTCTTTCATCTTATGCGGCCCATGCCGGTCTAAGCGGCTGCGGGCGGCCAAATTTTGCATTGAAGCTTATGCTTCTGCTGCGCCACCGTTCTTTTCTGCGATCTGGTTGAGAACGCGTGCCAGATTGGTGATTGGGGACTGGATGCTTCCAAGCAGCTTGCCAAGAAGTACCTCTCTGGATGGGATTGTAGCGATCACCTGAGTACCAGCCTGATCGTAGTAGGTTCCTTCTACTACGGAGCCCTTCAGTTCCAGATTTGGAGCTGTCTTTGCGAACTCAGCAAGGATTCTTGCAGGTGCAGTAGCATCATCTTTGGATACTGCAAGAGCAGTAGGTCCTTCCAGATGTGGATCCAGAGCTGCGAACTCTGTTCCTTCTGCGGCACGCTTGATCAGGGTATTCTTGTATACCTTGTAAGACACGCCAGCTTCTCTTAACTGCTTACGCAGTCTTGTATCCTGCTCAACTGTCAGGCCGCGGTAGTCAACAACAACTGCGCCGCATGCGCCGTCCAGCATAGCCTTGATCTCGTCAACGATTGGCTGCTTTAATTCAACTTTTGCCATGAATGGTTTACCTCCTTATAGTATTTGTGCATTGAAAACCATAGCATGGGAACGGATATAAAAAACCTCCCTGCCGCATGGACAGAGAGGACGCAAAATCTCGATCAGAGTTTTGTATGTTCCTCGGCAGGCGTTAAACTTACACCTTACGGTACCTGCTGTCTTCGGGCATTCAACACTTGTACTAAGATAGCACATTTATTTTAAAATGTCAACTTATTTTTCAAGAAAATATAAAACAGCGGACCCGCAAAAATGCGCTGTCCGCTGTGATTCTATATTCTGGACTCCAAATTAGTTGGAAAGCTTTGCTACGTTCAGCTTTACGCCAGGACCCATAGTAGAGGTAAGAGCTACGCTCTTTAAGTATGCGCCCTTTACAGTGCTTGGCTTTGCCTTTAAGATAGCGTCCATAAGCGTCTGGAAGTTGTCCGCTAACTGCTCCTCGGTGAAGGAAGCTTTTCCTACTGGCACGTGGATAATGTTTGTCTTGTCAAGTCTGTACTCAATCTTACCAGCTTTGATTTCCTTGATAGCCTTGGTTACGTCCATGGTTACGGTACCAGCCTTTGGGTTTGGCATTAAGCCCTTGGGTCCAAGTACACGGCCCAGACGACCAACAACGCCCATCATGTCAGGAGTTGCTACTACAACGTCGAAATCCAGCCATCCTTCGTTCTGGATCTTCGGGATCAGCTCCTCAGCTCCTACAAAGTCAGCTCCTGCTGCCTGTGCCTCGTCAGCCTTTGGTCCCTTTGCGAATACCAGAATACGAACGGTCTTACCGGTTCCGTGAGGAAGTACAACAGCACCGCGGATCTGCTGATCAGCGTGACGTCCGTCACATCCTGTTCTGATATGAAGCTCTACAGTCTCGTCAAATTTTGCAGAAGCGTTCTTCTTAACGATAGAGATAGCGTCTGCTACGTCATAAAGTGCAGCGCGGTCTACGTTCTTCATAGCCTCTGCATATCTTTTTCCTGATTTCATTTAAAATAACCTCCTAGTGGTATTGACGGGGAATCTCCCTCCCACGTTCTCTGTTGCAAATACAACGGGTATTCCTATTACTCCTCGATGGTAACGCCCATACTTCTTGCAGTACCGGCTACCATGCTCATAGCTGCTTCCAGGCTTGCTGCGTTTAAGTCTGGCATCTTTGTCTCTGCGATCTTCTGCAGATCAGCCTTCTTTAATACGGCAACCTTGGTCTTGTTAGGAACGCCGGAACCGCTCTTAATGCTGCAGGCCTTCTTGATCAGAACTGCTGCAGGCGGAGTCTTTGTGATGAAGCTGAAGCTTCTGTCAGCGTATACGGTAATAACTACAGGGATGATCATGTCGCCCTGATCTGCTGTTCTAGCATTGAACTCCTTGGTGAACTGTACGATGTTTACACCGTGCTGACCAAGAGCCGGACCAACTGGCGGAGCTGGTGTAGCCTTGCCTGCTGGAATCTGTAATTTGATATATCCTGTTACTTTCTTTGCCATCTTAGGCACCTCCTAAAATCATGTGGTATTGTCGGGAATGTCCCTCCCACCAGCCTTCGCACCCGCAAAAGCTGATCTTTTTGTCTGTTCCACAGATCTGCTTACATCTTCTTGACTTCAGCAAATCCCAGCTCGACCGGTGTCTCGCGGCCGAACATTTCTACATTGATGGTGATGGTCTGTTTACTGTCATTGACAGCCTTAATGGCGCCTACAGTATCCTTCCATGCACCGGAGATAACGGTTATCATATCTCCCACTTCAAAATCGACTAAGACATCTGTCTTTACGAAGCCCAGACTTGCCATCTCTTCTTCTGTCAGAGGAACCGGTTTGGAGCCCGGACCAACAAAGCCTGTAACGCCTCGGGTATTGCGTACTACGTACCATGTGTCATCATTCATGACCATGTTGATCAGTACATAACCCGGGAACATCTTTTTGTCGGCTTTCTTCTCCACGCCGTTTTTCAGCTCTACTACAGGGAGCATGGGCACAGACACTTCAAGGATCTGATCCTGAAGATTTCTGTTTTCAATGGTCTTCTCGATATCGACTTTGACTTTGTTCTCATAACCTGAGTAGGTATGGACTACATACCAATGTGCTTCTGACATACAATCACCCTCGCCTTTGAATTAAAGAATAAAACTTAAACCGAATTTCATAACCATGTCCAGTACGCCGATCAGTACACCGATGAAAATGGACATGATCACCACTGCAACTGTCTGCTTGGCTACGGTTTCCTTATCAGCAAAGACGATCTTTTTGTACTCTTTTTTCAGGCCCTTGAAAAAGCTTGGCTTTTTCTCGTGCTTAGCCGTTTTCTTGTCAGCCCTGGCCGCTTTTTCGGTGGTTTCTACAGCAGTATTCACTGTATTTTCTTCCATAATTTCACGTCCTTTACTGAACAGGATTACTTTGTTTCCTTGTGTAACGTATGTCTCTTGCAGAATCTGCAGTACTTCTTGGTCTCCATGCGGTCCGGATGAGTCTTCTTATCCTTCGTCATGTTGTAGTTACGCTGCTTGCATTCTGTACATGCCAGTGTGATCTTTGTGCGCACGACTTCCACCTCCATTTAATTTATCGTAAATCATTGAGTTGCTTCAGGTCTTAATTTTGAGCATAAAAAAAAGACCTGTCTTCCATTCGCCCGTATAATATAACACAAAAATCCGGCGTTCGTCAAGAGGAAGGACGGTCTTTTTTATGAAGAGTTTTTAACGGCCTGAGCCGATACAGATGACCGCAGGGATAATCCGCTCTGCCCCGGCATTCTTTAAGGCTCTGGAGCAGGCTTCCATGGTGCTTCCGGTGGTGTAGATATCATCCACCAGAAGTACGGTGCGTATTCCGGACGGGAGCCTGCCGCATACAAAGGCCTGTTCCAGATTTTTGAGGCGTGCTCCCGCATCCAGTTCCTTTTGGGGCAGAGTCTTTTTTGTACGTTTCAGAAATTCAGTTCTCATGGGAATCCCGGTCTTTGCTGAAAGGCGGATCCCCAGCTCCTGAGCCTGATTAAATCCCCGCTTTTTCAGGCGGCTTTTATGGACGGGCACAGGGATAATGCAGTCAGGAGAAAGGCGGCAGATCGCCGGGCCAAAGCGCCGGAACATGGCCTCGGAATAAAAATCCAGATATTCCCTGCATCCGTGGTATTTGATCAGGGCCATGGAACGGCTGGCTGTATCATTGTAATTGATCAACGCCATCCCTGAATCAAAGGAATGGGGATGTCTGGTACAGTCAAAGCAGTATTCGGCCTCAGGGTTTACAATCTCTTTGCCGCAGCATTTGCACACAGGACAGCGGACAAAGGCCAGCTTTTCCATACAGTCTGGGCAGATCAGATTTCCTTTCGGCATGACAATTTCAGAGCACACAGGGCACCGGCGGGGGTAGAGAAGATCCAGAAAGCCGGCATACAGACGGGACAGGGGCATTATTGGGGGCATGATTCCTCCTTATAGATTTCTTCGATTCGCGCCTTTAAGCCGGAACAGCGTTCCTGTTCCATTGCATTTGAGGCCATGGTATAAAATGCATCGGGCCGTCCTACCAGACAGACACAGGAACGGGCTCTGGTGACGGCGGTATAGAGGAGATTTCGGGTCATAAGCATCCGAGGGCCAGAATACATGGGGATAATGACAGCCGGATACTCGCTTCCCTGGGATTTGTGGATGGTAATGGCGTAGGCTAATTCCAGCTCCTCCAGCTGCTTAAAGCTGTATTCCACCAGTTTCCCTTCGTCAAATTCCACGGTAAGGAGCTCTGCATACTCGTTGATTTCCCGTATCATCCCCATATCGCCGTTGAAAACGCCGGAGCCCTTGTCAATAGGGATACCGTAACGGTTGCGGACTTCCCACTCCAGCTGATAGTTGTTGCGGATCTGCATGACCTTGTCTCCGGTGCGGTAAATAATCCCTCCGGCCTCTTTTTCCTTTTTCTCCGGCGAAGGGGGATTCAAATGGTTCTGCAGGATCTGGTTCAGCCGTTCTACCCCCAGAGCGCCTTTCCGCATAGGCGTCATGACCTGAATTTCATTTTCCTGTGCCTGGACGTAGCCGGGAAGCTTTTTCTGAATCAGAGTAATGGCGGCACTTATGACAGCATCAGGATTGTCGCGGCGGATGAAAAGAAAATCCCGGCTTCGCTTGGACAGATCTACCGTCTCGCCTTCGTTGATGCGGTGAGCATTTACAATGATATCGCTCTGAGCTGCCTGACGGAAGATACGCGTCAGCTTTACTACATTAAAACAGCCGGAGCCTATGATATCTTTTAAAACATTTCCGGGGCCTACGCTGGGGAGCTGATCCACATCACCTACCAGAATCAGCCGGGTTCCCACGTTGACAGCTCTCAAAAGAGAGTGTATCAGGCTGATATCCACCATAGACATTTCATCAATAATGATCACGTCTGCATCCAGGGGATTCTCTTCATTCCGGTCAAAACGCATACCCGCTGTGGAATTGCCGGAGGATGCGTTATTTCCAGAACCGGTTATCCCGATGGGAACCAGCTCCAGCATGCGGTGAATGGTTCTGGCCTCCCAGCCGGTAGCTTCGGTCATGCGCTTGGCTGCACGGCCGGTAGGCGCTCCCAGAAGGATTTCCATGCCCTCAGCCTCAAAATAACGGATGATCGCGTTGATCGTAGTAGTTTTTCCCGTACCTGGACCGCCGGTGATGACTAAAAGCCCGCTGTTCACTGCCTCGTAAACCGCCTGCTCCTGAAGCTCGTCCAGGTGGATCTTTTCCTGCTTCTGGATTTTCAAAAGGTTGGTTTTAATCTCTGTTTCCGGGATATCGCCCCGGATGTTTAAGTCGTGAAGCATACGGGCAGTATTTAATTCCAGATAGTAATAATGGGAGGAGTAGATCAGCGGATCAGCGATCTGGCCTTCTTCGCAAAAGGGCATTTTTACTACCAGTTTCCGGTCGATCTGCATATCCATCAGGTGCTTGTCCATGGTTTCGGGCGCCACCTTTAAAAGCTCCGACGCCTGTTCAAACAGCCGGCTCTTTGGCAGATAGGTATGACCATTTGCAGACGCCTGCAGGAGCACATACAGGATACCTGCTTTTATCCGGTAATCGGAATCTGTGAAAATTCCCACTTTCCGGGCGATTTCGTCTGCCATTTTAAAGCCAACGCCGGGAATATCGTCCGCCAGACGATAGGGATTTTCCTTGATAATGCTGTACAGCTTCGGGCCATATTCCTGATAAATTTTAGCAGCCAGATTCAGGGTGATGCCGTAGTTTTGAAGAAACATCATGGCCTGACGCATATCCCGCTTTTCCTGAACCTGTTCTCCGATAGCCATAGCCATTTTTTCGCTGATGCCCTTAATCTCTGACAGGCGTTCGGGTTCTTCCTCCATGATCCGGAAGGTATCTGCCTTAAAACGGCGCACGATCCGGGCTGCCAGAGCTGCGCCTACCCCCTTGATGGCTCCGGAACCCAGATAGCGCTCCATAGAAGCGGCATCTTCGGGGTTTTTCAGCTCATAACTTTCAATCTGAAGCTGTTCACCGTAAACAGGGTGCTCTGTCATACGGCCTGTGGCCTGGATCATATCGCCTTCTGCGGCATAGGAAACCGTTCCCACCATCACAACTTCGTCTCCGTCGCTCTGATCGATGACAGTCATAATGGTGTAACCGTTTTCTTCATTCCGAAATTTTATTTTTTCAATAAATCCTGTGATGGTTGCCATAGTAAGGATACCGCCTTTTGCTTCTGTATGGATTCTGCCCTCTGATGGGGACCGGTGATAAAAAGAACCCGGCTGAAATCCGGGTTCTTCTGTGGTTTATAAAGCTTTAATAATCATCCCGCTCTTTGCCGCCGCCGATTCCCATGGAAGCCTCCAGAGCAGAAGTCATACCATGAGCAAATTCGATGAATTTACCGGTTCCGATGGCTACGGCTGTCAAAGGATCCTCAGCGATCACAGTGGTAATGCCTGTCTTTTCTTCAATCAGCGCATCCAGACCGCTTAAAAGGGAGCCGCCGCCTGTCATAACAATACCGCGGTCGAAAATATCCGCTGCCAGCTCCGGCGGAGTACGCTCTAATACATTGTGTACCGCGTCTACAATCTGAAGAGCCGGCTCTCTGAGCGCTTCCAGTGTCTCCTCAGAGGAAACTACAATGGTTTTTGGAAGGCCTGTCACCAGGTTCCGGCCTCTGACCTCCATGGTCAGAACCTCCGGACGGCGGGAGGCCGCACCAATATTGATCTTGATCTCCTCAGCAGTACGCTCACCGATCAGAAGATTGTGTTTCTTTCTCATATAACGAACCAGAGCCTCGTCAAAGTCATCACCGGCAATTTTGATGGAGGTGCTTACAACCGGGCCTCCCAGAGAAATCACAGCGATATCTGCGGTACCGCCTCCGATGTCAACGATCATATTTCCGCAGGCCTTTCCAATGTCAATGCCTGCTCCGATAGCTGCGGCTACGGGTTCCTCAATGATGGCAACCTCACGGGCGCCTGCCTGGTAGGTTGCATCCTCTACTGCCTTTTTCTCTACCTCAGTCGCGCCGCTGGGAATACATACGCTGATGCGGGGCTTCCTTAAGGTACGCTTGCCAACTGCCTTGTTAATGAAATACTTCATCATCTTTTCCGTAATCGTGTAATCGGAAATAACGCCCTGACGCAGAGGACGGACTGCTACAATATTGCCGGGAGTACGTCCGATCATAAGACGGGCTTCCTCGCCGATCGCCATGATCTTATTGGTATCCCGGTCAATGGCAACTACTGACGGCTCTTTTAATACAACGCCCTTACCCTTGATATATACAAGGATACTGGCGGTTCCTAAGTCGATTCCAATGTCATTTGACATCATTGAAAACATATGAATATTTCCTCCTCATTATCTCCAGGTGCAGTGCGGAAGCATTCCGCAGGGCAGGCAAAAACAGCCCGGCTCAGTTTTCATCTGTGCAAAAGGCTGTGGATAGTTACGTTTTAATTGATAGTACCTATTATATACAATATTGTCCAGTTTTCAAAGACTTTTTTTCTTTATTTATTTTATTTATGATTTTTTAATAGTGTGTACATCTTTTAGACATAATTATTGTTTATGATGAACACTGTTCACCGAGAGGTGGACAGGCCTTTGTTTCAAGTGATTACTTGAAATCACAAAGCTTTTTCATACTCATACCGGACGGAGTGATCCGTCCGGTCCCCCTAAAATAACATCCCCCTATTTATGAATGTATCCCGTCCGGCAAGTCCGGACGGGATTTTTATATTGTGCTTCACTGCAGTTTTGCGTTGTAATTTTCCCGTAATAATTTTATAAGGAATTTCATCTTTTTTTTATAGAACGTCCATATTTTTATCACATTTTTAGGGCATACTATAGAAGAATTAGTTACAAGCTTTTTCATACTCATACCCGGACGGAGCGATCCGTCCGGTCCCCCCTTTTTTAACATTTTCTTTTTTATTATACCTACCATTCCATTGCATGACATTTGTCAGGCAGAACCGCCCTCCGGTACGCCAACACCGGAGGGCGGTTTTTTGGTGCACTCCCTATATTTTTCCTTATCGGAAGTATAATCTACTCGTAATGCAATTAAGGAATTTCAAAAAGTATTTCAAAAACAAAAAGGAGAGTGCATTCATTATGAAGAAGCAGACAAAGTTAGTTGCTGTACTTTCAACAGCAGCACTTCTCGCTATCGGCGCTTCCATGACTTCTTTCGCAGCTACTGGCTGGGCAGAGGAAGACGGAACATGGGTATACTACAACCGTGACGGCGAGAGAGCAACCGATTCCTGGAAGAAGTCCGGAAACAACTGGTATTACCTGGACAGCGACGGTGAGATGGCAATCGATCAGCTCATCGAGGACGGCGATAACTACTACTATGTAGATATCAACGGTGTAATGGCTTCCAACCAGTGGGTTGCTATTGAGAATGAGGATGCTGGCGAGGATGACGAGCCAGAGCACTACTGGTATTACTTCCAGGCAAACGGCAAGGCTTTAACCAATGGTGACAACGATAAGGTTTCCTTAAAGACCATCAATGGCAAGAAGTATGCTTTCGATGACGAAGGCAAGATGCTGTACGGCTGGGTTGACGAGGACAATGCAGAGCGCGTTGACAATGTAGATGGTGATGGCTTTAAGGATGGCGATTACTACTTCGGTAGCGAGGACGATGGTGCAATGACTACTGGCTGGTTACAGCTGGATATCACATACGATGAGGCAACAGAGGACAGCTATAAGTATGTTGCTGCTGCATTCAACGATGATGAGGATCAGACCCGTTGGTTCTACTTCAAATCTAATGGTAAGAAGGTTGCTGCCGATCCCGGTGACAGAACTAAAGATAAGACTATCAACGGAAAGAAATATGCATTTGATGAACATGGTGCAATGGTAGCTGAATGGTCTCTGGATAAGGACGATGAAGATACTGCATCTAAGGCTGCAATTGATGATGGCAAGGTTGCATCCTTCAGCAATGCACAGGCTGGTGATGGAAACTACGCTAAGTACACTGAGGCATGGAAATACTTCAACAGCGTTGAGGATGGTGCTCGTGTAAGCAAGGGCTGGTTCAAGGTTGTTCCTGCTGAGATGCTGAATTCCGGCAAGTATGATGATGATGAAGATGCATGGTATTATGCAGATGGCAGCGGCAATCTGTACGCTGGCGAATTCAAGACCATCAAAGGTAAGAAGTATGCTTTCCGTAACGATGGACGTATGCTGAGTGGCCTGAAGTTCATCAAAGAAGATGAAGATACACAGAGTCTGAGCGTATATGCTGACGATGATGACGCCTACAACTTTGATAATGAAGATGACTTCCTCAAGAATGCAGTTGAGTTCTATGAGCCGGAAGGCTATAAGTGCTTCTACTTCGGCGATGGAGAAGACGGTGCTATGAGAACCAACAAGACAACTGTTGAGATTGATGGCGAGAATCATAACTTCTACTTCGAGAAGTCCGGCGGCAGCAAGGGTGCTGGAAAGACCGGAGAAGAGGATGATAAGCTGTATCAGTCCGGTATGCTGTTAAGAGCTGATTCCGATGATAAGTACATTGTTATCGAAAAGAAGACATATGCTCAAACTGCTGATCATGATGAATATACTTCTTATGCTAAGTTAGAAGATGCTAAGGAATTCTTAGAGGTCGTTGGTAATGCTAAAGTAGATTCTCTTGCAGGTGATCATGAGGCAAATGACAATATCAATCTTGGAAATGGCAGCGATAAGAAGTTCGAGGATCTGTCTGAGGCATATACCTTCGATTATACACAGCTTCCAACAGAAACAGATGTTATTGAAAAAGAGTATATCCTTGTAAATACATCTGGTAAGGTTATCGATGGCAACAGCAAGAGCAAGGATGGCAACGATTACGTTTATGTAACAACCAAGTCTGAAAAGGACGGCGTAAGCCACATTGTTGGTGTATATGTAGAGGACTAATTTAAAGTTCTTTCTCATATCGACTAATCTAATATAAGGGGGAGCGTTATAGCTGATATAGAAATATGTTGGCTGTAACGCTTCTTTTTATATTTCAATATACCCTTCATAACTATACCAAAAGGAGGCTTTTCATGATTAGAAAACGTTTATTATGCTTTGGGCTAGCCGCTGTGATAGCTACGTCCCCTTCTCTTCCGGCTTTTGCTGCTGTAAATACATCCCTTTCCAGCACTTCTATGGAAAACTGCGGCGCGTATCTCTTTGAATGGCGTCCCATTGACTGCGGAAACGGGAATTACTTTGCGATTCTGGTGGGTGGAAATACCTTAACAGAGAGCGATGTAATCTTAAACAGAGGCTATGATTATGCCTATACGTTCGATCCCATGACCTATACAAGGCCCTGGGGAACGGTACCGGATCTGGTAAACGTCGACGGAGTCTGGGCGATCCCTGAAAATTGGGGAACTCTGCCGGAGGGAACTCAGCCCGTACTCCAGATTGTCCTTAAAACCAATAATAAAAACCTTGATACAGATAAACGCTATGTAAATGTGGTTCATCTTCCGGGAAATGTTGACCCCTCTTCTCTCCCGCCAGAAGTCCGCAAGTATCTGATCAATGTAGATACCTCTGATGCCGGCGCCTACAATGGCACCGTTACTCCCGGATGGCAGACAGAAGCAGATGGTTCCCAGAAGTATTTAAAACCAGACGGAACCTACATAACCGGATGGCTCACTTTGGATGAGGATCAGTATTACATGGATGAAAACGGAGTCATGCTGAAGGATACCATTACACCAGATGGATATTATGTAACTGCTGAGGGCAAGCGCGTATCCTATATGCCCGGCTGGTTTCAGGATACGGAGGGATGGCGCTACATCCAGAAGAATGGGTACTATATGGCTAACACATGGTATCAGGATACCGATGGAAAATATTATTACTTCAACATGGCGGCTCTGATGGCAGTAAATGATGATACGCCAGATGGCTATCATGTAGATGAGAACGGTGTCTGGGACGCAAATGTTTCCACTAAAACGCAGGAAACAGTAAATCTTGGCCCCGGTGTTGCAATTGGATGGGAACCTGTCGATATTGGTTGGAAATACAAACAGGCAGATGGCACTTATCTTACTAACAGCTGGAAGCAGGGGCAGGACGGAAAGTGGTACTACCTCAATGAAGACGGATGGATGCTGAAGGATACAACTACACCGGATGGATTCTATGTAGACGCAGATGGTGTCTGGGATGAAAATGCAGCCAATTGACAGTAAATAACGGCATATAAAAAACAGGGTAAAGACTATTTCTGTTATAAAAGAAATAGAACTTTACCCTGTTTTATATTAACTGCTGTAATAAGATTTACTGTACAGGTTCTTCCGAAGATGCAGAGCCATTCCAGATACCGTTGGCATCTACATAGTAGCCGTCTGGAGTTGTAGTGTCCTTTAACATCCAGCCATCCTCATTTAAGTAATACCACTTGCTGTCCGGATCCTGCTTCCATGAATTGGTAAGGTAGGTTCCGTCCTCCTGCTTGAATTTCCAGCCTGTATCAACAGGCTCCCAGCCGTCTGTCACGCCCGGTCCAAGATTTACTTTATTATTTACAGTGCTTGCATTTCCATCCCAAACGCCGTTGGCATCTACATAGTAGCCGTCAGGAGTAACATCATCCGTTTCCATGTAGGTTCCGATATTGATGTAATACCATTTACCATCCGTGTCCTGAATCCATGTAGCCCCTGCATAGCGGCCATTTTTCATGATATAGTGCCACCCGCCTGCATCCTGATACCATCCGGGAATGTAGTTAGTTTTTTCGCCATTTACATTTACATACTTTCCGTCCGGCGTAATCGTGTCTGTCAGCATATAACCGTTTTCATCCATGTAATAGGTTTCATCATCTGCATTCAGCCATGTATTGGTAATAAAGGTACCGTCTGGCTTACGGTATTTTTTCTTTCCTGTTTCATCGATAAACCAGCCACCGGTAATAGTTCCATTATAGGCTCCTGCATCGGTTCCATCTACATTGATCAGATATTTACGAACTTCTGCTGGAAGGGTGGAAGAATCCACATTTCCCGGAAGATGGACTACATCTACATAGCGTTCATTGGTATTAAGGTTTTTGTTATTCGTTACGAGGGTAATGCGTGTGACAGGCTGTGCTCCTTCGGGAAGAGAAGACCAGTTTTCCGGGATTCCCCATACGCCGTCGATATTTACCAGATCCGGAACCTGTCCCCAGGGACGGGGATATTTCATTGGATTAAAGGTGTATGCATAGTCATACCCCCTTCGTAAAATAACATTTCTCTCAACGATTGTATTATCTCCTACGATTATCGCGAAAGAATGTCCATCACCACAGTCTACCGGACGCCATTCAAACAGATAAGCACCGCAATTTTCCATCGTTGTAGTGTTCGCTGCAAAGGCAGTAATAGCTGACGATATGGAAAGAGCAGCTGCCAATAGAACAGCTTTTAATTTACGTTTTATCATATGGTAGTCCTCCTTTGATAAAAAGAAAGAGCGCCGTAGCTAATAACAATATCAGCCACAACGCTCTCCCCCTAATGTTTAATTGTCAATATCTGATTTAAGATCAGTCTTCAACGTAGTAACCAAGGATAGAGCCGCCCTTAGCCACTACGAACTGATAATCATTGCCGTCCTTATTCTTGGACTTGCTGTCGATTACCTTACCGGAAGTGTTCACTAAGAAGAACTCGCCTGGATTTGTACCAATCTTAGTTTCTGTAGTTCCGTCTTCCTTGGTAATAGTTCTAGAAATAACAGCGATTTCCTGAATATCCTCAGCTTTTTTATTTACACCAAGCTGATCCAGTTTATCTTCAACGGTGCCAGTTGAAATTACATTGTGATCATCATCGGCACGGATAGCATCGATAAATTTAGATGCATCATCTAACTTGAGATATCCCTTCTTAGCATCATCAGCACCTGTGGAAGATTCGCCCTCGTTAACATACTGAACTACCTGATACTTCTCATCAGAACCAGCTCTTACAAGCTTACCAGACTGGTAGTACTTATCATCCTTTTCACCAGTCTTACCAGCACCCTTATGGCTGCCAGACTTCTCGAAGTAGAAGTTGTAGCTGTCGCCATCAATAGATACGCTAGTCTTATTAGTTCTCATGGCACCGTCATCGCCATCACCGAAGTAATAGCAACGATAACCGTTAGCGTTAAACCACAGAGCATTCTCATCGAAACGATCCTCATCATCAAATGGATGAGCACCATCGTCATCAGCTACAACTGTTAAGCTGCCGGTTCCTTCGCCCTTGATAAACTTCAGACCATTAACCATACGACCGTCGTTACGGAATGCATACTTCTTGCCCTTGATGGTCTTGAACTCGCCTGCGTACAGGTTACCGCTTCCATCTGCATAATACCATGCATCCTCATCATCGTTATATTTGTCATAGTTCAGCCATTCAGCTGATACTACCTTAAACCAACCTCTGCTTACGCGGGCACCATCCTCAACGCTGTTGAAGTATCTCCACTCCTTAGTGTACTGAGCACTAACTCCGTTTCTATCAGCAGTACTGTGAGTTCCAAGAGCACCATCTGTATAGTCAGTATTAAATCCATTAGCCTCTGCCTTAGATGCAGCAGTAATAGAATCAACGTCAAGAGACCACTCTGCTGTCATAGCGCCGTACTGGTCAAACTCATATTTCTTACCATTGATAGTCTTGCTCTTCTGCTTATCATCTCCGCCTTCGGCCTTTACTTTCTTACCATTAGACTTGAAGTAGAACCAACGGGTCTGATCCTCATCATCGTTGAATACAGGAGCGATCTCATAGTCATCAGTTGCTTCATCATATGTAATATCCATCTGCAGCCAGCCAGTGGTCATTGCACCATCGTCCTCGCCGCCGAAGTAGTAATCGCCTTCCTTGAAGCCGTCACCGTCTACATCGTCAACACGCTCCGCTGTGTCCTCATCAACCCAGCCGTACAGCATCTTACCTTCGTCATCGAAAGCGTACTTCTTGCCGTTGATGGTCTTCAGAGCTACCTTGCTGTTCTCGCCATTGGTAAGTGCCTTACCATTAGCCTGGAAGCAATACCAGTAGTGCTCTGGCTCGTTGTCGTCACCAGCATCCTCATTCTCAATAGCAACCCACTGGTTGGAAGCCATTACACCGTTGATATCTACATAGTAGTAGTTATCGCCGTCCTCGATGAGCTGATCGATTGCCATCTCACCGTCGCTGTCCAGGTAATACCAGTTGTTTCCGGACTTCTTCCAGGAATCGGTTGCTCTCTCGCCGTCACGGTTGTAGTATACCCATGTTCCGTCTTCCTCTGCCCAGCCAGTAGCTGCGAAAGAAGTCATGGAAGCGCCGATAGCGAGAAGTGCTGCTGTTGAAAGTACAGCAACTAACTTTGTCTGCTTCTTCATAATGAATGCACTCTCCTTTTTGTTTTTGAAATACTTTTTGAAATTCCTTAATTGCATTACGAGTAGATTATACTTCCGATAATGAAAATTATCGCGGACGGTTTACAGAGCCACATATATATCGTGATTATTACGGAATTAATTTGCTGAGAAATACAATTAAACGATATAATTTTGTTTCTAATGATTCTTTTGAGATTAAAATCAATTGTTAGTCATATATTATAATAAAAGCAAAAAACGATGTTTAAAATCTTTAAATTGCAGAAAAACAGCAAACTCCGTTGACAAAACATTGAAAGGAGATTAATATGAACATATATAAACCGAAAGAGGTGTCAAAGATGTTATTAGAGTTTAAATGTTCAAATCATAAATCAATCAAAGAAAAAGTGATTTTTTCCATGATTGCAGGAAGTGATAATACATCGGAAGAACTTTTAAAAAAATTTGGCAATTTGAGGGTTTTGCGTTCTGCTGTTATATATGGCCCAAACGGGTCTGGAAAAAGTAATTTTATCAGCGCCCTGTCATTTATGCGCGATCTGGTTAGCAATAGTATCAATCATCAGCCAGGACAAGGAGTATTTCAGGCGCGTCATAAATTGAGTTCAGAAGAGACGCCGAGTGAATATGCTATCCAATTTGTACGCAATGATATTAGATATGCATATGGCTTTTCTGTGAAACAAAATTTGATACAAGATGAATACCTGTATTATTTTCCAAAGGGAAAACAGGTGAAAATTTTTGAACGTAACGGACTTGAGATCAGACCCGGCGATAAATACAAGCGATTGTTTGATGTAAGCATTAGTATATTGAAAGATAATAGGCTGTTTTTATCTTGTGCCGCTAATTATAGTAATATAAAAGAGATTGAAGAAGCTTTTATGTTCTTTAATACGGATATAGTGGTTTATAATCCGGAAATTAATAACTGGACAGAGTATTCAGTTGAGTTAATGCAAAATAACGATACGATCAAAAAAGTATTTGTGGAGATTTTGAGAGCGTTGGGAACTGGAGCTAAAGATGTAAAAGTAAAACTTGAAAAAATAAAGCTGGCAGATTTACCACAGGAGCTCCAATTACCGGACGCATTGAAAAGTTTACTGGTGGGTCAAGAGGGCAATAGAATAAATGCAAAAGTAGTATATGATCAGTTTGAAGTTGATTTGATGACTGAAGAGTCAACTGGAGTAAAGCGTTTATTTCAAATGATTTGTCCTATAATTGATATTTTGAATAAGGGTAAAATACTTATTTGTGATGAATTAGAAGCCAGTTTGCATGAAGCAGTAATTTTCCAGATTGTACAGTTGTTTCAACATTATCAGAAAGATAAATTTGCACAATTAATTTTTTCAACACATGACACAAGTTTATTAGATACGGATTTGTTCAGGAGAGATCAGGTGTGGTTTACACAGCTGAATAAAGAACGTGCAACAGATTTGTATTCTCTTGTTGAAATTAGAAATGTACGCAAGTCTGAAAATTTGGAAAAGGGATATGTTTCAGGAAAATATGGTGCAATACCTATGCTTAATAAAAAATTCTTTCATGAACTGGAAGAACATATTATAGGGTAGGAGGTACTGTATGGAGAAAAGAAATCTTGGCTTAATAGCAAGAAATGAAGATACACGAGATAAATTCCATACGAAGGTTATTAGATTTGAGTTAGATCAAATATTGCAGCATTTTGCAGAATCTATACAGGTTATAAATGCACAATTTAATGTGGCGGATGAATTGTTTGAATCAGGAAAGGTTAGTGAAGGGGAAAACATTTGGCGCGCACAGATTATATTTCTGGCAAGTGCTCTTGATTTTTATATGCATGAGTTAACCAAATATGGTTTATGTGAAATTTATGATGAAAATTGGGAACGTACAGATAAGTATGAAAATCTTCAGGTAAATATGAAAGTTATAGAGGTGGCATTAAAATCAGGAGAGGATATCGATTGGTTTCTTGAATATATAAACAGTTATTATCGTGCAGTCACAATGGTTTCATATGAGTCTGTGAAAGATCAGCTTAGGTTATTGGGAATCAATTTAGCGCTTGTTGCAGATGGGGCTTTCTATCAAAGAGGGGAAACAGAAAACACAAAAGATAAACTGAAAAGACGTCTGAATGAGTTGTTTAGCAGACGGAATATTATTGCACATCAATCGGACAGAGCCCACACAGATGCGCAAGTCAATATTATCACAAAAGAAATTGTACAAAATTTCATATGTGATATTGAAAAAATAGTGCGGTCAATAGATTCAGAAGCAAGAAATAAATAGCACACGGTATGCTGATAGTTGGTGTGTTATCTGGATATCGGCATATTGAAACAGGGTAAAGTCCTATTCTCTTAATAACAAAAATAGCCTTTACCCTGTTTTTATATGCCGTTATTTACTATCAATTTGCTGTATTTTCATCCCAGACACCATCTGCGTCTACATAGAATCCATCCGGTGTAGTTGTATCCTTCAACATCCATCCGTCTTCATTGAGGTAGTACCATTTGCCATTTGTATCCTGTTTCCAACTGTTGGTAAGATAAGAACCATCTTCCTGCTTGAATTTCCAGCCTGTGTCAACAGGTTCCCAGCCTTTGGAAACACCGGGGCCAAGATTTACCTTATTGTTTATAGTACTTGCGTTACCATCCCAAACGCCGTTAGCATCCACATAATAGCCGTCCGGGGTAATATCATCGGTCTCCATATAGGTTCCGATATTGATGTAGTACCACTTTCCGTCTGTATCCTGAATCCATGTAGCCCCTGCATAATACCCATTTTTCATGATATAATGCCAACCGCCTTCATCCTGATACCAGCCGGGAATATAATTGGTTTTTTCGCCGTTAATATTTACATAAATACCATCTGGAGTAATAGTATCTGTCAGCATTACACCATTTTCATCCATGTAATAGGATTCGTCATCTACCCTAAGCCATCCGCCGGATACGAAGCTGCCATCGGGTTTGCGGTATTTTTTATTTCCACTTTCATCTCTGGTCCAACCGCCGGTAATAGTTCCTTCATATGCACCTGCATCAGAGCCATCTACATTGATCAGGTATTTGCGGACTTCTGGAGGAAGTTCATCTTTATTGACACCATCTGAAAGATGTACTACATGGATATAACGTTTATCTGTATCAAGATTTTTATTATTTGTTTTCAAAACAATTGTCATAGTCGGCTGGCTTCCCTCTGGGAGTATATCCCAGTTTTCTGGGATACCCCATACGCCATCTATATTTACTAAATCAGGTACGGTTCCCCAAGGACGAGGATATGTTAATGATTCAAAGGTATAGGCGTAATCGTATCCTCGATTTAATATAACATCTTTTTCATTTAAAGTATTTCCGCCTACAAGAATTGCAAATGATGTACCATTTCCATAATCTACGGGACGCCACTCAAACAGATAAGCGCCACTATTTTCCATAACTGTTGTTGTATTTGCATAAACAGATATGGAAGAAAAAAGAGATACTGCCAGTGTCATACACAATATTGCAATTTTTTTCTTAAACATAGAGTGTAAGTTCCTCCTTATACATAATAGAAAAGGGCGTTGTAACATGAGGTTTCCCTATCAGTTACAACGCCTATTCCCCCTCTGACTAAAAAATCAGATTAATTCTAATTAGTTCTCAAGATAAATAGCTACAACCTTCTTAGAGCCGTTTACAACATAGTAATAATCATTACCATCTTTGCTCTTGCCCTTGTTATCGATAACCTTACCGCTGGTGTTGATCAGGATATGATCCTGTGCGCTAGCAGCAGCTACAGGAACATATAACTCAGCTATCTCATCAGCGTCCTTGTTAATTCCAAGAGTCCTCAGGCTAGCATCTGTATAAGAAGTCTCCTGTCTGAAGATATTTCCATCTACTAAATCTGCTACATCAGCATACTTGTCATAGCCTACTAACTGTGTACCATTCATAATTGGTGTGATGATCTGATACTTCTCATCACTGCCAGCTGTCATTAACATACCAGACTGATAGTACTTATCATCCTTCTCACCAGTAATACCGGCACCCTTGTTTCCGCCGGACTTCTGGAAGTAGAAGTTGAACTTATCGCCATCGATAGTGATGCTGGTCTTGTTGGTTCTCATAGCACCATCATCTCCGTCACCGAAGTAGTAGCACTTGTAACCCTGTGCTTCATATACTGGAGCATTTGCTAAGAAATCATCTTCTGTATCGAAAGGTCCGAAAGCAGCCTCATCATTGTCATCAGCCTTAACAACAAAATTGCCATTGCCATCATCGCTGATGAACTTTAATCCGCTAACCATACGACCGTCTGTACGGAATGCATACTTCTTGCCCTTGATGGTCTTAAACTCACCGGCATACAGCTTGCCGCTTCCATCTGCATAGTACCATGCGTCTTCATCATCATCATACTTGCCAGTATTCAGCATCTCAGCAGGAACTACCTTGAACCAGCCCTTGCTTACGCGAGCACCATCTTCAACACTGTTGAAGTATCTCCACTGATGTGCATACTTAGCATATGTTGAATTCTCTGCTGCATTACCTCTGGTTGCAGGATCGTTAGCAGCAGAAGAAGTAATCTTATCAACATCCAGAGACCACTCCGCTGTCATAACACCCTTCTGATCGAACTCATACTTCTTACCATTGATGGTTTTACCTTTCTGAGTATCGTTCTTGGTTTCGTCTGCCTTTACTTTCTTACCGTTAGACTGGAAGTAGAACCAACGGGTCTGATCCTCATCCTCGTTGAATACAGGAGCAACGAAATTATCGGTAGTTGCTTCTTCGTATGTAATATCCATCTGCAGCCAGCCGGTGGTCATTGCACCATCGTCCTCGCCGCCGAAGTAGTAATCGCCTTCCTTGAAAGCATCACCGTCTGTATTGTCAATACGCTCTGCGTTGTCTTCTGCAACCCAGCCGTACAGCATCTTGCCTTCCTCATCGAAAGCATACTTCTTGCCGTTGATGGTCTTCAGAGCTACCTTTGCGTTGTCGCCATTGGTAAGAGCCTTACCATTAGCCTGGAAGTAATACCAGTAGTGCTCTGGCTCGTTGTCGTCGCCAGCATCCTCATTCTCAATAGCAACCCACTGATTGGAAGCCATAACGCCGTTGATATCTACATAGTAGTAGTTATCGCCGTCCTCGATGAGCTGATCGATTGCCATCTCACCGTCGCTGTCCAGGTAATACCAGTTGTTTCCGGACTTCTTCCAGGAATCGGTTGCTCTCTCGCCGTCACGGTTGTAGTATACCCATGTTCCGTCTTCCTCTGCCCAGCCAGTAGCTGCGAAAGAAGTCATGGAAGCGCCGATAGCGAGAAGTGCTGCTGTTGAAAGTACAGCAACTAACTTTGTCTGCTTCTTCATAATGAATGCACTCTCCTTTTTGTTTTTGAAATACTTTTTGAAATTCCTTAATTGCATTACGAGTAGATTATACTTCCGATAAGGAAAATTATCGAAGAGTGGATTTTTTACCATAAATAGTATATACTAATTATATAATTACTAATTGTTTAATTAGCAAAAAGGAGTGGGTAAAATGTTTGTAGGACGATCAAAGGAACTGAAAAAGCTACAGAAGCTTTATGAAAGCGATTCATTTGAATTTGCGGTATTTTATGGCAGACGGCGGGTAGGAAAAACCACGCTGATTAACGAATTTATCAAGGACAAGAAAGCAGTCTACTACATGTCTGTGGAAGGCACCAGAAAGGAAAATCTGGCTGGACTTTCAAGGGCACTTTTGTCAGACCGACATGGGGCTGCACCTCAGTTTCCCGATTTTGAAAGCTTATTGGGATATATTGACCAGCTGGCTGTGACCGGGGAGAGAATGATTATAGCCATTGATGAATTCCCATATCTGGCAGCTTCCTATCCGGCGATTTCTTCCATGCTTCAAAGCCATATTGATCTGCACTGGAAAAACAGCCATCTTTTTTTGATCCTCTGCGGCTCATCCATGAGCTTTATGGAGGAGCAGGTATTAGGCTATAAAAGCCCTCTTTACGGCCGCAGAACCGCTCAGTTTAAGCTACACCCGTTTACATTTTTTGAAGCCCGTAAAATGCTTACCGGATTTTCACCAGAGGAGCAGGCGGTTCTTTATGGTATGACAGGAGGAATCCCGGAGTATCTTTCAAGAATTTCACAGACCCAGACCATGGATGAAAATATTCTGGAGTTATTTTTTGATGAAAGCGGAAGATTATTTGAGGAACCTGTAAATCTGCTAAAGCAGGAGCTGCGTGAGCCTGCTTCCTATCATTCAATCATTTCCGCGATTGCCGGAGGCGCCAGCCGTATCAATGAAATTGCGACGAAAACGGGGATGGAAACCAGCGGCTGCAGCAATCAGATTACTTCATTGACAGCTCTGGGCATTATCCGAAGGGAAACGCCCATTACGGAGGGAGCTTCCAGCAGAAAGACCATTTACCGCCTGGAGGACAGTATGTTTCTGTTCTGGTACCGTTTTGTGCGTCCAAATATGAGCGGAATTATCCAAAATGCGGGAGAAACGATTTATGAGCATATGGTGAAGCCAAATATGAGCGATTATATGGGAAGAGTATTTGAAGATATATGCCGGCAATATTTATATCATCCCCAGATTTACGCCACGCTGCCTTTTCTGCCGGGAAATATCGGAAAATGGTGGGGAACAGATCCTGTGAAAAAGCGGCAAGAGGAAATTGATCTCATGGCCATTCAGGAGGATCAGGCTCTTTTGGGCGAGTGTAAATGGAGGAATGCGCCTGTTAATCGGGAGATTCTAGAACAGCTGCTGGATAGAGGACGCTTATTCCATTATGATAAAATCAGGTATTTTCTGTTTTCAAAAACAGGATTTACGGAGGATGTTTTGGAATATAAAGAAACAGATCCATCGCTGTATCTGGTGTCTTTTGGGGATATCTGTGATCTGGAATAGATTAAAGTGATTTTGAAAGGATTTAGAACAAAAATATTGTTTTAATCTGTTTTTGGATTGTAATAATATATGGATTCTGGAGAAGGAGGGTATGTTTCATGAAATTATTAAGGGTTTGTGCATCCAACTAAAAAACTGCTGTGACGAATTTACAATTGATCTTGTGGCTAAGTCTAAGAAAACAAGTGAAGATAAGGAATATGAGCTGCAGGAGGTTTCAGAGAATCTATATGTGTTTAATACAGCTGCATTTGTTGGAAAAAATTCTTCCGGTAAAACGTCTGCAATAGAACTGCTGGAGTGCTGTTATTCAATCCTCAGCGAATTTTGTCTGGAAGATAAGCATTATAATTATGATAATGTGAAATTGGAAATTGTATTCTATCAGAACGATTATATTTTCAAATATAATACTATCTTGAAAACTGATCCAAACCTGGGAAGTAAAGCGAATTTCACAGAACAGCATATTTACAGAAAAAAATACTATAAGTCTAAGGTTAAGGAAATTTATACGGATGATGGATTTGAAGAACTTATTGATTTAGGTGAACTTCCGGAAGATACATCTATTGTATTTTTTGTTTTGAAAAGGAAACTCCCCGCGCTGTTTATTTTAATTGTGAGGGTGAAGGAATAGACACTTATCGTCTGATATTCAGGGTAATGAATACTTATAAAATATCAAAAAATGTTCTGACAAAAGTTATTAAGATTTTTGACGATAACATCAAGAGTTTGGAGATGGTCGATGAAAAACATTATAAGATTGCATTTCAGGATGATGTAAAGGAGCTTTCTGATTCTGAATTGATTTATATGCTTTCCAGTGGCACAACAAAAGGAGTTCTTCTCTATATTCATTTAGACAATATGTATGAAAGCTATAACATCCGACCGGAGCTTTTAAAGAGCCGCCAGTTTTATAATAATGCTTTTGATACTTCTGTAAATTATGAAGACCTCATGGCATTGAAAAAGGAGCTGATGAGATGAAGTATCTGGTTATATGTGAAAGCCCAAATGAACTTGATAATACAAAATTATAATTGTATAAAAATCGGGTGAAAATTCCTGCTTTAACAACGGAATTTTACCCGATTTCTACTACATTTTTTAAAAATTATTCAGCTGATGAAGCAGTAACCGGCTGTCCATTCCAGATACCATTTCCATCCACATAATATCCATCCGGAGTGGTAGTATCTTTTAACATCCATCCATCTTCATTCAAATAATACCATTTTCCATCCGGATCCTGCTTCCAGGAGTTGGTAAGGTAGGTACCATCTTCCTGCTTAAACTTCCAGCCAGTGTCAATCGGTTCCCAGCCGTCAGCAACACCAGGGCCAAGGCTTGTAGTATCTTTTGCAGTACTTGGATTGCCATCCCATACGCCATTTGCGTCTACATAGTAACCATCTGGTGTAATGTCATCGGTTTCCATGTAGGTTCCGATGTTGATATAGTACCATTTTCCGTCGGTATCCTGAATCCAGGTGGCGCCTGCATAATATCCGTTTTTCATAATATAATGCCAGCCGCCTGCATCCTGATACCAGCCTGGGATGTAGTTGGTCTTTTCGCCATTTGCATTTACATACTTTCCGTCCGGTGTAATCGTATCGGTCAGCATATAGCCGTTTTCATCCATGTAATATGTCTCATCATCTGCATTCAGCCATGTATTGGTAATAAAGGTACCGTCTGGCTTCCGGTATTTTTTCTTTCCTGTTTCATCAATAAACCATCCACCGGTAATGGTTCCCTCATATGCCCCGGCATCTGAACCGTCTACATTGATCAGATATTTGCGTACTTCAGCAGGAAGAGAGGAGGAATCCACATCACCCGGAAGATGGACTACATCCACATAGCGTTCATTCGTATCAAGGTTTTTATTATTCGTTACGAGAGTGATACGTGTGACCGGCTGTGCTCCTTCAGGAAGGGATGACCAGTTTTCGGGAATACCCCATACACCGTTAATATTTACCAGATCCGGAACCTGTCCCCAGGGACGGGAATATGTCATTGGATTAAAGGTATAGGCATAGTCATACCCTCTTCTGAGAATTACATCGCTTTCATTGATGGTGTTTCCTCCTACTAAGATAGCAAAGGAATGACCGTCTCCGCAGTCTACCGGACGCCACTCAAAGAGATAGGCTCCGCTGTTTTCCATAGTTGTTGAAGTAGCTGCAAACGCAGTAAATACAGTTGAAACGGAAAGTGCTGCCGCTAACAGAATAGCTTTCAGTTTTCGTTTGATCATTCGGTTATCCCTCCTTCTGGAATATAAAAGAAGAGCGCCGTGACTAATAAACATCAGCCACAACGCTCTCCCCCTTAATTTTTAATTGTCAGCTTCTGATCTAAGATCAGTCCTCAACGTAGTATCCAAGGATAGAACCACCCTTAGCAACTACGAAGTTGTAATCATTGCCGTCCTTGTTCTTGGACTTGCTGTCGATTACCTTACCGGAGGTATTTACTAAGAAGAAGTCTGCTACCTTAGTACCTACCTTGCCGTCTGCCTTTCTGGTAAATACAGCCAGCTCCTGGATATCCTCAAGCTTCTTGTTTACGCCAAGAGCATCAAGGTTAGCCTGGCTAACAGTTGTATCTACATCGTAATCAGCATGAGCTGTGAGTGCTGCAACAACTTCAGCTGCATCATCTAACTTATCGTAACCAACCTTATCGTTAGCTACATCATCGATGTGCTGAACAACCTGGTACTTCTCATCAGAACCAGCTCTTACAAGCTTACCATTCTGGTAGTACTTGTCATCCTTCTCGCCAGTCACACCAGCACCCTTGTTGCCGCCGGACTTCTCGAAGTAGAAGTTGTAGTTATCTCCATCGATAGCTACGCTGGTCTTGTTGGTTCTCATAGCACCGTCATCGCCATCACCGAAGTAGTAGCAATCGTAATCATTAGCCTCATACCACAGAGCGCTCTCATCGAAACGATCCTCATCATCAAATGGATGGTTATCATCATCATCAGCTTTTACAGACAGACCGGTAACTCTATTCTGAGCATCCTTATTGATCTTGATGAACTTCAGGCCGTTAACCATACGACCGTCATCACGGAATGCATACTTCTTGCCCTTGATGGTCTTGAACTCGCCTGCGTACAGGTTGCCGCTTCCATCTGCATAGTACCATGCATCCTCATCATCATTGTACTTGTCGTAGTTCAGGTACTCAGCTGCTACTACCTTGAACCAGCCCTTGCTTACGCGGGCGCCATCTTCAACGCTGCTGAAGTATCTCCACTCCTTAGCGTACTTAGCTGCTACACTATTGGTAGAAGATGTGCTGTTGCCATCCTTTACGCCATCGTTAGAAGCCTTCTCAACATCCAGAGACCACTCTGCTGTCATAGCACCGTTAACGTCGAACTCATACTTCTTGCCGTTGATGGTCTTGCTCTTCTGAACATCTCCATCTTTAGCCTTTACTTTCTTACCATTAGACTGGAAGTAGAACCAACGTGTCTGATCCTCGTCCTCATTGAATACAGGAGCGATTTCGTAGTCATTGGTTGCCTCGTCATATGTAATATCCATCTGCAGCCAGCCAACAGTCATAGCACCATCGTCCTCGCCGCCGAAGTAGTAATCGCCTTCCTTGAAGCCGTCACCATCTGTATTGTCAATGCGCTCTGCGTTGTCTTCTGCAACCCATCCGTACAGCATCTTGCCTTCCTCGTCGAAAGCGTACTTCTTGCCGTTGATGGTCTTCAGAGCGATGTTTGTGTTATCGCCATTGGTAAGAGCCTTACCATTAGCCTGGAAGTAATACCAGTAGTGCTCTGGCTCGTTGTCGTCGCCAGCATCCTCATTCTCAATAGCAACCCACTGATTGGAAGCCATAACGCCGTTGATATCTACATAGTAGTAGTTATCGCCGTCCTCGATGAGCTGATCGATTGCCATCTCACCGTCGCTGTCCAGGTAATACCAGTTGTTTCCGGACTTCTTCCAGGAATCGGTTGCTCTCTCGCCGTCACGGTTGTAGTATACCCATGTTCCGTCTTCCTCTGCCCAGCCAGTAGCTGCGAAAGAAGTCATGGAAGCGCCGATAGCGAGAAGTGCTGCTGTTGAAAGTACAGCAACTAACTTTGTCTGCTTCTTCATAATGAATGCACTCTCCTTTTTGTTTTTGAAATACTTTTTGAAATTCCTTAATTGCATTACGAGTAGATTATACTTCCGATAAGGAAAATTATCGCCACATGGCAGGAGAGGGGGGATAAAAGCGTTTTGACTGCGAAGAATCACAAGGAGAATCACAAGGAGAAAACGCTTATACATTGCGTATTTAAGGGCAAGATGGTATACTGTAGAGCGTGAAAATCAATATACCACACAGAAGTGAAATCGAAAAGAGGTTGAAAATGGATCAAAATCAAAGTTCATATTCCATGGAGGCCCAGATTGGCCAGTTCAGGGAGGAGTGGCGCAGGACAAACAGCAGGATTGTCAGCGTATTTACCCTTCTGATTCTGGCCGGCCTTCCTATTGTATTTCAGGATTATTATTTTAATATTCTGGTTGTGAAATATTATTATTACTGCGCTATGGTGATCGGGATGGCGGTGTTTACAGCGATAGCAGCTGTTATTTATATTCGCCGGGACAGGCTTCTTTATGGCGGGGAAGTGATGAAAATGATCCGCAGTGAGGTCAAGATATCTGCTTTGACGGTTGTAGACTGGGCGATGATTGCTTTTGCGTTATCAGCAGCGATTTCTACCCTTCAGTCAGAATATAAATATGAGTCATTTTGGGGAAATGAAGGGCGGTACTGTGGATTATTTTTGATACTGCTTTATATTCTGTGTTATTTTCTTGTAACACGCTGCCTGGAATTTAAAAAATGGTATGCAGATGTATTTTTAGGAGCAGGTCTGATTGTATGTATTCTGGGAATTCTGCATTTCTTTTATCTGGACCCACTGGGATTTAAGAAGGAAATTTCTCCGGATGATTATGATATTTTTGTTTCAACACTGGGAAATATCAACACATATACGTCATATCTGGCTCTTCCACTGGGAGTGAGTGCTGTGCTGTTTTCTGCTGAGAAGAAGACAGGACGAAAGCTCTGGTATTATATTTGTCTGGTTATGGCATTAACTGCTATGGTTATGGGAGTTAGTGATAATGCATATCTTGCATTGTTTGCGTTGCTGGGACTTCTTCCGTTATATCTGTTTGCAGACAGAAAAGGTATTCAGTCATATTTAGTAATTATTTCTACATTTTTAACTATTATTTTTGCTATTGATAAAATTGAAGCTGCATTTGGGGATCGTGTACAGGAAATAAGCGGTATATTTAATTTCTTTACCCGTATACCTGGGATGTGGGCAATTGTATTGATATTATGGGGGATTACGGCAGGATTTTATCTGTATAATTGCAAAGCAGAACGAAAGGGACGCGAAATCAAAGCAACTAATTTATATAGATATATCTGGCTGGCTGTGGTGATTTGTGCAGCAGCAGTGATTCTTTTTGTCCTTTATGATGCTAATATCGCAGGAAATGGAGAGCGGTATGGAGCTGTTGCCAATTATGTTATACTCGACAATGAGTGGGGAACAGGACGAGGGTATGTATGGAAATTAGCCCTGAAAATATATGATGATTTTCCATTGAGTCATAAGTTGTTTGGATATGGCCCGGATACATTTGGCGTGATTACTGTTCAGAATTTCTGGGATGAAATGTTGAGTATAAGCAAACAGAAATTCGAAAATGTCCATAATGAATATCTGCAGTATCTGATCACAATAGGGATTGTAGGTTTAATTTCCTACGTATCTATGCTGGGAACTTCTTTGTATCATATGATTCGAACCGGTTTGAAGAGACCGGTAATTATGGCATTTGTATTTGGTGTGGTCTGCTATTGTGTACAGGCAGTTGTAAACATAAGCGTTCCTATGGTAATGCCTCTTGTGATGCTTTTGATAGCAATAGGGATTTCAGCAGGAAGATCGGATTCCTGATTGCATTGGTCCAAAGGAGTATGGTTTTATATGAAAAAAATAAAGGTACTTCAGGTAAATAAGCTGTATTATCCGGAAGTGGGCGGAATTGAAAAAACATTGCAGCAGATTTCAGAAGGGCTGAATGAAAAGACAGATCTGGAAGTGCTGGTATGCCAAAAAAAGGGAAGGGGAATTTCAGAACGTGTAAATAAGGTACAGGTACATCGTGCAGGAAGCTTTGGTGTAATTGCATCGGTTCCAATTTCATTTTCCTTCATATGGAAATTAAGGCGTATGTCTCAGGATGTGGATCTCATACAGTTCCATATGCCCTTTCCATTGGGAGATTTAGCTTGCCTGTTATCCGGTTATAAGGGAAAGGTGGCAGCTTATTGGCATAGTGATGTTGTAAAGCAAAAAAAATGGATGATATTCTACCGGCCGGTTATGGAAGCATTCTTAAGACGTGCAGATGTGATTTTGGTAGGAGCCAGGGGAGTGGCTGAAGGATCAAAATATCTTGGACCTTATCTGGATAAATGTCACGTGGTTCCCTTTGCGGTAAGCGAAAGCATTCTCCGGGATGGCAGGGAATATATTGATGAATATGGCTGTTCACGAAACAATAAGGGGATGCAGATTCTGTTTGTGGGGCGGCTTGTATATTATAAAGGGATAGCTGTTTTGATTGATGCAGTAAAGTGCCTTCCTGAATCGGTAAAACTCACTGTGGTGGGAGATGGGGTTCTAGAGGAAGAAATGAAGCAGAAATGCCGGGAATTGGAGATACAGGATAGAGTGACATTTCTGGGAAAGGTATCAGATGAGCAGCTAAAGCAGTGCTACCGTGAGGCTGACGTATTTGTGCTTCCTTCGACCCAGCGCAGTGAGGCCTTTGGACTGGTTCAATTAGAAGCAATGGCTTATGGAATCCCGGTTGTGAATACAAATTTAAAAAGCGGGGTGCCGGAGGTCAGCATTCATGGGGAAACGGGATTGACAGTTCCCCCAGAAGATCCGGTTCAGCTGTCAGAAGCACTGAGATGGATGGAAGAACATCCCCGGGAGCGTGCTGAGATGGGAAAGCGGGCCAGAAAACGCGTTGAAACACATTATTCAGAGCAGGCGTTGTTTTCCGGGCTGATGAAGGAGTATGAAGCGCTTCTGGGGTGCTCAGAAAACAGAAAATCTGACTTGGATCAAAATTGACTCTTGTAACTTTAATTAATGTATAGTAAAATGAACTTGACTCTTTTTGATTGAAATAGTATTATTACAATTTTGGGGATAAAACAATCGTGACTGACAATTGATTATTTACAATATGCAGGTCTTTACAATCCCATGTCCGCGTATAATATACCATCTATGATTATGTAAGACAGAGATGGTGCTGACAGAGATGAGGTTAAAACAAATGGAAAAAAAACAAATTGAGGCACAGGTAAGGACACTTTTGAAGGCGTTCGGATACAGGTTTAATCAGGACGATTATGTGAATATCATAGATTTTGTTCACAGCCTTGGCTTCATTGTTGGCAATGCCAGACTGGATGATGGCGAAGATGGATTTCTGGCGATTCAGGCAGGCGATAAGGCGAAAAATGGAAATGAAATCTCAAATGATAAAATCATAGGAGTTAATTCCAAACGTACTCTGGAGTGGAAACGTTTTATTATAGCTCATGAATTTGCACATTTTGTTCTTCACTATAAAATGGGTGAAGTATATTTACATCGTGAAAATAAAAAGGGAAAGGGCAGTGATGAGAATGATGCTGACTATTTTGCCGCAGCTCTTCTTATGCCTGAGGAATCCTTTCGGCGTTTATACAATCAGTTTAAAACTCAGGGTCTGACTGGAAACGCAATGTATCTGCAGCTGGCGTCTATATTTAAGGTTCCGCTTGACAGTGTTTCACGCCGAATCAACGAAGTATGTTAAAGTTTGGGATCGGATGCTGTGATGAAAATAACTCAGGATGAATTTAATAATATTTTAAAAACTACCCTGTTTTCAAAGGCTGAAAGCGAAGATGAATTAGGATATAAAGATCCTTTTGTTACCATAGAACAGAAAAAACGGGATGAAGATATTACAAGGCTGCTGAACCAATATGTTTCCTTTTATAAAGACAAGGTATTTCACAGTAAGATTTGCAGATATATGATCTTAATTCCCTGTATCGTAATTATTGTAGCCTTTTCAGTATTGCTGATCATCCTGTCATTAAAGGTGCTGAATATGGAAAATGAGCTTAAGGTTCAGGGAGTAGTTGCATTTGTTACTGCCTGTGTTTCCTTTATCTCATTGATTATCGGATTGCTGACTATTATTACAAAATATTTTTTCCCTGAAAATGATGAACAGTACATCACCACGATCGTTGAATCCATTCAGAAAAATGATTTGGAGAATAAACGTGAGAATGCAAGGTATAAAAACGGTATGCCTGCAGACTATTATGAAAAAGAGAACAGCAAAGATTCCTGTTAAACCTGCGGATGCAGGGCTTGCAGGGATCTTTCTTTTTACATAAATATAGGAAAAATACAGCATAATTAATAAATTTTTAAAGAAAAACCATTTTTTTAGTGTTATTGTAAAGTTGCGCTTGAAAGCGTTAAATGCTATACTGTATTGAGGTTTATTATGTGCAGAAACAGGGAGGAAAAAGATATATTATGAATCAGAGAGAGCAGTTTAAACGCATTATCAAATTTATGTCCTCTCTTACAGTGATAGCTATGCAGATGTCCTTATATTGGATTGTCTGGCTATACCATTATAACAGTAATATTGAACTTCCTTTTTTTAGAAAGGGAAACTGGCTGATGGTAGCTCTGTATGGAGTACTTCTGTTCTTTTTCGTCCATATTTACGGTGGTTTGAAGGTGGGATATTTGCGAAAGGGGGAGATTATCTATTCACAGATACTGGGCCTTTTTTGCGTTAATGCCATAACTTATATTCAGATCTGCCTTTTGGACCGTCATTTTGTAAATGCCGGACCATTATTTATCATAACCGTGCTGCAAATGGCAGTCATTGTATTGTGGGCTAGCTTTTTTCAGTGGATTTATTCCAAAATGTTTCCGCCCAGAAAAATGATACTGATTTATGGAGAACGTCCGGCGTTTGGGCTGATGAATAAGATCCGCACAAGAGATGACAAATATAATATATGTGAAACCGTAAATGTAAAAAAAGGGATGGAGTATGTTGCCAGCCGGATTCAGGATTATGATTCAGTGATTATCGGAGATATTCCATGTCAGGCCCGGAATCATATTTTAAAATACTGTTTTGAACACTCCATACGTACCTATATCTTGCCTAAAATTTCAGATATTATGCTTCGCGGGGCGGATGATATTAACCTTTTCGACAGTCCGTTATTATTGGCCCGGAATCAGGGATTTACCTTTGAGCAGAAGGTGATGAAACGAACTATGGATATTGTTCTGTCTTTGATTGGGATCGTTCTGTCTTCTCCGTTAATGCTGTTAACTGCCTTGGCTATTTTGATTCAGGATGGTGCTCCGGTGATTCATAAGCAGACCCGTTTGACTATGGGCGGAAAGGAATTTTGCGTTTATAAATTCAGGAGCATGATAAAGGATGCTGAAAAGGATGGAGTGGCAAGGCTTTCAGCCGAAAAGGATGTGCGGGTCACGCCAGTGGGAAAAGTAATTCGCCGTGTGCGGCTGGATGAACTGCCTCAGCTTTTTAATGTACTGAAAGGCGATATGTCTTTAGTAGGGCCAAGACCGGAACGTCCTCAGATTGCAGCGGAATATCGGGAATATATGCCGGAGTTTGATTATCGTCTTAAGGTAAAGGGGGGGCTTACAGGTTTTGCCCAGATTTATGGCAAATACAATACTACTCCCTATGACAAGCTGAAGCTGGATCTGATGTATATTGAAAATTATTCTTTTCGCTTGGATCTGAAGCTTATTTTCATGACAGTAAAGATTCTTTTTATGAAGGAAAGTACGGAAGGTGTAGCAGAAGGGCAGACAACAGCAACACTGGAGGAGGAAGGGTATCAGAGAGAGAGGCCGGATGGGTATGGAAGGTATTAAGCATCAGGAAAGAATAGGAAAATAAAATGAGTCTGTTAAAAATAATTGTAAGTACAACGGATCACTTAAAACCGGTTCTTTTAAAAGTGTTTCCACATGAACTTCTTCGCAGGATGAAGGGGAGAGTGATACGCCAAAGCCATAAAAAGCTTCTGGATGTAGTTCTGGAACCGTTTGACAGAACACGTTTTATAGATGGTATAAATCTTATTGGCAATATAAAGGCTGATACCGGACTGGGACAAAGCTGTCGTCTGGTAGCAGCAGAATTGGAATACAGCAGAATGCCATATTCTGTATATCAGTATGATCAGTTGGGAATTATGTCCAGCACTGATATGCAGTTTGCCGGGAAAATCAGCAGTGATCTTCCTTTTAATATCAACCTGATTCATATCAATCCCCATGAGCTGGGGCTTGCATTTCAGCAGCTGGGGCAAAAGGTATGGGACGGGCATTATAATATTGGGTTCTGGTTATGGGAATTGGAAGAATTTCCGGAGGAATGGATCCCATGTTTTCACTGTCTGGATGAAATATGGACTCCATCTGAATTTATCAGCAGAGCAGTCCGCAAAAAGACAAAGCTTCCGGTAAAAACAGTACCATATCATGTAGAAACAAGACTGGATCAGATCTATGAACGGTCAGAGTTTGGACTTCCGGAGGATATGTATCTTTTTCTTATGATGTATGACAGAACCAGCATGACAGAGAGAAAGAACCCGGAGGCAGTTATACAGGCTTATAAAAAAGCCTTTACCAGAGAAGATAAGGCAGGTCTGGTAATCAAGATCAATAATTGTACAGATGAGGAGATCAATGCCCTGAAAAAAGAACTGGAGGATTATCCCCATGTATATTTTATCTCTCAGGTTATGGACAGAAGCCATGTAAACAGCTTGATTCGCTGTGTAGATGCCGTAGTGTCCCTGCATCGGGCAGAGGGCTTTGGACTGGTGCTGGCAGAGGCAATGATGCTGGGAACACCTACAATTGCGACCAACTGGTCTTCTAATACCGAATTTATGACAAGGGATACAGCCTGTCTGGTAGCCTGTCAGCTGGTAGAACTGAAAAATGACCTTGGACTTTTCAAAAAAGGAAATCGCTGGGCAGATCCGGATATAGGACAGGCAGCCTCTTATATGAAACGTCTGTATGAGGATCCTGCATATGGCAGAGAAATGGCTCATAGAGCGAAAAGTTATATTGAGGACAGACTTAGCATGGAGCGAATTTCAGGGATTATAGTGGAAAGAATTGGGGAGATCTATGAAGAGACAGATAAAGAAAGTATTAAAAAAAGTGATACCTAAATCAATATTAAATTGGAGAAGTACAAAGATTTCAAAATATCTGAAATGTGCAAAAATTGCTGAATATGATCCTCAAGCATTTGAAACAGGAATTAACTTGATAGGACCAATACAGCAAAGTTCAGGATTAGGACAGAGCTGCAGACTTTTGGAACGAGCTATCAAATCTACTGGGATTTCATATAAAGTATTTCCATATGATTCAGGAAAAAATGGAAAAATTAATTCATTTTCAAAGAATTTAACATACAAGATCAATATTTTTCATATAAATGCTCACGAATTTGAATATGCTTTTTATCAATTAAGAAAGGAATCCTGGGATAAACATTATAATATTGCATATTGGCTGTGGGAGTTAGAGGACTTTCCAGATAAATGGATACCATATACAAATATTATTGATGAAATATGGACTCCAGCAGAATTTGTCAGCAATAGTATCCGGAAAAAAGTTAATATCCCGGTTAAAACGGTTCCATATTGGCTTCAAATAGAAATAGATTCTAAATTGTCAAGAAAAAGTTTTGGTTTACCAGAAGATAAGTTCCTTTATTTTATTGCATATGATAAAAATAGTGTTTCTGAGCGAAAGAATCCACAGGGCTGCATAGATGCTTTCAAAAGGGCTTTTTTGCCGGATAATAAAAATATCGGTTTAGTAATAAAAATAAATCATGCAGCGGAGTTGGATGTACATCAGTTGAAAGAGCAACTTACAGGTTATAATGTGTACTTTATAGAAAAGATACTGTCAAAATTAGAAATGGATACTTTGATTTCGCTTATGGATGTATATATGTCTTTGCATAGGGCAGAGGGGTTTGGCTTGATACTTGCAGAAGCCATGGCTTTGGGAACCCCTGTTATTGCAACTAATTATTCAGCTAATACTGAATTTATGAATAGTGATGTTGCTTGTATGGTAGATTATCAGAAAGTGGTGTTAAAAGAAGATATTTGGCCATATGAGAAAGGAAACTGTTGGGCAGAGCCCGATATAGGTCAGGCGGCAAAATATTTGAGAAGATTATATGAGGAACCTAGATTTTATAATGAAGTAAAAATAAGAGCTAAGAAATATATACATGAACAATTGAGTGAGTATAGAGTTTCTCAAATTATTGAAACAAGATGTAATACGATTTTTAGGACAGAGAGAGAGAAGTAAAAATGAATACAGTGAAAGAATTGTATGCTTATAGAGAAATGATATTTAGTCTTGTACGTAGGGATTTAAAAGGGCGTTATAAAGGATCGGTTTTGGGATTTTTATGGACATTTTTAAGTCCATTATTGCAATTAATTGTATATACGTTTGTATTTTCGACTATTATGAGGGCTGGAGTTGAGGACTATTATTTATTTTTGTTTGTTGCGCTTGTTCCGTGGACATTTTTTAGTTCTTCTATTGCAGGTGGTGCAACTTGCATTACAGGACAAAAGGATATGGTAAATAAAATATATTTTCCTAGAGAAGTATTACCTATATCTCATGTAATTAGTCAGTTGATAAATATGTTATTAACTTATTTGGTGGTTTTGGCTGTATTAATTATCTCTGGAAAGGGGATTAACATTTCTATATGGATATATTTTCCAGTTGTAGTTCTGCAAGAAGTTTTATTAGCGTTTGGTCTTACGATGCTTTGTGCTGCTGTTAATGTTTATTTTAGAGATTTGCAATACATTTTAAATATTGTTATTTTAGCATGGCAATTTATGAGTCCGGTAATGTATGCGGCAGATCAGGTTCCCGAAAAGTGGAGAAATTTATTTTACTTAAATCCTATGACGCCTATTATTGAAGCATATAGAGATATATTTTATTACAAACAGGCTCCTCAAATGAGTGATTTTGTATTAGGGGCTGTGATGGGATTTTTGATGTTGATTATAGGATGGGTATCATTCGATAAGATGAAAAAGCATTTTGCGGAGGTAATGTAATGCAGCAAGAATACGCAATAGACGTTAAGAATATTACAAAATCATTTAAAGTTTATTTGGACAGAAGTGATAATTTAAAGGATTTTATTATTCATAGTAATAGAAGAAAATTTGAAAATCGTGAAGTTCTAAAAGGAATTAGCTTTAAAGTAAAAAAAGGGGAGGCTATTGGGTTAGTCGGCAGAAATGGATGTGGTAAAAGTACAACATTGAAACTCTTAACCCGTATAATGTATCCAGATACAGGGGAAATAAAAATTAATGGAAGAGTATCAAGTTTAATCGAATTAGGAGCGGGATTTCATCCTGATATGAGTGGTCGTGAGAATATTTATATTAATGCGTCTATTTTTGGATTATCTAGAAAAGAGATAGATAGAAGGGTAAAAAAGATAATAGCCTTTTCGGAATTAGAAGATTATATTGATAATCCAGTAAGAACATATTCTTCAGGAATGTATATGAGATTAGCGTTTTCAGTAGCAATTAATGTGGATGCAGATGTATTATTAATTGATGAGATATTAGCTGTCGGAGATGCGAATTTTCAAGCCAAGTGTTTTCAGAAGTTACGTGACATTAAAGAAAGTGGAACCACAATTGTGATTGTTTCGCATGCGCTAGGACAGATTGAATCAATTTGTGAGAGATCTATTTGGATTGCGAACGGAAAAATTAAAGCAGAGGGCGAGCCAAGAAAAGTTCATAGAGAATATTTGCAATATATGGGGATGGAGAGGTGGGAAGATAACCAAGAAAGTATTAGTAAAAATACAACCATTGACACAACTGTTAATAGAGAAGGAAATCATAAAGTTGTATTTGAAAAAATACAAATATTTGATTTAGATGGAAAGGTATGCCACCAATTTGAACGAGGAGATAGTATTATAATTGAGGCCCAGTATCGAGTAATCGAAGAAGTAAAAAATGGTTATTTTGCATTGGATTTAATTAGAGAAGATGATAATATGTATTGCTTTGCTTCTAATACCAATTTTTCATTAAAGAAAAAGGTTAATTTGATTTCAGATGGAAAACTGCGTATTAAACTTAAGAATGTTCCGCTTGCTCCCCAGAGGTATTTTATAGATTTAATTTTAAAAGAAGGCAATACGGAGCCGATTGATATTGTACGCCATGCAGTCGATTTTGAAATGTTTTCATATGAAAAATGTGGAGGAATCACATATATAGATACTGAGTGGGAGTGGACAGATAAGAATAATTAAAACAGGTATAGATGATTATATATTGATTTCTAATGAGAAGTAGATTTTGACAGTATAGCGTTTTAGAACCTTGAGTCAAAAAGTAGCGTGATGAAAGCTTTTTAGTACTATTTGAGTTGTGGTTTGTCAGTGGAATGGAGATTAAAATGAAAAGAATTGCTTTAGTTAATCATAGATATGGTTTGGAAGTAACAGGTGGATCAGAATTAGAGTGTCGTTTACTAGCAGAAAGACTAAAAAGTTATTATGAAGTGGAAGTTTTGACAACATGTGCAATTGATGATGGCACATGGAGCAATTTTTACTTAGAGGGGACACAGGAGATTGAGGGAATTTTAGTCAGGCGCTTTCCTACTGCACATAATAGAATGTGGGAGAATTATGAAGAGCGGTTAAATTCTATGCTTCAATTAGAAGATAATCATATGTTTGAAGATGAGATACAGTGGATTGTAGATCAAGGACCATATTCCCCTATGTTGTTTGAGTATATTCATAAGAATTATCAATGTTATGATGTTGTTATTTTTATGACATACTTATATTATACAAGCGCAATATGTATGTTAGGAATTCCTAATGCGCTTTTTATTCCAACAGCACACGATGAGCGTGCGATTCATCTGCCGTTCTATAAGAGGGTATTCGATGCGCCCAAGGGATTTTTCTTTAATGCCGAAGAAGAGAGAATATTTGTCGAGAAGATGTTTCCTAGTGTTAAAAATAAACCAAGTATAACGGGTGTATTTGGATTGGATTTAGTGCAAGAGCATACTTTACCAGAAATAAGAGAAAAATTTGGTTTACATAGTCCTTATATTATATATGCAGGGAGGATTACGCCAGCGAAAGGCTGCGATGAAATAATTGACAAATTTCTTACATATAAACAAAAAAATAGAAATGAATTAAAGTTGGTATTAATAGGAAAAAAGGATATGGAACTTCCAAGTGTAGAAGATATTGTATTTTTGGGTTTTGTTTCCAATGAGGAAAAATTAGCTTTAATGAGAGAAGCACGTTTGTTTGTTATTGCTTCACACTTTGAAAGTTTATCAATCGTTGTATTAGAGGCACTATCTGTAAAAACACCTGTCTTAGTTACAGAAAAATGTGAAGTATTAAAAGGTCATGTATTAAGGAGTAAAGCTGGATTTTGTTATAATACTTATAATGAGTTTGAAGAGGCGATTAATAAAACATATCAAGACAACACAGAATATTTGAACATGGGAGAATGTGGTAGAAAATATGTGGAGGATAATTATTCGTGGGATAAAATTATTGATTCCATGAGGAAGATTATAGATAATGTTGATTTTTGTAAAAAAGACACTTTTTATACTAAAGAAGAAATAGTGGATGAAGTAATAATTAATAGAAAACCACTTCCGGCATTTCAGAAAAATAATGTTGCAATTGTTTTGGCGACAGATAATAATTATGTACCAATTTTATCAGTGGCACTTCAGTCAATTATTGAAAATGTTAATGAATTTAACAATTATGATATTCTGATTTTATCAGATCAAATTAGTAGCGTTAATAAAAAAATGCTTCTATATATGATAAATGGTAGAGAGAATATTTCTCTGCGTTTTATAGAAGTTTCAACTATTTTAGATAAATATAGTTTTAAATTTAATAATATACAATTATCACGAGCAACATTTATGCGTTTACTGATTCCTAAGGTATTTTGTGAGTATTCCAAAATATTATATTTAGATTGTGACTTAGTTACTTTGGAAGATATTGCAGAATTATATAATGTAGATTTAGGGGAGTTTGTTGTAGGGGCGGTAAGAGATTCTCATATAATTGAGGTGTGGAGATTTCGAGACGAGATAAAAGAACACATAATAGACGATATTAAATTAGATACACCACTTGATTACTTTAATGCAGGTGTAATGTTAATAAATGTATCAGAATGGAAAAAACTTTATACATCAGAGGAATTATTAGAAATAGCAATATCTAAAAAATGGATGTGGGAAGATCAAGATGTGTTAAATTACACATTACGAAATAAGGTAAAATATTTGGATGAAGGATGGAACGTTTTTTGGGTTTCTTGTCCTAGGGTACAACAGATAATGGAAACAAATGTAGAATATTTTAAAGCAATCAACGCACCTAAAATTGTTCATTTTGCAGCCGGCGCAATGCCTATTAAACGTTCAGGTGAAAGATACTCTTATTATTTTTGGAGATATGCTAGAAATACTCCATTTTATGAAATACTAATTGAACGTATGAATCAAAAAGTAGTTCAAATACCTGTTAAAACAATAGAAGTGAAAGGCAATATATTAATTAGAAAGATGAGAGGAGTATGCAGAAATATTGGAGAATTTGGCTTTTTATATACAGCTGAATTGTTTATAATTTATTTGAAATCAATATTTGTGCTCAATAAGCAGAGGAGACATTTATATATTCAATCAGAAGCAATTGAACTACAAAAAAGAAAAAAATTATAGGAGTTATAGTTTTTATATAAACATTTTTAATAGTTAAAAGTGAGGAATAAAATGGGGAAGGTATATTTTTTTTGTGATTCTCAAAGAAATATATTGTCAGCATATTTTATGAAACAAATATATTTCAGATCAGATGAATATGAAATAATATTGCTTGTATCAAATAATTCAGATAATTCAGTTGCTTGTGCCAAGAGAATAATGGAAATGGGGGGATGGAAAAAGGTAGAAATAATTAAGGAAGCTTTTAAAGATCAAATATATTTAGAAAGTCTAGCACAGAGCTATAAAATTACTAATGAGGATACCATAGGTGTTTTTGCATTACAAAATAGATTTGCTAGAGCATTTTATAAGCAGGCTGCATTAGTGGATGCATCAATTATGTTGATTGATGAGGGCGTAATTTTATTTCATGATTTTCTTAATTGGCAAAAAGAGCATAAAAATGAGATGTTTGCAGATATTAATGTATTAGATAAGCGTATAACAGCATGGTGCTATGAGCCTCTAATGTATGAGCTGCCCCAGAATTTTGTCATTAAGCGAATCGAACTCAGGGAATATTTGAATGATGTTGAGATATGCAAAAAAATGCAAACAGATGTGAAGACTATTTTTAATGTACAAGATGAAACGTGTGCAGAAGTTATATATTTTGATCAATATTATGCATTAAGTGGAAGAACTATTGCGGAAATTGAACGTTACTTTCTTGATATTATTTCAACTATATGTTCAGAATATGACTTTTATATCAAACCGCATCCAATGGAGCGGGGGTTTGATAATAAATATAAAAATATTAGCGCTTTTATAATACAATCGCAACATAGCCCTTGGGAAGCAGTGTATTTTGTGAATTATTATAAAAAAGAAAAAAGAAAATTGATTTGTATAGCAGGAGAAAGCACAGCGATATCATCGCCACTTTTAATGTTTGGAGATAAAAATTATAAATTAATTATTTTAAAGGATATATATAGTAATTTTATTTTGCCTTCAACATTATGGTCACCAGATAAATATTTTAATACATTACAAAGAATATATAATGAAAATTTTTATATGCCAACTAGTTTTGAAGAATTAAATTGCCTTATAAGAAAATTAATGGAGAGTGATGATAAAGATCAGGAACAAATTTTCAAAAAGACAGAAAAAACTCTGGGAAAAATAAGTAAGGAAATTATGTCATATAGACCAACAGTTATTACACCTCAGCTTCAGGTATTAAATAAGGATGGTTTAATAGAAAGCTTTACAGTAGAACATATTTTAGAGAATGAAGCATTTGATCTTTGCTATGATATATCAGATAAACGATTTAAAAAGTATAGCACATATAGATGGGTACCACACGAAAACTGTTTCATATGTATTAAAAATTTGCAAGTAATAATTACTGTAAATGGAAAGGAGGAAGAATTAATGATTAAAAATTTTATACCAGAGCAGTCTATGACATGGAGCACAGATGGTTATTGTGAAATAAATTCAATATATCCTTCTTTTATAATAAATTTAGGACAACGTGTGGCAGAGAAAATACAAATTAAAGGTAAATGGAGATTTGATTTTAGCCGTGAACGTATGTTAAAAGCTTTACAACTATATTATGAACAGAAGGCCTCTTTAAGGAAGGACTTTTATGAAAATAAGATACAGCAATTAAATTCAAAACTTGATAATTTAGAAGAGATAATTAGAAAACAAGAAGATACAATTGGAGTGTTGAAGGATAATGTACATATTTTAAAGGAGCAGAGGGAATGTTGGGATAATAAGTTGAATACTATAGAACATAAGTTTGATGATTGGGAAAACAAAAGGAACTTTATATTTAGAAAAAAGTAAAAATATAATCAAACAATAGGATAGATTGTAGGAGAAAAGATGAGTTTTACAGCGATTATTCCAGTTAGAGAAGGTAGTAGACGTTTAAAAAATAAGAATATTGCACCATTTGCAGGAACAAATTTGTTGATTAATAAAATAAATCAGTTAAAAGAAGTGACAGAAATAGAAAAGATTGTAGTGTCTTCAGATTCTGATATGATGCTAAAGATGGCAGAGTCTAGGGGAGTATTGTCTCATAAGAGATCTATTGAATTTTGTGATGAAAAAACAAAAACATTTGGAGAGGTAGTTGCACATATTTGTGATAATGTAGAAGGGGATGATATTTTGTGGGCAACATGTACAGCTCCGTTGGTATTTCCAAAACATTATCGGGAAGCAATTCAGTTATATAAAAATGCTATTAAAGAAGGATATGATTCGTTAGTTTCTATGGAAAAATTTAAGAGGTACTTGTGGGATGATAATGGCCCAATAAATTATAAATTAGGAATTGAACATGTCCCATCGCAACAGTTACCACCACTCTATTATGCAACAGACGGAATATTAATTGCACCAAGAAAAAAAATGATACAGTGGAAATATTTTCATGGTAGCCATCCGTATCGTTATATATTAGATAAGAGAACGAGTATTGACATAGATGATGGCTTGGATTTGGCATGTGCGCGAGCATGGCTAGATATGGACGAATCTGTATCCCAAATAGATCCATACTGTATTGATGCACCACAATAATATTTATGTAAATACTAAATTTCAGAGAGCGTACTGATTATTATGGTGTGGAAGAGCCGCCTGTCTGGTAAATTCAAAGCCATAGTTTTAGTGATACAGGGCCATTTTGATTTTGCCTGATTGTGTTGAACTTAGTGGAGTGATGTTTGTAAGGTCAGCACCGCTTAAACGAGGCAGTAGTTGCCTTTACAAATATTGCTTTGGTAAGTAATTTGAAACGAAATTATCAATTTTGATTGGCGCTCATTCTCCAGAATGGTGGCTCTTAATGTCCGAACAACTGGCTCAAAGTACTGGTTCTTCCGCAATTATCCGTAAATGGAATTGAAACAAAAGTGCTAAAATGATAAAATTGTCTTAGGAATTTTGTCATTATGGAAGGAATTGAAACAGATGAAAGATACTCTTGAATTACAAAAATTTTACCCGGAAGAAATAGGCATCACAGAAGTAACTCAAAACGAAAAAGAAATTTATATCCATGTTTCTGTGCAATCAAAAAATTGTACATGTCCCAAGTGTGGAGTGGCTTCAGAACATAAACATGGTACTTATAAAAGAAAACTTCAAGATCTTCCGATCTTAGGTAGAACCACGTATTTAATCGTAAATGCTTACGAGTATCAGTGCGACAATTCTTCCTGTGATGTTACAACCTTTGTTGAGAATGTAGATGGTTTTTTGAATTATTACAGCCGTATGACAGAGCGTTGTGAAGATTTTATATGTACTTTGGCATTGGAAACAAGCTGTGAAGGTAGTGCCCGTATCTGCCGTTCTATGAATCTGAAAACCAGTGGTGACAGCATTATCCGATTGTTAACGAAACGATATGTAGCACAACCGGAAGTTCCATATGGAAGCATTATTGGAGTGGATGATTTTGCATTTAAGAAACGGCATACTTATGGGACAATTATTGTAGATGAGGCAACACATAAACCAGTGGCAATTTTAGATGGACGTGATGGTAAAACACTAAAAGAATGGTTAAGTAAAAATAAACATGTAAAAGCGGTGACACGAGACCGGGCAAGTGCTTATTCAGCAGCCATAAAGGAAATATTGCCCGATGCTATGCAGATTGCTGACAGATTTCATCTTCATCAAAATTTATTAGAATCCATAAGAAATACTATAAGTTCTGTATTGCCCGTTGATATCAGAATTCCATCTGATTCTAACAGCATTGCAGAACCATCAGTTGAAAACGATAGTAAAAAAAATGCCATACAATGTGGATAACCTTAACGAATATAATCAAAAAAGGGTACAACTGTACACTGCGATAAAGGAATATAATTCTGCTGGATACAGTAAACGCCAAATTTCTAAAGTATTACATTGCAGCAGAAATACCGTAACAAAATATCTCAATGGAGAATATGAAGCACTTTGTAAAAAAGATTTTCGTAGCAGAATGGATCAGTTTTATGATTATATTGTCAAAGCTTTAACTTCTGGCATCAGTCGAAAAGATGTATATTGCAATGTTATTGAAAAAGGATATAAAGGCGGTCAATCTGCAGCATATGACTATATGAATAAAATCATAGAACGATTCCAAATTGATGTTGCAATTTACAAAAGTTCTTCACCTGAAGCAATCCAAAACAAAAAGGCATTACAAAAATATGACCACCTTTCACGAAACAGCATATTCCGTTATCTTTGGATGGGGGTGGAACTTAGCGAAAACCATAAGGCATATATTTTACAGAAATATCCCAAACTCAGAGAATTGATGCATTGTGTTCGAGAATTCCGTGAAATATACGAAAAGAAAAGTATGCCTCTATTGTATTTGTTTATCGAACGGTACAAAAACTCTGATTTAAAAGAGATATCCCGATTTGCAAATGGATTAGAAAAGGATATAGAAGCTGTGGAAAATTCTGTTGCCAGTGAACTTTCAAATGGTTTTGTTGAGGGAACAAATAGTAAATTAAAAATGGTAAAACGTACTATGTATGGGAGATGCAGCAAAGCACTTTTAGCAGCAAAACTAATGTATGCGAAGGGTGAATGATACGGATATTTGCGGAAGAACCAAAGTACTTTGTAATAATCATGCGTATTATTTACAATTTGGGTTTAAATAATATTCAATAAGGGTAGAATTTGAAAATGAAAAAGTATATAATTTTTGAGAACAGAACAGAACAGAACAGAACAGAACAGAACAGAACAGAACAGAACAGAACAGAACAGAACAGAACAGAACAGATATAAATGGATAGATGGCATAAAAGGCCTTGTTGCGTGGGGGATAGTTCTTCTTCATTATAATACTTTTTTTGCAAATACAGATAGAGGATTACCTTTACAATCTGTGCTATTTCCATTTTATCAATATGGAAATTTAGGGGTAGAATTTTTCTTTATTGCATCAGGTTTTTTGATGATAAATGCGTATGAAAATAAGCTAGATGAATACAATTTTTTTTCATTTATGGGAAAAAGATTGAGAAGATTAATTCCGTTAGCGTGGATTGGTACAATATGGGCAATATTTAATAAATTATTTAGCATTTATTTTTTGGGATTAGATGTCAGTAAAATATCCACTCCTATAAATACATATACAATAATATGTAATTTTTTATTTATTAATGGTTCATTTATTGAGTCATTTGATAGCTTTGACGGGCCATTGTGGTTCATTTGCCAATTAATAGTATGTTATATAATTTTTTATGTTGTATTTAAATATTGCAAAAAGGAAAAAACTGTATATTGCGTATTCTGTTTATTTTTCTGTTTAATTGGATATACAATATTTCATTTTAAGTTCAATTTTGCATTTTTATGGGAAAATAATGGAAGAGGGATGCTGACTTTTTTTATCGGATGTTTAATATTTTTTATAAATAAAAATATTATAAAAAAATGCTTGATTTTAATGCTAATGCTTTTAGATTTAATTATTATTATATGCGCAAATATATATGGAAGTACTATTGTTTATGGAAATACAGGGGATAATATGCGACTTACATGGATTCTATTAATTTGGCCATCGTTGTTTTTATTTCTCCTGAATTTCAGCACTATAGCTTCCATATTCGAAGTAAAATTATTAAGATATCTAGGAGCAATATCTATGCCGGTTTATATATTTCATTGGCCAATATTACAATCAATAGTGATAATAAATAACATATTTTCATTTGATTTTGACTTTACACAAGTGAAAACTCTGTTTTTTATAATTATGGTTATTATTGTATTAGCAGATATAGTACATCGATATATTGAAAATAAATTAATTTTTTGGTAATAAAATGCGGTTCTTTTCGAATAGATTTCAGGACAAAAGATTAAGTTGGAAATATTCCTTAGACATATATTGAATAGTTGGAAAAAGAAATTGATAGAAGGTTAAGGAATCATTAATGTGACCGTATACTTTTTCAATTTAATATCGCATTAACAAAGGGATTGTGTTATGAAAAATAGGATACAAAGATATTCTGATTAAATATATCGATGAACAGGATCTGGAAAAGCTTATCCTGAGTGAAGATGTTATAAAATATGTTGTGTAGCAGATAGCCTGTCCTGTTTCCAATGTAAAAAACAGTAAATGTAAATATGTGCATATTCTTGTGCGATGAAATCGCACTTCCGGAAATTTGGAAATTAGATGTCCGGAAGTGGAAATCATCTATGCGAGTTTACTCGCGCAGTGTTTTATCTAGACCATACACCTCCCGCATGGACTTGTAATTACCTGGGTCTGTCGGGATAATGTTGATTTTATATGCGTCGTGCTTGATGCGATCTATGATTGCTTCTGAGAGAGGGCTGTCATCTCCACCAAGCTGATCATAGCAGCCATTAGAATCATACTGAGAACAAAAGATGGTGGATGATTTCCTGCGTCTTCTATGAAGAAGTTCAAGGATATCATGTTGCTCAGACTCCGTAGGTTTCAACAAAAGCCATTCATCAATGATTAGCAGGATTTGGTTGGCATATTTCGCTTGTACTTTTTTATATGTTCCGTCATTACGTGCCATCTCCAATTCCAAAAGCATATCTGGATGATGGTGTATAAATAAAGTTGACGTAAGCGCAAAATATTGCTACGCTGCCCATGAATCACGCTTGCACCAAAATGATA
>ENA-ORRR01000206-ORRR01000206.1-human-gut-metagenome-genome-assembly--contig:-NODE-206-length-62597-cov-3.87439_pt1 | contig 62597 bp, 54 predicted proteins | sample MGYA00242182_ERZ509148 | MGnify/ENA primary metagenome ERZ509148 (study PRJEB26280, sample SAMEA2338674) | human gut metagenome | biome: human gut; feature: human-associated habitat; material: faeces... | reverse complement strand
CCGTAACCGGTCAGGAAGCAGCCGGAAGCCGGAAGCAGTTCCGGTGAGGAAAGAAAATTTTGTCATTCAGGGTACGATCCTGGCAGCTGCCGGTATCATTGTGCGCCTGATCGGTATTTTGTACCGCGTCCCGATGACGAATATCATCGGCGATGAGGGCATGGGATATTATTCGACGGCATTCAACGTATATAATATCATGCTGATCCTTTCATCGTACAGTCTGCCTCTAGCGGTGTCGAAGATGGTAGCGGCCCGCCTTGCAAAAGGGCAGTACCGCAATATGAACCGTGTTCTGCGGGCGGCGCTTGTCTATGCGACGGTCGTAGGTGGTCTGGCATGCTTTATTACCTGGAATTTTGCAGGCTTTTTTGCAACGACCTTGTTTAACACGCCGTTCTGCGTGTATGCACTCCGCACACTTGCGCCAACGATCTGGATCATGGCGTATCTGGGCGTGCTGCGCGGTTATTTCCAGGGACATGGAACGATGATTCCGACGGCGATCTCCCAGATCCTGGAGCAGGTGGTCAACGCGATCATCAGTGTGGTGGCCGCCAGCGTCCTTTTCAAGGTGGGACTGGATACAGCGAAAGTATATGGAAAAGATGGATATGCACAGGCATTTGGCGCGGCAGGCGGTACGATCGGCACAGGAAGCGGCGCGTTTGCAGCCCTGTTATTTGTGCTGGTATTGTTTTTACTCTACCGTCCGACGGCAAAACGGCGGATTGCCAAGGATCGGAGCGGTAGTGTGGATTCCTACCGTCAAATTTCGAGAATCTTCTTCTTTACCGTTATTCCGGTTATCGTAAGCTCGGGTGTTTACAATATTAACTCGGTTATTGACAACGGTATCATGGCGCACGGCATGGAGTCGCTGGGACGCGGCAAAGAGTTTTTAGCCCTCTGGGGTATCTACAACAACAAATATATGCTGCTGGTACACGTCCCGCTTGCGATGGCGAACTCACTGTCCTCGTCGCTGATTCCTTCGCTGTCCGGTGCAATAGCGCGTAAGGACCGAAAGGCGGCGATTGAGAAGACAGCCCTTGCGATCCGGTTTGCTATGCTGATTGCGATTCCGTCGGCGGTGGGGCTGACGGTACTTTCAGCGCCGGTCAATAACCTGTTATTCCGGGGCGGCAACAATGCGGAAGCGATCCGTATGATGATGATTGGCGCTTCAGCCGTTATCTTCCTGTCGCTTTCGACGGTTACCAATGCAATCTTACAGGGACTTAACCGGATGAATGTTCCGGTGCGGAACGCCCTGATTTCGTTGGCATTACATGTGATTGCGCTGTATATTATGCTGATGATCTTCAATATGGGTATCTACAGTATGGTATTTGCAAGTATTTTATTTGCGCTCTTTATGTGCATTTTAAATGCGATCGCGATCCACAACACACTCGGTTACCGCCAGGAGATGGTCAAGACCTTCCTGCTGCCGGCGATCAGCGCAGCATTTATGGGCGCGGCGGCATATGGCGTGTACCGTGGGGTTACGCTGGTGATCCACAGCAATGTGCTGGGAACGTTGTTGGCGGTGCTTGTGGCGGTCGCGGTATATGGCGTGCTTCTTATCAAGCTGCACTGTATCGAGGAAGATGAGATGTATTCGATGCCGATGGGACGGAAACTCACACGCATCTGCCGGAAGCTGCATCTGATGTAGGGTTAGAAATTTAGCTATGATTAAAATTTAGAAAAAAGTGAATAATAAGGATACACAACAGGAGGTATCCTTATTATGAGAAAATATCAGGGAATACTGTTTGCGGCGCTTTTTTGTTTTGCAATGCTTCTGCTTCTGGCGGCAGGGCTCTGGTGGTACCGTCCACGGCGGGCCGAACCGGTACCGGGGCGCGTGTATGAGTCAGAGCGGATGCCGGAGAATAATGCGGTTCTGAACCCGGAACCGGAAGTGGCGGAGAAACAATCCGGCTATTGTCTGACGGCGGAGGATGGGATGCTGCTTATCTTTGACGGAACAAGCGGCGAAGTCTGTTTCCAGACCCATATGCCGCTCTCAGAATTTTCCGTGGAAGAACAGGAAAAACTGCTGGAAGGAGTCTGGTTCGACACAATGACGGATGTGTTTCACTATCTGGAGTCTTTCAGCAGTTAGATGTGATTATAATACAGTCAAAAAACAAAGAATAAAGTCCGCGTATGGACGGTACGAAGCAAACGGTCAGGAAGGGAAATAGGGATGAGTCAGAATAAAGTAATCATAGTGGGAGCGGGAGCAGCCGGAATGACGGCTGCCATTTTTGCTGCCAGGGAGGGCGCTCAGGTGGTTCTGCTGGAACATAAAGACCGGGTCGGCAAGAAGATCCTGTCTACCGGCAATGGACGCTGTAACCTTTCAAACCGTTTGCAGGAGCCGTTCTGCTACCGCAGTGGTCAGCCGGATTTTCCATGGAAGGCGCTTGGGGCGTTTACGCTTCCGATGACACTGGAATATTTTGAGGATCTCGGCGTTTTGACGCGGGAACGGGACGGATATCTGTATCCATATTCCGGGCAGGCAAGCGCTGTTTTAGATGCACTCCGTCTGGGACTTGCGCGGGAGTCGGTTCAGGTGGTGACGGAATGTGAAGTTTTCTCGATCACGCCGCGCGAAGATGCGAAACACCGGTTTGAAGTGAAGACGTCCCAGGGGAACTTTTCGGGCGAGACGCTGATTCTGGCGTGCGGCAGCAAGGCGGCACCGGGTACAGGTTCGGATGGAAGCGGATATAAGCTGGCGAAACGGCTGGGACACCATATCATCAAGCCGCTTCCGGCACTGGTTCAGCTTCGTTGCCCGGAAAAGTTCTTTAAACAGCTCGCTGGAGTACGCGCGGATGCCTCTGTGATACTCTACAGTGATGGCAGAAAGCTGGCGGAGGACAAGGGCGAGGTGCAGCTTACGGATTATGGTATTTCGGGGATTCCGGTTTTCCAGGTCAGCCGCTTTGCGGCGCGCGCGCTCGACGAGGGACGGGATGTACGGGCGGTACTCAATTTTTATCCGGAATGCCCGGAAATGGAGACACGCCGGATATTAAAAGAGCGGAGTGAGCGCCTGAAAGAACGGCAGGTGGAGGACTTTTTTTCCGGCTGGATACATAAAAAACTGGCAGCTCTGTTTTTAAAACAGGCAGGAATCCGGCCAGATCGGACGGTTGGCAGCCTGACAGAGGCACAGATTCAGACGCTGGGGGATCTGCTCTGCCGGTTTGAGGTCAGCGTGAACGGTACAAATTCCTTTGAACAGGCACAGATCTGCTGCGGCGGCGTCGATGTGCGGGAGGTTGACGCACAGACGATGGAATCGAAGAAGGTAAAAGGGTTATATTTTGCCGGGGAGATTCTGGATGTCGATGGCATCTGCGGCGGTTATAATCTCCAGTGGGCGTGGAGCAGCGGCGCAACAGCTGGAAAATGTGCTGGAAGGGAGTCAGATAAATGATACGAGTAAATCAGGTAAAACTGCCGGTCAGCCACAGTGAGGCGGATCTTCGCAAGAAAACTGCCAAAATGATGGGAGTATCGGCAGATCAGATACAGTCGGTGGAGCTGGTGCGCCAGTCTCTGGATGCGCGCAAAAAGCCAGATCTGTACTATTTATATGCATTAGATGTTGCAGTGGCAGGGAAAGAGGCGGCGATTGTCAAACGTGCGCGCAGTGTAAATGTGCAGATCCGAAAGGAGGAGGCGTACCGCCTGCCCGATCCGGGAATAGAGCCGCTTCGGGAGCGACCGGTAATCGTGGGCTTTGGTCCGGCAGGTATGTTTTGTGGTCTGATGTTGGCGCGTGCCGGATATCGTCCGCTTATTCTGGAACGGGGGCTGGATGCGGACAGCCGTGCAAAGGCGGTTGCACGCTATTGGACAGATGGAACGCTGGATCCGGAGTGCAATGTGCAGTTCGGCGAGGGCGGTGCCGGTACGTTTTCAGATGGAAAGTTGAATACGCTGGTTAAGGATCCGTCTGGGCGGAATAAGGAAGTGCTGAAAATCTTGGCGCAGGCGGGCGCGGATCCGACGATTACCTATGTGAACAAGCCGCACGTTGGAACGGATGTTCTGCGGACGGTGGTAAAGAATATTCGAAGTGAGATAGAGAGTCTGGGCGGTGAGGTACGGTTTGGCTGCCGTCTGGAGGACTTTGAGACACAGAATGGCCATTTGTGTTCCATCCGCGTCAGTGCCTGTAAAGGCACGTCGGAGGCAGGACGGACGGTGGAGGAGATTCCGGCATCAGCACTGGTGCTGGCGATCGGGCATAGCGCCCGCGATACCTTTGCGATGCTGGCAGAGAAACCGCTCGACATGCAGGCAAAGGCATTTGCAGTGGGACTGCGGATCCAGCACCCACAGACGCAGATCAACTTAAGCCAGTACGGACGGGAAGAAGCCGGGAATCTGGGGGCTGCCAGCTATAAGCTGACGGCACAGACCTCCGGAGGCAGGGGCGTGTATTCTTTCTGTATGTGTCCGGGCGGCTTTGTTGTGGATGCATCCTCAGAGCCGGGACGGCTGGCAATCAACGGCATGAGCAACCATGATCGTGCCGGTGCAAACGCAAACAGCGCTCTGATTGTGACCGTTACACCGGAGGATTTTCCACAGCCGGGCACACTTGGCGGCGTGACGTTCCAGCGTCAGCTGGAGGAAGCGGCATACCGCTGCGGCGGCGGAAAAATCCCGGTACAGCTTTATGGAGATTTCCGGGAAAACCGGATTTCAACGGGATTTGGAGCAGTGACACCACAGTTTGAAGGACAGTTTGCATTTGGAAATCTGCGGGAGGTGCTGCCGGAAGTGCTTTCGGCAGCGATGTTAGAGGGAATGGAACATTTTGGACATGTGATTCATGGCTTTGACCGCGAGGATGCGGTTTTTGCTGGAGTAGAGAGCCGGACCTCCTCGCCGCTGCGGATTCCGCGTGACCACGCGACGATGGAGAGCAGCACGATCGCGGGCATCTACCCATGCGGCGAAGGCGCTGGATATGCGGGCGGCATTACCTCGGCAGCGATGGATGGGATGAAGACGGCAGAGGCAATTATCGCGAAGTATGCTATCCCCAAAATTAAATTGTGAGAGAGAATGGTTCAGCGGCTTTAGGCTTTATAGTAAGGATGTCTGCCTGTAGCTGCGAAGAAACAAGCATTATAAGAGGAGAAATGATAGATGAAACAGGAAAGAATTGACCGTATTAATACGTTATATCATAAGAGCCAGGCAGTTGGATTGACCGAAGAAGAGAAAAAAGAGCAGGCAGCGCTTCGGAAGGAGTACATTGAGTCAATCCGTGGAAATATGCGAGGACAGTTAAATTCGATACTGATTAAAGAGAAAGACGGTTCTATTACGGATCTGGGTAAGAAATACGGCGGCGTTACGGATACGAAGAATTAATTGAAGGGTAGAAGAGATGGTTATTCATTCATCTGGATCGCAGATATCAAAACAGGAGATTCGCGCATATGTCCTTCAAAAACGCCGGACTCTGCTGCCAGAAGAAAAACAACGATGGGATGAGGCGTTGTTAGAACGTCTCCACCCCCTCTTTCCATCAGCCGGGACGGCAGTGTATGCCTATACGAGTGTGCGCGGTGAGGCAAGTACGGAATATTTGATTGACGAGCTGTTAAAGCGCGGCTGCCGGGTAGCGCTGCCGCGGGTGTTTGGGCGTGAGATGCGTTTTTTCTATGTCACAGATCGGAGCCAGCTTGTGGCGGGGGCATATGGCATCCCGGAACCAGCGGACGGATGTCAGGAGGCAGATGCGCCAAAAGCGCTGGTGATCACGCCTGGCGTAGGGTTTTCCAAGGACGGAAACCGCATCGGTTATGGGGCGGGGTATTATGACCGCTTTTTTGCGGCAGAACCGGACCATATGGCGGTGGGACTCTGCTATGGATTCCAGTTGTTTCCGGCATTTGAAACCGAAAAGCACGATAAAAAAATGGCATATATTGTGACACCGGAGCAGACAATTAAAGTTTTGTAATGTCTGGCGCACTCGCGCGAAGCAGAAACATATCAAAGGCATACAGGAACAGAGCAGCCGTGTGGTAAACTCTGTTTTTGCTTCCAGATACATGAACCGGAGTATTTTGTAAGAAACTGGAAAGGATTCTGGCAGGAATGGGACTTGCGAAAATGAGCGCCATATAGTAATATTATCTAATGTATGAAATATTAGGATTATTAGGATAATGAAAGAATAGTAAGGAGCAATACAATTTATGGATTTACATACAAACGATTCGTCCGAATCCGCAGCAGGCGTGTTTGTGTCTGACAAATGTCAGATTCCGGTGGGCGGTATACCGCAGCAGGAACCGGATCGCCAGCAGTATTATATGGCACTCTGCCGCCAGAAGGTACAGGAGATTTCGGACAAACTGGGGCGTCCGCTGACCTGCTTTATCTCGACGTTCGGGTGTCAGATGAATGCACACGATTCAGAAAAGCTTCTCGGTATTCTGCTGGAAGCAGGATTTGTGGAAGGAACCAGTGAGGAATCGGATTTCGTTCTCTACAATACATGTACAGTCCGTGAAAATGCGAACCTGCGCGTGTATGGACGTTTAGGGTATCTTCACAGCCTCAAGAAAAAGAATCCGCACATGATGATCGCACTCTGCGGCTGCATGATGCAGGAGCCGGAGGTTGTAGAGAAATTAAAGAAGAGCTACCGCTTTGTGGACTTGATTTTCGGCACGCACAATGTATATAAACTGGCAGAGCTGCTGGAACAGCGCTTTGAGACGGGGAAGATGGTCATCGATATCTGGAAAGGAACTGATAAGATCGTCGAGGATCTGCCGTCGGAGCGCAAATATACATTTAAGTCTGGCGTTAATATCATGTTTGGCTGCAACAATTTCTGCAGCTATTGCATCGTCCCGTATGTGCGCGGACGCGAGCGCAGCCGTGCGCCGGAGGACATCATCCGTGAGATTGAAGAGCTGGTTAAGAACGGCGTCGTGGAGATCATGCTGTTAGGGCAGAATGTCAATTCCTACGGAAAGAACCTGGAATCTCCAATTACCTTTGCAGAACTTCTGCGCCGGGTAGAGCGGATTGAGGGGCTTAAACGGATCCGTTTCATGACCTCCCATCCGAAGGATCTGTCGGATGAGCTGATCGAAGTGATGGCATCTTCCAAGAAGATCTGCCGCCATCTGCATTTGCCGCTTCAGTCGGGCAGCAGCGAGATCCTAAAGAAGATGAACCGCCATTACACGAAGGAGCAGTATCTGGAACTGGCAGAGCGCATCCGCAAGGCAGTACCGGATATTTCCCTAACGACGGATATCATCGTTGGATTTCCGGGAGAGACGGAGGAAGATTTCGAGGAGACACTGGAGGTTGTGCGGAAAGTCCGCTACGACAGCGCATTTACCTTTATTTATTCGAAGCGCACCGGAACTCCGGCGGCAGCGATGGAAAATCAGGTTCCAGAAGAAGTTGTCAAAGAACGTTTCGACCGTCTGCTCGCGGAGGTACAGGCGATTTCCGCACAGGTCTGTGGACGAGATGTCCATACGGTGCAGGAGGTTCTGGTGGAGGAACCGGACAGTCACGTGGAGGGACTGGTAACCGGCCGTATGTCCAATAACACAATCGTTCATTTCCCAGGTGGAAAAGAGCTGATTGGTAAAATTGTTAAAGTATATCTGGAAGAATCCAAGGGATTTTACTATATGGGATCCCTAGTAGATTAAGGAGGATAAATTTATGAAAAAGCATTATAAAGGATTGACGGTTCTGCTGTCAGCCTGCATGCTGGCAGGAAGCGCTTCTGTCGCATATGCAGGACCGGCAGATGACATTGCAAACGGTACAGTCGGTATGCCGAACACCGGTTCATCAACATCGGCAGAGCAGTTCAACCAGGGAACCGGGCAGCAGGATGAGAACACGGCACTTCATGTCGGCGTCAATTATCTGTATAATGCGGAAGGCGATATTTCTGCATTTGCGATGGATTTGAAAAATTTTGAGGGGATCGGCGGCGTGTCCTACCGTGCATATACCAACACAGGCGGTTATCTGTGGTGGTACCATGACGGCATCCAGACCGGTGTGGTTGGTTCTGGAAGCTGGGTAGAGGCGATCCAGATTCAGCTTTCCGGTCAGGCTGAGAAGATGTACGATGTTTACTATAGCGTTACATCCAGCGGTCAGGGCAAGATGGGATATGCGAAGAATGGCGAAGTGGCTGGTACCGTGGATATCGGCGAGAAGATCCTTTCGATTGAAGTCGTATTAGTTCCGAAGGGAACCGCAGGTCCGCAGAGTGCAGCACCGCGCTATAAATCAGCTGTTTCCAGCAGACTGAGCGTAGCAGAAAATGCAACGGTTATGTTCAATGAGGACGGAAGCGTATATAACGGCTGGCTTTCCGATGACTTTGTACGTTATTATTTTGAAAATGGCTACGCAAAGACCGGCTGGCAGTATATCGATGGTTACAAGTTCTACTTTGACTCCTGCGGTCGTCTGGTTCAGGACGTAGACAGCCTGATTGGCAAGCAGTCCGATTATCTCCTGAAGGTAAATAAGACACTGAACTGCCTGACGGTTTATGCAAAAGACGGCAATAACGGATATATTATTCCGGTGAAAGCGATGCTGACCTCCGTCGGTGATGATACGCCGATTGGAACTTTCAAGACACCGGAGAAATATCGCTGGAGACTGATGGTAAATGATACTTACACCCAGTATGCAACCCGTATCACACAGGGATTCCTGTTCCATTCGATTACATACGCAACCCCGAATGAGAATAACCTTCTGACCGTCGGCTATAATGGTCTGGGTGTTTCCCGTTCTTTAGGCTGTGTACGCCTGAACTGTAGAAACTCCAAGTGGGTATATGATAACTGCCATCTGGGAACGACTGTACAGGTATACGAGGATGCCAATGTAGCATCTCCATTTGATAAGCCGGAGCTGGTACCGATCTCCGATCAGCAGACCTGGGATCCGACGGATCCGAAATTCAACTAAAATAAAACGACAGCGGTCTGTCTGATCTGGCATTCAGATGAGTGAAGTGCCGGAAAACGGGCAGATCGCGATGAAGAGAGGTAAATTGTGGCACTTTCACCAATGATGACTCATTATCTGGAGACGAAAAAACAGTATCCGGACTGTATTCTGTTTTATCGTCTTGGCGATTTCTATGAGATGTTTTTTGAGGATGCCCAGACTGTTTCGAAAGAACTGGAACTTACCCTGACTGGAAAAGACTGCGGACTGGAGGAGCGCGCGCCTATGTGCGGCGTTCCTTATCATGCCGTAGAGGGTTATTTGAGCCGTCTCGTCCAGAAGGGCTATAAGGTCGCCATCGCAGAGCAGATGGAGGATCCGAAACAGGCAAAGGGACTTGTGAAGCGGGAGGTAATCCGGGTGGTGACGCCGGGAACCCTGACAAATTCACAGGTTCTGGAGGAATCAAAAAACAATTACCTGATGGGAATTGTATACATAGACGGTGTATTCGGCGTTTCGACGGTTGATGTCAGCACGGGCGACTATCTTGTGACGGAGGTTCGCAACGAGCGCAGTCTGTTAGATGAAATTTATAAATTTTCGCCGTCGGAGCTTATCTGCAACGAGGCTTTTTACATGTCAGGAATCGATTTAGAGGACTTGAAAGTACGGTTAAATGCCGTGATCTCAGCACTTGAAAATCGGTTCTTTTCTGATGATTCCTGCCGGAGAATCCTGCGGGAACATTTTCATGTAGAGCACCTGGAAGCATTGGGACTGGCGGACTATGAGACGGGCGCGATCGCGGCGGGCGCTGTCCTGCAGTATCTGTATGAGACGCAAAAAAATACACTGGAACACCTGACGCGCCTGACTGTCTATACGACCGGACAGTTTATGATGCTGGATACGTCCACGCGCCGGAACCTGGAGCTTACTGAGACGCTCCGGGAAAAGCAGAAGCGAGGCACACTTCTCTGGGTGCTTGATAAGACGAAAACGGCGATGGGCGCCCGTATGCTGCGGACACTTGTGGAGCAGCCGCTCATCAGCCGGGAGGAGATCCTGCGCCGCCAGAATGCGATCGAAGAGCTGAACATGAACTATATCAGCCGCGAGGAGCTGTGCGAATATCTGAATCCGATCTACGATCTCGAACGTCTGATCGGGCGCATCAGTTACCGGACGGCAAATCCGCGCGATCTCATCGCGTTTGGCAATTCACTGGCGATGCTTCCGTATATCAAACAGATTTTGAAGGAGTTTTCAGGCGAACTGCTTAAAAACCTGGAAGCCGCTCTGGATCCGTTGGCAGATTTGAAGGAACTGATTGACAAGGCGATCGTGGAAGAGCCGCCAATCACGGTGCGCGAGGGCGGCATCATCAAGGAAGGCTACCATGAGGAGGCAGACCGTCTGCGTCATGCAAAGACAGAAGGAAAAGACTGGCTGGCACAGTTAGAGCAGAGCGAGCGCGAAAAGACAGGCATCAAAAACCTGAAAGTCAAGTTCAATAAGGTATTTGGCTACTATTTTGAGGTGACGAATTCCTTTAAGGATCTGGTGCCGGATTATTTCATCCGTAAACAGACCCTGACAAACGCAGAGCGCTATACGACCGACCGGCTGAAAGAGCTGGAAGATATCATTCTCGGCGCCGAGGACAAGCTGGTTTCTCTGGAGTACGATCTGTTCTGCCAGGTGCGCGACCAGATCGCGGGCGAGGTAAACCGGATTCAGAGTACCGCCCGTGCGATCGCGATGACGGATGTGCTGGCGTCTCTGTCGGTGGTGGCGACGCGTTACAATTACGTGAAACCTCATATCAACGAAAAGGGCATCATCCGCATCAAAAACGGACGTCATCCGGTCGTAGAGCGCATGATGGGCGGCGAGATGTTTGTCGCCAATGACACATATTTAGACAACGGAAAGAACCGGATTTCGATCATTACCGGTCCGAACATGGCTGGTAAGTCGACTTATATGCGTCAGACGGCGCTGATCACGCTGATGGCGCAGATCGGAAGCTTCGTCCCGGCGGATGAGGCGGATATCGGTCTCTGCGACCGTATTTTTACCCGTGTGGGCGCTTCGGATGATCTGGCATCCGGTCAGAGTACCTTCATGGTGGAGATGACCGAGGTTGCGAATATCCTGCGGAATGCGACGAAAAACAGCCTTCTGATTCTCGATGAGATCGGACGCGGTACGAGTACCTTCGACGGCCTTTCGATCGCCTGGGCGGTTGTGGAGTATATTAGTAATACGAAGATTCTGGGTGCTAAGACGCTGTTTGCGACACATTACCATGAACTGACAGAGCTGGAAGGAACCTTAAGCGGCGTCAACAACTACTGTATCGCGGTCAAGGAACAGGGCGACGATATCGTCTTCCTGCGTAAAATCGTGAAGGGTGGCGCCGATAAGAGCTACGGCATCCAGGTGGCGAAGCTTGCAGGCGTTCCGGCTCCGGTCATCGATCGGGCAAAAGAACTGGTGGAAGAGTTGAGCGATGCCGACATTACAGCGCGTGCGAAGGAGATTGCAGAAAATGGTCCGGGAACCCAGACGCGCAAAAAGGTGGCAAAACCGGACGAGGTAGATCTGCAGCAGATGTCGATCTTTGACACGGTCAATGAGGACGATATCATCAAGGAGATCATGGAACTGGAAGTAAACCGGATGTCTCCGCTGGATGCGCTCAATACATTAGATAAGCTGCAGGCGAAGCTGAAAAACCGGTGGATGCACCAGTAAAAAAGAGTTTAGGAAGGATGTGGAGGAGATAGATGGCTGCGATTCAGGTCTTGGATTCCAATACAATCAATCAGATTGCAGCCGGCGAGGTCATTGAACGGCCGGCGTCGGTTGTCAAGGAGCTTTTGGAGAATGCGATCGATTCGAAGGCGACGGCGATCACGGTGGAGATTCAGGGCGGCGGTCTGCAGACGATCCGGGTGACGGATAACGGAAGCGGCATTGTGCGCGAGGAGATCCCACTGGCATTTAAGCGCCATGCGACCAGCAAGATCCGGACGGCGTCGGATTTGTTTCAGGTGGCATCGTTAGGGTTCCGCGGCGAGGCGCTGGCGTCGATCGCGTCAGTGGCGAAGGTGGAACTGATCACGAAAACAAACGATTCGATCAGTGGTTCCCGTTACCGCATCGAGGGCGGCGAGGAACTGGGACTGGAGGAGGTCGGTGCGCCGGAGGGTACGACCTTTATCGCCAGAGATCTGTTCTACAATACACCGGTACGCCGGAAGTTTTTAAAAACGCCGGCGACAGAAGGATCCCATGTGGCAGATTTAGTCGAAAAGATTGCCCTGTCGCATCCGGAAATCTCCATCCGTTTCATCAATAACAACCAGAGCCGTCTCCATACCTCTGGAAATCATAACTTAAAAGATATAATTTATGCGGTCTTTGGACGCGAGATCACGGCAAACCTGATTGAGGTGGATGCCGGAGCTGATCCGATCCGGGTAGGCGGCTTCATCGGTAAGCCGCTGATCGCGCGCGGCAACCGCACGTATGAAAATTATTTCATCAACGGACGCTATATCAAGAGCAGTATCATCGGTAAGGCGATCGAGGACGCATATAAACCGTTCATGATGCAGCATAAGTATCCATTTACGATGCTGCAATTTACGATCGATCCGTCGTATATTGACGTCAACGTCCATCCGGCGAAGATGGAGATCCGTTTCAGGGACGGCGAACAGATCTACCGGACGGTCTACCATACGATCGCGATGGCACTCGCTAACCGGGAACTGATTCCGGCGGTTTCGCTGGAGAATGAGAAGGATGCAGAGAAAGAGCTGAAGATTCCGGGGCTGGAAAAGGGAGTGCTGCCGGAGCTTCCAACCAGAAAGATGGAAAGCAGCCAGGGCAGCCGTCCGTCCTTAAAACCGGTCCGTATCCGTGAGGAACATCCGGAACCGTTTGAGACGAAACGTCTGGGGGCGTCGCAGGCAGAAATGATGTCGGTCTCGGAAGATATGCCGGGATATGGGGCTGAAAACGGCAGCGGATCAAATGCGGCTGTGTCAGGAACGGGGCGGTTCGATGAAGTGTTTGGAAGAACCGACACAACCGGCAGAGTTGAAAATGTTTCAATTAATACAGAGTCAGATCTGCCAGAGCCGGCCACGTCAGCGCCTTCCAGCGAATCCATCTCAGCTTCAGCGGGGCAAACTGCATCTCCTGCATCTGTTTCAACGGGATCGACCCAGTCCGCCCCATCTGAAAAGCCCCGTCAGATGGATCTGTTTGAAGATAAACTCCTGACCAAACCGGCGCGTGCGAACCACCGCCTGATTGGACAGCTGTTTGACACATACTGGCTGGTGGAGTATCATGATAATCTGTACATCATTGATCAGCATGCGGCGCATGAGAAAATCCTCTATGAGCGGACGATGGCATCCCTTCAAAAGAGGGAGTACACCTCCCAGATGATCGATCCGCCGATCATTTTGAGTCTCAACAGCAGTGAGCAGCTCAAATTAGAGCAGTATATGGAACATTTTACCTCGATCGGATTTGAGATTGAGCCGTTTGGCGGCAAGGAGTACGCGGTGCGTGCCGTTCCGGCGAACCTCTTTTCCGTCGCAAAACGCGAGCTTCTGATGGAGATGATCGACGATCTGGCGGAGGGCAATGGAAGCGGAACCCCGGATCTCATCAATGAGCGTGTGGCGACGATGTCGTGTAAGGCGGCGGTCAAGGGCAATCACACATTATCATTTGCCGAAGCGGACAAGCTGATCGATGAGCTTCTGGAACTCAAAAATCCGTATGCGTGCCCACATGGACGCCCAACGATCATATCGATGAGCAAATATGAGTTGGAGAAGAAATTCAAACGGATTGTATAACCCATTAAAAGGAGAGAAAGTCTTATGGGAAATCTGGAACAAGCGGCTGAAAAAAAGCCCTTGATTGTCCTGACCGGACCGACGGCAGTCGGAAAAACGGCGCTGTCTATTCAGCTTGCCAGGCGGATTGGCGGCGAGATCATCAGCGCGGATTCGATGCAGGTGTACCGCCACATGGATATCGGTACGGCAAAGATACGTCTGGAGGAGATGGACGGTGTGCCGCACCATCTGATCGATATTTTAGAGCCGACTGAGGATTTCAATGTCGTGCGGTTTCAGGCGCTTGCCCGCGCGGCGGCGGAAGATATTTACAGCCGCGGAAAAATTCCGATCGTGGCAGGTGGAACCGGCTTTTATATTCAGGCACTGCTCAATGATATTGATTTCACCCAGATCGACGAAAATACGCAGTTTCGGGAGGAGATGGAACGCCTGGCAGCCGAACAGGGGGCGGAAGTCCTGCATGAGCGCCTGCGGGCGGTCGATCCAGAATCGGCGGAGGCGATCCACGCAAACAATGTAAAACGTGTGATCCGCGCGCTGGAATATTATGAGCAGACGGGCGAGAAGATTTCTGCCCACAATGAGGCGGAGCGGGCAAAGACTTCACCGTACCATTTCTTCTATTATGTATTAAATACCGATCGGGCGGTTCTCTATGAGCGGATCGAGAAGCGGATCGATGAGATGATGGAAGAGGGACTGGTCGAGGAAGTGAGGCAGCTTCAAGCGATGGGCTGTCGCCGTGATTCAGTGGCGATGCAGGGACTTGGATATAAAGAAATTCTGGCATATTTAAATGGCGAAATGTCGTTGGAGACAGCGGTCAATATCCTGAAACGCGATACGCGCCATTTTGCGAAACGTCAGCTTACCTGGTTCCGGCGGGAACGCGACGTGCGTTTCTTATATTTGCCGGAATTTGATAATGACCGGGAACGCGTGCTGGAACATATTCTGCAGGAATTAGCGGCGGAAGCGGGGATTATGGAGTGTGATTCATAAGATGGATGGAACACTCCAAATTATAATCAAGAAAAGTTAAAGAAACAAAAAAAGAATTATAGAATAACCGATAACAGGAAAGGAATCACCATGGAGTTAGAGAAAATGTATGGCGACCTCGGCATTTCGAAAGAAGTGCTTGAATATGGAGCCAGAATCGAAGCGGCTCTGGAAGACCGTTTCACAGAGATCGATGGCAATGCAGAGTACAATCAGTTAAAGGTAATCGCTGCGATGCAGAAAAACCGCGTCAGCGATATTCATTTTTCCGGTACAACCGGATATGGTTACAACGACCTCGGACGTGAGACGCTGGAACAGGTATATGCGGATGTATTCCACACTGAGGACGCGTTGGTGCGTCCGCAGATCGTGTGCGGAACGCACGCGCTCTACACGGCATTAGCCGGAAATCTGCGCCCGGGCGACGAGCTGCTTTCGCCGGTGGGAAAACCGTATGATACTCTGGAGGAAGTGATCGGCATCCGCGAGTCCAACGGTTCCCTGCGGGAGTACGGCATTTCATATCGTCAGGTTGACCTGCTGCCGGACGGAACCTTCGATTACGACGGCATCCGCGGGGCGATCAACGAGAAAACAAAACTGGTAACCATCCAGCGTTCCAAGGGATACGCATCCCGTCCAACCCTCTCGGCAGAGCAGATCGGTGAACTGATTGCATTTGTCAAATCCATCAAACCGGAAGTGATCTGTATGGTAGACAACTGCTATGGCGAATTCGTTGAGCGGATCGAACCGAGCGATCTCGGTGCGGACATGGTAGTCGGTTCCCTGATTAAAAACCCGGGCGGCGGACTGGCGCCGATCGGCGGCTATATCGCCGGAACCAGACAGTGCATCGAAAATGCAGCGTACCGCCTTGGTTCTCCGGGACTCGGACGGGAGGTCGGCGCGAGTCTTGGCGTCAACCAGTCCTTCTTCCAGGGACTCTTCCTGGCACCGACCGTTGTATCCGGTGCATTAAAGGGAGCTATCTTTGCGGCAAACGTCTATGAGCGCCTGGGCTTTGATGTGGTTCCGAACAGCACGGAGCCGCGCTATGATATCATTCAGGCGATCACGTTTGGAAAACCGGAGGGTGTTATTGCGTTCTGCCAGGGCATTCAGGCGGCGGCGCCGGTTGACAGCTATGTATCGCCGGAACCGTGGGATATGCCGGGGTATGATTCCCAGGTTATTATGGCAGCAGGTGCCTTTATCCAGGGATCCTCGATAGAGCTTTCCGCGGATGGTCCGATCAAACCGCCGTACAGCGTCTTCTTCCAGGGCGGACTGACCTGGTACCATGCGAAGTTAGGCATTTTAATGTCCCTGCAGAAGCTTCTGGATGCAGGCATAGTAAAACCTGAGCAGCTCAAAATCGACTAGAAATGACGTTTTTTGAATGATTTTGTAATTAATTTTAAGAAAACTTTAAAAAAAAATCTGCCGGACTGTCTATACACATTCCGGCAGTTTGTGCTAAGATAATAAAGATTATAGAAAGGGACGGTATTCGGTATCATGAATCGAGCAAAAAATTTCTGGATTCTGCTGCTGCTTCTGATGACAGGGATTGTGTTAGGTGGATTTATCGGAAATATGGCATCCGGCGTCAGGGGACTGTCGTGGCTGAATTACGGACAATCCTTCGGTCTGATGGATCCGGTTGTTCTTGATTTAGGAATCCTGGTTATCACGTTTGGTCTGTCAATCCGGGTGACGATGGCGAGCATCATCGGCGTTGTCATTGCACTGATCGTATATCGTCTGATTTAATCAAAGAATCCCGCCAGGCGGGAATGGCTTTCTGTATGTAGAGGAGAGGCACGCAGGAGGACAATCAATGAAAAAAGAAACAGAGAAACCAGTAAAAAGTTCTGAACCGGCCGGTGGATGGCGTCTTACCATGAAAGATATCCCTGAAAAAGACCGCCCCTACGAAAAATGTGAGAGGGAGGGAGTTGGGGCACTGACGGACGCCGAGCTTTTAGCGATCCTTATCCGGACCGGAAACCGGCAGGAGTCGGCACTTTCCCTGGCAACCCGGATTCTGGCGCAGGCGCAGCCGCCGGGAATTTTAGGACTTTTGCATCTGACTCTTCCAGAACTGATGGAGCAGAAAGGAATCGGTAGGGTCAAGGGAATCGAACTTTTGTGTGTGGGAGAACTGTCACAGCGGATCTGGCGCACCTTGACGCTTTCAGAAGCGCCTGCGTTTACGGCGCCGGAGGCGATCGCCGCCTTTTATATGGAAGAAATGCGTCACAAAGAGCAGGAAGAGATGCACCTGATGATCCTCAATACGAAGCAGAGGCTGATTCGGGATATCCTGCTGTTTCGGGGAACCTTCAATCACTCTCCAGCGTCTCCGAGGGAGATATTTATCGAGGCGCTGCGCTATCATGCAGCCAGCATCGTTTTAGTACATAATCATCCGAGCGGGGATCCTACCCCCAGTGTGGAGGATCGGCGGACGACCGTCCGGATTCAGGAGGCGGGCGCTATGCTGGGAATCCGGCTTTTGGATCATGTGATTATCGGCGAACAAGCCTATTTTAGTTTCAAAGAACGGGGAATACTATCATTATGAAAAACAGCAAGTATATTCTGGCAGGTATGTCAGCCTTCTGTCTTGTGCTGATTACAGCAACGTCTATCAAATCAAGCTTTCTGATGCCGCTTCGGACGGGTGTCGGTTTTGTTCTGGTACCGCTGCAGTCAGGCGTCAACGCGATTGGCACAGGTCTCTACAATGCGCTTGAAAATTTTTCCTCCCTGCGGGAGGCGCAGGAGGAGAACAAAAATCTCCAGATGCGTCTGGATCAGATGGTGGAAGAGAACAACCGCTTGCAGTCGGAGCTTTACGAGTTAGACCGTCTCAGAGAGCTGTATCAGCTTGATCAGGAATATATGCAGTATAAAAAAATAGCCGCCCGTGTCATTGCAAAGGACTCTGGAAACTGGTTTCAGGTATTCCGGATCGACAAGGGAGCGGACGATGGCATCCAGGAAGATATGAACGTCATGGCAGGCGGCGGACTGGTCGGTGTTGTAACCGATGTCGGGGCAAACTATGCAACTGTCCGCGCGATCATCGATGATGACAGCAACGTCAGCGGCATGTCCCTGCGGACCGGCGATACCTGTAATGTATCCGGCAACCTGACGCTTTACCAGGATGGACGGCTGGGACTTGACCATATCAAGAAAGAGGCAGATATCCAGGAGGGCGACAAGATCGTGACCTCCAATATCAGTGATATTTTCCTGCCGGGCATTCTCATCGGTTATGCCTCCGGGCTGACGACCGATGCCAACAACGTAACCAAATCCGGTACAATCATTCCAGTTGCAGATTTTGATAACCTGCAGGAGGTACTGGTAATCACCCAGCTGAAAAATGGGGATGGAGGCGACAATAATGCGGAAGCTGCTGATTAACCTTGTCATGCTGATTCTGGCATTCACGATCCAGATCTGCGTGTTCCCACAGATTGCCTTCTTATCTTCGGCTCCGAACCTGCTGCTGATTGTGGTGTTTGTGTGCAGCTTCATCGAGGGGCGCGAGCGGGGAATGTTCTACGGGCTGGTGGCAGGTCTTTTTATGGATCTGTTTTACAGTGGACCATTTGGCTTTTATACACTGTTTTTCATCAATCTGGGGTATGTCAGTGGAATCTGCAACAAGTATTATTATGAAGACTACATCACGCTGCCGCTGCTTTTGAGCCTGGCAAGTGATTTAATCTATAACCTGTACATCTATGTATTCCGGTTCCTGATACGGAATCGTCTGAATTTTGGGCATTATCTGGTCTCCATCATTATCCCGGAGATCATATTTACCACGGTTACGACGCTTGTCGTATACCGGTTTTTCCTTTTTATCAACCGGAAACTGAAAGAATGGGAACAAAGGAGAGATTCGAACATTGTTTGATGACCTGAAAGAATATCTGCGAGAATGGTTCAAAAAAGTGATTACCTCCCGGCTTTTTGTCCTGGCGGTTGTGTTCTGCCTGATGTCGTCCGCATTGGTGATGCGGTTGTTCAACCTGCAGATCATCAAGGGCGAAGAGTATCAGGATGCATATACAGCGATGACGGAAAAAGTCATAAAGACTGCCAGCACGCGGGGTAATATCTACGATCGGAACGGCAATGTGCTGGCGTACAACGAACTGGCATACGACGTTACCATACAGGATACCGGTGCGTACAAGACGGATGCACAGTGGAACACGATGCTCTACGATCTGGTATCGATCTTGAATAAACACGGTGAGAGCGCACAGACCAGTTTAGAGCTTACGCTCGATCACGATGGAAATGTCGTGTATACCTCCGAGACACAGTCCGGACGCAAGCGATTCCTGCGTGATTATTATGGTCTTAAAAATGTGGATGAGATGGACGATTCAGATGGAAAATACCCGTCCGACATTTCAGCGCCAGATCTGCTGGAGCGGATGAAAAAGGAGTACCACCTGACACTCGGTGACGATAAGAACCGGGACGGGCGCCCGCTTGACAAAGACGGCAATCCGATCGATGTTTCGGATGAGGTGGCGCTGCAGATCGTCGGTATCCGCTACACGATGCGTTTTACCGCGTTCCAGAAGTACGAATCGACAACGATCGCGACGGATATCAGCGATGAGACCGTTGCAGACATTTTAGAGCACGCAGCCGATCTGGTGGGCGTCAATATACAGGAATCGACGATCCGTGTGTACAATGAAAGCATCTACTTTGCGCCGATCGTTGGATATACGGGAAAAGTAACGAGCGAACGTCTGGAGGAGTTAAAGGCGGTCAACGATGAATATGAGTTAAATGATGTCGTAGGCCGTACCGGCATCGAATCCTCGATGGAGCTGGAATTAAAGGGTAAGAAAGGTTCCCAGACGGCATATGTAGATAACGTCGGAAGAATCCTAAGCGTGACCGGGGAAGTCGCACCGGTGGCAGGCAACGATATCTGGCTGACCCTCGATCTGAACCTTCAGAAGGGTATTTACCACATTCTGGAGAAGCAGCTGGCGGGCGTCTTGTTAAAGACGATTGTCAACCAGGATAAGAAAGATATCGCTTATATCGATTCTTCCAGTATTAAGATACCGATCAAGAAGGCATACTTCCAGCTGATCAACAACAACGTCCTCTCGATTGACAATTTTGCTTCCGAAGAGGCATCCGATGTGGAACAGCAGATTTATCAGAAGTACGAGAGCTCACGCGTGCGGATTGAACAGGAACTGCGGGGCGAACTGCAGTCTGAAAATGCAACGCCGATGAACGCGCTGTCAGAGGAAATGCAGGCATATATGCAGTATATCTATTCGTATCTTTCTTCCAGCAACAAGGCGATTGTCCAGCGTGATGCGATCGATACGTCCAGTGACATGTATCAGGCGTGGAAGAACGGTACGATCAGTCTGCGGGAATACTTATATTATGGAATTGCCAACAATTGGATCGATACGACGAAGCTGGACATCCAGAGCCGGTATTCGAATGCGGACGATGTCTTCATGGCACTGCTGGACGACTGTTTCCGCGATCTGGAACAGGATCCGGCATTCGAGAAACTGATTTATCAGTATTTAATCAATAACAATGTTGTGACCGGGCGCGAGCTCTGCATGGCGCTCTATTCCCAGAATGTGCTTGCATACGATGAGAATGAGGTCAACCTGCTGCGTGTCAGCGGGGAAGAATATGCGTACCAGTTCCTGATGAATAAGATCCGCAATATTGAGATCACACCGGCGCAGCTGGCACTTGACCCGTGTACGGCGAGCTGTGTCGTGACGAGCGCGAAGACTGGCGAGGTGCTGGCACTGGTATCTTATCCCAGCTATGACAACAACCGGATTTCGGACGGCACCTATTTTGCCCAGCTAAATGCCGATCAGTCGCTGCCGCTGCGAAACAATGCGACGCAGACGCTGAAAGCACCAGGCTCCACCTTTAAGCCGATCACGGCGATTGCAGGTCTGGAGGAGGGGGCAATCACGCTTTCTGATATGATTAACTGTACCGGTATTTATGAGGAAGTCAGCAATCCGATCCGATGCTGGAAATATCCGGGCTTCCATGGACCGTTAAATGTCGTGGGAGGTATCGAAAATTCCTGTAACTATTTCTTCTCGGAGGTGGCGCACCGCCTGTCCACAGAGACAGATGGAAGCTACAAACCGGAGAAAGGTCTGGAGACGCTGAAAAAATACGCGACCATGTTCGGTTTGGACCGGACTTCGGGCATTGAAATCTCGGAGGCGACGCCGTCTATCAGTGATACCGATCCGGAGCGTTCCAGTATGGGACAGGGTACGCACCAGTTTGCGAGCGTGCAGCTTGCCCGCTATGTGACGGCGCTTGCCAACCGCGGCACGGTCTATGATCTGAGCTTGATTGATAAGGAGACGGATTCCCAGGGTAATCTGGTCAAGGATTATTCGCCGGCTGTGGCGTCAACCCTTGATTTCCAGACAAGCACCTGGGATGCAGTCCAACAAGGTATGCGCCAGGTAGTTACCAACAGTTCGACCAAGCGCGTGTTTGATGGTCTGGACGTACACGTGGCCGGTAAGACCGGTACGGCGCAGGAGTCCCAGAAACGGGGCAACCACGCGTTCTTTATTTCGTTTGCACCGTATGAGAATCCGGAAATTTCGGTGACGGTCAGTATCCCGAATGGATATTCTTCTTCGAATGCGGCGATGGTGGCAAAACACGTATATCGTTACTTCTATGGCTATGCGAGTCTGGATGATATCCTGAATTCAGGAGCATTGGATGCGTCCAATGAACGAATCAATGGAGATTAAGAGGTGATGGGACTATGAAAAGTTCCGTAGTAATAAAGGGATGTAAGTCCGGTATGACGGTAATTCTGAATCCGGACACCCCCTTTGAACAGTTACTGGAGGATGTAGGGAAAAAGTTTAAAGAAAGTGAAAAATTCTGGGGATCCGCCCAGATGACGCTGACCCTGGAGGGGAGAGAACTGACCCCAATCGAGGAACTGCAGGTGACGGATGCGATTACCGCCAATTCCCAGATAGAGATTCTCTGTCTGCTGGATACTGACGCTAACCGCATCGCTCGCTGTGAAAAGGCGCTGACCGAGCGGCTGATGGAGCTGACTGCCCGGACGGGACAATTCTATAAGGGTAATTTATCCCGGGGCGATCTGCTGGAATCCGATGCGAGCATCGTGATCATCGGGGATGTGGAGCGCGGCGCGCGTGTCAGCGCACGGGGCAATATCGTCGTCCTCGGCACGCTGGCGGGTTCCGCCCATGCTGGGGCGGCGGGAAGTGAGGACGCGGTGATCACCGCGCTGGAGATGTCGCCGATGCACCTTCGGATTGCTGATCTGACAGCCAAAACGCGCAGCCAGGGCAAAAAGATGGGGCGCGGACCGATGATTGCATCGGTAGCCGGTGGAAACATTGACGTAGAATCGGTCAAAAAAAGTTTTTTAGATTATTTTCATTTTATTTAGCGTATTTAATGGATTTAAGACTGGAATTATTCTACTTTTTAGAGTAGAATAAAATGGTAAAACAGAATACAGGAGGATGTTCCTATGAGCGAAGTTATCGTTATTACTTCCGGAAAAGGAGGCGTCGGCAAAACGACAACCTCAGCGAACGTCGGCACCGGGCTTGCCATGCTTGGCAAACGGGTGGTTCTCATCGACACCGATATCGGTCTGAGAAACCTGGATGTCGTCATGGGACTGGAAAACCGGATTATCTACAATCTGGTCGATGTGATCGAGGGAAACTGCCGGATGAAGCAGGCGCTGATTCGAGACAAAAGATATCCTGACCTGTTCTTATTACCTTCCGCCCAGACGCGGGACAAGTCGTCCGTGAGTCCGGGGCAGATGATAAAATTAGTAGAAGACTTAAGAGAAGAGTTTGATTACATACTGCTTGACTGTCCCGCCGGGATTGAGCAGGGCTTTCGTAATGCGATCGCCGGGGCGGACCGGGCGCTGATTGTCACGACACCGGAGGTATCCGCGATAAGGGATGCTGACCGGATCATCGGACTTTTAGAAGCATCCGGGGTCGGGCGTATGGACCTGATCATCAACCGGATCCGGAGCGATATGGTGCGCCGGGGCGATATGATGTCGGTGGATGATGTGATGGATATTCTGTCTGTCCCTGTGATTGGCACAGTCCCGGACGATGAGGATATCGTTATATCCACGAATCAGGGCGAACCGCTGGTCGGCATGAATGGATATGCCGGGCAGGCATATTTAAACATATGCAAACGAATACTTGGAGAATCGGTACCATTTATACAGCTTGATGCGTCTCCGGGCTTCTGGTCCCGGATATCCGGCTTCCTCAAACGTGCATAGGAGGGGACGCTATGATTCTGATTGCAGAACTGTTTACGAAAAAGAATTCCGGCGAGATAGCCAGAAAGCGTTTAAAACACCTTCTGACTGCCGATCGGGCGGGCTGTTCGCCGGAACTTCTGGATCTGATTCGCGCAGATTTCCTGAGGAGCGTGTCACGTTATCTGGAGATTGATCCGGGGGATGTGACACTCCGGATTCTGAGGACATCCTCAGAACAGCCGGCGGAGGTATTCCCGGCGGTCTGTGCGTCGGTGCCGGTTCTTACTTTAAGGAGCCATTTACAGCATGATATTCGATTACCAATTTAGAAATTACAACTTTCGAGCCCTCATTTATATGATTCTGCTGAGTGTTCTCGGCATTTTGGTTGTCGGGAGCGCCAGCAATCAGGACCGTTCCTCTGTGATAAAACAGATTATCGGAGTGGTTGTATCCCTGATTATCTGTCTGGTTCTGTCTTTGATTGATTACCATCAGTATTTCCGATTTACCACGCTTATCTATGTGGTCTGTGCCGGAATGCTGGCGGCAGTTCTTTTGTTTGGACGTACCACCAAGGGCGCGACCCGCTGGCTGCGGATCGGCGGGATTCAGATCCAGCCGTCCGAGTTTGTAAAGATCGGTCTGATCCTCATCCTGGCGAATTTTCTTTCCAGAAACCGGGAGAAAATCAATGAGCCAAAGACATTGGGGATGACGGCGCTTATCTGTGTCCTTCCGGTCGGCATGGTATATTTACAGCCGAACCTTTCCACCACCATCGTCATCTGCTTCATGATTCTGTGCATGGTTTATGTAGCCGGTATCAGTTACAAATGGATTGCCGGTGCGGTGGCGGTCGGGATACCTGGATTTGCGGCGCTTATCTATCTGTCGCTGCAGGGATTCATCCCGTTTCTCCAGAAATACCAGGCACAGCGTATCATGGGAAAGATTTTCCACAGCAGCAGTGAATTTACGGATCTGAACCGTCAGCAGGATAACTCCATGATGGCGATCGGCTCCGGGCAGCTGCGCGGCAAGGGGCTTTTTAACAACACATTAAGCTCCGTCAAGAATGGAAATTTCCTCTCGGAGGAACAGACGGACTTTATCTTCGCTGTTATCGGAGAGGAGCTTGGGTTTGTCGGAGGCGTGGCGGTCATTGCCCTCTATGCGCTGCTGGTGTATGAGTGCCTCTGGATTGCAGCGCGCGCGAAGGACACAGCTGGACGTCTGATTGCATCGGGCATGGCGGCGCTTCTGGCGTTCCAGAGTTTTGCCAACATTGCGGTAGCCACGGGCATCTTCCCGAACACGGGTCTTCCGCTTCCTTTCATAAGCTCCGGACTTAGTTCGCTGCTCAGTATGTTTATCGGAATGGGAGTTGTTCTCAATGTTGGATTGCAACGAAATAACGTAACCGTTCAGTAAGTACATGCATGGACTGTGAAGCTGCATGGAAATTGAATTTTATGGTTATGAAAAATAGGAATCATTAAGGAGGCAGGTATAGATGTATATCGGGTTAATCGCACATGATGCGAAGAAAAAACTGATGCAGAACTTCTGTATCGCATATCGCGGCATCCTGAGCAAGCATGAACTCTATGCGACAGGAACGACAGGCCGCCTGATTGAGGAGGTTACGAATCTGACCCTCCATAAATATCTGCCGGGTCATCTGGGAGGTTCCCAGCAGCTCGGCGCACAGATCGAACACAATCAGATCGATCTCCTGATTTTCCTGCGCGATCCGTTGGCGCCGAAGCCGCATGAGCCAGATGTTAATGATGTTGTCCGCCTCTGTGATATTCACAATATCCCGATGGCGACAAACCTGGCGACGGCAGAGCTTCTCGTTAAGGCGCTTGACCGCGGCGATATGGAATGGCGGGAGATGTACAAATGAGAAAACAAACAATCGGACTTGCGGGCGCACTGATGCTTTGCGGTATCAACATGCTGACCGGCTGTGGTGCCCGCGGTCTGGAACAGGCATATTCATTTCAAGAACGGGAAGCGCAGATGACGCCAGCGGCAGGTGCCGGGCTGGCGCCCTTTTTTGCGTCTTCTCTCTGCGTACCGGAATCTGCAGACGGCGATATTGCTCCAGATGATGCGGTGACGGCGCAGGCGGGCGCATTGTTTGATGTGACCGACTCCAGCGTTATATATGGTAAGAACATCTATGACCAGATGTACCCGGCGAGCATCACGAAGGTAATGACGGCGATCATCGCGATCGAGGAAGGCAATCTTTCCGATGCGGTGACGGCAAATGACGATGTCGTGATCCACGAGGCAGGCGCTTCGATGGCAGGCATCAAGCCGGGCGATACCTTTACGCTGGAGCAGCTCTTATACGGACTGATGATTCCGTCCGGCAACGATGCAGCCAATGCGATTGCGGATCATATCGCCGGAAGCACGGATGCGTTTGTGGAGAAGATGAATGCGAAAGCGAAGGAATTCGGTGCGACCCACACGCATTTTGTCAATGCAAATGGTCTGCACAGCACCGACCACTATACAACGGCATATGATCTCTATCTGATTTTCAACGAGGCGCTTAAACTGCCGCTGTTTTGTGAGATCATTAACGCGCAGTCTTATACAGCTGATTATACCGATGCAAATGGAGCCGCAAAACAGCAGGTCTGGAAGGTTGGCAACTGGTATCTGAAGGGAGAACGCGAGGCACCGGAGGGAGTGACTGTCTTAGGCGGCAAAACCGGCACCACACAGGCGGCTGGCTACTGCCTGATCATGGCGAGCGATGGGGACGATGGCAAGGAATATATATCGGTTGTGCTAAAATCTGCAAATCGTCCGTCACTTTATGACAATATGACGGAAATTTTGACTAAAATTTCAAATAAGTGATTGCAATATTTATAAATTTATACTATAATTATTTATACAATAAAAGATTTTACATACAACTTAAATAAACTCAAGGAGGAGATTGTTATGGTTCAGATCATCGCAGGAGCAAAGGGAAAAGGAAAAACTAAATATTTACTCGATATGGCGAACACGGCTGTCAAAGAAGCCAAGGGATCCGTTGTCTATCTGGATAAGAGTTCCAAACATATGTATGAGTTGAATAACCAGATTCGCCTTATCAATGTACAGGAATATCCGATTGATACCAGCGATGGATTTATCGGATTTATTTGTGGTATTATCTGCCAGGATCACGATCTGGAGCAGATGTATCTTGACAGCTTCCTGAAACTTGCCTGCCTCGAGGGAGCGGATATTGAAGAGACCTACAAGACGCTGGAGACCATCAGTGAGAAATATCATGTAAAATTCGTTTTAAGCATATCCATGAATGCAGCCGATCTTCCAGAGTGCGCGAAAGAAAGTGTTGTAGTATCTTTATAAGAGATTCAAAATGAACGAAACCGCAGCTGTCAGTGCAGGGCGGAGACAGGAGACTGTCCGATTCATCTGAAAAAGGAGAATTGGATGGTCTCTTTTTTTTCTAATTTTCTAGTTTGGGCTTAAAACCATCTTTCTACATTTTCATTGAAATGCTTCTTTTGCAGATACCACCTTTGGGAAAAAATAGATATGCTTTTACATTTTTTTCAAAATTGCAAGGATTTCCTATCATGTATATGAAATTTTTGCATTAAATGAAAAAAATTACAAAATATACTGAAAAATAATTGTAAAATTTTGATTTATACGGTATAATGACACGTGTCGGGAGACAAAAGATTACGATACATCTATTTGTGAGATAGATACAAAAGTATGCGGAAATCATTTAAAAGACAGGAAGGAAAATACTATGAATGCAGAATTTTACCAAGGGAACCGACAGCGGCTGTATGACAGCCTTCCGGATCACACCCTGCTTCTCCTGTTTTCCGGTTCTTCCATCCGAAAGACAGCCGATGAAAATTATCCGTTTTATGCCGATCGGAGTTTTCTCTATCTGACCGGCATTGGGCAGGAACACACAGTCCTGATGGCAGAGAAAGACGGAGAAGAGGTACAGGAAACACTTTATATACTTCCGCCGGATATGCTGGCAGAGCGGTGGACCGGGAAGCGGTTCACACCGGAGGAGGCCAGGGCGCGATCCGGGGCCGCGCAGATCGCATCGAGCGGCGAGTGGGAAAACCGTCTGAAACTTCTGATGCGGAGCGGACGGTTTGAGCGGATTGCGATGGATCTGTACCGGCACGATCCGGAGGATGCAGATACCGAGAGTATCCGGATGGCACGGAGACTTAGAAAGTGGTACCCGGCAGCCACACTCACGGATATTTCCCGTCAGATACGCTGCCAGCGCACCATCAAGCAGCCGTGTGAGATCGAGGCGATGCGGGAGGCAGTCAAGATTACGAGGGACGGCATTCTGGCGATGATGAAGGCATCAAAGCCGGGAATGTACGAATACCAGTATAAAGCCGAATTCGACTACGCACTGGCGCAGTACGGATGCCTTGCACCGGCATTTCCGAGTATCATTTCCGCGGGAGCCAATAATTTCTGTATTCACTATTACGAGTACACAGGGCAGGCGAAGGACGGCGATATGATTCTCAACGACGTAGGCGCCCAGTACGACCACCTCTTCAATGATGTATCGCGCGGCTGGCCGTGCAACGGAAAGTTTTCCGAACGGCAAAGACTTCTTTACACATGTGCATACCGGACTTCGCAGCATATGTTCTCCATCATTCGGCCGGGAATGAAGATGGCAGACGTGGACCGGCTGGCGAGGGAATACAATTTCGAACAGCTCAAAGCGATCGGCTTATGTGACCGGTATGAGGACGTCGGCAGATATATCTGGCACGGCGGTGCCCACCATGTTGGCTGGGACACACATGATCTGGTCGATGTCGATATCGTGGAGCCGGGTATGGTTTTCTGCGTGGATATCGGCATCTACTGCGAGGAATGGGGCATCGGCTTCCGCCTCGAGGATAACTGCCTGGTAACGGAGGATAGCTGTGAGAATCTGACAGCATCTATCCCCAGAACGATAGAAGAAATAGAATCAGTGATGGGAGGAGAGTAAGCATGGAACAGTTACTTGCGTATATGCAGAAAGAGCACCTGGATGGCATGTTCATCAGCCGCCCGGTCAATGTAAAGTATGTCAGCCATTATACCGGCGAAGATTCCTGGCTTTTTATCACGGAGCAGGAAAAATTCTTTCTGACAGATCCGCGTTACACCGAGCAGGTTTCCTATGAGTGCCCGGATTACACGATTTTGAACTGGAGAGACACCTATGGTTCCATCGGAAAGGCACTTGCGTACGCGGCGGGAAAGGTTGGAGCAAAGACGATCGGCTATGAAGCATCCCACCTGACCGTTGAACAGTACCAGAATCTCCAGTCGGAAGTAAAAGCAGAGCTGGTACCGGCGGACGGCATCATTGAGGAGTTCCGCTCCATCAAGAGGCCGGAAGAGATTGAGTGCCTGCGTATCTCCTGTGATATTGCTTCAAGGGCATATGAAAAGATCCAGAAGGATATCCGGGTCGGCATTACCGAGAAAGAGCTGGCGGCGCGTTTAAGCCTCTATATGGTTCTGGAGGGTGCGGATACACAGCCATACGGCAATATCCTCATCTCCGGTGCGAGAACATCCCTGCTTCATGGAATTCCGTCCCAGAAAGCGATTGAATACGGCGATCTGGTTCTGATGGATTATGGATGCCAGTATCACGGCTATTTGTCTGATATGACGCGTACCCTGGTAGTCGGACGCGCAACGCCGAAGCAGAAGGAAGTATACAAGATTGAGCAGCAGATGGTCGCTGCGGTGGAAGGATTCTTAAAAGACGGTGTTTCGGCATCGGATGCATATTATGAATCCACGAAGATCATCGAGGGGACCGAGTATTTTCCGTATCACTACACAGGAATCGGACACGGCGTTGGCATGTTTGTCCATGAGATTCCATTTATGAGCCCTGTTTCTAAAAATATCGTGCATGCCAATAACGTCATGACCGTGGAACCGGGTATCTACATTCCGGGATGGGGCGGCATCCGCATCGAGGATCAGCTTCTCATCACGGAGACAGGCAATGAAAACTTGATCAGCGCCACCAAGGAGCTGATTGAGCTTTAATAAAAGAGGACAAGGAGGAATATTATGAGAAAAAACAAACTACTTGCACTGGGATTAGCTGCACTGATGGCAGCGAGTGTAGCGGGCTGTTCCACTCCGAGCGCTTCGGTGGATGACACGAAGGCAGCCGAATCGGGAAGTGACAGCTCCCAGAGCGCAGCAGCGGGCGAAAAGATTTTCCGTTATTCCAACACGGCGGATATCGCGACGATTGACCCTGATAAGACAAACTCCGTAGCAGATGCGACCGTCTCCTATCATATCTATGATGGTCTGTACCGCAACGTACAGGGCGAGCTTCAGCCGGCAACCGCTGAGAGCTATGAAGTCAGCGATGATGGTCTCGTATATACTTTCAAACTCCGTCAGGATACAAAGTGGAGTGATGGACAGACTGTTACGGCTAAGGATTATGAGTACGGTATGAAGCGTCTCTGCGATCCGGCAGCAGCCTGCCCTGCCAGCTATCTGGGTGCTGTTTTAAAGAACGGCGCCAAGGTCAGTGGTGGTGAACTCTCAGTCGATGAGCTGGGCGTTAAGGCACTGGATGACTTCACACTGGAGATAACCCTTGAGAATCCGGCTGATTATTTCGTCAGCATGACGAGTATGAGTGCATTCATGCCGGTGCGTGAAGATCTGGTTGAGAAATATGGCAACGAGTTCGGCGGAAGCGCAGACAAACAGGTTTACAATGGACCGTTCGTTGTAACGGAGTATGCGAACGGCAAAGTGGAACTGGCAAAGAACCCAGATTATTATGACAATGAAAAGATCAGTCTGGACGGCGTTGAGATTCTGACCGTAGCCGATCAGACTACCGCTGTTTCGATGTTCGATGCAGGCGAGCTGGATCTGGCAGAGGTTCCGACCGAGCTGGCAGCGCAGTATGAGGGCAAGACACAGTCCTACTACAGCGGCGCAGATGATTATGCGGCACTGAACCACCGGAATAAATATCTGGCAAACAAGAACCTGCGTCTGGCGATGAACTATGCAGTCAACCGTGAAGAATACATTCTTCTGACCCACAATGGTTTATATCAGGCTAACCAGAGATACGTGCTTCCGCAGGTTCGCGGTGTGGACGGCGAGTACGGCACCGAGTATCCGTTAGAGGCATTCCCGCTTCAGGGTGATATGGATAAGGCAAAAGAGTATCTGGATACGGCATTATCTGAATTAGGTCTTTCCAGTGCTTCTGATATTTCCCTGAAACTGGTTGTAGCCGATTCTGACACAGCGAAGAAAGAGGCAGAGGTTGTTGCAAACCAGTGGAAGAATAATCTGGGTATCAATGTAGATATCAACATGGTTCCGTACGCAACTAGAAACGCACTTCTGGTTCCGGACAGTGATGAGTACGATATCATCATGAGCGGCTGGGCACCGGATTACTCTGACCCGTACAGCTACCTGGAGCTCTGGTACAGCACCTCCGGCTACAACTACTTAAATTACCACAGTGATGAATACGATAAGTACATCGACGCTTCCAAGACAACTTCCGGTAAAGAGCGTATGGATAACCTGTTCAATGCAGAGAAGACACTCCTGGAAGACGGCGCACTGGTACCGCTTCAGTTAAGAGAAATTCCGTATATGGTATCTGACCGTGTACAGAATCTGGGCGCATACTTTGTTGGACTGAACTATGACTATATGTATGTGGACATCACAAAATAATCCATCCAAAACGTATTGAAAAACGTTAGAAGATGATTGAAGTACCTGCGCTTCAGAATCCGGCAGAAACCGGATTTATGAAGCGCAGTACATATCCGGTGGCTGCTTGGCGGATGAATGAGCCGTAACCGGCGGCCAGAACAACCGGATTTGGGATGTTCCCGTAGTTAAAGGAGCGTGAACCTATGAAAAAATATATACTGAAGCGGGTGGGAATATCCATTGTGACTGTGTTTGTTCTCGTATCCGTTGTATTTTTCCTGGCAAGGCTGATGCCGGGCGGACCGTTCAATGACCCGAAAATGTCAGCAACCGCAAAGGCCAATTTAAGTGCCTACTACGGATTCGATAAACCTTTACTCCAGCAGTATCTGACATATCTGAATAATCTGATTCATGGAAATTTCGGTTTTTCTACCAAATATCCGAGCCGTACCGTCAATGACCTTTTAGCAGGCGCATTTCCGTATTCGGCAGACCTTGGTATCCGCGCATTATGTTTTGCGATTTCCTTTGGTCTTGTATTTGGTATTATTTCTGCATTAAACCGTGGCAATAAAATTGATTTAATTTTTGTAATTGTAGCTGTATTTGGTACAAGCGTCCCGGACTTTATCATGGGCGCACTGCTGCAGCATTTCTTTGCAGTCAAATGGGGACTGTTCCCGATCGCGCAGTACAAGGGCTTTTCGTACACGATCCTGCCGTCGATCGGACTGGGATTCTACACGATGGCGTCCGTCTCGCGTATCATGCGTGCGAGTATGCTGGAGGTGGTCCAGCAGGATTATATCAAGACGGCGCGCTCGAAGGGGATTTCCAAGTTCCGTGTGACCTGGAAGCATCAGATCCGGAACGCGATCATGCCGGTTGTCACGATCCTCGGCCCGACGGTAGCAGCCGTTCTGACCGGTACATTCGTTATTGAGTCCCTGTTTGCGATTCCTGGCATGGGTAAATATTATGTTGAGAGTGTGCAGAACAACGATTACTCCCTGATCCTTGGCATGACGGCGTTTTACGGCACATTCCTTGTATTCTGCAACATGGTAGTTGATATTTTGTATGGCGTGATCGACCCGAGAGTGCGGATCGGCGGAAAGTAGGTGGCAGTATGGGTGAGATGAAAATGAAAGATGGAAATGTGCTGCCTTCTGAGGGTTCCGGCGCAGCAGCAGGCACATCCGAAAACTTGGCAGACGGACACACGATTACCCGCGACAAGTTTGAGATGGTAGGTAAAAATATTGAAAAAATGGAATCGATCTCCCGACCGAGCCTGACCTTTTGGCAGGAGGCGTGGAGACGAATCCGGACAAATAAGGCGGCATATTTCAGTCTGATTCTGTTGATTGTATATGGACTGTTAGCGATCTTTGCACCGATGTTCAGCCATTACGGATTTGACCAGCAGGATGCCTACTCGATGAGCAAAGGGATTTCAGCAGCTCATTGGCTGGGAACCGACTCTCTGGGGCGTGACCTCTGGGTACGTGTCTGGATGGGCGCACGTGTTTCTTTGACGATCGGTCTTCTGGCAGCCCTTTTAAATACTGTAATTGGTACGGTGCTGGGCGGTTTCTGCGGCTATTATGGCGGCAAGTTTGATATGATCGTCATGCGTATCATCGATGTTATTTATGGTATCCCATCCCTGATCGTCTGTATTTTGGTTATGGTAGTATTAGGCTCCGGCGTTAAGAGCTTAATCATTGCAATGGTTATCGTTGGATGGACGGGAACCTGCCGTTTCACCAGAGGCGAAGTATACCGCCTGAAAGAGCAGGATTTCGTACTAGCAGCCCGCGTCATGGGCGAGTCGGCCTTCACCATCATCGTGCGTGAGATTATCCCGAATATCATGGGTCTTCTGATCACAAACCTGACAATGGCAATCCCGAGCGCTATCTTCCAGGAGGCGTTCTTGAGTTATATCGGTCTCGGTATTTCCCCGCCGCAGGCAAGCTGGGGTGTCCTTGCGAAAGAGGGAACCCGTATGATGACGGCAGCGCCGCATATGCTGTACGTGCCGGCATTCTTTATCTGTACAACCGTACTGGCGCTCAACCAGCTCGGAAATGGTCTGCGGGATGCATTTGACCCGAGATTGAGAGGAACGGAATAGGAGGTAGGAGACAATGGCTAAAAATATACTGGAAATCAAGAATCTGACCTTCTCGTTCCATACATACGGCGGCGTGGTAAAATCCGTCCGGAATGTCAGTTTTAATGTACGCGAAGGCGAGATTCTTGGAATTGTGGGCGAGAGCGGATGCGGCAAGAGCGTTACCTCCCAGTGCATTTTAAAGCTCAACCCGGAGCCGCCGGGATTTTTTGAGGGCGGTTCGATCAAATATAAAGGCGAGGAGATCATCACCAAGACAGACCGCGAGATGCGGAAAATCCGCGGTGTGGAGATTGGATTTATCTTTCAGGATCCGATGACCTCGTTAAACCCGACCATGACGGTTGGAAAACAGATCGAGGAGGTTTTTGTCGGACGGAAGGGGATGACCCGGGCAGAAGTCAGGGAACGGGCGCTGGAGATCCTGCGTCTGGTCGGTATTAATGAGCCGGAGCGCCGTTATAAACAGTATCCACATGAGCTGTCCGGCGGTATGAAGCAGCGTGTCATGATCGCGATCGCGCTGGTCGGCAAGCCGAGCATCATCATCGCGGATGAGCCGACGACCTCGCTGGACGTAACGATCGAGGCACAGATCCTGGATCTTCTGAAGGAACTGCGCGATAAGATGAACACCTCGATTATCCTGATTACCCACGATCTCGGAGTTATCGCCAAGATGTGCGACCGCGTGCTTGTTATGTATGGCGGCAAGGTGGCTGAAAAAGGAACGGTTGATGAGATCTTCTATGAGACGGCACATCCGTACACGGCAGGTCTCATCAAATCAATCGCTACGCTGGATACCTCCAAAAATCAGAAGCTGGTGCCGATTGATGGAACTCCGCCGGATCTGTTTGCACCGCCGAAAGGATGCCCGTTTGCAGCGCGCTGTGAGTTTGCGATGAAGGTCTGTTATGAAGAACAGCCGGAATTTCACAGGCTTTCAGACGAACATACCTGTGCGTGCTGGCTGCAGCATGAGTATGCGCCGAAGGTGGATATCATGAAAGGGCTGACTGAGGCGCAGAAACAGGAAGAAGAGGAAAATGTTGCGGCTCTGCCGGAAGAGAAACGGAGGGGACACCATGGCAAAACGAATTGATAGGAGCACACCCCTGTTCCAGGTCACGGATCTCTGCCAGTATTTCAACGTCGGCAGGGGAAAAGTGCTGAAAGCAGTTGATCACGTGCATTTTACGATTTATAAAGGGGAAACGTTGGGACTGGTAGGTGAGAGCGGATGCGGCAAGTCCACGACGGGACGGTGCCTGGTAAAGTTGTATGAGCCGGCAGCAGGCACGATTACCTATAAAGAAAAAGATATTTTTAAATACACCCGTGAAGAGGAAAAAGCATTTCGCAAGAACGTGCAGATGATCTTCCAGAATCCGCATTCTTCCCTGAACCCGCGTATGACGGTCAAGGATATCATCGGTTCCGGCATGAAACTGCATGGACTGGCGACGGACAAGGATGTGGATCAGAAGGTAGAGGCGATCCTGAAGCGCGTCGGTCTGAACCGCGACCATATGTCCCGTTTCCCGCATGAGTTCTCCGGTGGTCAGAAGCAGAGAATTGGTATTGCCAGGGCATTAGCGGTCGAACCGGAGTTTGTGATCTGCGACGAGCCAATCTCCGCACTGGATGTTTCAATCCAGGCGCAGGTTTTAAATATGTTAAAGGAACTGCAGGAAGAAATGGGACTGACCTATCTCTTCATCGCGCATGACTTGAGCGTCGTCAAATACATTTCCGACCGTGTCATCGTTATGTATCTGGGAACGATGGTTGAATTTGCCGATTCCGAAGAGCTGTATGCACACCCGCTGCATCCGTACACGCAGGTGCTTCTGTCCTCGATTCCGGTTGCGGATCCGAGGCTGGTGCGTGAGAAGAAGCGTATCATGGTTAAGGGCGAGATTCCAAGCCCGATCAATCCGAAGGACTGCTGCCGTTTTGCCGAGAGATGTCCGTATGCAACGGAGGAGTGCAGGGCGAAGCTGCCGGAACTACGTGAAGTGACGCCGGGGCATTTTGTGGCTTGTCATATGGTAAAGTAAATTAAATAGATTCGTGAAGGCGTCGAAGCTGACGAGGACAGGACAGCCTGGCTTCTCAGACTTATCATTGTTCGCTTGCTTTCGCTACAGATGCTCGCCTGATGCGGACTTACATCCGCCTCATTCGGACATCTGTGCTCAAAATGCGTACAATTTGATAAGCTGAAAGCCAGACCGCCCTGTCCCCGTCAGCTTCTTAGTTTTTTGGCTAATTGAGGGAGTAATTGTAGACATTGATCGCCGACTGGTGTAAAATATTAGTTAGAATTTTTTTGAAATTATGGCTGAATTTGGAAAATTTTAACGATATATAACAGAAAGGTGGATTTTCTATGCAGTACGATTTTGACACACCTATCGATCGGACCCATACTTGGTCGATCAAGCATGATTTTAAGAAAGAAAATGGGAAAGCGGATGATATTCTGCCGCTCTGGGTGGCGGATATGGATTTCCGATCGCCGGACAGCGTGGTTGAGGCGCTGAAAAAGGCAGTAGATCACGGGATTTTCGGTTACAGCCGGGCAGATGAGTCGTACTTTGATGCGGTGGCAGCGTGGTATCAGAAACGCCATCATCTGACTCTGCAGCCGGAGTGGATGACCTGCACGCCAGGTATCGTGTTTGCACTCTCGATCGCAGTGCGGGCTTTTACCCAGGAGGGCGATGCGGTGTTGATCCAGCCGCCGGTCTACCATCCATTCAGCCGGGCGATCCTCCGCAATAAGCGGACGCTGGTGGAGAATCCGCTGGTTTTAAAAGATGGACATTATGAGATGGATCTGGAAGAGCTGGAGCAGAAGGTGCTGGATGAGCATGTCAAACTGATGATTTTATGCAATCCGCACAATCCGGTTGGCCGTGTCTGGACGAGGGAAGAGCTGACCGCACTAGCTGACATCTGCCTGCGCCACCATGTATACGTGATCAGCGACGAGATCCATGGCGATTTTGTATGGCAGGGGCATGAGCAGACTCCGTATGCGTCGATTTCAGAGGAAGCATGCCTTCATTCGATGATGTGTACAGCGCCGAGCAAGACCTTCAATCTGGCTGGCATGGCGACATCAAACCTCTTTATCCCGGATCCGGAGATGCGGCGTAAATTCCGGTCGGAGCTGCTGGATGTTGGTCAGGAAAATATGAACCGTCTGGGATTGTTCGCCTGCCGTGCAGCGTATGAAGGCGGCGGGGAATGGCTGGATCAGCTTATCGGCTATCTGGCTGGCAATCTGGCACTGGTGCGCGATTTCTGTAAAAACCGTGTGCCGCAGATTCAGCTGGTAGAACCGGAGGGAACGTATCTGGCATGGCTGGATTGCCGTGAACTGGGGATGACGGATGATGAATTGATGGCATTCTTCTCGGATGACGCGAAGGTATGGCTGGATCCGGGCACGCATTCGGGTGAACAGGGATCTGGATTTATGCGCTTTAATCTGGGAAGTTCGCGCAGTGTGATTGCACAGGCGCTCGATCGGATCGAGGCGGCATGGAAAAAACGGAACGCATAATGAAAAATAGCAGAACCGTAAAAATAAAATGTTCGGAGGGATTGCATGGAATTTGAAGAAGTGGAGAATATTGGACAGCGGATCAAGGAGATTCGCAAGAGTAAATCTATCACGATCCAGAAGCTGTCCCAGTTTACCGATCTGTCAGTGGGATATCTGAGCAATCTGGAGCGGAACCAGGCAAGCCCGACGCTGAGCAATCTGCAGCGCATCTGCGTGGCGCTTGGTATTTCGATCCGGGATCTGCTCAGACCTTCCGGCGAGGAGAGAACCCTGATCCGCCAGGAGGAGCAGCAGTTATATGAATATGATGAGTACAAGCTTCAAATTCGCCGTCTGGATTTTGGAAAGAAACGCGGTATTTATGAGTTTTCAACCTATGATCCAGAGACAAAAGATACACCGCCGTCCTGGGGGCTGCATCCATACGCGGAGGTCGGAGTCATTCTGGAAGGCAAGATGGAGGTCAATCTGGATGGAACGGTTTATCTCTTAGGACCGGGCGATTCGATCTATATCAAGCCGAATCTCTATCACACGATGCGGAATGCGGGCGATACTCCCTGCCGCTCCTTCTGGCATCTGCAGATTATGGATGATTCTGTATAATTGACGGGATGAATTGATCTTGAAATTTGGACAATTCACTCGTATAATAAAGGCTGTACGTTGGGCTATACAGAATATTGCAAAAGTCCATGGCCGTAGACAAATTTGCGTGGATTTTTGTCTGGTAACTGTGAAACTGCAGAAACAGCTGCCAGAGAAGTACATCGGGAAAAGGGAGGATAGAGCTGCATGGCCAAAAACAAGAAAATTGTACGCTACAGAAAGCCATTGAATATCAATGTAGGCATGATCATTTTTGCCATGATTTTCGTCTATCTTTCTTTCAGTGTCTATACATATCTCAGGCGGGATCACGTCCAGTTTTATGAGGTCGTCGAGGGAAGTATTGTAAATAATAAAGAATACAACGGAATCCTGTTTCGGGATGAGACAGTGGAAAATGCATCGCAGACCGGGTACGTCAACTATTATGTGCGCGAGGGAAAGCGGGCAGGCGCTGGGGCGCGCGTCTATTCGCTAGATGAGACCGGCGAGCTGGGGAAATTTTTGGAAGAAAATCAGTCCTCTGGGGTGTCCCTGTCAGCAGAAAATCTGGCTGATTTGAAGAAACAACTCAGTTCGTTCTGTTTATCCTACAACGATCAGCGCTTTGAAAGCGTCTACGACGCCAAATATTCTTTGCAGGCTTCGGTTGCAGAGTATATGAATTTCAATGCGCTGGGCGATATGGATGCACAGCTTCAGGCACAGGGTATCAATTACAAACAGATATCGACGCCCCAGCCGGGTATTATTTCCTATATGACGGATTCTTTTGAGGGGGTCGCGCCGGAGGAGGTAACGGCGGATTCGTTTGACCGGAGTCAATATACGCGGCAGGTGGGACGAGCCGGGGAGCTGATCGAGGCGGGCACGCCGGTGTACAAGATCATCACATCGGAGAACTGGAGTATCGTGTTTCAGATGGATGACAAGGATAAAGAGCAGTTTGCCGATCAAGATACACTGACGATCGAGCCGTTGGGAAGTGATATGAAATTCCGGGGAAATTATTCGATGTTTACCGGTTCCGATGGCAATCTGTATGGACGCCTGGATCTGGACCGTTACATGATCCAGTTTGAATCCGAGCGTTTTATGACCTTCGAGATCTCCAGCGAGGAAACGCAGGGACTTAAAATTCCGGTATCATCGGTAATGGAGAAGGAATTTTATACCATTCCAGTTGACTATATGACAACGGGCGGCAACGCTACTGAAGATGAGACTGGCTTCAATAAAGAAGTTTACGGCGAAGGCGGAAAGGCGTCGATTGAATTTGTCACGCCGGAGATTTACAGCTCGACTGATGAGTATTATTATGTCGAGAAGAGCGACGATGGGCTGTTAAAGAGCGGCGATTATCTGGTGAAGCCGGATTCAAACGAGCGCTTCCAGGTAGGACCGACGGCAAAGCTGACAGGTGCTTACAATATTAATAAGGGATACGCGGTGTTCAAGCAGGTGAAAGAACTTGCAAATAGCGGTGAATATTATATTGTAGAAAAAGGAACCAAATATGGATTATCAGTTTATGACCATATCGTGTTGGATGCCAGTACCGTATCGGATGGCCAGATCGTATATCAGTAATGATATTTCCAAAATATAGAGATAAGGAAGGTGTATCACATATGGTTCAGGAACAGTTAGAAGAAGTACGTCAGAATATACGGAACGCCTGCGAGCGGAGCGGACGGAAGGTGGAGGATGTCACGCTGATCGCGGTCAGTAAGACAAAACCGGTGCCGATGCTTCAAGAGGCATATGATGCCGGCGCCAGAGATTTCGGTGAAAACAAGGTGCAGGAGATTCTGGAGAAGGAACCGCAGCTGCCGTCTGATATCCGTTGGCATATGATTGGACATTTACAGAAAAATAAAGTCCGTCAGGTAATTGACAAGGCAGTTCTGATTCACTCCGTCGATACGGTGGGACTGGCAGAGCAGATCGAAAAAGAAGCGGTCAAACGTGATCTGGATGTTTCTATTCTTCTGGAGGTCAATGTCGCCGGAGAAGTGTCCAAATTTGGTTTTGCCCCGGAAGAAGTCGAGGAAGCGGCACGCGAAATTGCAAAGTACCCGCATGTCCACATACAGGGACTTATGACGATAGCACCATTTGTAGAGAATTCAGAAGAAAATCGTGGTGTTTTTAAAAAATTATATGAATTATATGTTGACATGAAACGGAAAAACATTGATAATGTTACTATGAATGTCCTTTCGATGGGAATGACCGGAGACTATCAGACAGCGATTGAAGAAGGTGCAACTATGGTAAGAGTCGGTACGGGCATTTTTGGAACTAGGGCAAAGATAGGAGAGGACTAGGGTTATGAGTATTCTGAACAAATTAATGGATACAATGCGTCTCACAGAGAATGATGACGATTACTTCGATGAGGAAGATTACGAAGAAGAAAAACCGGTGATTAAGAAGCGTTCTTTCGGCAAGAGGGACGAAGAGATGGATGATTACCGCCACGAGGAGGAATCTAAGCCGCGTTTTCTGCCACGTTCCTCTAACAACAAGGTAGTGCAGATGCGCCGCAGCATGGAAGTGTCTCTGATCAAACCTACTTCCATGGAGGATACGAGAGAGATTTGCGATTACCTGCTGGCTGGAAAAGCTGTTGTTTTAAATATGGAGGGAATCCACATGGAGGTTGCACAGCGTATCATTGATTTTACCTGTGGCGCGACCTATTCGATGGATGGAAATCTCCAGAAGATTTCCAATTACATTTTTATTGCGACACCGTCATCGGTTGAGCTGTCCGGCGACTTTCCCGAACTCTTAGCAGACGGTTCCACGAATGTTTCCGGGATGAATCTCCACTTCTGATACTGATATACTCCCAGGTTCGCTATATATCTGAACCTGGGAGTATTTATTATACAATCGGAAATTTGTGTGATTTCTGATTGTATACAGGCTCTCCGGGCAGGAGCACACTTTATATAAGCACTTTCGAACAGGAGTAGAAACACGCGATGCTGCAGGAAAAAGAAGAACAGCTTTTAAAAAAGAGAATGATAGAACTGGCCGGACTCTGTTATCAGCGCGATATACAGACAAGTACCGGCTTTTTGTCGTTAAATGAACAGACGATCTTTCACTCGATCGAGAAGACGCTGCCGCCGGTGCGGACTTGCCTGACGGGCGGCTTTGAGGGCGCAGAGCGCAAACTTCTTTGTTTTCTGGCTTCGTATGACGATGAGGAGTTTGGACTTCCGATCGCCGTGTTGGAGGTCATTCCGGCAAACCTGCGCTACAGTGAGGCGCTGACGCACCGGGATTATCTCGGGGCGCTCATGAACCTGGGGATTGAGCGCAGCTGCATCGGGGATATTCTGATGAAGGAAAATGGCTGCTGCGTCTTTTGCCAGGAAAAGATGGCGGACTATCTCTGCCAGGAACTCACGATGGTGCGCCACACCTCCGTGATCTGCCGCAGGGCGGACGCGACGGAGCCGATCACACCGAAGATGGAGCGCGTGAGTGGAAGCGTTGCATCACCGCGTCTTGACAGTGTGATCGCGATGGTATTTTCATCCTCCCGCACGAAGATACTGCCGCTCATTGAGGGTGAAAAGGTGTTTATTGACGGGAAACGGGTGACTTCCCCGGCGGTGCAGCTTAAAGAGGGCGAGATTGTATCTGTGCGCGGCATGGGAAAATTCCGCTTTGTCGGGAGCGGGGGATTGTCGAAAAAGGGACGTCTGTATGTTTATGCGGATAAATATGTGTAAAAAAGAAAGGACTGAAAACAAATGACAGAAGTAAAGAATGAGAAAATGAATCGCGTAACCGTTCATCTGGACGAGAAGCCGATCTATGATATTGTGATGACCGAAGATTTTTCGGCACTTCCGGGTGAAATCGAAAAACTCTCCATTTCAAACCGCCGTCTCTGCATCGTGACGGATTCGAACGTAGAAAAATTATATCTGAATGAGGTAAAAGAACTTCTGGCGCCGTGCTGCAAGACGGTAATTTCGTTCGTATTTCCGGCGGGCGAGGAGCACAAAAACCTCGACACCGTCCGGGATTTATATGAGACCCTGATTTTGAACCATTTTGACCGCAACGACATGCTGGCAGCACTCGGCGGCGGAGTTGTGGGCGATCTCTGCGGATTCGCGGCGGCGACCTATCTGCGCGGCGTTGCCTTCATGCAGATTCCGACGACGCTTCTTTCCCAGGTGGACAGCAGCATTGGCGGCAAGACGGGCGTTGATTTTGACGCGTACAAAAATATGGTTGGCGCGTTTCATATGCCGAAGCTGGTATTTACCAATATCAATACGCTTCAGACGCTTCCGGACAACCAGTTTTCCGCCGGTATGGGCGAGGTTATCAAACATGGTCTGATCAAGGATGCGGCATATTATGAGTGGCTGCTTGAAAATGCGGCAGATATCTGGGCGCGAAAGCCGGAGGCACTCCGCAAGACAGTGACCTGGAGCAATGAGATCAAGCGTGCTGTGGTAGAGAAGGATCCGACCGAAAAAGGCGACCGTATGCTCTTAAACTTTGGTCATACGCTGGGACACGCGATCGAGAAGCTGAAAAACTTTGAACTTCTGCACGGTGAATGCGTGGCACTCGGCGCGCTGGCAGCGATGAAGCTGTCGGAAAACCGCGGCATGATCAAACCGGAGGAAACAAACCGCTTCAAAGAAGCACTGGGAGAATTCCATATCGGTACGCAGGTATCCGGGCTTGAGAAAGATGCGATTGTGGCAGCGTCCAAGAACGACAAGAAGATGGATTCCGGCATCATCAAATTTATTCTTATTCATTCCATCGGCGACGCCTACGTGGATCGCACGGTAACCGAGGACGAGATGAAACAGGCACTCGATCAGGTGCTGGTATAATAGCAGGAAAGGAATCAGGTGCATGAACACGAAATTACGACAGTTCTTTATCTTTTTTATCGGGCTGGGAGTCAGCATCGGACTGGATCAGTTTACAAAACATCTGGCAGTTGTTCATCTGAAAGGGCAGAAGCCATTTGTGCTCATTAAGGGTGTGTTTGAATTTTATTATTCTGAAAACCGCGGCGCTGCTTTTGGAATGCTGCAGGGACGGCAGGGATTCTTCTTCCTGATTGCAGCGGCAGTCATTCTGGCGGTGTTGTGGGCGGTTTACCGGATGCCGGCAGGGAAACGGTATCTGCCGCTGATGTGCAGCTTGTTTCTGCTCGTATCAGGCGCAGTTGGCAATATGATCGACCGTCTGACACAGAAATATGTGGTGGATTTCCTGTATTTTAAGCTGATTGATTTCCCGATTTTTAATGTGGCAGACTGCTATGTGGTGATCGCGACTTTCTCGCTGATCCTTCTGTTTTTCTTCTTCTATTCGGATGAGGAACTGGAATTTCTTTCTTTTAAAGGTGCGAAAAAGGAGTCGGGGCGATGATGCAGGAATATCTGGTTCCAGAAGAGGCGGCTGGAACCCGCATCGATAAATTTCTGGCGGACGCCTGCCCGGATCTGTCCCGTTCCTTTTTGCAGAAACTTCTGAAAGAGAGCAGCGTGACAGCAGACGGAAAAGCGGTTAAAAGCAGTTTCAAGGTAAATGGCGGGGAAACTATCGCCTTTGAAGTTCCAAAACCGCAGGAGGCGGCGATCGAGTCGGAAAATATCCCGTTGGACATTTTGTATGAAGATTCGGATGTAATTTTAGTCAATAAGCCGAAGGGGATGGTTGTCCATCCGGCGGCAGGGCATTATACGGGGACTCTGGTCAATGCGCTGATGTACCATTGCAAGGATCAGCTCTCCGGCATCAACGGAGTCATGCGCCCTGGGATCGTCCACCGGATCGATATGAACACGACCGGTGTGCTGGTGGTGTGCAAGAATGATTTCGCCCACAATTCACTTGCAGAACAGCTCAAGGTGCATTCGATCACCCGCGTGTATTATGCCATCGTATTTGGCAATCTGCGCGAGGATGAGGGCACTGTCCATGCACCGATCGGGCGTCATCCGACGGATCGCAAGAAAATGAGCATCCACTCCAAACAGGGGCGCGATGCGATCACGCATTACCGCGTACTGGAACGCTTCGGGGCGTATACATTTATCGAGTGCCGCCTGGAGACGGGACGCACACACCAGATCCGCGTCCATATGGCAAGTATCGGTCATCCGCTTCTGGGCGATGAGGTGTACGGTCCGGCGCGGCAGCCGTTTTCACTGGAAGGGCAGACCCTGCATGCGGGAGTCTTAGGCTTTATCCATCCGCGGACCGGAGAGTATGTGGAGTTTTCTGCGCCGCTGCCAGCGTATTTTGAAGAACTGCTGGAGAAGCTGCGGAAAAAAGCTGGAAAGTAAAAATAACGTGAATAGTAAGATCGTTCTGATTCGTATACACATTCTTTTCAGATAGTTTATTTCTGTGTCGCTAAGAAATACCTTTTATTCCGAAAAAATGATGACTTTTCAGATAGCTTGTGTTATAATAAAGACAGAACTTGAAAGGAGTTGAGGGAGACATGAAAAAAAATTTAGTAATTACAATCGGTCGCGAATGCGGCAGCTCCGGAAGAGCGATTGGACGAAAACTGGCGGAATCATTGGGAATCAAGTGCTATGATAAAGAGCTTCTTGCACTGGCAGCGAAGAACAGCGGTCTCTGTGAAGAGCTTTTTAAGACGCATGATGAGAAACCAACCAACAGCTTCTTATATTCACTGGTAATGGACACCTATTCGATGGGTTATAATACATCGGCTTATATGGATATGCCGATCAACCACAAGATTTTCCTGGCACAGTTTGACACGATCAAGAAACTGGCAGATGAAGAATCTTGTGTCATTGTAGGACGGTGTGCGGACTATGTGCTGGCAGATTATCCGAACGTAGTGTCTGTTTTCATCTGTGCAGATGAGGAAGTGAAGATTCAGGAATTGATGAAACGTCACAATATTACCCGCGATAAGGCAAAAGATGTGATGATCAAGACTGATAAGCAGCGTTCTGGTTATTATAACTATTATTCCAGCAAACGCTGGGGCAGCTCCAAGAGCTATAACCTCTGCATCAACAGCAGTGTCGTAGGCATCGACGGTGCCGTAGAAATTATTAAGGAATTCGCCAAAAAGAAACAAGAATTTCTTAAGGTAAACGAGAACGCATAAAAGTATAATTAAAACCGGTGTGTTTGAATTTCTGGTGAAGAATCAGAAAGGACGCACCGGTTTTTTGCGCCTGGATGCTTTGAAGATGAGATTGCGTTGGGGTATAAAAACAAAATAGTTACTTGAGATTTTGAATGTAGATACATGAAGAAAATGATGATGAAAGAAAGACATTCTTATATAATCCGAACGGCGCTCATGGCGGCATCGGGTATTTTATTGTGCGGGATTGCCGAAGCAGTGCGCCCGGAGGTGGATTTATCAGTCGGTGTGCCTGCTGATAAAGTTGTGATTGCAGATGGGATTTTAGACCAGGAGACACAAAATGATACAGACGAATCTTTCTGTGACCGTCTGATGAAGAAAATGGTACACCCGATTCACATAGCATCCCGATTTTTAAATGGTCTGGGGGCAGACTCGGAAGAATATGTTCCGTCGGAAACGGAGTATAACCTGATGGCGCTCCGGACGGAAGAGAGCGCTGTTGATCTATCTGATCCATTGGCGGCATTTGAGTCTCTTCCATGGTACAAACTTGCAAAACGATTCCGGAGTATGGGGACAGAAGATACCTGGGGCGCGAAGATGTACGAAGCGCTTGAAACGCGGGATGCACAGTGGATATCGGAGATCTACGGGTGGATCCAGACGACACCGCTTACAGCTTCCCAGAAAATGGGGTTGCCAGCTGCGCAGGTACTCGGCAGCTATGATCCCTCCAATCCAGAGCATAACGCGCAGGACCCGGCGAGCTGGGTAGTTCCAACTTGGAAAAATATCCGTTTCCAGATATGCGACGGAGACGGAAAGCCGACGTCCCTGGCATCCAATGCGACCGATATTTTGTCCATGGCAAATGTATATACATACAGCCTGGACTGGAAAAATACAGACCTGTTCAATACCTATATCAATCAGCTCTGGACCAGTTCCCACCAGTACCACGTGAGCATTAGCAATGTGTATTACTGTGAGGGCTGTACAGAACTGCCGGACGAGCCGGCGACAGAGGGAACAGCAGATGACAATGTGGAGAGCGGCAGTGCAGCAGGAGAGGCTTTAGATGCCCAGGGCGCAGGAGACAGTCAGACAGCGGTAGAGGAGCCGTTAACGGAGAGCGAGGCGGCATCCACAGCAAATAATTATGTCAAACCGGCACAGGGACCGGGGGCTTCCACACAGGAGCAGGCAGCCGAATCAAAAGCGGCTGCGTCCCCGTCAGAGGCGACGCTCAGTGCGGAGAGCGCTGCGGCAGTTACATTAAATGAAAACGGAAAATATTGCCCGGGACATGTTGATCTGACCATTACCGTTAAGACAACCGGTCTGAAAGAGAAGCATAATCTGTTTGCACTCGATGGAACGGGAAATCAGGCTGTCGGGAACTGGCAGGGTTGGACGGAAGAAAAACAGACAGTCGCCCAGACACTCGCTGCTCAGGATTGGCAGGAAATGTACGGGCTTGTCAGTTCAGAGTTTGCACTCGGGAATCCGCTGACACCGGCAGAAATTGCGTCTTACCTGGATTTACTTCCAGAGGATTTATCACCGGAGCGGCGTGCCGTTATCACATGCGCGCTCAATTCCGTTGGCAAGATTCCATATTATTATGGAGGAAAACCGAGTACAGCAGGACTTTCCGGCAATCATTTTGCCAGCGTGACAAGCCCGGATCACAAGGGACGGATTTTGTCAGGGCTTGACTGTTCTGGATGGGTCAACTGGGTATACTGGACCGCGCTTGGCAATAGAATGGGTGCTGCCAGCACCTACGAGATTGTGCGGACAGGACGGGCGATCAACAGCGCAGAGCTTCAGCCGGGCGACTTGCTTGTCCAGCTTGGCGGTAATTCGCACGTTGTAATGTTTTTAGGCTGGAACGCAGACGGAACCATACTGGGCGTACATGAATCCGGCAGTGCAAGCAATGTAACGGTCGGAAAGGTCCATACGGTCTGGCCGTATTACCGGGCGTTTTTGGATTAAGAAGTGAATAAAGAATAAAATGAATATGAATTAGTCATAAGGGATTTTGAGCTGGATGGATGTTGCCTTTGTTTTTTGCTGGAGTGTTTGCTGGTAAATGGCAAAGGCGGCATCCATCCATTTTGTGTTTAGATTTGTTTTTATGCTGAAATACGATATTGAATAATTCGTAAAATGATTTATTTACAAATAAAGGGAAACATGGTATGATAAGGAGATGGACAAAACTATTCGTGAAAGCCTACTTTATCGAATAGTTGAAAAAGAAAAATACAGTATATTAGGCAAACTGTTTTTAGTCTGCTTAATATACCGTATTTGATATTTATAGGATGCATTTCATCCTCTTAACGAACTGTCATAAAGAAAATGACTCCCGCCATAGCTACACAAGCAATTCCCCATTTTAAGAAACGCCATAGGGGGATTAATATGTCACCCAATACTATAACTCCGGGAAGTCTCTGCCCGCCGCCTGGTAATTCCTTTTTGTCCTCTGGGACTGGTGGCAATCCCATAGGTGTTTCTTCGTAGAATACAGGCTTCTTGTTTCTTCCTGGTTTAACGTGAATAATCATATCATTTCCCCCTTGTGCGTCTTATTGCTCCATGTCTTGTGCTATCAAGTCTTTGATATATCCGCTTAATTTCTTATATCCTTTAGATTCCATGTGTTCTAGTATTGCTGGATAGTCTTCTTCACGAATATAGACTTTGACGGTTTTGTACGTTTCTTTGTTGTATTCTCTAATATAACTGTTTTTATTCATTATATAGTCCTATATACAAAACCGACATATATAGCTCTATATTTTTGGTATATATGCCTATATACATATAGCCCTATATATGCTACTATATAGTTACAAGATAAATAAAGATTTCTTACACAGTAGCAACGAGAACGGATTTTCCGTAGCAGTGAGAACTGTGCAAGATACCATCTTTATTTTATCAGAAAAAGGCTCAAATGCCAAGTGTCAGCGATAGTTATTAGCCGCGCTTCTATAGGCGGTGTGGTAATCGGGCGGGTCGATGTAAACTCCCTGTCCGGCTCTTTGAAAACAGAATAACCTCATGAAAGGAGAAATGGAAATATGAGTAAATTAGTGGGTTTCCGTCGCTTCTCTTCTAAGAAGAACGGCAAAGATTACTGCGTTGCGGAGGTTGTCTCTCCATTCAGTCAGCGCGAACTTTCAAACGGTTGTTGCGGTCAGAAAACCGAACAAATTTTCATGCCGGAGGAACAGTATAATTTACTGAAAGAGTCCGATCTCGGGAAAGAAATTCAGCTTGAATATGAGCTTTCCGGCGGTCGCGCTTATTTAGTCAATGTGACTGTTAAGCATTAATGGATGCTGTGGCAGTTAAAGACTTTACTGGTTTTCTACTTGCTAAAGTGGCAAGCGATGAGGGCACAGAAAGTTTCGAAGAATGGGCGGCGGATGATGAGAACACAGAGGACTCTGAACCGTATGCTGAAATTGGTTACTCGGAACAAGTAGAGAACGTTAGTTCTCTACTTACGATTAACATATTTACACAAGGAATCATAGCGGGGCTTGTAATGGGCTTGATTCTGTGGAGGAAATTCCAATGAATTTGAATGAAGTAATTGAATTGTATGCGGTCGGTGTCGGCTGTGGTATTCTGCTTTCGCTTCTCCCCTTTGTGGTCGGCTCGGTTGCCGGACTCGCTTTTGATATTATGAGGAAAGGGGGGTTTTAGAATGGAAGCTGTAACAACTGCATTAACAACGGGTGTGACTTCTATCGCAACCGAAGCGATGAGCGCTGTAGGCGCTGTAGTTCCTGCCGCTCTCCCGATCGCTGGCGCGGTTATCGTTGTTGGTATCGGTCTGCGTGTGTTCAAAAAAGTAACTGGCAGATAGTGCTATCTTCTTTTATGGGGCGGTTTTATACCGCTCCTTTTTTAATGGAAAGGGGGAACTTATGTTCAAAAGGTATAAAGCCGCGAAACGTGTGCTTGCTCTCTTGCTCTGCGGCTGTCTGGTGTTCGGGTCAGTTTACCAGACGAGACAAAAGGCATACGCTGGCGCCGCTGGACTGATTGCCGGGGGCGCTGTGGCTGGTGGTTTGGCGTTTGCGTATCTCATGGGAATGATGGGCGTTACTGCCCCAACACCCGATCCGTATCAGAGGTCAGACGCTTTGTCAGCCTGGGCGAGTGAACAGGCGGCAAGTTATAAGGCATGGTGCAAAGAATTGCACGAAGCGAATCAGGACGCATGGCACCCGGAAGAATTAGATGCAGAGTTTAACGCATGGTGTACGAAGCTGGGACAGGGTGTGCTCGATAAGTCCTCGGCGATATGGACGGATTTTAAGAGTTGGATTGCTTCAAAAGTTTACGTAAGCAAAGTGGCTGATATTTCGGAAAATGTTGCGGTCGGTTCGAATATTCATTTTAGAACGCTTTATGGTCCGCAGGGAAGTGATGATCGCTTCTATGCAGAATATACGGTTGATAATTGCTCTTCTGACGCTTTACAGGCTGTTTGCACTTATATCTATAATTCGAATTGTTATATTATGTTTGTAACCAATTCTAATACGGATGTTGTCAACCTTCGGATTCATCGTACACTTGAGTCTACGGGGGAAGACTGGGAAAACAGAGTCTTGTTACAAGTTAAGTCTCGGGGGAAATTTGCATGCTCACGAACAAGCTATGTTTCGTATAGTGTTAAAGATTCTGCGTATTTTCCTAACTTTATCGGAACATTTTCTAGCAGTGATTACTCGTCTATTTCGGATATAGATGAGATTGCATTTCAGCGCGGGCAGGAAATTGCGAAGGCTGGGTATGTAGCTGGCACAGTTGACTATGGTTTCACTGGTGCTCTTTCTGATGTATACAATAAGTCAACCGTGGATGATTTAGACATAGTCGGCGGCGTAGACGCTCCCACTCGTGCGGGCGAGCTTGCGATTCCGATTGCATGGCCTGTAGATGAAGATAAACTTGTAGACTGGCTGGGCAGACTGAAAGATGGAACTATCACATGGTCGGATGCAGTTGCCAGAGTCGGCGCGGCGGCGATTGATGTTGCAACGGACGTACCGTATGTGATCGGAAATGAGGGTGTAACCACAAAAGAATATACCTATGCACAGGATAAGGCGGATGAGAAAGAGGACGAAATCGACATTCCGGCGGAAGGGACAAAACCGTCTGCGGCTGTAGGTTCTTACACCCTCGCCGGATTGGAAAAGCTGTTCCCGTTCTGTCTGCCGTTTGATTTGATAGACTTCATCGGCGTTCTGAATGCCACACCACAAGCGCCGAAGTTCACGATACCGTTCAAATATCCGACACGTGGCGGAACGGAAACATATGACATTGTTATAGATTTATCAAGTTTCGATTCAGTCGCGGAACTGCTCCGTGATATGGAGTGCTTGGCGTTCATCGTCGGACTGATAATGATAACGCGTTCAAGGATGATAAGGGGGTAGTTATGCTTACTTGGTTTTATGAGCTCATGTCGGCGTTTGCGTCGCTTCTTCTGTCGGTCTTGCCAACTTCGCCTTTTCAGCAGTATATACAGGCGTTTGCGGAAGTCCCCTATCTGGGGATTCTGAACTGGTTTATCCCGATAGGCGCATTTATCAAGATAGGCGCGGCGTGGCTGGGGGCGATCGCCCTCTTCTACCTGTATTCTATCGTCATGCGCTGGGTGAAGATGATTGGAGACTAACATATATGATATATTTATATTCCGGTACACCGGGGAGCGGCAAATCCTTGCACGTTGCCCGTGTAATACGAAACACGCTTTTACTGAATAAACCCGTCCTTGCAAATATTCCCATCAATACAGACCGGATTCGGCATTCGGAGCGCTTCATATACGTTCCGGATGCGCGGCTTCGTCCGTCTGCACTGGTGGAATACAGTCAGAAGCATTTTGAAGGGAAAACGGTCAAGGAGGGGGGAATTCTGTTGATTATCGACGAAGCGCAACGGTTGTTTAATGCCCGTGATTGGTCGAAATCTGACCGTGCCGCATGGAATGAGTTCTTCCAGCTTCATAGGCATTTCGGATATGATATAATTCTGGTTGCGCAGTTTGACCGGATGTTAGATAGACAAGTCCGTTCTGTTATCGAATATGAGCAGATACATCGGAAAGTATCAAATTACGGCTGGCGCGGCTGGCTTCTCTGTGCGTTGATGGTTGCTCCCGCCCTCTTCGTCTCGGTCAAAATGTGGTACCCGATGCGGGAACGTGTAGGAAGTGAGTTCTTCCGCTATTCGAAGCGGTTAGGACGTATGTATGACACGTTTATGACATTCCCGGCGGTCGAGGACTCCGGGGAAACTGGCGGGGTATCCGTCTAAGAGGGCGGGGCTGGGGGTCCCTGCCCTCTTGGGCGGGTGCCCTACTTGCTTCCCTCTTCTATCGGTTCGGTATGGTGGCTGTCAAGGGGCGCGGAGCGTACACTTTACCCCTTTACAGTCACAAGCTAGGCTTTCCCACTCCCCCACTATGGCGGCGGGGTGTCCGGGCGGGCGCAGTCTGTCTGGACGCCCTTAATTGCTCATAGATTCCGTGGTGGTCGGGAATACCCTGACGGTCACTCTCCTGCGGCTGGGTGGGAAGTTTGGGGCTAGTATTACCCCAAACTTCTGTAACAATTCCCGCAAACCCTTATAAATCAAGGCTTTCCAGTATGTTACATTAATTTGTAACATTTGTAACATGTAACAAAATGAAACGGGGGCGGTAAAAATGGCTGAAAAGGACACAATGACAAGGAAATGGCAGATAACAATTAACAACCCCAAGGACAAGGGAATGACGCACGAATACATAGCTCAAAAAGTCGGGGAAATGAAAAATGTGATTTACTGGTGTATGGCGGATGAGATCGGCGAAGAGGGAACATATCACACGCATATCTATCTGGCTGGGAAAAATGGTATTCGCTTTAGCACGATAAAGAAACGCTTTGACGGCGGTCATTTTGAAATGGCAAAGGGGACAAGCCAGCAGAACAAGGAATATGTCAGTAAGACGGGAAAGTGGTTGAATGATAGGAAACATGAAACCTGTGTAGATGGTACGTTTGAAGAGTTCGGAGAATGCCCGGTTGAACGTCAAGGATGCCGGAACGACCTGACAGACCTCTATGCAATGATAAAGGACGGAATGAGTAACTATGAAATCATGGAACAGAATCCAGCATTTATGCTGAATCTGGATAAGATAGAGAGGGCTAGGCAAGTAGTCAATGAAGAACGTTATAAACACGAATTTAGGCAATTAGACGTAACTTACATTTACGGCACGACGGGCGCGGGAAAAACGCGGTCAGTTATGGAAAGATACGGGTATGAGTCAGTGTTTCGGGTCACTGATTACCTGCATCCGTTTGATAACTATAAGGGTCAGGACGTTATTATTTTTGAGGAGTTCCGTTCTAGCGTTCGAATCGGGGATATGCTGAACTTTTTAGACGGTTATCCTCTGGAATTGCCTTGCCGCTATTCCAATAAAGTCGCTTGCTATACTAAGGTTTATGTAATTACCAATATTCCTCTTGCAGAACAGTATACACAGCTCCAGCGGGAACAGCCGGAAACATGGTGCGCTCTTCTGCGGCGATTTCATCACGTTATTCACTATACCGCGCATGATATATTAAAACATAACATTCGTTTTGTTGGCGATGGTTTTGTAGAACTGCTTGATGACGAAAATCAGCCATTTGATAAGGTTAAAATCTCTTCTATTGCTGGATAGGGCAAATTGTGTTAGAATGATAAACACTAGAAACTATTCGTAAAAGTAAGCTAAAATGTAATAGTTGGATAAATTTCAACTAGTTCGATAAAGTAAACTTTCACGGAACAGTTCCGAAGCCCGCGCGCTCCCTTAGGCGGAAAACGAATGGTCGCGCGCCGGAACTGCCGCTTCGTCTCCGCCTACTCTTTCGTGAAAGTGGGACTTTATCGAATAGTTTGAAATGTAAATATGCGTATGCACTTAATCTATTTGCTAAACTATTCATTCGTTATATTTGAAAGGATGTTCTCATGAAACTTCAACGTCTTCTAAGTTTAACCCGCCAGGCGGTTGATGACTATCGTCTGATTCAATCCGGCGATAAAATAGCTATCGGTATTTCTGGCGGTAAAGACAGCCTGACACTTTTATATGCTTTACAGGGGCTTCGTCGGTTTTACCCGGAACCATTTGAACTTTGTGCTATTACAGTTGATCTGGGCTTTCAGGCACTTTCTCCGGAGGTTTCGAACCGGTTGTCGCCGACGCTTTCATCGGATGCGGCTGCATTTGATTTAAAACCGGTTCAGGAGCTTTGTGATGAATTAAACGTGCCCTACACGGTCGTTTCGACGGAAATCGGCAAGATTCTCTTTGAAACCCGTCAGGAATCCAATCCATGTGCGCTCTGTGCCAAGATGCGAAAAGGCGCTTTAAATGAAGCGGCTCTGAAACTTGGCTGTAATAAAATCGCCTATGCACATCACCGTGACGATCTGATCGAAACCATGCTTTTATCCTTGATTTATGAGGGGCGTTTCTATTCCTTCTCGCCGAAAACCCATTTGGACAAAACGGGATTGACGCTGATCCGCCCGCTGATGTATGTCCAGGAAGCCGATGTGATCGGATTTAAAAACAAATATCATCTTCCTGTCTGTAAAAATCCATGTCCCGTAGATGGAAAAACAAAACGCGAGTATGTGAAACAATTAACAAGAAAACTTAACCATGATTCACCGGGGGTAAAGGATCGCTTTTTCCATGCGATTATTGATGGAAACAATCCCGGATGGCCGGAACGGACCGATCGACACCTGAGAAATTTGATACATTCGGACCTTTCATCATCACCAAAGGAGGAATTGTGATATGGCTGCACTCTCCTACCACGAACAGGAAGACATCGAAAACACAAAACGAATCCGAGGCATTCTGAAAGAGCTGCCACCGTTCTGTACCGATTTCTTCCGCGGCATTGAACCTCGTACATCAGCGCGCACCCGGCTTGCGTATGCCTATGATTTAAAGACATTTTTTGATTTCCTGAAACAAGCAAATCCAGAGCTTAAATCAAAGAAGCTGCGCGATTTGCCGCTCTCTCTTCTGGATGAAATCAAATTGATGGATCTGGAAGAATATATGGAGTATCTGAAATGTTATTCGACCGAAAAACGTGAGGATCTGATGAATACAGAGCGGGGTATCATGCGGAAAGTCTCGACGGTTAAGAGCTTTTACAACTATTTTTACCGGACCGAGCGGATTCAGAATAACCCCGCTTCTCTTCTGCAGCTTCCCAAGATTCATGAAAAAGAAATTATACGCCTCGATGTTGACGAAGTGGCGCGTTTCCTGGATGAGGTTGAGGATGGCGAATGTCTGACCGAAAAACAGAAAGCCTACCATGCAAAGACCAAGCTGCGAGATCTGGCGATGATGACGCTTCTGCTTGGTACGGGGCTTCGTGTATCAGAATGTGTCGGACTGAATATCAACGATGTTGATTTCCGAAACGGTGGTCTTAGGATTCATCGAAAAGGCGGAAAGGAAGTCATCGTATATTTTGGTGCCGAGGTAGAATATGCGCTTCAGGACTATCTCAGCGAGCGTGAACATATTGTCCCAGAGGAAGGCAGCGAAGAAGCACTCTTCCTCTCCATGCAGCGTAAGCGCATTAACGTACGCAGCGTGGAAAAAATGGTCAAAAAATACGCACAGCTCGTCACACCGCTAAAAAAGATCACACCACATAAACTCCGCAGCACCTACGGCACGAATCTGTACCGTGAAACCGGCGATATTTACCTCGTCGCAGATGTTTTGGGACACAGTGATGTCAATACGACGAAGAAGCATTATGCGGCACTGGAGGATGAACGGCGGCGAAGCGCAAGGAATAAGGTGCAGCTGAGAGAAAAAGAGTAAAGAGCAAAAAAGGCAAAAAGTAAAAAAAATTAAAATGAAAAGTAAAAAAAAATTTTTGAGGTTTTTCTTCAAAATTGCACTTTATTTAAGTGTAAAGTGAAAGTCGCAAAAATAGACAATTAATCAAAAATTGCACTTTATAGCAAAATAAGCCGGCTGGTCTTCCAGTCGGCTTTTTACATCTAAAAGAAATGATGCAACTTCCTTCTTCTGCCTTTACAGTAGGGGCAAGGCTGCATTTTTCTCATTCGATAGTATAATTTCTGTTTTGGCGACATATCGTATTTATGCCCTTGTGTGCAGTTCCACCAGAGCTTCTGGTTGTAGCTACTCAAAATCTCATCTGGGTCTGCGAGTAAGTAATTTGCAAGCTCGTCCCACTCTTCCATCTCGTCCGGATGCTTCGCAGCAAATGAGTTAAAGCCAGGAAGGACTTTCTTTTCATTGCAATACGGACAGATGCAGTCATTTACAAAACGATCACAGATTCGGGCTACATATTCGCCATGGCACGTAGGGCAAGCCCACAGCGCTGTATGTGGCGATGTACGAAGGTATTCTGAAGGTTTATCAGTGTTAGCTGATGACCACTCAGATGCAAGTCCAGGAGCTACAAACGCAAGATCATTAAAACCAGCAAGGACCTTTTCATTTCTGCAATAAGGGCAAGCATCATCCCCTATTGTACGTTCACAGATTCTGGCTTTGTATTCGCCATGGCACGTAGGACACGACCACAGCGCTGTATGTGGCGATGTACGAAGATATTCCGTTGGCTTATCAACATTGTCCGCTGACCATTCAGACGCAAGTTCCGGATATACCGATGCGAGATCGTTAAATCCAGCAAGCACTTTCTTGTGTCTGCAATACGGGCAGGCATCATCCCCTACCGTCCTGTCACAGATACGAGCTACATATTCACCATAGCATGTAGGACAAGCCCACAGCGCTGTATGCGCTGATGTACGAAGATAATCCGACGGGCTGTCAGGGTTATTCTCTGACCATTCGGCAGCAAGCTCCGGATATACGGTTCTAAGGTCATTAAACGCTGGAAGCAGCTTTATGTTATTACAGTACGGGCAGTCTGTATTATCAGGCGTTTTATCCCTGATCTTCATCGGATACGTGCCATGACATTCTTGACAATCCCATAATACGAGTGACTGCCTGTTATAAAATGTTTCGTCTGGCGACATCTCATTTTCCGCTGACCATAATGCGATAAGCTCAGGTCGCATTGCCGAAACAGAATTTACTTCAGACAGTATGATCGTTCCATCACATACCGGGCAACGGAATGTGTCATCGTACGCGCCGACCTTATAAATTTCCCTATTAAACGTATGCCCCATGTCGCACTTCCACCCTGCTATTTCATTCGAATAGAGCGAGTAAGTGTTAAAATCTCTCTGGTTCGAGTCAGAATAATATCTCCTATACTCTGGATGTACATCGCACAGCATCACATCGTATTTCGCGTACGGATAACATATCTTGCAGCACTTGAATCCACACGCTCTTTCATAAAAGGTCGCTGTCCATGTGTGTTCCGGATTATTTCTGCAGTGCCAGATAACAAGCTTCGAGGAATGCTCTGTAACTTCATACGGGTCAAGTCCGTTTTCTGCTCCATATTCATTGAGAAGATCTTCATGTAATGCTCCGAAGCTCTTTTCCCGAAGAACCCTCTTTCCTGCGCAATACGGGCATCCCTTTGTAAAAGCATCTCTTGAAGCAATGCGTCTCTGTATCGTTACTTTGTATGTGGCTCTGCAATCTTCATTGGTGCAGTTCCACCAGAAATCATCATGGATCTCATCGTCGGAAATATCGGTATAATCTTTCCCGTTCAGTTCCTTATTGTAATCCTCGAAGATCTCAGGGTAGGTATCGATGTAAAACTTCATGGTTCTTCGTATACCGGCACAGACAGGACATGAGCGAAGAACATATGTACCATCATCATTTTTGTTAAGTCTTGCGGTTGTGCTTATCGTAGACCATGAAAACCCGCACACATGACAGTGCCAGTTGATCCCTTGCTGCCAATAGAGCGGGATCGCATGGATATTGATTTCAGGATTATCTTCTGCACGAATATCAAGGGCTGCATCTGGTACTACTGTAAGAAGATCATTGTATCCTGGATGAAAAACGACTCTCTCTTCACAGCACGGGCAGGTGCCACGAGACATATTTCTTGAGGCGACTTCCGTCGTCCATGAAAATTCGCAATCACTGCATACCCATGTTACTTGGGTCTTGCTGTTTGGAGAGATCGTCCACGGGTCAAGCCCCGGATTCTTCTCAGCACTCCAGAAACGCATCATTTCAGGGTGCTTTGCCACGGAATCAACTGAGCAGATTGGGCATGATTGGTCATTTACAAAGCTTTTTGGTGCGCGTAAAAATCTGTGTCCCTCTGGGCAGATAAATTTCTTACGGATTGAGTCATGTGTTCTCACATCATCAAGAGGTATTTCATTTTCCGGATCCCACATCTTTTCAGCTATCGGCACCACATGCTTCAAGCTGAACTGTAAGCTGTCTTCCTTCTTACATTTAGGGCAACCATATGGCGCATTTTCTGTGATTCTGATGACGCGGATTTGATATGGTGGATGTGTACCTGCAGAACAGTTCATCCACACCATCTTTCCGGATGATTTCGATACTGATTCAGGCGTAATACCCCCGTTTAGTTCCCAGTTAAAATATTTTGCCGCCTCCGGCTTTGCATCCATAAACGATTCAAAATATCCAGGGAAGACCTCATCAGATGTAATTCTCTTAAGGTCATGACACGGGCAGACTGCTTTTACCGCATCGGCTCTTAATGAAATGGGCTGCACCCAACAGTAGTTACATGTTTTGCAGCGCCAGACTGCGATTTCGTTTGAAGACGTAAGAGTTCTTTTCGGATCAAGTGTATTTGCCTTTTCATCCCAGAATTTCATAAGGTCAGGATTTTCAGAAACCGTTCTACGCTTCATGAAACTAACGCTTATCGGTCTCATTTTTGCAAGCACAGCCTTTCTTTTTTCCTGCTTTTTCTTCTCCGCTCTTTTCTCTTCCCTGCATATTGGGCATTTCTCGGCAGGCTCACCGTTTGCATCGTACATTCTATAAATACGTTCCTGATAGAGATGTCCATTCGAAGAGCAGTTAAAATAGTAGCCCTTGTTGCTCTTCGCACTTATTTCCTGCGGGATCATACCATTATTCATTTTATAATTCCATGTACTCGTCGCAAGAGGATTGCAATCTGAAATGGTTGTAATATGGTAGAACTCTTCGATCAATGCTCTATTTCTGTCACAGCTTCCTTCCGTTCCGTCATATCCGCAATGAGGGCAGCAATGCCGCTCCTTCCAGTTTTTCGATTGCCACATCCATTTATAATCGCAATTTGGGCATGAAAGATGAATAATATCTCCGTGACGAATGATCAGTGTTTCAAGGTCGATACCATCTCTCCTGTTCCTTTCCTCATCCCAGAACGTTCTAAGCATCGGGTCCTGATTTACATAATAGTTCTTGCAGGACTGGCAGTATGGAGCCTTCGTGAAATCCAAGATTTTTCTTCGTTCTCTGTGTCCATTCTTACATTTAAAGATAGCGTATTTATTGCTTGCCGGGAATAATTTTGAAGGGTCCAGCTTTTTATTTTCTTCAGCATCGGAATCCCACATTTCCCTTGCTTTCGGGACCACTGTAAAGAAGTCGGTCTCTCCCGGAAACGCTTCTGATCTGTTCGGACCACAGAACTTGCATCCGACGCCTCTACCATCTCTATAGGAGATCATCTTACATACTTTCTTTTTGAAAATATGTTTCGAGTTTGAAAGACACTGGAACACGCATTCTTTTTCTGAGCCTGCAGAAAGGGTATCGATATCAACATCCTGGTTAAGTTCCGGCTTCAGCATCGCTGCGCCTTCAGGATAAACATCTTTAAAAAGTTTTCCTTTTAAATTAATTCCCAAAGTATTAGTCCTCCCACTTATTGTAAAGGTCTACAATGATACCACTTTTCACATCCTTCTTCAGAGGCTTCTTTTTGGGTTTATCTGATGCTTTTTTGATCGGTGCATTAAGCGGACTACCTGCCGTAATGATATTTTCACTTAAAATATCCGTATCTACGATGTCGCTTCCTCCATTCAGAAGCCCCCTCTCTTTCAGCATTGCATTTGCTATCTCCGGATAAACGTATGTGTTAATGATGTCTAGGAGTTTTCTGTTATCCTCACGAAGTGCGCTGATCTCAGATATATCATCCTTTTTCGATTCCTTCACCGTTTCATGAATCTTTGCAAGGTCGCTCTTTTCTTCTTTCAGACTCTTTACCTGCTTTTTCAGTTTCTGATTTTCGTGATACACCATCTGAGCACATACGTATACGTTCTTGTAATGCTTATTTAAGTCAGACAGGAACTTTCGCAGATACCCGACGCTCGAACTTTTTCTTATGACTGTATCAACATCGATATCCTTAAAGACGAGCACCGGGTTATCTTCCGTTTCTGCCGTTACCTTCAGCTCTTCCATGTGTGCGCGTAAAGCTTCGTTTCGTCTTAAAAGGCGTGCCGTAATGCCCTCGTGATTCTGCTTTCTAAGATATGTTTCAAACCCGGGGAACTTAAAGTAGTTCATATTTCCTCTTAAAGCCTCGATGTAATATGTATCAAAGCTCTTGATAAGCTCTTCATCACTGATCAGTTTCGGTCTTCCCATTCACTTCCTCCTTCATTTTTTTCTCAATTAAGAAACGCTGATAACCATTTGTTACATCCTTTAACCGGAGAATCAGTTCCCCAACCGTTTCCTTGCACCCACGATCTTTACGAAGGTTATTTACGGCAGTGATAAGCTCCTTTGTGCGTTCCGTGATCTCACGCTCATAAATGGATTTTGAACCAAAATAGCTCTTTCCATCTGTTAAATGATGACGGCATCTCGGACAATACCCCATCTCGCCATCCGGCCCATATGCCTTATAGCAGTCTTCCATGTTCGCATTCTGAAATAGCACAGAATCGCAATATGTCCCGTCCGTTAACTTCACTTTCCTTCGGTCTCTTGTTTCAAGCTGTGGCATCGAGTTCAGAAGAAATTCCGTGTTTCCCTTCTTGATCTCCCGATACATCCTCATTGTCTGGCACTCCACCAGCGTTGACATATTCGTGGCATAATGCATGGACATTTCTTCATCCTCATGCCCGCTCATTACCATGGCAAGAAGCGGCGTACCACCCTGCTGCATAAGGCTTATCATTGAGAAATGTCTGCTGTCCCCAAGATGGATGCGCTCGATGCTTTTTGCATCGTAGTCCGTCACTTCGCCATATCCTGCGATATGATACCCGTACATTCCTTCCAAGACCTCCGCATAAAAATAGCGAAGGATGGTATTGAGATTCACATAGGTGAGAAATCGGCTATTTTCATGCTTTTTCTGTCTCCATTTCCAGTAATGTGTATCTGTAATGAGAAGCGTGTTAATGCTCGTGTCGTCATAGTCCTTTGTTTCACTAAGATACCACTGAAGGGCCTTCGAGATCCTTTCAGGGATCTTTACGTTTATCGTGTAATAATCCTCATCAAGTTTATAGTGAACGCTCCTTCCTGAACCTTTCAGCCTATTTTTCCGTAATCTTAAGTACGTTCCTGTCGCATCTTTCGTAAGACAGGAACGCTCCGTCAGAAGGAATTCTCTTGGTCTTGTCGGCATAATGGCAGTCACTTCCCACCAAAAATAGAGCGGAAAATAAAAAAGGCGCATCTCCGTATCGTCACATTCCTTCCAGAAACGTTTAATCGCTTCATCAAAATTAAGATACGAATTAAATCTTGAAAGCGTGCGTTGTTTTCCGTTTTTATCGGCATAAATGTAAAAGTACTGTTCAAGTGCTTCAGCAAGCTCACTGACACGTTCATTCTCTTCTGAAAATGATGAGAAGAAATCGATGCAGATGCCGGGAATGACGATATTAAGCTCTGCATTGGCACCGTATACATCTTCCGTGTCTGTGCGAATGATCCTTCGGATGTCATTTAAGGAGGTCTGCAGCGTTTTCAGTACATTTGATCCGAAGAGCTGCATATAGAACGCCTTCGTGTATTCCACGAACTGTGAAAGCGGTATTCCGAAGCACTCCTCATACCATTTCTTGTAGCTCAGTACATTAAATTCGAAGTTAAGCGTCACGCGGCTGACCTCATCCGTTGTCAACCATTTGTTATCCTCGAACGAGTCATTCATGATGACACCTTTTCTTTTCATCTCTTTAAATAACGTTCTTGCCGTCTCGACCATCTCGACCGAAAAAGGCTCCGTAACCGTAAGTGTACGGACTGCCGATGTATCAAGGACTACGTGCGGGATGATTTCATTCATAAATTCTCCTTTATGAGCATTTCATAATCGTGGCAGACATCTTCCCCATAGGTCGTTCGTAAAACTTCAAGCATCTCATAGAGCTTTGGAAGAACAACGTCACGGATCAGCGTCTTATATTTCGTCTTTTCTTCTTCTGTCTCAGCACTTACATACAGTGCTTCCATCCGCTTATACTCGCTGACCATAAAGAAAAATGCGGATTTCGTTGAAATATCGTAGGGGCAGCTTCCACAGGCATATGCTCTGTCACATGTCTTCCCGAAAGCTGTCATAAGACAAAGGAACTCGGGCTGTTTAGAGAATGCAGAACCAGAACTTATGCAGTGAAGGACCGTCAGAAGATCAGTATCAGGAATATCCATCATCATCTTTTTAATTGCGGATACAGCACGCTTATGCGCGGTCTCCGTAGCTGAGATCATGTATTCACACTCCGAAGGCGTAAGGGCTAAACTCTTTATCATCTCTGTCTGCAGCTTTACCGGCAGTTTTTCATACTCGCCATCCGTGATGATATTAAGCAGCATTGCTGGTATAAATGAAAGCACGCCCCTTTCGAAAAGCTCGCTCATGACAAATTCTGGTGTCAACCCCGAAAACTTTGCGTCTCTAAGATACGTCGCTGTCATTTCCGCGTAAGACCCATAGGACCCCTTGTGACTTCTTGCAAGCGCAGCCAGCATATAGCCTTTGGTAAGAAGCGGTTCATTATCGTTCCCAAGTTCCAACACAGGATTTGCCATGACAAATATCGCCTGCAGATAGGATTTGTTTGCTGACCGTGCCCTGAAATCAGAATGGATAAAGAGTTCACCTATCTCTCCACCCATATATCTTTTTATCTGGTCGTATGTCGTGATCTTCCGTACAAGCGGATGTTCATCCGGGAGACCAGAAATCAGCCTGTGTGCTTCGCAGATGGCAAGAAGTGTACCAATATGCACTTCACAGGATGTCGGTACGATGAATTTAACGGACGAAACACCAGATACTGCCTTTGTTTTATTCGGCTTCATCTGTAAAAGCCCAAATCTGTAATTTACCTGCAGTAACACCTTTCTTGCTTCATACGGCGTAAGCTGCCTGTTTCGTATTTTCTCTAACACTGTCTCAGGGTCTTCTATCTTTGGATGCGGGATCTGTTCAAGGTCGGTCTGACGAAGGTTACAGATAAAATGAAGAGACAGGTAAAGCCACGTATCCGCATAATTACGGCTCTCGCAGGCTTTCTCGTACATCTCGTTATCTTCGATGTAGTCCTCGTTGTAGAGATAATAAAGAAGCTCCAGATACTCATCTACATCATAGGCTTCCTTACCAATATTCATGGTGTACCGTTTTTCCATCATATATTCCTTACGATACTTCGTTTTACATCTCGTTTTTAACCATGACATGAAGAACGTAAGAAAGTCACCGGCCACTTTCGTGAGGTCGTAAAATGCGTGGTCTACGAGTGCCTTCGCCATCTCATCGTCAAGAAGAAAAATCTCACAATAAAGCCTGTAGAGAAGGCAATCCTCCACATAGAAAACCAACTCGTCATCTTCCTTTAAGATCTCCTTAAATTCGAGAAGATACTGTGCGGTATATGGGAATCGTTTCTCAAAAACTTCATGCAGGCGTTCTACACATTCGTTTTCTCTGCATTCCATAAACGGCGTGAGCTTCTCTTTATAAAGAGCA
>ENA-ORRR01000203-ORRR01000203.1-human-gut-metagenome-genome-assembly--contig:-NODE-203-length-63139-cov-12.2643_pt1 | contig 63139 bp, 82 predicted proteins | sample MGYA00242182_ERZ509148 | MGnify/ENA primary metagenome ERZ509148 (study PRJEB26280, sample SAMEA2338674) | human gut metagenome | biome: human gut; feature: human-associated habitat; material: faeces... | reverse complement strand
CATCGGCTAAAGAACAATTGTAGTCTACTTTCAATACTTCAAGGAAATGTTTCCAAGTTTTTCCAAATCGATTTTCTGCTAAATCCATAATGCTTCATTTTTATACATAGCAAAAATATAAGAATGAAAAAAGGGCGACAAGATAGAATCGCGGAGACGCTTACTATCAAGAATATCCAAAGCATGAGCGGTTGATTTGCCAGAAAATTCCACAACGTATTGCTGGCACTTTTCCAGTAATTATCAGAAGTGCCTTGAGAAACGGGCTCATAGTCGCTTCCATAAAGCACCAATGTTACAGCCCGGACTCCCTCTGTTATTCCTCTGTCAAAGTCGTTTTTTCTAAACCACGGAACCATTTCATTCTGTTGAATGCGAAAGCATAAAGCGTCGGGAAGTACTCCTTCCAAACCGTATCCGGTTGCGAAAGTGACTTTACGTTGATCGAGCACTAAAAGAATCAGTAATCCATTGTCGTCCGCTTTCTTTCCGATGCCCCAGTGTTCAAAAAGCTTGTGGGCAAACTCTGCCGGAATATCTTCACCGATAGAAGGGAGTGCAACAACTGTCACTTCAATACTCAATGAATCTTCTAACTGTGACAACATATTATTTATTTCCCACACATAACTTTCATCCAATATCTGATTCGGATTGCTGACCCAATTGGAAGAGCTTTCATTACGCGGATTGGGGACATCTGTTACTTTATAAATATCTACTGTTTGTTCGTGCTCTAAAGCCAATGCAAAAGCATGACTACCAAAGGTATAACAGAAAACAAGAAGTAATATCCGGACTATTCCCCTGAAACTTTTTTGTGTTTTATCTTTCATTATTGTGTTATTAACTGATTGTTCTTAGAGTAGAAAATAACTATCATAACTCTCATTCTTTTTGCTAATATAGTTATTATCTGATGAATAAGAATGATAGATGTTTCTGAAATTTTGTATCTATCATACTTTCTTCATGAAATATGGGTATCTATCATACTTATTCTTTTAATTATAAGTGGTTTATAAAAATGAATGAGAGTATGATACTAGTTTTTTACTCATAGAGAAGATGTTTTTTTCTAATCTCTTTGTAATCCTGTAACTCCTTTTGCCAACTATTCCGGATAGCCTCTTCCGATTCTCCTTTGAGGATAGCCTTGCGTACGCTGTCAGTTCCCATCAGCAAATCAAACCATCGGGCACGGGAGAAGAAGGCTGCGCTTTCACCGGATAAGCGATAAAAGTTCAAGAAGTAGCGGAGTGTAAATCCGTTCACATCGGTTACATTCCGGAGGTCTTCCCCATAGCAGGTGATACCTTTGTGCATCGGTTTTTTGTCAAAACCGGGTAAGGAGCGGGGAGTAAAAGTGAAACTTCCGTATTTCTTATTAGGTGCGCCTAATACTTGGAAAGGAAAAGTTGTTCCCCGTCCCACGCTGACGCGGGTAGCTTCAAAAGGACAGAGTGAAGCATACAATCGGATAGACTGATCGTTCGGGAGGTTGGGCGACGGTTTGATGGGGAGTGAATAAGGCTCTCCATGTTTCCACCCGGTCATTGGAATTACCTTTAATGAACAAGGATTTTTCTTGTTGGCAATCCATCCTTCCCCGTTTATCATCTGTGCCAGTTCGCCGATAGTACATCCGTGAAGTACAGGAATGGGAAGCATGCCGACAAAGCTCCGGTAAGCAGGTTTGAGTATCGGACCATCCACATAGTCGCACGGATTGGGGCGATCCAGTACAATCATTTCTTTCTTGTTCTCTGCACAAGCATCCATCACATAATACATCGTGCTTATATAGGTATAAAAGCGTGCCCCTACATCCTGAATGTCGAATAAGATCACGTCAACATCTTTTAGTTGGGTGGCAGACGGCTTTTTGTTATCACCATAAAGCGATACGATAGGAATACCGGTGCGGGAATCTTTTCCGTCTTTCACCGTTTCACCTGCATCCGCGTTACCGCGGAAACCATGTTCGGGGGCAAATGCTTTGACTACCCGGACGTCTCTCCTTAATAAGGTATCGAGAAGATGAACCCGCTTTGCTCCCACGACAGAAGTGTGGTTGACTACCATTCCGATGCGTTTTCCTTTCAGCAACGGCATATATTGATCCATTTGTTCTGCTCCCGTGACAATTTGACTGCTTACACGCATTGGTGACAACATAATGAATAGAAATATAAGAATGAAGGAAGCTCGAGTTTGCATATCGGTAATTTTTTTTGTAATATTGCACAAAAATATTAATTTCTCATCAAGAGAGCAAAAAATAAAGCACATGAATCCATACGAAATCATTGATAAATATTATCCGGAAAATACGCAGCAGAGACAAATCTTAGTAATTCATAGTCTGGCGGTGTCCGGAAAGGCAATGAAAATGCTGGATGCTCATCCCGAATTGCGTTTAAACCGGAGTTTTGTGAAAGAAGCTGCTCTGTTGCATGATATTGGAATTTTTCAGACCGATGCTCCCACCATTCAGTGCTTTGGCACTCATCCTTATATCGCCCACGGATATTTGGGAGCTGAAATCTTGCGGGCGGAAGGTTTCCCCCAACACGCATTGGTGTGCGAACGCCATACGGGAGCCGGACTCTCGTTGGAAGATATCATTGCCCAGCAGCTCCCCGTTCCTCATCGTGAGATGCTGCCCATTACCCTGGAAGAGCAATTGATTTGCTTTGCGGATAAATTCTTTTCTAAAACCCATCTGGATGAAGAGAAAACTGTGGAAAAAGCGCGGCAAAGTATTGCAAAATATGGTGAAGAAGGCCTAAGCCGCTTTGATAGATGGTGTTCTCTCTTTTTATAGCACTAAAAAATAATTAAATAACGAAGATTCTAACTCATATTTGGTGAAGATTGTGTACTTTTGCCACTTCAAGCGTAAACTATTAGTTAATGGCGCCATTGAAAGCAAAAATACTTATATCATTCATACTGCTGATTGTCTTACTGATGCTTCCCGATGAGGCTACGTCTCAGCGTCGAAGAAGAGGAATGATTGCCTCCAATACCGCACAAACGGATTCCCTTCAGGGAAATGATTCGTTGAAAGCAGATACGGTAACGGTACGCATTGATTCCATCGCACCGGTAAAGAAGAAACAACCACTCGATGCACCGGTTGTTTATGAATCCAACGACTCCACTGTCTTTACTTTGGGAGGAGCTGCTACACTTTATGGTAGCGGAAAAGTTAATTATCAGAACATCGAACTCGCTGCGGAAGTTATTTCGATGAATCTGGATAGTAGTACTGTGCATGCTTACGGTATCAAGGATACTACCGGAGTGGAAAAAGGTAAACCGGTATTTAAAGAAGGAGATACCTCTTATGATACGGAAACCATCCGATATAATTTCAAAACCAAAAAAGCGGGAATTACCGATATCGTCACCCAGCAGGGAGAAGGATATGTGACTGGAAGCAAGGCGAAGAAAGGAGCTAATGATGAAATTTTCATGGAGCATGGGCGTTATACAACCTGCGATCATCATGACCATCCTCACTTCTATATGCAGCTGACGAGAGCTAAAGTGCGTCCTAAAAAGAATGTGGTGACAGGACCTGCCTATCTGGTTGTGGAAGATGTGCCTTTGCCGTTGGCCGTACCGTTCTTTTTCTTCCCGTTCTCCAGCAGTTATTCTTCCGGTTTCATTATGCCGACTTATATGGATGACTCCAGTCGTGGTTTCGGTCTGGCAGAAGGAGGATATTACTTTGCCATCAGTGATATTATGGACTTGAAGATGACGGGTGATATCTTCACGAAAGGGTCATGGAGATTATCCGGATTGACAAACTATAATAAACGCTATAAATATTCCGGTACGCTGCAAGCGGACTATCAGGTTACCAAAACGGGAGATAAAGGTATGCCGGACTATACAGTTGCTAAGGACTTTAAGGTAGTATGGAACCATCGCCAGGATGCTAAAGCCAGTCCGAACAGTACATTCTCCGCTAGTGTAAACTTCTCAACCAGTAGTTATGAACGTTCCAATATCAACAACCTTTATAATTCGCAGTTGTTGACTCAAAATACCAAAACATCAAGTATCAGTTATTCTCGTAGTTTCCCTGATATCGGTCTGACTTTATCCGGAACCACCAATATCGCACAGACGATGCGTGACTCTTCTATTGCGGTCACTTTGCCTGACTTGAATATCACATTAAGCCGTCTGTTCCCGTTCAAACGTAAGAAGGCGGCGGGAGCTGAACGCTGGTACGAAAAGATTTCCATTAGCTATACGGGACGTTTGACAAACAGTATCCGTACAAAAGACGACCGTCTGTTTAAAGCCGGACTAAGCGAATGGGAAAATGCGATGAATCATAACATTCCCATCAGTGCTACTTTTACGTTATTCAAATATTTGCAGGTTTCTCCTTCGGTCAATTATACGGAACGTTGGTATACTCGTAAGATCAATCAGCAATATAATGAGGTCGATCATAAGTTGGAGGCATTGCCGGGTGATACGTTAAACGGTTTTTACCGGGTATCCAATTATTCGGCAAGTTTGAGCTTGAGTACGAAATTGTATGGTATGTACAAACCTCTTTTTGCTAAAAAGAAAGAGATACAGATTCGTCACGTATTCACACCGCAGGTAAGTCTTAGCGGTGCTCCGGGATTCAGCAAGTATTGGGAAGAATATACCGATTATAATGGCAATACGCAATATTATTCTCCTTTCACCGGTCAACCTTATGGCGTACCTTCGCGGGAAGGATCGGGAACGGTCAGCTTCTCTATTTCTAATAACTTAGAGATGAAATATTACGATGCAAAGAAAGATACGCTTAAAAAGGTTAGTCTGATTGATGAATTGGGAGCAAGTATGTCTTATAATATGGCTGCCAAAGAGAGGCCTTGGAGTGATTTAAGCATGAACCTACGTTTGAAACTGACTAAGAATTATACGTTCAACATGAATGCATCGTTCGCTACGTATGCTTATACATTCGATAAAAGTGGTAATGTAGTAACTAGTAACCGTACAGAATGGTCGTATGGTCGTTTTGGACGTTTCCAGGGATATGGTTCTTCTTTCAACTATACCTTTAATAATGACACATGGAAGAAATGGTTCGGTCCGAAAGAGGAGGATGAAAAAGGGAAAGATAAGAATAAGTCGGAGGATAGCGACGATGAGGAATCCGATGGAACGGAAGGAGACGGTACTACGCCTAAGAAAGTAGAGAAAGCACAGGCTGACCCGGATGGTTATCAGGTATTTAAGATGCCTTGGTCATTGAGTCTTAGCTATTCGTTTAATATCCGTGAAGATAGAACGAAGCCTATCAACCGTTATTCCATGCGATATCCTTATACTTATACGCATAATATCAATGCAAACGGAAATATAAAGATTTCTAATAACTGGTCGCTCTCATTCAACTCGGGTTATGATTTTCAAGCAAAAGAGATTACCCAGACTTCTTGTACAATATCCCGTGACTTGCACTGTTTCAACTTGTCCGCCAGTCTTTCTCCTTTCGGACGTTGGAAGTATTACAATGTTACAATCCGTGCGAATGCAAGTATTCTGCAAGACTTGAAGTATGAGCAGAGAAGTCAGACGCAAAGTAACATTCAGTGGTATTAAAGGGGAAACGATAATGAATGTTTAGCGATAACGTAAAGAGTAAGCGATAGAGCATAAAATAAAAACAATGAGCGGTGAACAAGATATGCATTTATATTGCATTAGTTGTTCACCGCTCATTGTTTTTATTTCACTGTTATCTATCTACCATGCGATTTCTGTTTCTCCATGTGCTTTTAGATAATCGTTTGTACGGCTGAAATGTTTGTTTCCGAAGAAGCCGTTGTAAGCAGAAAGAGGAGAGGGATGGGCGGAAGTGAGTACCAAGTGTTTGTTGCGGTCGATAAACGCTCCTTTCTTTTGAGCGTATGATCCCCACAGGATAAATACCAGGTTTTCTTTTTCTTCTGCCAGGGCACGGATTGCAGCATCAGTAAATGTTTCCCAGCCACGGTTCTGGTGTGAACCAGCTTGGTGAGCACGTACGGTCAGCGTAGCGTTGAGCAACAATACTCCCTGTTCTGCCCAGCGAGTCAGATTTCCCGTAGCAGGGGCATCTGTGCCGATGTCGGCCTTGATTTCTTTGAATATATTCACTAATGAAGGGGGAAAAGGCACTCCGTCGTTTACAGAGAAACAGAGACCATGCGCTTGTCCCGGTCCATGGTAAGGATCTTGTCCTATAATTACAACTTTCACTTTGTCGAAAGGACAAAGGTTGAAAGCATTGAAGATCAGTTTTCCCGGAGGGAAGATCTGATACTGGCTATATTCGCTTTTGACGAAATCGGTCAGTGTGCGAAAGTAGTCTTTTTCGAATTCGGGTTCTAAATGTGCTTTCCAGCTTTCTTCAATTTGTACATTCATAGTTTGTTATATAAGGTGTATTTCAAGTTCTTCACATTCCTTGCGCATATCTTCGGGCCAGATGCTGGCTTGTATTTCTCCGATGTGAGCTTTGCGAAGGTAGAACATACACAAGCGGGATTGTCCGATACCTCCTCCGATAGACAGGGGAAGGGTGTCATTCATCAATCGCTTGTGGAAATAAAGTTCCAGTCTTTTTTCTTCTTTTTCTTCTTTTAACTGACGTTGCAAGGCTTCTTTGTCTACACGGATTCCCATCGATGATAATTCGATGGAGCGTTGCAGTACATTATCCCACAATAGGAGGTCGCCGTTTAGTCCGGGCAGGTCGTTCAGTCCTTTGGTAGTGTAGTCGTCATAGTCCGGTGCACGTCCGTCGTGCTTCTTGCCATCACCAAGTTGACAGCCTATTCCTATGATAAACACAGCTCCATATTTCTGACAGATGGCATGTTCGCGACATTTAGGTTCCAGGTTCGGATAAAGCTGGCGCAATTCCTCTGAATGAATGAAATGTAGCTTTTGCGGCAGGCAAGGTTTGATTTGCGGATACATTTCATATACCATATATTCTGTACGGATCATAGCCGCATAAATACGGTTGACGATTTCCTTTAGGAAGTTCACAGTCCGGTCTTCATTGGTGATAACACGTTCCCAGTCCCACTGGTCTACGTAGAGAGAATGCAGATTGCCCAGTTCTTCGTCTGACCGAATAGCATTCATATCCGTATAAATACCATATCCCGGTTCGATGTGATAGTCAGCTAAGGTCAACCTTTTCCATTTAGCCAATGAATGAACCACTTCGGCTTGCGCATCGCCCAGATCTTTGATTGGGAAAGAAACAGGTCGTTCTATTCCATTCAAATCATCATTGATACCCATTCCTTTCAATACGAAAAGAGGGGCAGTCACACGTCTAAGGCGTAGTTCGGATGACAAGTTTAATTGGAAGAACTCTTTTATTTGCTTGATTCCCAGCTCGGTCTGTTTGAGGTCGAGTAGCGGCTTATAGTTCTTAGGTTTTATCAAGTAACTCATAGGTTTGTTAAATGTTAATTGTCGGCAAAGATAGGAATAAAATTGATATATGTAATGGATATTCTCTAAAAGATTGTCAATTTGATAAAGTAAATGCTCTAAAGCATTTCAAAATAACAGTCTTCTAATATAGGGAAGTACCTTAAGAACTATAAAAAAAGGAGAATCATTAGGAAGATGAGAAGATTTTTTATACTTTTGTCCTCGCATTTAGAAAGAATGGCCCCGTAGCTTAGTGAATAGAGCGTCAGATTCCGGTTCGTCCACCACCTATGGGAACAAAATTTGAACGAAAATTTTAAGAAAATTTCATATTAACATACTACTCTAGCCAGTGTAATTAGCATAAGCACCTGTAGTTCAATGGATAGAATACAAGATTCCGGTTCTTGAGATGAGGGTTCGATTCCCTCCGGGTGTACTTTAAGCCACGCTTTTAACATAGCGTGGTTTTTTTATTACTGCACTTTACCAATGAAAATTTATATATTTGCGGTGGAATGTTCTACTATTGTTCCACAACTTAAATAAAATACTATGGCAACTTTTAAGGCAGAGGTGTATAAACATCAAAAACGTTCTGACGGAACTTGGAATGTGAAAATTAGAGTGACGCATAACCGGCAGAAAAAATATCTGTCTACTCCTATCTATGTAAAGCAGGACGATATCACCCGTTCCTCTTTTAAACTAAAAAAGAACATAACGGATAAAACGGACAAGATGATAGAAGAGTATGAAGCGATTTGTACCGAACTTGGCTTGAAGTTGAAGAGTATGCCTATTGATGATTTGATTAAAGAGCTGGAAAATGGAGTAAAACCAAAAGTAGAGAACATAGATTTTATAGCTTTTTCTGTCCGGAAAATAAAAGAGATGGAAGAGGACGGGCATGGCGGTTCCGCCAGAAGCTATAAAACGACTATTGAAAGTTTGAAGCGATTTATCAAAAGAGATACTTTAGCTATTTCAGAAATAACTTCTGTTTTTATGGAAGATTACGAGAAATGGCTGAAAGATAGAAAGCCGTTGAGTAATCGTGTACTTGGTGATCGGGCACTATCTTTATATCCTGGTTATATTCGCGCATTACATAATTTGGCAAAAAAAGAATATAATGATGAGGAAATGGGGATTATTCGGATTCCCTGGTCTCCATTCCAAAAGTACCATGTGAAGAAACCTACTCCTGCAAAAAAGAGAAATCTATCGGCAGAAACAATAAGGAAGATATTAACTCTTCCGGACCAGCCTTCTACGAATATTGGATGTACACGTGTGAACTTGGCAAGAGATGTGTTTGCTTTATCGTTTTATCTTATCGGAATGAATACAGTTGATTTGTTTAATTGTGATTGTATAGCTGATGGCCGTATTACTTATCAGCGAACTAAGACAAAAAATCGTCGAGATGATAAGGCGGAGATTAGTGTTAAAATAGAACCAGAGGCTATGCCGTTGATTGAAAAGTATATGGATAAAACAAGGCGTAGAGTCTTTAAGTTCTATTGTATGTACGCATCAAAGGATTGTTTAAATACTGCTGTAAATAAAGGTTTGAAAAAGATTGGCGAAATTCTGGGTATTGAAGATTTGGAATTTTATGCAGCCCGCCACTCATGGGCGACTATTGCCCGCAATGATCTACGTATAAATAAGTATGTTGTACATGAAGCTCTGAATCATGTCGATGATGCAATGAAAGTGACAGATATGTATTTAGAAAAGGATTATTCGCAGAATGATGATGCTAACCGTCGTGTTATTACCTATGTGCTGACAGGAGATAATGGGGTTAAGAAGAGAAAGAAGAAGTAATATTACTTCTTGAACATATCACCTTTTCCTGTCATTAACCACTCTGCAGAAATTTTGAAATCCTTAATTAGGCCCAACAACCAGGAAACTTGAAAGAAGCCTAAAGAATGATTCTTTGACTGTGCATCGAAATTGCGACGATCAATGTCGTATAACCTACAGTAAGTAGCCTTTCCACGTATCTGTTTGGCTGATACGAGGAAATCTATTGTCTGGAAGAATCTTGCAATTATAGACAAGGTTTCTTCCGTATATGCTCTTGGTTTACTCATCTTCCTTTTTATTTTCTTCCTCTTTAGGTTTGTTATCTACTTGTAGTACATTCTTTGCGTTGAGTGGAGAAATGACCGAACGGCCGAGTTGGCTTTCTAATTGTTCCCGGGCGACTTGTGCAACTTTTCCTCCTTCATGTGCCACTTGTGCATTTTCGGTAAATCCAGATGGGCTTTTCTCCTTCGATAAATCAGTTGTAGCAGTTTCGGCAAGCATGTTAAGAATAAGTTCGGTATTCGTCATGTTATCGCGAAGATTTTCTTTTGTTAATCCCTTGAACTTCTTATATCCTTTCGCCGATTTTCCGGCCCATGTTTGATAAATGATATCTGTTAGAGCGGCAAACTGAACACCTTCCTGCATTCCGTTTCTTCTCCATTCGTCTGTGAGTTCCTTGCGTACCTCAATACTCTTCAAGCGTTGGTTTATCCAATTATCGGAGTAACCTAATGCTTTATATTCCATCATGGCACGATCAATCGTTAGCTCCGGGTCCTGCATCTCGTCCAGACGCTCTTTTGCAACTTGTGCTATCCAGAGTTTGAACGGCTCCGCTTTGGGAGAGGGAACAGATTGGATGAGACGAAAAAGCTGTTTTGTAGTAGCAACATCGGTTTTTCTCATCTTGCCATCTGGAGCAGGCATTTTCAACTGTACGATTGAATCGTACAGTTGGCTACCTTCCTTTGAAAGTTTTATTTTTAGATCGCTCCAATATCTTCTCGGATTGGTAGTGTCTGTTAGGGCTTCGATAACATCAATCACGGAAAAGTACCATTCTTCCGTTTTATCGTTCCAAACAGTACGAATCTTCTTATCTTCGAATATTTTGATAGCGTCCTTTTTAGTCATAATACATTATTCGTTTGGTGATGCCGATTTTCTTATTTCATCCAGTGCTTTTCTTTCTTCCTTGTTGAAAAAGTCACCACATATCGGACATACATAATCTCCTGTTTTTGACTGAAAGTTATTTGTGTATTCTACTAATAGTTCTTTCGGGTGATCGCATGGCTTTCCCCCCCCACTGTTCGCGAAGTTTGTAAGCGTCTAAATCTGAAATTGTTGTTGCCATATTGTTTCTATTTATAAAAGTTCATATCTTATATACTGTAAATCATTTTTTAGACTTTCTAAGACAGTTATGTCTTCGTTGGATATAAGAGCCTTGTCAATAGCTCTATTTAGTTGACTGATGCCATCTGTTAGGGCATCTTCATTAATTGTTCCTGTTGCTGCATATTGAGTAAAGGAACTTTTTATTAGGTCTATGGTGAGTCTATTGTAGTCCATTTTATAATTTTCTTATTTCTCCTGTAATTGGATTGATTATAAATGTTGTTTCTCCTTTGTTGCCATTATATAGAGTGTAGTAGATGGAAACTTCTACTTCCGTATTTATTATATTTACCTTTTGAATGGTAGCTATAGGAGAATTTTTTTCATTGGGGAATTCCTTTTTGGCTATATCATTTGCGCTGTAACTAAATATTGTCCCTTTGTTGATGTTCACTATGGAAATGTAATCTTTATTGTATGTAGCGAGTAAGGTATCGGAAATGATTTTTGTTAACTCATAAAGGAATATTTTGTCGGAAGCGTTACACGGTAGTTGCTGGGTTAGTTTTCCAATACTGTTATAAGTTAATAAATACCCATTTGATACTACAAGCAGGCTGTCATCGCATATTGAACTATTATAGCATATGTTTTCTACTTTTGATAATAGATTTCCTTTAATATCATAGAAGTAAAAATACCCTTGATTTATTGCATAGAATTTAATGATTGGTGATAAACCTGCAAAATATACTTTTCCAATATAATACTCTTCTGTCTTTGTTGTCCCATATTCAGTATAAATAAAAGGCTTTGGCTTTTCGAAATTAACTGACCAAAGTTGTTTTTCATTCTTATATAAAACAGCTTCGTTATGATACACCCTTAATTTGTATATAGAATCGGAAGAATAGCCGTCTGTATATCCTTTTTGATTCTCTATGCTTGTCTGTATTTCTGTTTCAGCTTCTTCATTACTGCATCCGGCTAAAATCAGTATGATTGATGTAATTAATAAAATATGTTTCATAATAGTTAGTATTTGGGTGTTTTATATGTTATTTCTCCAATCCTGATCCACTTGCATCGGCACATTCGGCAGCACTTTCCATGCGGGCAGCCGTTTTTTTCCTTTCTTGAAGCATGTCTATTAGTTCTCCATTTTGTCTGATGAGTTCTGCGTTCATTTCGTCGTGTCGCTTTCGCTCGTCAATCATAGCCTGAACGAATTCATAAGGTACAGGATGTTTGTAGATATTTATATCTATATTTTCTTTTTTGCCTGTTATTATGTAATCTATATCAAAGTCCGGATAAGCACATGCTATTTTATTCAATGTGTCTCTGCTTGTGTTGTCTGTGTATTGCGCAATACTACCATTGGGGAAGCCTATTGCCTTTTCAAAGGCTCTAACAGACATTCCTTTATTTTTAATATACTCTATAACTCTGTCGCGCAATGCGCTATCACTCTTTTTGGGCATAAAAAATAAATTGTATATAAAAATATCTAAGTTTTCTTTGATATATAGATAAATGTATCTATATTTGTCCCGTTATAAGTTTTATAACTGAACAAAAATAGTTCAAATCAGAGTGATTAACAAATAAATAAGGAGGTAAAATGAAAAAAATGACATTGAGATGCTATCGGTTTTTGAAATGCAAGAAACGAAATTTAGGACGTCCCATTTAACGCAACATTATTATGGCAATAACGCAACGCTGATTGTGGGGAGGGTAGGAGGGGAAAAAGAAGAACGTCCGAAATTCACACCCCGGACGTCCTATTTAACGCAACGTTGATTATGACATCAACGTTGATACAAAAGTAATAAGAAAATAATTATTAGCAAAAGATTATGGTAGAAATGGAAAGTACAATACTGAATCAGAGAACTTTTAGAGGATACTACGACGCATTGCCTGATAGAAAAGTATCTAAAGCACCTAAGTCTGCTTTTGTGGATCATATTGCCTCGGTTACTATGAAATCCACAAAGACAGTGCGTTGTTGGTTGTCTGGTGCGCAGAAACCGGACGCTCTGGCACAAGCTATGATTGAAAAGGAATTAGGCATACCTGCATCAGAATTGTTTCCGGAGGATTGAGTATGCGACCGATTGAATTCTATACGACACCAGGGGGAGAGGTTACTATCAAAGAGATAGGGATGCCCGAACGCCAGTTGAAAGAATCCGATACAGAATTCATTCAACGGTTCTTGGAAGTTCTTGAAGAATTCTATCCAGAGGCTTACAAGGCATTACGTGAGGCTTATGCCAAATATGACGGAAATAGATACTATCGTGATTTCTTAGCAGTGCGGAGGTTTATTAAATGCAATTTCGGTCTATATGACAACGAAATTGATATTGACGAAAATTGGAACTTTAAGTTTGAATTCGTTGGATGTCCGATGCGAGGTGAGTGTGCAGGGTTCAAGGTTATTTGTCAGCCCCAATTCAACAGTAAACTATCGGACCGACAGCTTGAAATAATGCGCTTATGTTATGAAGGTTTATCCGATGAAGAAGTTGGCAAAAGGATGTTCCTCTCTTCCCATACAGTAAACAATCATCGTCGTAACAGCTTCCGTAAACTTGGAGTCCATTCGATGGCGGAGTTTAACAGATACGCAGCCGAAAAAGGATTATTTAAACAGACGGCTCTTTAACGCAACATTGATTCATTTAACGCAACACTGATTATGGCTAAAAAAGAAGTAGAAGAAAGAGAATTGAGCAAAGGTGAAACTGCCACAGCAATAATAATTATGTTATTGGCCCTTTGGATACTTGGAAATGCTACGGAAGTATGCAGGGTAGTTATAGCATTAACGATGATGATAGGGGATTTGGTTCTGATATATCAAGCGAAATACTCTGTAAAGAAAGGAGGATAATATGGTAGATCAACAGTATTTAATAAAAAATCTCTTGGCGGGGGTAGCCGAACTTGGTGCTGCTAATATGCTAGAGTTGTTGCACCCTAAAATGGATTTGATAACTCAACGTGAAGCCTATAAATTCTTCGAGGAACGAGATACCCGATATGGAGAGAGCTTTACCCACGGTGAAGCATGGGTTAAAAAGATGGTGAAAGAAAAAAGACTTCATCCCCAACGCAAGGGAAAATCGGATAATTCACCGCTCATGTATTCCAAGAAGGAGATGATCGCAGTTTACAATGCTGAATATGCAGCTATACATGGAATATTTGATGGTACACAATTATAGTTGAACGATAAGTAAATAATTCGAATAAATACAGGTATGAGTAAAACTAATTTAAACATTCTTAGAGATAAGGCGTATAAAACAGCTTGTGAACATGGGTTTCACGATCAGGAGCTAAGTAACAATCATTTTCTTTGCCTTGTGATATCTGAACTCATGGAAGCTGTGGAAGCAGATAGAAGAGGTAGACGTGCTAATGTTGATTGGTTCAAAAAGAAGATTGCGAACAGTCGCATATGTCAAGGGTTAGACTCTGATATTTCCAAAGAGCGTGGGTACGAAGTTGTGTACGATGAAACTATAAAAGGGTCAATCGAGGAAGAGTTAGCCGATGCTGTTATTCGTTTGCTTGACTTGGCTGGACTTCGGAATATAAGCCTTGAATCTGCAATGCAGGACATTAATTCTGAATCTATAGATGATTCTGTTGACTCTTGTGCCAGTGAAACATTCACGGAAACCATATATGCAATATCTACACTTCCCGAAAGATATGAGGATTTATTTGATTTTCCTACTACTATTAATGATATGATATTTTCACTCTTTGGTTTTGCCAAACACCTTAATTTCGATCTGTTTTGGCACATTGAACAGAAGATGCAATATAACGATTATCGTGAAAAGATGCACGGAAAGAAATACTAATTGAATGTGCATGAGGAATGTGGGGGTGCCTGCCCTGCCTTAATAGATCGGCTTCAACCGGCGTCATGCACATTTTTAATACATAAATACTATGATAAGAACAAAAGTTAGACTTTATCTAAAGGATGAAGGTGGCAATAAAGATACTTTAGTGATTTGGGCTAATCTTCCGGAAGAAGAAGTTCATACACATTATATCGGAAAATGGCTTGCAGTAAGTACAGAGCCAGTGAAACTAATGAAGTGCCACAAGATAAAAACTTTGAGTAAACAAGAGGCAAAGAAAAAAGATTGTGTTTTTTCAGCCATTTAATAATAACTTTAAAAAGTAAGATTATGAGTACAGAAGAATTTTCAAAAAAGCGTCCCTATAATTTGAGGGAAAAGAAAGTGAAGAATGTGGCCTATCGTACATTGATACGTCCGGCATTGGCAGATGAGTTGTACAACAAGATTCTGAATATCATCGTTGGACAGAAGAAGTACAAGGATGCTGACTATTCTGCGAAAGACTTGGCGAAAGAGCTTAAAACGAACACTCGTTACCTTTCCGCAGTAGTGAACTCTCGTTTTGGTATGAATTACTGTTGCCTGGTTAATGAATACAGGATTAAAGATGCTTTGCATTTATTGACGGATAAGCGTTATGCAGACAAAAACGTGGAAGAGATTAGCGACATGGTCGGTTTTTCAAATCGTCAATCCTTTTATGCGGCTTTTTTCAAGAACGTAGGCATCACGCCTAGGAAATATCGTATGACACATCGATAATGTATTAACGCAACAAGATTATGGCAGACATTAGAATCGTGAGAATGATGCTCACAAATTTTAAGGGCATACGCTCTATAGAAGTGAATTTCAACCCGGAAGTTACCAATATTTCTGGTGACAACGCAACCGGTAAAACTTCCATGATGGACGCTTTTTTGTGGTGTCTTTTTGGAAAGGATAGTCAGAATCGTGCGGACTTCAATATCAAAACACTTGATGCAGAAGGGAAAGCTTTTCCTAAATTAGAACATGAAGTAGTTGTGGTCCTTTCGGTAGATGGAATAGAAACCGTTTTCCGTCGCTGTTACAAAGAGAACTGGGTGAAGAAGCGGGGAACCACTAAAGAGGTGATGGACGGGCATAAGGTCGATTATTATGTTGATGATGTTCCTCTGGGTAAAGGTGAATATGATTCCAAAGTTTCGGCAATTTGTCCGGAACAGCTTTTCAGGCAGATTACTAATCCGGCCTATTTCCCTTCTTTGAAGATGCAAGAACAGCGCAGGATGTTGTTTGAGATTGTAGGTGGTGATATTACCAATAATGACGTATTCGATGAATTGATTACAGTAGGAAACAAAGAGTTGTTTTTGCCGCTTATTAACGCTTTGAATTCAGGTAAAACTCTTGATGACTACAAAAGACAGATCGTTTCCCAAAAGAACAAGATTAAAGGTGAGGTAGCAGACATTCCTGGACGCATTGAAGAAAACAACCGTAATATGCCGGAACCAGAGGATTGGGTAGCTTTGGCTTCCGATATAGAAATCAAGGAGAACCAAATAAAAGAATATGATTCTCTGATTGCTGACAGATCGAAGGCTGATGAGGAAGAAGCAGCTCGTAGGCGTGTAATTCGCAATCAAATTGATGAGAAGTATGAACGAATTGAAGAGGTGAGAAGACAAGTTAAAAGGAGTTCTAATGTGGAACATGATAATTGGTATTCTGATCTGTCAGCAAAAGAAAGCTCTATTTCAAATATGAATACGGATATTCGCTATTTGGAAAATAAGCTATTGACATTAAATAATTCTTTGACTGAATATCAATCGCAAAAAAGCAAATTACTTGAGGAATATAGCGCTATCAACTCGAAACAGTTTGTAGCTGATAATTCCCATCTTGTTTGCCCGACTTGTAATAGGGCATTTGAGGGAGAGGATTATAACAGAAAATTACAGGAAATGCAGGATGCTTTTCAAACAAATAGATCTCTTTGTTTGAATCATAATATTAAGAAAGGAACTGCACTCAAAGCTAGGATTGAAGAATTACAAAAACAGGTTCACGACATTGAACTGGCTATCAAAGAAAAAAAGAATCTGTTATCTACTTTGGAGGGAGAGAAACAGCAGTTGCAGAATTCAGAGCCGAAAGCAGTAGATGTAATTGTGCTCATAGAGAAAAATGCAGAATATATCTCTTTAAAAAAGGAAGTAGAAACGTTAGAAGCCTCTTTAAAGATGGCTTATACTCCTGCTGATGTATCAGAACACATTAACTCTAAAAAAGCTCTTCAATCGGATATATATGCCCTCAAAGAAAGATTAGATAAACGGAAACTGATAGAACGTACGCAACAGCGTATTAATGAACTGCAGTCACAGCTAAGTACCATGCAGCAGCAGGTTGCAGATTTCGAGCAGATCGAAGCCACAATACTTGACTTTATGAAGTCAAAAGTAGCTTTGGTTGATAAACGAATCAATTCTGTTTTTTCCTATGTTCAATTTCGGATGTTCGATACGCAGGTAGATGGCACAGAATTCGATACCTGTGAATGCATGGTGGACGGTACGCCCTATTCTGATCTGAATACGGCTGCAAAGATGAACGCCGGTATTGACATCATCAATGCTATTTGCCGGGCAAAAGGTGTGACAGCTCCTATTTGGTTAGATAACCGGGAGAGCGTTTGTAACCTTATCCCTTGTAAGTCACAAATTATAAACCTCTTTGTAGAGAGAGGTGCTAAATTAACTATTCAATAATTATTTAACGTAACAGATTATGGCAGAAACAACTCAAGGTCAGACAGGAAATGTGTTTGACAACAAAAACGGAGCCCAACCGGCTCCTGCACAACAACCGCAACAAAACATTTCGATTGTTCAGAAAGATGTGGTTGATACTGTATTGTCTAAAATTAAAGACTTTGAAGAAGCAGGAGAGCTCAAACTTCCGGCTAACTATTCAGCGGCAAATGCATTGAAATCGGCATGGCTTATTCTTCAAGAAACGAAGGACCGGAATGATAAACCTGCATTGGTGGTATGTACGAAAGAAAGTGTTGCAAATGCTTTGCTTGACATGGTCGTTCAAGGGCTTTCTCCGATGAAAAAGCAATGCTACTTTATTGTATATGGTAACAAACTTACTTTGCAACGTAGCTACCTTGGAACGCTTGCTATCGCTAAACGAGTTGGCGGTGTTAAAACGGCCATTGCCAATTGCGTATATGAAGGGGATGAATTTATATTCTCTGTTGATACGCAAACCGGGCTTAAAAAGATTATCAAACATGAGCAGACTTTGGAAGGTTTGGATGCAAACAAGGTTAAAGGGGCTTATGCTATTCTCACGACCGAGGACGGACGGAGTATTGTTGAGATTATGAATTTCACCCAGATAAAACAGGCGTGGATGCAGGGAGCTACGAAAGGCGGTTCTCCGGCACATAAAAATTTCGGTGACGAAATGGCAAAGAAAACCGTGATCGGACGTGCTTGCAAAATTCTTATTGGTATGTCTGATGATTCAGCTCTATTTGATGAACCGGATGAAACGGAAACTGATATTGCTGCCGGACAGCGTGCGGTCCAAATAGAAGGGGCTGCTAATAAAAAGCGTTTAGGTGATATTGAGGACGCCAAATTTGAGGAAGTGAAGCCTACTGCTCCTACACCTGCCACTACCCAGCAACCGAAAGTAACAAACGATGCCCCTCCTCCATATTAATTCAATTATGGCGAAGAAAGTAGATAACGAAAAAGGATTTCTGGTAATAGAGGTCTCGGCAGCGGAACTGTCTGCTAAAGCCGGAGGATATGGTATCTGTGACTATTGTAATACCCCTGCAGAAAAGGGGTATTATATAGCCGTTCTAAACCAATGGTATTGTCCTAAGTGCTATGATGAATTCTGTAAACGCGCAAAGTATTACCAGGAAGATACCGGAACGGAGAAGAGGAACTATGAGTTCTATTCTAAACTACTTGGAGTATGAAATACAGATATGTGAGGTGCGGTAAAATTACCGATTTCAATGAGCTGTTTGATTTGTCTGCAAGAAAGCAACCGGTAATTTGGGTTACTGGTTTAGTGCCTAACGAATTTGTGAGGCCTGCTGCTTTCTTCTTACAATGGCCCCTTGCGAAACTGAAATGTACCCAACTCTATAAAGTTAAGAAGGTCGAAAATGAAACTAAAAGTATTAGGAAGCAATAGTCTCGGTAATTGCTACATCCTTGAAAATAAGGATGAAGCTCTGATAATAGAAGCAGGAATAAAGCTGTCGAAGGTAAAAGCTGCGATGAACTACAACATCAAGAAAATAGTCGGTTGTCTGGTAAGTCATGAGCACGGGGACCATGCAGGATTTTACACAGAGTATCTAAAGATAGGATTTCCGATAATTTCACCGGAAGCTGTCTATAAAAGCAAGGGATTCTCCGTTATGCCTCCGTTCGCGAAGATCGCAGAGCCTGGCCGTGGTTATAGAGTAGGGAATTTCAAAGTGATTCCTTTTGAAGTACAACATGACGTTCCAGCCTTTGGTTATCAGGTAGATCATCCGGATATGGGAAGGCTTGTTTTTCTTACTGATACTTTCTATTGTGATTATACTTTTGATAATGTGAATCATTGGCTTGTAGAAGCGAATTATGCGGATGATATTCTTGATCGTAATATATCAGATGGACGTATACCGATATCCATGCGTCCCCGATTGCTCAAATCGCACATGGAGATTGAGACTACTAAAGGGCTGCTATCAGAAAATGATTTATCACAGACACAGAACATTGTACTCATTCATTTGAGTGACGGCAATTCGAATGAGAAGAGGTTCGTGGATGAGGTTATCAGTTTGACGGGTAAGCCGGTGTTTGCAGCTAACAAAGGATTGGTTATAAATGTCAGTCGAGTACCTTACTAATTGTCTGCAAAGATTATGAAAAGCGTACCTGATTACATAGTAAAAGACCTGCTCCGGCTACTTCCTGTCCTTATTGAGAATGTTAATTTGGAAAGTAAAAGTACCCGGGTACAAAATGCAGTGAGATTAGTGAAAAATATAATAAAGAAACTATCTAAAATTGAATGATTATGGCAAAAGAAACAATTCGCCGATATACTTTACATACAGAAAAAGGTGGTTGGCTGGGTGAAGTTATTCTTACTGATAAGAAAGAGTTTTATTCTCTTACTGATTGGGGAAACTTTAATTTCTCTTGGTCCACACCTATTGAAATTAGAAAATTCATATTGAGTATTAATGTCGATTACTTTGGAAGAAAAATGTATCAAGGTGTCGCTTATCAGTGCAGTAATAAGGATATGAGAGGATATTGCGAGAGATTTGCAGCTAAGATATTACCTGCTCTTAAAGAAGCTATTAAACAAGAATTAAAGGAGGAAGAAGTATGATGCATACCTGGTTTGAGTGTAAAATCCGTTACGAGAAAGTAATGGAGAATGGAATGCAGAAAAAGGTTACAGAACCTTATCTGGTCGATGCGCTTAGCTTTACAGAAGCTGAAGCACGAATTATCGAAGAAATGACGCCCTTCATCTCCGGTGAATTTACCGTTTCTGATATAAAGCGTGCTAATTACAGCGAGATATTTACAAGTGAAGAAGAAGCTGCAGACCGCTGGTTCAAGTGTAAACTCATCTTTGTTACTTTGGACGACAAAAGTGGCGCTGAAAAAAAGACTTCCACTCAAGTATTGGTACAAGCTGCAGACTTGCGCGATGCCGTGAAGAAGTTGGACGAAGGTATGAAGGGAACAATGGCAGATTATCAGATCGGAATGGTATCCGAAACACCTATCATGGACGTTTACCCTTATACAGAAACTAATATAGAGGAGCAGATTGGTACAAATGCCAATTCTCCGGTAGTAAGCACCTTCTTAAAATCATTGCCCGAAGGTTGTCGTACTTCCATCACGGTTGCCGGGAAGCCTGTTATAATAGATAAGACTGGGGCTGAAACGAGGGTTATACCGGACGAAGAACAGCGAGAGTAGTAACTACAAATCTATTGATAAATGGGGAGAAAGAATAAAATCGGACTTGAATATTTCCCTTTTGACATTGATTTTTTTTCGGATTTAAAGATTAGGAAATTAATCAAATACCAAGGTGGCAAAGCTGTTACTGTATATGCTCTCCTGCTATGTATTATCTATAAACAAGGGTACTACATGAGGTGGGATAAAGAGTTGCCCTTCATCATTTCGGAACAAACGGGGTATGAAGAGGTGTATATTCAGGAGGTGATTAAAAGCTGCTTAGTAATCGGGTTATTTTCTAATGAACTTTTTGAAAAAGAGAAGATCATAACTTCAAAAGGAATACAGGAACGGTATCAGTATATCTGCAATTTATCAAAGCGGAAATGTGTAATATCAGAGTTTATCCTTATTTCTTCCGAAGAAAAGCCTATTTCTTCCGAAGAAAAGCCTATTTCTTCCGAGGAAATACCCGTTTCTTCCGAGGAAATGCCTAAAAACTCCGAAAGAAGTGCACAAAGTAAAGTAAAGGAAAGTAAAGGAAATAATAATACTCCCCCTATAATCCCCCAAAGGGGAGAAGCGAGGGAGCCGATTATAAATATTAGTGATATTAAAGATTTGCTTTTGAAAGATGAATTATGGAAAGAAAATGCTTGCCGACAATCTGGATTGAGTACGGAGTTCTTTTTAATGATTCCCCGACAAATTGATAATTTCCTTTCATGGATACGATCTACGGGTGCAGAAAGCACAGTTCTTACACTTCCTGACGCTAAACGTCGCTTTATTTATTGGTGGAAATATACAGGTCTAAAAGAGTGGAAAGATGAAAAAGAACGAATATCCGGAAAAACGAATCGGACAGGTGATAGCAGAAGCGCAAGCGATGGGGCAAAGCCTGACTACAACGAAGTTTTTTGATTTTATGTCTGATTTCTCGTATGCGCGGCATCTTGCATGTTTATGTGAAGCCGGTACGCAGATATTGGCTCGTGAGAATAAAACGTTTGTTGTAGATGAAAGTAACGAGCAGGTTATCCGTTTTCTGATTCACTACTTTAATCGATGTCGTTCTGCAGAGACTATCTATCCGGCAGATAAAGGCTATAAGTTACACAAGAATATAGCTCTATGTGGTGATGTCGGTGCAGGAAAAACAGTTTTGATGCAGGCTTTTTCGGTGTATTTGCGGAGGATTAATAGCCCAATGCAGTTTCTGAATTTATCTGTCGGACAAATGGTGAACTATTACACGTTGCATAACAACCTGGATAAGTATACCTACAATGAGGATGATTCAAAGGCTTTTCAATATTCACCGATAAACATTTGCTTGAATGATATAGGTTTGGATTTGACGAACTTTTATGGCACAGGTACGAAGGATTTATGTAGTGAGTTTCTTTTCGCCCGGGCCGAGATATGGCAGTTTTATGATAAGTATTGCCACATGACGACAAACTTATCAGCTACACGACTGAAAGAGTATTTTAAAGACGATTACAGTCGGATAAATGACAGGTTCAAATATTACAATTTGATTCATTTGTCCGGAGAATCAAGAAGATAACAATTAACGCAACATTGATTATGACAAAGAATGATTTACCTAAAAGCTCCAAAGAGCTTATTACCCGGTTTTTGCCCGATTGTGAGCAACCGGAAGATGTTAGCCAATTAGATGGGAAGCAATTCCAAGAGGCTTTAATGAATCTCCATCTTGCAATGATGGGGAAAACTGAAAAGCAAGTTTATACTCCTGCTTTTTCTGCATGTACAGGTACTTTGAATTCGGAACTTCCGATGGTTTGCATCCCTTCTAACAAATACAAGGAGGTTCAAATCTGTTTGAAGGATGGATGGAATTATCCTATTGCTACAGTCAAACTATACAATACGAATCGTTTGATTGATGCTGAAAAAACGTATGAGGACACAGCGAAATTGGGCTACGAGATAACCAGACGTTGGAATGCTTTTATTCCGGAAGGAGGTGAAGAATGATTAACCTGCTGTATGTTGATTTGTTCTGTGGAGCCGGAGGAACTTCGACGGGAGTAGAACTAGCCCGTGTAAGTGACGAACAGTGTGCGAAGGTAGTTGCATGTGTGAACCATGATAAAAATGCCATAGCGAGCCACGCAGCTAATCACCCGGACGCATTACACTTCACCGAGGATATCCGAACGCTTGAACTTTCTCCTTTGGTTGCACACGTAAACCGAATGAAGCAAATATACCCAGAAGTTCATGTGGTATTGTGGGCGTCATTGGAGTGCACAAATTTTAGTAAAGCGAAAGGAGGGCAGCCAAGGGATGCAGATAGTCGGACGCTTGCAGAGCATCTGTTTCGTTATATCGAAGCCATCAACCCCGATTACATTCAAATTGAGAACGTGGAGGAATTTATGTCATGGGGACCGATGGACGAAAACGGAAAACCTATTTCCATGCACAAAGGAGAAGATTACACTCGTTGGGTCAGCAACGTGAAATCTTATGGATATAATTTCGACCACCGGATTATGAACGCTGCTGATTACGGAGCCTATACCAGCCGCAAACGGTTTTTCGGTATATTCGCCAAAGATGGATTGCCTATCGTGTTCCCGGAGTCAACGCACTGCAAGGAAGGTAAGCAGGATATGTTCAGCAGTCTCGCTAAGTGGAAACCTGTTAAGGACGTGTTGGACTTCGAGGACGAGGGTACAAGTATCTTCACCCGCAAGAAACCTTTATCAGAGAAAACACTAGAACGCATCTATGCCGGTCTAATCAAGTTTGTGGCAGGCGGTAAAGACAAATGGCTGCTGAAATACAATTCCATCAATGGAAAGACAGGCAAGCATATTCCTCCTGGGATTGACGAACCATGTCCAACGGTAAGCTGTCAGGGACGACTAGGAGTTGTTCAGGCTCACTTCCTTTCGAGGTACAATACTTGCAGACCGCAAGATACTTGTAAATCTGTCGACGAACCTTGTGGAGTGCTTACTACTAACAATCGGTTTGCTAAAGTAGGTTGCCAGTTTCTATCCAAGTATTTCAGTGGACATCCGGAAAGTAAGAATATACCCGTGGACGGTCCGGCACATACCATCAAGTGCAAGGATAACCATTCGTTGATAAACGCTAAGTTTCTAGCTGCGTATTATGGCAATGGAGATAATGTCAGCCAGGTAGATAAGCCATGCCCTACAGTTCCTACTAAAGACAGATTCAACTACGTGAATCCGAAGTTTCTTTGCTCGTATAACTTTAACGATGCTGGTAAAGATATAGATGCCCCGTGCCCGACACTGCTCACCAAAGACCGTCTTTCTCTGGTAAGTCCGTTCTTTATGAACTACTATTCTGGTGGCGGGAAGCATTCGGATGTAAACCAACCGTCCCCGGCTATTCTGGCTAATCCAAAGCAACGTCTTGTCTCCTGCCAATTTATGGACCAGCAGTTCGGGCAAAGTAAGCCTGCCGGAGTTAATCAGCCTCTTGGAGCCTTGACATCGAATCCAAAGTATAATCTTGTAAGCTGTCGCCCGTGGGTGATGAATACTAACTTTGGAAATATCGGCAGCCAGATAGATGATCCCGCACCAGTTATCACTGCTAACCGAAAGTGGCACTACCTGATGAATCCGCAATTTATGTCTGCTGGTGGCAACATAGACAACCCATGCTTTACACTCATTGCACGCATGGATAAGATGCCTCCTTATCTGGTATGTACAAAAGAAGGAGAAGTTGTTATCGAGGTGTACGAAACGGATAGCCCCATGACCCGGAAGATAAAGGAGTTCATGGCTGTATATGGAATGGTTGACATCCTGATGCGAATGTTAAAGATTCCAGAACTAAAGCGCATCATGGGGTTCCCCGAAAAATATAAGTTAATAGGTACACAGGCCGACCAAAAGAAATTCATAGGAAATGCGGTCGAAGTAAATATGGCACGAGTTCTCTGCGAAGCACTTAGTAAAAAACTGTTTGAACTTAAAAAGATTGCAGCATGAAAGAAAATCAAATATATATATCAGAATGTCTATCTGGGTTGCGTGAATTACCGGATAATTCAATTAATTGCTGTATTACCTCTCCACCGTATTACGGATTACGTGATTATCAACATAAATTGCAGATAGGACTTGAAAAGACACCGGAAGAATATATTGATAAATTGGTGAGTGTATTCCGTGAAGTTTATCGGGTTTTGAAAGAAGATGGTACATTGTGGGTGAATATAGGTGATAGTTATGCGGGTTCCATGAAAGGGGCAGCACGGTTTCCTGATAACGCAATGAATTATAAACAAGGAACTAACCGTGGGACACTTGGTAAGGCTACTTTGGTAAAACAGTGTACGGGCTGTAAGAATAAGGATTTGATAGGTATTCCTTGGATGTTAGCTTTTGCTCTACGTGCAGACGGTTGGTATTTGCGGCAGGATATTATTTGGAGCAAACCCAATCCCATGCCGGAAAGTGTTACAGATCGATGTACAAAGTCACATGAATATATCTTTCTCTTATCAAAAAGTAAGAAATACTATTTTGATAGTGAATCTATCCAGCAAACAGCCTCTCCTAGTGTGAAAAAACGAATAGGAAAAGTTGAGAATGTGGGACATAAGACTTTTGCAATAGCCGATAGCTTGGAGGAATCTAATCCAATGTTCCGAAAGAATACAACACGTGAATATCAGTATACTGACAAAGCAAATAAACGTTCGGTGTGGTCTGTACCGACAGCCGCTTGTAAAGATGCGCATTTTGCTGTGTTCCCAGAGAAATTGATAGTTGACTGTATAAAAGCAGGATGTCCGGAGAGAGGAATAGTTCTCGATCCATTTATGGGTTCTGGTACTACGGCTGTCGTTGCAAGGAAACTTAATCGAAGCTTTATAGGATTTGAACTGAACCCTGACTATGTCTGTCTTGCAGAAAAGAGAATTTCGGAAGAATTAGGAATGTTTAATTAAGTATGGTAATGGATAGAAAGGAGCAACAGGCAATAGATTTCCTTCGTAGTATGGAGCGTGATGATACTATGTGTTTAGGTTTTTCCGGTGGTAAGGATAGTGTTGTAATTCTCGACCTTGCAGAACGTTCCGGCATAAATTATATCGCTTCTTACGCAAATACAACGGTTGATCCACCTGGCACAATCAGTTTTATAAAGAAGAATTATTCACAGGTTCAGATACTTCAACCGAAGCAATCTTTTTTTCAGTTGATAGAAACTAAAGGTTTGCCCGGCAGAATGAGGCGTTTTTGCTGTGAAAAGTTGAAGGAACAATACGGTATCGGTCAGCGTACAATCGAGGGAATGAGGGCAGAAGAAAGCCAATCGAGGGCATTATATGAACCAGAACAATGCGATGCGCGTAAGTGGATGAAAGGAGCGAAACACATTCTACCGATTCTAAACTGGTCGGAAAGTGACGTTTGGAACTACATTCTTAAATACGGTCTTTCGTATTCCAAGTACTACGATGCACCCTATAATCTTTCCCGTCATGGTTGTGTTGGTTGTCCCCTTGCAGGATGCAAGCAGATGCAGACGGAGTTTAAGATGTTTCCTGGTTATGCAAAGCGTATGATTGTCGCCATTGAACGATACATGAACAATAAACCTAATAATGCGCTTGCAAGAAATTTCAGTGATCCGTATGAAGCTTTTTACTTCTACATCAATGAGATGCCGATGCAAGACGTTAGACGGTTGAAAAAAGGACTCTTTCACTTTAACGCGAAAGAGGTTATACAGAAAGAGATTTTAAATAGAATAGAGTAAAACAAATTAATAAAGAGTAAAAATGAATGAAACTGAAATAGCAGCACGTGAATTTGCTGCAACTAAAATAAGAGATAAGAACCGCCAACCCGATAATGATATTTTTTTCGCTGCAAAAGAAGGATTTGAAAAAGGTGCAGAATGGAATACAAAACAAAATCCGTGGCGCAATTTCAAAGATGAACGCCCGAAGCCAAACTCCCACATTCTACGCAAAATGATTCACCCTGATTATCAATCCTACGGAAAGACAATATACTATGCAGATTTTTGGAGTGAAGATAGACCGGACAAATGGGAACAAGACAACGATAAGGTTGTATATGAGTGGCAATATATTAATGAATAATAAATAAAGAAATGAAGGACATAGAATTGAAAATAGCTGAAATATTAGGGCGTGTTGCTCTTGATAATGATATGAAGATTCCTGATGATATTCAGCGATTAGCGAGAGCTACAAGGTATTTGGCTATTCAGATTGAGAAAAATGCTAAAGGTGTGGATATGTCGCAGGATATTATGAAATATACTGTAGCTATATTGGATAATACTATTGCGAAAGCTGTGCCGAAAGATACTAGAGTAGTGTCTGAAACGAGAAGAATTGACGCAACGTCAACGATAAGGTCAGATAAATAAAAAATAATTATGAGTAAAACGAAGATTATTATTCCCCACGAGGGAGTAAACGAAATTCCAAAAGGTTATAAACCTCTTATGACAAGCGAAGGAAAGTTAGTCGCCATTGTTCCGGAAGGAATGACAAAGAATGATGTGTACTGGATAAAGACTGAAAGGATTATTCCGGTTATAGATTGGGAACAACGACGTTATGAATTGGCGAAAGCTGCAATGCAAGGGTACTGTGCTAACTCGCTTGAATATGTAGTTAGTTCTGCCAATCATGAAAATATTGCCGAATGGTCTGTTTCAACTGCTGATGCAATGATTAAATTATTGAAAGAGATGATGGAATCAGTAAGCCAATTGATTGAATCAGTGAAGTCCGGTGGTAGACCTTCTTTTATCGGGGTTCTTTTAAGTGAATCCCAGATTGAAGAGTTGCGGCCTTATGTGGATGATGAGTACTATAACAATGTATTAAAATCCCGGCTGAAAAAAACTAATTAGCTATCTGTGGCTAGGACTTGTAAACATCTTGTATTCGTTTTCTAGCAACTTTTTTACACGTGGTTTATTGATGTATTGCGTTGTTTGCTTTCTAACTATTCCGTTCTGCAGAAAAATAATTGTTTTGTTTTGCTCTCGGACTATAAAGCTCAATGCTATAATCACAAAGATAAGTGCTAGGTAGCCCAAAGCGATTAAATACACTATTTCTCTGTTGAAATAGAAGAAGTTTTTTAAAGTTCTAAAGTTGCTCATGCTTGCTATGTTTTTAAAAGAACGTGCCCGAAAATAACTACGCCCTTCATAGAGGTGCGGCAAACAACCCAACAAGGAAGCATAGATACAACGGGCACGTATATTGTGATAATGCAATACACGAACACCGTCCATTCTATTTCCTTGTTTTGAAAATTGCCGCTTTCTATGAAGGAGAGACTGAACGTCAATCGATACTCTATTTGAGTATCGGTGCAAATTTAATAAAAAGATTACAAAAACTTATCATTATGGATGCAAAACAATTTTTCAAGAGAGTTTCTTACATGCGGAAACTTCAAAAGGAATACTTTCAAACTCGTTCTTCTACTGTTTTGCGGCAGTGTAAGCAGGTGGAGAAGGAGATAGACGATGAAATTGAGAGAGCGAATAAGATAGTTGCGGAGCAACAACAACCAAAGCTTTTTTGATTATGAAGCGAATTTCGTTTAACACTACTGATGCTGACATCTTCCTTCGTATAGCTAAAGTCGCTAAGAGTGGAACTTTTGACGGCTCCGCGCATACTGATTATCTGGAAAGCTGCCGGTGGTTTGTAGAGCGATATGATTGTATTATCATTCTTACTCGTGATGTTGGATATCATACATCTGGATGGTGGAAGAATCCAGACTACGAACGTTGTTATCATTTGTCTATCTCTTTTCCGGGTGGGCGAGATATTAGGAAGTTAGAACACATTCTGGAAAAGTTCTTCGGGAATAATCGTCGTTTATTGTGGTGTGAACCTCCATATAGTAAACAGGGTAAACAGGCAGAAGTGTATCATTATCGTTTGTTTTGTAATGAGAATTGGCAACCAATAATGCCGCGCGGAGAAGTCTATTCTAAACAGTTTACCGAACGGGGATGGAAATCATATTCAGAACTACATGGTAGAAATCAATAACAAATAGTAATCATGAGAAAAGAACAAACCAAAGTTTATGTATTGATGCTTTCGAAGGAGTTTCCTAAAGAGCATCCGAAAGCCGGAGAACAAACCGGATTTAAAGAAAAGTTAGAGCTGGCGTTGAAAGCGCAAGAGCAAGCAGAAGAATGTGCTACCTGCGGTGGTGACTGCAAAACTTGCTATTGTCCTCCGGTATCTGGGATGATGAAAGTACACACTATCCGAACCAATTTAGAACGTTGGTCGGATATCATGCAAAAAGTATAGGAAGGGAAAGCTGTTATCTCTGTCCGGCAATGGAAAGGAAGGCCCTACGAAAAAGGGAATGTCCAGGTAGAACTTTTCCGTCTCGGCAAAGATGATGGCGTAGGACTTCAAACCTTGAGTGTCATGGAGTATACCGATGTCGGCGACGGGATAGAACGTGCAGTTTATTGTATCGACGGGAAACCAATGTCGATGCTTACTCTGAAACAAATAGCGGAGAACGACGGGCTGACTGTTGAAGATTGGAAAGCGTGGTTTACTGGAATAACATTCGACAAGCCGCTGCCGATCATCCACTTTACCAAATTTAGATATTGATTATAAACCATTAAAATTACGATTATGCAAGACGTAGAGAAAAGCTTAAAACCTCTTCAAGAGGGAGTGACAAAAGAAGCCGGATTAGAAGTACTTCACAACAACTTGAAGACAGAAGAAAAAACGGCTACAGTAAAACTGAATCCGGCAATCATTGTTCCGGCTCCATTGAAGCGCAAACGATTGAATAACGAATTGATTGAGGAACTGAACGCCACATACGAACGTCCATCCATCTGCCGGGATGAACATGGAGAGTACAAAGAAGGTGCTTTCCTACATGGTTCCAATTTGGTTATGACAAGTATATTAGAAGGACGTTGGCACCTGACTGTGAAATCAGATAAACCGCTTTCAATCTATGAAGTAAAAGCTGCACGGTATAAGTTTATTCCGGACGATGCTTACATGACACTTGTTTTCCCAAAAAGGTCAGAACTTGAAAAGTTTACTTCTCCACACAGTATGCAAATGATAGAGATTCAAGTTACCCAAAAAGAATAATTTTTGAGAGGGGGGGACTATAGGGGGGGAGAGGTGGTATTTTGTATAGTTTAAAAAGATAGTTTGAAGATGATTAAAAAATACGCTTTTGTTATCGGCATAGATACCGGAGTAAATACCGGAGTTGCCACATGGAATGTTACTGCAAGAAAGTTTGAGTTGATAAAGACTACCGCAATTCATAAAGCAATGATGTATGTGATAGAAATGTATAAAACGTACGGAGGAAGTATGTTAGTTCGTGTTGAAGATGCGCGATTAAGAACATGGTATCAATCTAGTTATAAGACAAGAGAAGAAGAAAGGGAAATGCTGCAGGGGGTTGGATCAGTTAAACGTGATGCTAAGATATGGGAGGACTTTCTAACTGATATTGGTATACCCTTTGAAATGATTCATCCTAAGGATTCAATAACTAAAGTCAATGCTTTGACATTCAGGAATATAACTAAATACGATAAACCGACGAATGAACATTCTCGTGATGCTGCGATGCTTGTGTTTGGGTATTAGACAGTAGGTTGATATTGGATATTGTGCGTTTATTAGACGATTTTTCTTTTAAAGATACGTTTAATAAACGCACTTTCTTTATATTTGCCAAGTAGTTACAGATGTTACATCTTAAAAATTAGTGTGAAAATGGAAGGATTATCAAGTTTAGAGGGTTGGGCTCTGATTGCGACATACTTTGTTGCTATGATGATGCTCGTTGTGTTCCTACGAAAACACAAAAAGACGAAAGAAGAATTTTTGGTTGCTAACCGATCTATGCCGTGGTTGCTTACAGCTTTTTCAATGGCTGCTACCTGGGTGTGGGCTCCGTCGATGTTTGTTGCATCGGAAAAAGCATATACGCAAGGTTTAGCCGGTGTGTTTTGGTTTGTAGTTCCGAATGTTCTTACATTGATTCTGTTTGCTTTCTTTGCCAATAAGATGCGTAAGCTCCGGCCGGATGGTTGGACATTCTCGGATTATATTCGTGAGAAGTATTCGAAACGTTGCCATAATCTGTATCTCATTGAATCGTTCGGGCTGCAGACGATGAGTTTTGCCGTTCAGTTGCTGGCCGGAGCAACCATCTTTTCAAAGATTACAGGAATATCGTTTACAGCAACTACTATTGTCATGGCTGTATGCCCGCTTTTGTACACATTTGCAAGCGGGATTCGTAGCAGTATCGTTACTGACTTCTGGAAGATGCTTTGGATCGTGATTGTTTTATTGCTTGGATTGCCTATAATGTTTTCAAGTGCCGGACCGAATGCACTGTTTAATGGTCTAGGTGGTATCACTGGAGATTTTGGTAGTTTATTCTCTGCTACCGGAATAATGGTGGCCCTGTCTTTTGGTATTCCTACAACAATCGGTCTGTTGTCCGGAACCTTCGGGGACCAGATGTTCTGGCAGCGGGTGTTTTGTGTGAAAGCTGACAAAGTGAAGCGCACAATGATAACCGCTGCCTTTATTTTTGCCGTTGTACCTATTTCTTTGGCTGTATTTGGCTTTTTTGCAGCCGGAACAGGTTTGGCTATATCCGACACACAACTGACAAATGTAGGGGCTGTGATGGCTTTCTGTCCTAAATGGTTCTTATACCTGTTCTTTGTGCTTATACTTTCCGGACTGATATCAACCGTTGATAGTATTATTTGCGCAGTGAGTTCCGTTGCCGGACATGACGTAGTGAAACGGTTATCCATGAATGAGAAATGGCATGGTCGGATTCAGAAGAATATTTTTCTTTTTATCCTTTTTGCCAATGAAGTACGGGCAGCCCGATTCGCTATGATTGTTGTTACTATCATCGCTATTCTGATAGCAAACATTCCTGGTCTAACGATTTTATATCTTTTCTTGCTGTATGGGACCCTACGTTCCTCGGTAATGCTCCCGACGGTGTTCGCTATTCTCGGCAAAAGAATGAGCGAAAGAGGGCTGTTTTACGGCATCCTAACGAGCATGATTGTAGGTTTACCAATATTCGCTTATGGGAACTTCACAGGTAACATTCCGATGATCGTATTCGGTTCTCTTTTCACCATCCTGGCATCAGGGATTATGGCAGTTCGTCGTAAACCTTTGCAGCGTGGCTCAATGGAAGTGGCTATAAAGATAGACCGAACCGATATGGACAAACGTATTGCAGAGATAAAAGCGGTACATGGTGAATACTTAGCTTGTGCAGAAAAGATGGAAGCTCACATTCGTACATTTAGAGCATTGACCGAATCTGCAAGAGGAACAGCAAGGGATATAAGAAAATCAGTTTCTCAATACAAACGGTTACAGGGGAAGAAGTCACTGAATAGAAAAAAATCACGTAGAAAATGAGAAAGCTATTTATCATCATTACATTGATTGTTGTGTCGTTGGTAGCCAGAGCGCAAGTTTACGACGGTATTACTCAACCAACCAAGTTCCGGATATTCATGCCGGTTACTACTTCTCTGCATGGTAACGGTTCTACCGTTGCTCCTTTTGTCGGCTATCGGGCAGATGTTGCGAAGTGGTTATCTGTTACTCAGGTGTTGCAGTATAACATGACATCCGAAGCTGTTTCCTTTGGCGCATGGCTGAATGTGAACTATCAGCAACGGTTTTATCTTTTGGCACGTTCAACGTACAATACGAAAGAAAAGATGTTCACCGAAACATTGTCCGGTACTATAAAACTCCCTGCTGGGTTCATGATCGATGCGACTTGGGATAATTTGTACAATGGTCGGAAGTTCATGGACGGTGACCGTCTGCAGGTGCTTGGAGGTCTGGATTATGGACGATTCGTTTTTAATGCCGGATATTCTATGCGTGCGCTGCCTGGATTCGTGACAAACATCCGGTTTAGGGTGACAAAGTATAATTGGCTACAACTGAAATACGATGAAGGTGCAAGAGCTTTCATTACGAGTGTGGCTCTACAATTCAATGAGCTATGAAAGCGGTTCTGGGTAAAAAGCAAACATCATCGCACACTGACTGGCTTCGTGTATTCTCCAACATCGAGCAATATGTATCGAAGCAGGAAACGGATAATCTGGTAGATCGCTTAGTCGAGCAGGTGAAGCCACATATCCACGGCAAACGTGTTGCTTATGCTTGGAGTGGTGGAAAAGATAGCATTGCTCTTGGTTTTATAATGGAACAGGCCGGAGTACATGACTGTTTGCTCGGGCGTTGTAATCTGGAATATCCAGCTTTTATGCAATGGATAGACAAACACCGACCGGTAGGACTGGAAATTATCAACACGGGGCAGGACCTTAGATGGTTGGCATCTCATCCAGAGATGTTGTTTCCGAATGATTCATCTTTGGCTGCAAAGTGGTTTAGCATCATCCAACATCGGGCGCAAGATGCCTATGTGAAGAATCACAAAACGGATATTCTTTGTCTTGGTCGAAGAATACAAGATGGGAACTATGTAGGGCCAGGTGGAATGTACACCAATACAAAGGGTATCACCCGTTTTTCTCCTATTGCCGATACCAGGCATGAGGAAATTCTTGCGATCATCCATTATTATCATCTTCCAATGCCTCCGATTTATTCTTGGCCGCGTGGCTTTCGTGTTGGTACACATTGTTGGGCTTCACGCCAATGGTGTGGTAGCGTAGAAAATGGTTTTGGGGAAGTTTACGAAATAGATAGTAGCTTGGTAGAGGAAGCTGCTAACTATATACCTTCTGCGAGGCAGTTCTTGCAGGAGAAAGTTTAATCAATCAAATTTTGTGTAGGAATGAAAAGGAAGTTAGAAACAAAGAAAGTACTCCTGTCAGAGTTGAAGGAGTTTCCGGGTAATCCAAATGTGCATCCGGAGGAACAAGTGAAGGCTATTGCCGAAAGTATGGAACGATACGGGCAGTATTATCCGATCATCGTTGATGAAAACATGATGGTTCTTTGCGGTCATGGCAAGAAAAAGGCTTTGGAATATCGTGGAGAGAAAGAGGCTTCTATTACGGTCATGTATGGTTTGACTGACAAAGAAAAGAAAAAACTCGTTCTGGAAGACAATAAGATTCAGACAATGTCTCATGTGAATTTTGGGGACGTGGAGAAGATTATTAAAGAAATTGGAGATGTTGATATTATCGGCTTTACTCCAGAATATCTGGATGCGATCATCAATGAAGTTAGCACTGATAATATGGGAGTGAATTTTGCGGAACCGGTAAAGAAGGAGCAGCAGTTCACATCAGAGAAAGAGGTTGCCGACATTCAGGAAGTCGATGAAATTGAAGCTGGCATGCAAACAGCCCGTACAATGGTGTGTCCGCATTGCGGCAAGGAGATAACAATTTAATCATAGGACTATGGATAAGAATGTTGATTTATTCAAACCACTTCGGGAAATTCAGTTTGTAGACCGGGATAAGGTGAAGCCGAATGACTATAACCCCAACAAGGTTCTGGAAAAGAATCTGAATCTCCTTATGCAAAGCATCTTGACGAATGGTTTTTGTTTTCCCATCGTAGTGCGTCCGGACTTTACGATCATTGACGGGTTTCACCGTTGGCTTGTGTCCGGCAGGGAACCGCTAAAGACAATGCTCGGCAATAAGATTCCTATTGTAGTAGTGGCACATAAAGACGAAAGTCAAGACATGTATGGTACTGTCACTTTCAATCGTGCCCGTGGTACTCATCTGCTTGAACCAATGGAAAATATAGTGAAAGCTCTATTGGAGAAGGGAAAAAGTGTGGATGAAATCTCTAAGGAAATAGGGATGAGTAAAGAAGAAATCTTCCGGCTATCAAAGATTGACAGGGAAGAGTTTCTAAAGCTCATTACCCAACGTGGTACGCAAAGATTTAGTAAAGCCCAAATCATTCGCAGATGTACGTAAAGGATTTAGATATTAACGTTGTAGATGCTACCGAGCGTAGGATTCTCGAAGCATTCAATAAGAATCAAAAAGTTGCCGTCAGTTTCTCTGGCGGCAAAGATTCTATATGTATGTGCGATATGCTGATAAAGACAATGCAGAAATATACAATTCCGTTTAGTCGCATTATCGTAGTGTTCTTTGACGAGGAAGCCATTTATCCAGATGTTGAGCAGATTGCACTTGAATGGCGCTCACGTTTCATGTCCTTGGGGGCAAAGTTTTATTGGTTCTGTTTGCCTATACGCCATTATAATTGTTGCAATAGGTTAGCGAATGATGAAAGCTTTATCTGTTGGGAGCCAGGCAAAGAAAGCGTGTGGGTGAGACCTATGCCTAAGTTTGCTATTCGCAATCACTCGATGTTTCGTATGGGGATGTCATATCAGGAATTTGGGGCGAAGATTTTTAAAAGTGTTCCTCAAATGATAGGTCTAAGAATGGCAGAATCTATTCAACGCCGACAGTCCATAGCATCAATCAGGATTTCTACATTTCTTTATCCAATATACGATTGGCGTGATAATGATGTTTGGCTGTATATCAAATTGAATAACCTTACTATTCCTATGACCTATATCTACCTGTATAAGACAGGTGTACCGTTGAATAAACTTCGTATTAGTCAGTTTTTTAGCATTGATACAATCAAGTCATTACCTAAGGTTATGGAGTTCTACCCGGATTTGTATGAGCGGGTGATTCGTAGAGAACCAAATGCAGACCTTGTTATGCTATATTGGGATACTGATATGTTCCGGAGTTCTAAGCAAGACCGGAAGTTTGAGCAAGATAAGGAAAAGGATTATCGGGTCATATTCCGAGATACAATGAAAAAGGCCGCTCTACATCCAGACTTATATCCTGGTTATAAATTGGCTAAACATCTTTATGTTAAAATGTCCGGTAGGGAATCTTCAAAAACGTGTCAGTTGTCTTATCAGTTATTGATAGCGGGGGACCCGAAGAAACGTTCCTATCGTGCTATTTTAGGGGCTATCTATAGAGAGAGGGGAGGAGGAATATAAAATGCCTAAGGCCGAAGAGGACATTCAGAAAGATAAAGAAAAGTTGCTCGATTCATTGAAGGAATGTAGCGGTATTGTCACGTTTGCCTGTGAGAAGGTTGGACTCTCACGGCAGACGTTCTATCGTTGGTATCGTGAGGATGCGGAATTTAAAGAACGTGCCGATGCTATCAATGAATTGCAGATCGATATTGCCGAGGCCTCCCTTCTGAAAAAAATACAGAAGGGAGATACTACGGCTATCATATTCTATCTGAAAACCAAAGGCAAAAGTAGAGGATATACAGAACGTAAAGAGATTGTCGCCCCTGATGGAGTGGGGGTACAAGTAACAAGCAAAGACTTTGATGTGTCGAAGTTATCGGAGGAAGAAAGAAAAGTATTGTTGGGTATTGCAGAAAAGCAGGATAAAGCAGCAAAAGAGTGAGTTTGGGACAGGTAGATATATTGAGCATGGCAAGAGCCGTCCAGGCGGATGAATGTAGGAAATCCTTTTTCTACTTCGTGAAAACGTTTTGGGCGGTTATTATACCGGAAACTCCGGTTTTTAATTGGCATATTCCGTATCTGTGTGAAGAACTTCAAGAGCTATCTGGCTATATCGTACGCAGAGAGAAGAAGCCCTATGACATAATTATCAATATTCCTCCTGGTTCTACCAAATCAACTATTGTCACAATTATGTGGCATGCATGGCTTTGGACGCAGGATGCACGGTTGAGGATTATTTCAAACTCTTATTCGGGTGACTTGTCGTTAGAACACGCTTCGAAGTCGAAGGACATCATCACTTCTGACTTGTATCGTACTTTGTTTCCGGAAGTGGTGATAAGACACGATAAGTCCGGTAAAGGTAGTTATGAGAACATAAAGGGAGGCGCCAGATATTCTACTTCGACAGGTGGTACAATTACCGGAAAGCACGCGCATGTGATTATCAACGACGACCCTGTAAATCCCAAACAGGCGGAGTCTCCTGCAATGAGATTACAGGCGAATGACCATACTAAAACGCTTTCGTCCCGTAAGGTTGACAAAAAGAATACTCCGATGGTAACTATTATGCAAAGATTGCATGATGATGATGTGACGGGGTATCTGCTGAAAAAGAAAAAGGATAAGATTAGGCATATATGCCTACCAGCAGAAGTGTCGGAGAGGGTGAATCCTCCGGAGCTGAAAGAACGTTACATTGACGGGCTTCTGGACCCTGTACGTATTGACAGGGAGGTGATAGATGAAGCAAAGATTGACCTCGGTAGTCGTGGGTATGCCGGACAGTATGAACAGGCTCCTTCGGTTGAAGGTGGTAATATTGTCAAAGCAAGTTGGTTCGGGCATATTCCTTTATCGCAATTCCTCGCTATTCGTGGCGGTGTTCCGATTCACTTCTTTCTCGATACTGCCTATGATGAGAAAAAACAGAAAACGGACAATGACCCGTCCGGAATACTTGCTGCATGTCGGATACAGAACTGTTTGTACTTGTTCCATGCGCAAAAGGTCTGGAAGGAGTTTCCTGAATTAATGAGGTTTATTCCAGATTATGTGCGGGCACATGGATATGATAGCCGGAGCACGATCAGAATAGAACCGAAGGCAAATGGTATAACTGTCATTCAGGCAGTAAAGAAGTACACTAAACTGAATGTAACCAGGACACCAGCACCAACGGACAGCAAGGAAGTGCGACTACACGGTGTCTCGCCTAAAATAGAGTGCGGCCGGGTGATATTGGTGGAAGGTGATTGGAACGAAGAGTTTATAGATGAGGTGAGCCAGTTTCCGGCAAAGACACATGATGAGTATGTAGATATTCTGGTTTATGCAATCAATTATCTTCTGGATGATGATTATGCGGAATTATCAGATGAAGATGAAGAATATATTTTAAGTGCTTTAGGTGGTTAATTTTTAATGTTGTAATTATGGGATTGTTTAATTGGATTGTTAATGGTGTGAATGCGGCTGTTGGTCGCAATCAGGAGTTTGAACAGTTGTTGAAAGCTAAGGATGTGAACCGTGCGCTTTCACAAATGACGGATAACTCCGCAAAGGTTGAAGCTGCTTTGAAGGTATATGATACCCAGCAGCATGAGGTGATGAATAGGCCGAATAAAGCGGTGTTTGGTAAAAAAGACCCTGCATCGGGTAAACGTAAGTTTCTACGTTGGGAAGAAAAATGGAAGATACCTATTCCCTATCCGGTTTTTATCAATGAGATAGCTCTCGTATTCTTGTATGGTCGTCCTCTGAAATGGACGCAATCATCTAAGGGGACAGACCGGGCTTTTTCCAGATATATCGATTTGATTAAAAGTACCCGATTCAATGCGAAGGTTCGCGAAGCAAAACGTCTGGCAGGCGCGGAAGGGCAAAGTGCGTTGCTCTTTCATACTTATCGGAACGATGAAGGCAAACCGGATTGCCTTATCAAAGTCGTAGCCAGAAGTCTGGGTGATGATATATATTTCCGTAAAGACCAATTCGGACGAATGATGTGCTTTGCACGTGGGTATAACTTACAGGAAGTAGGCGGTGAAATCAAATACCATGTTGATATACATACAAAGAATACGATATATCACTGCAAACGTGCTCCTATGGGTTGGGATATTGAGGAAGAGGTGAATCTTGCAAAGAAGATATGCGTGGTTCTTTTTGAGCAGGAACCGGAGTGTGCTGGTGTTGAACCTATGATGCACCGTAAAGAAATGATGGTAAGCCGTAGAGCCGATGTCAATGATCGTTTTTCTGATCCTGCTTTAGTTGCTGATGCGGATATTGTTAATTCTCTTCCAGAAAAAGGTGAGGATAGCAAATTTTTTGCTTTGAAACCTTCGTTAGACGGTTCTAAAAAACCGGATATGAAATATCTGACGTGGGATAATGCACCGGAAAATCAGAAGCAAGAAGCGGAGGAGTTGGACGATAAGATTCATCGTTTCACTTTCACCCCTAAAATAGACTTTGATACGATGAAGAGCCTTTCCCAGATTTCGGCTAAAGCATTGAAACAACTTATGCTTTTGGCTGTAATCAAGGCAGACAGACATAAAGAAAGACACGATGAGTATGCAGATCGTATAGCTAGTGTCCTTATTGCTATAATTGGTAACGTTCTGGATATTTCTCTTCGAGGTGAGTGTGATAACCTGGTCGTGGAACATGAATTTCAAGAACCGTTCGGAGAAGATATTGAAGCCGTATTAAAAAATCTGATCTCAACTAAAAATGCCGGTGGTATGTCCGACGAAACATTTATTGAAATGAATCCGATCATCAAGGATGCTAATCTGGAAAAAGAGCGTTTGAGAACGCAACATGAGCAAGAGTTGCAGGAAGAGAAGGACCGGTATAAACAAGATATTTTCGGTAGTGCAGAATAAGGGACATGGCAAAGATTGATGAGAACAAATATAAACGGGCATTACTCCAACGTACCGAAGGATATGCTGCAAGCGTCCGGGTAATCTACCTGGATGTGATGGAACGGCTTATCTCTTTAGCGTTGGAGGTAGAGCCAATCCACGACCCTAAGAAGCCTTTTTCTTTCACAGACTATCCTACTATATCAGATAAGGCAAACGTCCTGCTACGGGAATTATATACCCGCGTATATCAACAAATACGATCTGGTGTCATTAATGAATGGGAGCAGGCAAATTTGAAATCGGATGAACTTGTTCGGTCCGTGTTCGGTAAGAAGGTTGTGGATAACGAGCATTTTGCTCGCTACTTTGGGCGTAACAAGAAAGCTATGGATTCTTTCTTTGCACGAAGGTCCAGAGATGATGGATTGAACTTGTCTCAACGTATTTGGAAATATGAAGGACAGTTCCGGCAAGAAATGGAAATGTCTATTGATTGTTGTATCGGGCAAGGAATGTCGGCAAATACGATGGCGGCAAAGGTGAAAAAATACCTGAATGAGCCGGATAAGCTATTTCGACGAGTTCGTGATGAACGGGGAGAGCTTGTTTTATCAAAGAACGCAAAAGCTTATCATCCGGGGGCAGGTCAATATCGTAGTAGTAGCCGCAATGCTCAACGTTTGGCACGGACGGAGCCTAATATTGCATATCGGACAGCCGATCATGAAAGGTGGGCCCAACTTGATTTTGTTGTAGGGATTGAAATAAAACTCTCAAAAAATCATCCGGAAAAGGATATTTGCGATAAACTAGCGGGAGTATATCCAAAAGACTTCAAGTTTACGGGATGGCATTCTAACTGCATGTGCCATGCGATTAGTGTACTTGCTTCGGATGATGAAGTAGATATGCTCACTGATAAGATTCTTGCCGGAGAGGATACAGCGGGATTCAAATCGGAAAATGAAGTTACTGAACTGCCAAGTGAGTTTTATTCATGGATGCAGGAAAATGAGGGGCGAATTGAAAAGGCAAATAACCGTGGCACTCTTCCATATTGGATAAAGGATAATCCGCAATATACAGGCGTGAAAGTTGAAGCGATGAACACCGGAGAACGAATGGAGATTCGTAAGAAGTCAAAGGAGAAATATCAATCTTATGGAGAAGAATGGACGAAAGCTTATTTTGATGAGTACAGTGGTGGATTTAATGTTTATCATGGTGAACACCAGTTTACCAACACTGAAGGCGGTGGTGATGCTGAAAAGATGGTTGGTAAGCTATTGGCAAAGAATAATGGAAAATATGTAGAATTCCTGCCGGAGAATGGTAAAGGCAAAGGTGTACCTGACTTAATGTTCGACGATCATACGTGGGATGTGAAATACATTGATAATGCCAATGAGAATACTATTCGTAAATACATGAAGGATGCTCGGAAAGCTGATCGGGCAATATTCTATTTTACGAATGATAAGTACCAGGAGCTTCGTTCTGCTATTAATCGGGAGGTCGGACGCTTTAAAGGTATGGATAGGATAGGGGAGCTTCCGGACGTCTACTACATGGATAAAGAGGGACTGCTAAAACTGTTGTGGAAGAAGTAATTATTATTTTTGAAATTGATTAGTTTTATATCTATCTTTGTAAAAAAATAAAAGTATGGAAAATCTTATTATAAAGTATTTGTCAGGTTTGGTGGCCCCTATATGGATTATTGTATTTTTGTTCACTATATATATAATAGAACAAGCAATTAAGGTTTTTGTTGCTTGGAGGACATATAAACGCCAAGTCATTTTTGCTAATCTTCATGAGAAAAGAGCGTTTGTAATAGGAGATATGTATCAGAAAATGAAATATTTTTATAGCAACTTGCAATTTTTTACGAGGGTTGGAATCTTAACTGATGGATCAAAAACAGAAGAAGAGGTTAGAAATTCACTTTATGATGCTTTGGAAAAATCTTATGTTGAAACAAAAAACTATTTTGAATTGAATAGAGTGTATATACCAGAAGAATTATGTGATAAAATTGATAACTTGATAAGAAAAATGAGTTATTGTGCTATTGATTATTCTTTCTTGGATAAGGATATCAGGAAGTCTGTCAAGGGTAGAAATACAGATTCTCTGGAGGAAAAATTGAAACAATGTAAGGACGTAAGAGAAAAAGTTGATAATGAATTGTTAGAGTTGCTAAGTCAATTAGAAGCAGAGTTCAGAACGCTTCTTGGTGAAAAGAAAGTAGCAACAGTAAGATTCTGGAATAAGACAAAAAAATAAGATAGAGTGAATCTTTTATGTGTTTATTATTCCTATTTATGTAAAAAAGTAGAGTATGAATGAGTATTTGTCATGTAGTGCTATCATTGCATTCTTCATTTTCATAGGCCAGCAGATTTTTAAAACCTGCTTAGATTATAGAAAATATCGTTCCGAGGTTGTTTTTAGCAAACTTCATCAAGAGCGTGCGGAAACGATTAAGGAACTATATAAAAAAATGGTGTTACTAGAATATTTCATAAGGATTTACCTGTATCCAGAGCTTGCTAAGGATGTGGAATCTGAATCAAAAGAATCTTTTTCTCAAGATTATTATTTTAAAAAGATGAATGAAGCATTTAGAGATACTATTGATTACTTTCTACTAAATAAACTTTGTCTGTCTGATAAACTGTGCCAAAGAATAGAATCATTACTAGAGGAATATATTGGTATGGGCCAGAATTATTATGATAAATTGGAAGATATTAGGGAGTCTGGTTTAGGTTTATGGACAAAGAGACGGTTTAAAGAAAAAGATAAAATGCGGGAAATATATCCCCAAAAAATGTCTGAATTATTGAAAGATTTAACAATCGAATTTAAAAAGACTCTTGGTACAAAATAAAAAATGGGCGGATTATTGCTCCGCCCGGGCTGGTGCAGAAAGCGGGAACATAACTTCCCTCACTCTTTCCACAATGCAAATGTACAAATAAGTTTTAGGAAAACAATAACTTATACCCTATATCCCTCTGATTTTAATCTTTCTAGCTCGTCTGATATTATCTGCTCAAAATATTTTGCAGTAACATTAGGTATGACGAACCACACTGGGCGGGCTCTTGAGACTGGCATTCCTAAACAAATTTTCTTTCCGCTGATTTTGTCTGAATCGTCCCATTCCTTTCTGCTGACGTTCCATCTCATTCCATATACTTTGCTACCTTCCCATTCTAATTCTGCTATTGAAAAAGAATAAAGCCCTCCGTCAAATATGACTCTGACAATTTTCATGAATTTTTGGGGCGAAGTTACCTGATTTGGCTTAAAGTAAATCATAATTTTTATAATCTTTAATTTTTGTATTGCAAAGATAATCAGAATATAATTGTTTTGCAATGTTGCGAATTAAGAAAGAAAGGGCGTCCGTTCCGGCCTTGCCCTTTCTTTCTTAAAGATTTGAAACGCTTAAAAACGCCAAAAATTATTTTTCTTTCTTTTTCCTTCTTAATTCACCTAATCGGATAGTGCATTTGTCGTTGCTGTACGGCTTTTCCTCTAGGTGAAATTTAGACTTTAGATAGCCGTAGCTTATTCCTAGCTGTTCAGCGGAGAAAGTGCCGTAGATGGCAGCTTGTGAGCCGAAGTAGAAATGCTTCTCCGATTTTCCATCTACTTCTATTGGTTCAGAGAGTTCTACGTGATATACTTTACTTGTCTGCTTCATTTTGCTTTCTTGTTTTCTTTGAATATTTCATCGAATAATTCAATGTATTGTTCGCTATTAGAAACTGTGATGTAGTTTCCTTTTACATTCTGCTCAATATAAATATGCGGTTCGGATTGACATATAAATTCTGATATGAAATTATCTCCATCTCTGAACCAGCTCACACTTGCTATTTGTTTTGCGCCAAATAGTTTAATTAATTGTGTACCGCTTTGGATGAGCATCTTCCTACGTAATTTTTCATCTAAATGATTACTATCAGCAATTGTTTTAAGCGCTTCTCCCAAATTTAAAATGAATTTTCTTCGAATATCTTCATCTTTGAATGCTTTTCTAATTTCGCTCTCGATATTTCCGGATATGTCATATCCTCTTATATACTTAATTTCTCCGGGTCTGTCAAGTGGAAGAATAAACTCTGCACCTTTGTATTTCTTTTCATTTAGAATTTTATGAATGTGTACACCTGTACCCCACTCAAATGGTCTGCCTGTTCCACTATCATGGTTATCAATTCGGATAGTTTGATTTTTTAATATGCTTGTAAGTTTCTTCATGTTACAATGTTTTTCATTTTTGCAAATTTAGTTCAAATATAAAGTATCTGATAGAATTTCTGCAAATTTTATTAAAGGTAACCCGAAGGCTACCGATTAAACATCCCCCCCACAATTTAACTGCAAGATCATAATTCTTTTGAGCCTCGTTTACTGCTTTTTTTGCGTATGGCAAAGAGAAAGAGTGCTCACGTGGGTACTTGCCGGATTTCAATCCTGCATGGTACTCTTTTGCTTCTTCAAGTTTATGCTCGTATAGGTCGATGCTTTCCGGCATAGACAGATTAATGGTGTTGGCTCTTTTCTCCCAATACTTTGCTTTGTTTTCATGTTCGTAAGCCTTATCGCTGAACTCTGCACATTTACCCATATTGTTCCAGGCATCATCTATCATTTTACGATGTCCTCGTTCGCTATGGTGTCCTACTTTGATAGGCTCGCCTAAAGAAAGGAAATCTCGATGTTTGTTTGATCTTTGAAAATACTCATTACTCTTTTGCGCTGCTGATGCAGCCCATTCATGACGACGTTCTGCTCTTTGCTTTGCCCATTCTTGAACATTGAACCCGTCAGCTCTAACAATGGAATAATAGTAAAAACCATCTTTCTCAAACATTAAGTTAAACACTATGCTCTCATTCTCTTTACCATATTTAGTCGATACCAAAATAGTTTCTCCTTTTTCGTGTTGTTCACTGCACTTTGCCAAAAACACATTTGGCACAAATTTACTATATGTATTCATAATTAAGTATGTTGGGCAAGGCTTCCACCCTGCTGTTTAAACTTATATTGCTGCTTTCAATTTTTTTATATCTCTTATTAGTTTTTCTTGCCTTGCTACTTCATTATCTGCCATTCCGTCAAGACCTATACTTGCATACCATTCTGCATTATTGATAGCCTCTTCTAACGCTTTCTCTTTTTGCTCAATCATTTTATTGATAGCTGTTTTATCACCGATTTCAATTAATATCTCTAATTCTGTCTTTTTAACTAAGATGCAGGTTGCTTTCATAATTTGGTGTATTGTGCAGAGCTTTCGCCCTGCTGGTTAATAACATTTGTTTAATTCGTGTTGCTTAAATCGAAATCCACTAATGATTTGTATTGCTTCCTCAATTGGAAAAGACATCGACCAATCGCATGGTAATCCGTGGTCCCCGTGAGGGTCTATAAAGTGAAAGCACGCACCGGAACCATCTTTGTAAAACTCTACACTTAAACATTTGCCATTATTAAGGGCTTCACGAACTTTTTCTATTCTTTCTTTCTGTGTCATAATCAGTTGCGTTAAATGGTTAATAATACTTTTCTGTATAAATTATAAATATATGTGTTTAATAAACTCTTTTATTAGTTGCAAATATATATCATATATTTAATATATGAAAGGATTGTATTTGTTTTTTTTGAATTATTTCATTGTTTGATATGTAATTATCTAAAATATTGCAAGTTATGGCTGCGAAAAAATAAACGAGTTTAATAAACGCACTTTTGAAATAATTTATATCTTTACCGCAAATTAATCAATTTAGATATGAAAAAGAAACTTTTAGAAGCGTTGAAAACCAAATTTGTGGGTGTTGACGAAGCCATTCTGGAAAGAATGGCAACTAAAAAGGCGGAAGGTGTGACGGATGAAAGTCAGATTACGGGAATTGTAGACGGCATCAACTTTCAAGACGTAGTTAAATCCTACGGGGACTACCGGGCTAATGAAGCAAATGTTTCCTCTATTAAAAACTATGAGGAAAAACACGGTTTAAAGGACGGGAAACCAGTAACAGCAGGTGGTGAAGGTGCAGATGGTAACAAGGGAGGTAAGGCGAGTTATACAACGGAAGAGTTGGATAGCTATTTTACTTCAAAGTTGGAAGCTGCAATTAAGCCTTACAAGGATGAGATTGAAACTCTTAAAAAAGATAAGAGCCAGACTGATCGACAAACTACCATATCTAATGCGATGAAGAAACTGGGATTGACAGAGGATGAAATGCAGTTCGTTACAGTACCGGATGATAAGGAGCCAGAAGAATATCTGACTGGTTACAAGCAACATCTTATCACAAAAGGCTTGAAACCTGCAGAAGACAATGGGTCGCAAGCGTCTGATTCACAGGTGCAGGATGCTGTGGCTGCTGACTGGTTGAAATCTTTAGGTGTTCCAGAATAGAACGTTTAATGTTTAATTTACAAATGACATGAAATTTAGAAAAAAGCAAGTTGGTGGATTTCGTCCTATCTGCACTGGTTCTCCGGCTATCGGAGTAGTAGGTGGATTTAATCTGAACAAGGAGAAGGTCAACTATCCGGTTGGCGTGATTATTCCTTCTGCTTCTCTTGCCGAGTATGATGAAACATCGTCCCGGCAAGTTGTCGTGTTGAAAGCATCTCGTGTTGTAGCTATCGATGCAACCGATGCGAAGAAAGTCTCTTTGCAAAATGATGAATTCCTTTCTCCCATCTTCATGGTAGGGGATCATGTTGCAATGAACGATTCCGGAAACTTTGAGGATACTGTAAGTATCACGAAGATTATTAATGATCGTAACGGCTTTGTCGTCGTGCTTGATAAAGCTATTGCTGGCTTGAAGGTTGGTGATGCTTTGTTTGAAGTGATTGAAGGAACTGCAGAGGGTGAAGGTAAGGCTCCGGCTGTTTTCCCTATTGAGCATCCGCAAGGAATTACTGTGGGGGCTGAACCGATGGGAACTTATATCGGTCTTGACGAGGTATCTGTGGATGTTGCTATCAATTCTAAGGGAGAAATGTATTACAAAAGACGTATTCCCCCTATTCCGGAGAAGTTCATTCAAGGAATGTGCTTGAAAGACAACCCCAACATTCAATTCACTGATTCTTACTAAGAAAGGAGGCTATAAATGAAATCTATTTTTTCGACTTTTAAAATCAATGACGTAAAAACAGGGAAGCCTATTGACTTGATCGGCACGATGCAGATCATGTTTGATAAGGCGACTCTGGAAAATAAAACGCTTTGGGAACAGACCTACGTTGATCGTTGGTTCGATTTCCGTCCTCCTCAACTGGGTTTGACTGCCGAAGGTATCATGGGGAAATATAGTGTTCGTATCCGTGCTTCTATCATCGGAAACGATGCTGATACTCCATTACGCGCTGGTAGAGGGTTTGAATTGTGGAACGGTGAGATTCCCCGTGTAGGCCACAAGTTCAAAACGGATGCGAAGACATTGCGTACCATGTTGATGGTTTACGAAAATAACCGTATTAATCCTGTTCAGAAGTTAAAGGAAATTCAGAAATGTTTGTTCGGTGATTACAAAGATGCTTATCTCGGTTGCAAGGATGTGGCGGATGAAATTATTCTGAAAGCACTCTCTGGTGGTGGTATGGCTATTTTCGACCCGGCTATTGATAATCCGGAAGGACGTAAGTATCTGGTTGATTATGGTATGCCAGAAGAAAACAAACAGATGGTTGATTCTGATAAGGAATGGACCGAGGAGAACATTGATAATGCGGCTATCGATGCAGTACGTATTCTGCAGAAGATTGTTTATGAGTATGCCAATAAAGGCGTTACTTTCGATGCGTTGTTGATGGCTCCTGTTATCAAGTATTGGATGATGCGTAGTATCGGTTTACGCACCGGCTATCTTGGTAAAGATAAGAATACCCGTTCTCTGACAGAGGATGAATTCTCGGCTTATCTGAAATCCATGAAGATTCCTAATATCATCGAAATCAATAAACGGACTGCTTACCAGAAAGACGGTATTTCTACCAATATCAATCCGTGGGATGATAATGTAATTGTATTTATTCCTAAAACGGATGATGGTAAGCTTGGTGAAGTACAACCTGCTTTCGAGGACAATGCTATTATGCCAGACCCATCTGTTCAATACACAGATGCAGGAGATGGCATTCGTATTGCAAAATGGACTACGGGCGAATCTACAGGACAACAGGCCGCAGAGTATACACAAGGCTCTTGGCGTGCAGTTCCTATCATCTCATGTATTAACGCTATCGTTAATCTAAAGGTTAGAAATACGAATGTCGAATATCCTGACGGTGAAGAAGTTCCCGTAGGCTAAAATTCTCTGTATGAAACTCGTAGTAATTAAAAAGTTCCAAGATAAGGAGACAAAGAAGCTTTATCAACCTGGCACAGAAATTACCCATTTTAGTGATGAACGTGCAAAGGACGTAATCAGGCGAAAACTTGTAGTTGAGGTTAAACTGGTTCTTACAGACATTGATATGTCTAAGGGGACAAAAGAAGTTATCTCACAGATTGCTGATTTTGCCGATGTCGAGAAATTGAACGGCTATCTGAATGCTGAAAGTGCGTTAGAGAAGCCTCGTGTAACTGTCGTGAATGCTATTCAAGCAAGACTGGAAGAATTGAAGAAATGACAAATTCGGAGGTATTCATAGCTAAGTGTTTGCACTACAATCCTTCTCCGTTAACGGTGAAAGATTTGTTGGATGATGTGGGGTTGAAACCGGAAGACGATTGCACAGATAAGAGGAAAGTTGTGTCTGCCGTACTTTCCTACTTATCAGGAATGCGTACCTTGTCTTCTGAAAGTGAGGCTGATTGTTCCAACTCGTATGATATTGTCGGCTTGACAAAGCACATATCGATGCTTTGCAAACAGTTTAGTTTCGATACCTCCGAGTTTCTTTCTGGTGATGTGACAGAGATTGAGGACGGTTCTTGTATGTGGTGATATGTGGTATGAAGATAAAATAGAGTTGTATGTTCCAGGTGAAGGCTCCCATGATGAGAACTTTAATCCGGTGCGGATTCCGGAATCATGGTTTCCCCTTGGAGACTGTAAGATTCACGGGAATTCGTCTGCAAAGACTGTTCCGGCTGCCGATGGAAAAGACTTCGTCTATAGCTATCAGATTACAATGTATGTTCCTGCGATTATCCCGGTGCTGAATGATAAAGTGCGCATAACTAAAGCTGACGGTTCTATTTCTCAAAAGGTAATGACGGTTGCCGGTTGTGGCACTACGAAAAGAAAGTTGAGCATATTCCTATGAGTTTGAAACGTACAGGTGATTGGAACAAGGTCACATCGATATTTGATCAGGCCGTTAAACGTGTCGAGCAAGCGGTACTTTTCAATTTATATGTAATCGGTGAAGGTTCGGTAAATCATGCTCGCGAACATGGCACGTATAAAGACCGTACAAGCAATTTACGGAACTCGATAGGTTATGTAATTGCTTACAATGGTGAAATCATAGAATACGGCTTTAAAAAGAGTGCAGGGATAACGGACAAAAAGGCTTTTCATGCTGACTATAAGATTCAGGAGATGATTGGTGATTCTGGTTTTGATTTGATAATTGTAGCAGGTATGAATTATGCCAGACCTGTAGAAAACCGAGGGTATGATGTACTATCATCTACTGAAAAGTATCTGAAACGGGAAGTGCAAACTAAGATTAGGAGGATTCTTTCTAAAGCGGGATTTAATCAATGACAGGACAACAGGCTATAACTGAAATTTGTAAAATACTCGCAGCCGGAAATGTTGGTGTGCGGATTTTCAAGAACAGGAGAGAGACTAATTTCTCTGGTTCTGAATACATTGTAGTCAATCATCTTTCATTTCCGCAAGAAAGCGGTCTGCAGTACGGTTATGCTAATATCAACATTCATGTGAAGGATGCAGATACAGGCGAACCGGATAGCGGAAGGATAGACCATATTTCAGCACTTGTTTTGCCTCTGTTCAAAGAAACGGAAGATGCCGAAGGAAATATCTATACAGCTCGTTTGGGTGCTGAATTCTCTCTTTATGATGATTCGTTCTTTCCTGATGAAGACGGAACGAGTTATCAGAACTATAAAATCAAAGTATCGTATTACAATTAAATAAATTAGTTATGTCAAAAACTGCAGTATATGGTATTGAATACCTAAAATTATCTCCGGCTCTCGAATCCGGAGAAACAGCCGGGACCTTTCCAGACTTTGAAAAGGTAGCTGCCAAATTCCTTGTTAAAGCTATTGTGAAGGATTCAATGTCTTTCAACGATCAGGCACCGGGAGATACGGATATTGAGGTCGAAGATATGAACACTCTCTATGCTTCTCTTCCGTCTGATGCCGGTAGTGAGGGCTTTACAGTCCAAACTTACGACATGGGCGAGGAAGCCTACAAATATCTTATGGGATATACTAAGAACGGAGAGTGGAATGAAGAAACTCCCGGGTTCACTCTCACTAATCAAGGCGTGGAGTTAAAAACGAAAGAATTCCAAGATTTCCCGTCTCGTATCTTCCAATGGGCCCGTATGAAAGTAAAAGTCACCAAAACTGGAAACATCGGTAAATCTGGTTTCCCTAACTTCAATCTTGAATTCAAGAAACTTGCTAATCTCAATAAGACTGGTGAGGAAGTATGTGGGGCACGTAACAAGATTTACACTGTTCCGGAAGGCTGATAAGGGAAGCGGGATAGTTCAGTGGTAGAACATTAGGTTGCGGGTTACTGCCTAAGTGTCGCCGGTTCGAATCCGGCTTCCGCTACATAGTTTTTGGGTGAAAGGATGATTGTTGAAATGTGAGTAGGGATAACGAGCATTGTGGCATCATCGAAAAGGTTGTTTCAGGTGTCCCGGTCATTACGGGCCGGGACTTTTTAATTTGAGGTAAAGATGGAAAAAGACAATGTACAAAAGCAGGTTGCCGACACTATTGCAGAGCGCCCTATTTTTCTTTGGTTTGGTATGATTCCTTTCATGGTTAGGCCATTGACGTTTACACAGTTGTTTGATATTGGTTCTATTTCGAAGGATATGAAGGAAGTAGACCAGGCGAAGCTAAACGGTCGGACAAGCGTGTCGGCCACTCTTGTATATTATGAGGAAGCGGATAGGATGTCTGATATCGCAGTAATGACGATCTTTCGTAGCGTCTGGAAAAGAAAGCTGTTTGGTGGATTTATCAAGAAAAGATTAACGGTTCGCAAATACAAGAAGTTGCAGGACTATATGGCACAGACTATGGATGCCACTTTTTTTTTAAGCACTATCATTTTCCTAAAAGGTCTAAACGAGACAACGAAACCGACGAATACACCAGAAGCGACAGCCCTTGGTCAACAATTAGCGGAGTGATGAAATACTACCGTATGAGTTATGAGGAGGTTGTCAATGAAAGGTCATATTCCAATATCATGTTACTCAATGCGGCTATTCCTGGTACTAAGCCAAAGGAAGAAGGAGAAAAAGAAAAGTCAAAGGAACTTCATGCTAACGAATATTTTGCTCAATTCATGTAAAGATGGAGACACAGGGAACAATAGGTATTAAGGCTACTCTGGATATTTCTGAAATGCAGAGAAACGTTCAGAAATACGTTCAGAATATTGATATGATGCAGGACCATACAGATGCGGCTAGTCAGTCTGTAGCTAGGTCTTTCTCACAGATGAAGGCTGCCGGTATGGCTTTCTTATCTATCGATCTGGCGAAACGGTTTGCTTCGGAAATGGTTTCAGTTTATGGTACTTTCCAACAACTTGAAATCAAATTTACCTCAATGCTACAATCTGGGGAAAAGGCACAGAAGTTGATGGGAGAACTCGTAAACTTTGCCGCTACCACTCCTTTTGACCTTAAAGGTGTTTCCCAAAGTGCAACTCAACTCGTAGCCTATGGTACAGCCTCCGAGGATGTCATAGAGAAACTTACTCGTCTTGGAAATATTGCAGCCGGATTAAGTCAGCCTATTGGTGACCTGGTCTATCTTTATGGTACAAGTATGACGCAAGGCAAACTTATGACACAGGACTTGAATCAATTTGCCGGGCGTGGTGTACCTATTTTCTCCGAACTAGCAAAGGTTATGGGAGTTAATAAGGATAAAGTTAAGGATTTGGCTGCAGAGGGTAAGATTGGTTTTGACAAGTTGGAACAGGTTGTTGACAACCTTACCAATAAGGGAGGAATGTTCTTCAACCTCATGCAAGAACAATCTAAATCCGTATCTGGTAAGATTTCTAACATAGGTGATAATCTTGATATGATGTTCAATGAGCTAGGTCAGGCAAGTGATGGAGTTATTAATACAGCTCTTGATGGTACAGCTTACTTAATTGAACATTATCAGGAAGTCGGCACTGCTCTCGCTGCTCTCATAGCTATGTATGGAGTTCAGAAAGCTGCTATTATCGCAGTTGCATCTGTTCAGAGTACGGTAACTGGTATAAAATATACTGCCGAGATTACAGAACTTTCGAAATTAATCCCTGCCAAGGAAAAGTCTGCTAATGCTGATCTGGAACAGGCTGTAGCAAGTGGAAGATTAACGCAGGCAAAAGCGGAATTAATTGCATCTATGCGTGTGGAAGCTGCTGCAAATGTAGAATCTTTGCGTTTAAAGGCATTGCAAGCTAAGTCACAATACGAAGAGGCTATTAATACTGCAAGTCTTGCGGCTGCTAATTTTGAAGCTGCTGAATTAGAGGTAGCGGCAGCTAACATGAAATATAATGCTGCATTAAAAACAGGTAACGCTAGAAGTATAGAAATAGCGGAGACACAACTTGCAACAGCAGAGAGCAATAAATATTCTGCGGCCAAACAACTTGAAGCAGCTAGAACAAATGCAACAACGGCCTACACGAACTCTTCTACTGCGAGCAAAGTGGCAGAAACTGCGGCTACTCAACTTAATACAGTATCGCAGAATGTAAATACGAGATCAACAAACTTTTTGACTGTTGCCAAGACGAGATTAGCTGCGGCATCAAAAGCGTTAGGTTTGTCAATGCTTACAAATCCTTATGTATTGGCTGCGGCTGCTATAGTTGGGTTATCTTATGGAATTTATAAGCTAGTAACTTATCAGACGGATGCAGAGAAGGCCCAAGTGAAATTGAACAAACGTATACAGGAATTCAATTCTGAAACGAATGCTGAACAGGCAGAAATAGATCGTTTGTTCGGAAAACTAGATAAGGCAAAGAAAGGTACAGAAGATTACGATGATGCAAAGAAATCCATTTTAGATAAGTATGGTGAATACTTAAAGGGGTTAGGTGATGAAAAAAACGCTTTAGATGATGTTGCGAGAGCATACGGAGCTGTTAGTGCGGCCGCTAAACAGGCGGCACTTGATAGAGCTATTGCGGATTCTCATTCTACAGCTCAAAAAGATTGGGCGGATAAGCAGGGTGAACTTACTGGAGATTTGGAAAAAGCTATTCGAGATTCGGATAATTTCAGGGGTAAGAAAGGCTCTGAAAGGGAAATTTCTGCGATTATGCAGATGATAAAGAATGATTTGAAGTCTGGTGGAGGGTTATCTTCTGAAACTCAAAAAATAGTGGATACTCTTACGAAACAATATACAACTACGACTAATATTGTTCCAGGTGTATCAACGGAGGAAACAAGAATAGGTAATGACGTTCAGGTTTATATTGATCGCATGATTGCGAATAACAAACTGCTTGAGAATACTTATAAGGATATTCATGAAAAATTAGGCTATGATACTAATGAATATATCAATCTGACAGCCAAACAGATTGCAAAAGACATAGCTATGTATGAGGCTGCTCTTGAACGCTTCAATAAATCAGGAAAGAAACAAGTTGTTATCAGACATGATGGTTCTGTCAGTAATCTTATGGAGGAAGGGGAGATACTGAATAATATTCGTTTGTTGAAAGAAGCGCAAAAGAATCCCAAAGATGAGATCAAAGAGCCAAATGTCACGAAAGAGATTGATGAAGCAACGAAGAAAGTGGAAAAGCTTAAACAGGAAATTGAAGATTTGCGGAGTGGTAAAACCAAAGTGGATGCAGGTAAAACCGTAAAGTCTGTTCTTGAAGATAAAGCTAAAGAGTTGAAAGAGGCTGAATCTGCTTTGGCGACATTGACAGGGAATGATAAACAAACATTGAACTCCAAAAAAAAGAAAAAGGAGGAAGAGAATAAACTTAAAGTTGAGCAGGCCGAGCTCCAGCGGAAGATTGATGAGCAGAATCAACAGGATATAGAGAAAGCTGTACAGGCTGAACTTGAACTCTCTCAAGCTAAGATTGATGCCATGGACGAAGGTTTCAAGAAACAGCAGGAACAAATTCAACTTAATTATCGGAAAGCCAAAGCTGACAATGATCGTCGTGCTGCTGAATATGTAAAGGACCAACAGGACACGGAGCGTAAAGAGTGGGAGAAAGAACATCCGAAGTATAAAGAGGAAGGCCTTGTTTTTGTTCCCAAAACAAAAACTAAAGATGACCTTTCACAGAAGAAGCAGGATACGCTAAATGAATATGATAAGGTTGCTGTTGAGACAAGGGAAAAGGCGGAAGCAACTTTATCTAAAGCTCTTTTGGAGCAGTACCAGAATTACACCGATGAAAGGCTTGCAATCGAGAAGAAGTTCAATGATGATATTGAAGCTCTTCGTATTCAAAGGGAGAGGTTTCAGAAGGAAGGCAAAACGGAGAAAGTTCAGCAGACAGACCGTTCAATAGCACAGGCTACAAAAATGAAGGGTGAATCCCTCATGGGGTTTGATTATGAGCAGTTGAAAAAATCTCCGGACTATATACGTGCCTTTGAAAATTTAAAGGAAACGTCTACTGAAACATTGAATTCCCTTCTTACTCAATTTGAAAATGCGAAAAGTGCGGCAGCGCAAGTTTTGTCTCCCGATCAACTTCGCGAATATACGAGTACAATTCAATCCATCATGGACGAATTGGATTCCCGTAATCCGTTTCAGTCATTATCTGATAAGAAGAAGGAACTAGCAGAAGCGGAGGAAGAACTGGCTAATGCACAGATTGAGTTAGAAAATGCCAAGGCAAAGGCCGAAGCAGTCAAAGGTGGTTCTAAGATTGAAAATGGGATTTCTTCATCCAAGTATAATCCTGCAACCGGTAAGATTGAATCTACAAAAGCTTATTTGTCCGAAGCGCAGGCACTTGATCTAGTAAAGAAGAAAACCGAAAAGTATAATGCAGCAAAAGATAAGGTTGTAAAAAAGGACAATCAGGTAAAGAAGTCAGAAAAAGAAGTCAGAGCACAGATTTCGGAGTTAGCGGATACAATTGATGAACTGGGTAAATCTATCGGCGGTCCGGCTGGTGAGATCATTTCCCTTATTGGCAGTATTGGCTCATTTACAATGACTGCAATGGCAGGGGTTGAAGCTGCTGCCGATACTTCTGCTAACGCTATTAGTACAGTTGAAAAGGCGTCTGTTATTCTAGCTATCATTGGTGCAGCCGTTCAGATAGCCATGAAGATCTTCGATATGTTCGGTAAGGACGATACGACCGAGAAATACGAGAAAGCGAAAGAAGCGTATGAATCCTATATCAATATCCTTGATCGAGTAATTGAGAAGCAACTTGAGCTAGCGGAAACTCTTACGGGAGACACGGCAAACGCTGTATATGAAGCAGCTATCGCCAATATAAAATTGCAAAGCGAGAATGCAAAAGTATTAGGTCGGCAGTATCTAAATTCAGGTGCTTCTGGAAAGTCTCACTCGAAAGGATATAGTGAGGTTGAAGATATGTCCGGTGAAGGCTGGAAACAAGCTGCAGAGGCATTAGGCATGTCCGTAAAGGAATTTAAAAATAAAATGGGTGGTCGTATGACCGGTCTATTTGATTTGACTGATGAACAACTTTTAAAATTGCAATCGGATGCCGGTATCTTCTGGTCCCAACTTGATTCAGACACGCAGAAATTTGCCGATCAAATTGCAAATGGTGTAGGGAAGGTTGCAGAGGTATTGGAACAACAAATAACTGATACCACCCTTCTTGATGTTGAGAGCCTTCGTTCTGATTTTCAGGACTTGCTTACTGATATGGATGCCGATTCGGCAGACTTTGCCGACAACTTCGAGGATTATATGCGAAATGCTATTCTCAATTCCATGCTTAAAGAAGAATATATGGACAGATTAATAGCGTGGAGGGAGAAGCTATATAATGCTATGGACGATGGGGTAACCGAAGATGAATATAACGATCTGAAAAAGGAAGGACAGAAGATTTCCGATGAGATGAAAGCAAAGCGTGATGCCATGGCAGAGATGTATGGGTGGACTACTGATGAGGATTCGGAACGCGAAGCATCAAAAAAAGGGTTTGCTTCCATGTCACAAGATTCTGCAGACGAATTGAATGGTAGATTCACAATGGCTAATGTTTTGATAGCAGACATAAAAACAGAGCTACAGTCTCATACTCTCATTTTCCAAGGTATCACTTCTGGTATTGGAGATATTAAAACCATATCTGCATCCATAAATGAAAACGTGAAAATTATCAAGGATAATATGAATACCATTGTTGGACACCTTTCGAATATTGATACTAATACAGCTAGATTGGAAGGTATAGAGAAGGATATGAAGTCGATGAAAGCAGGTATTGAAAAGATAAATGATAAAGGGATAAAGCTCGTAAGATGAAAGGAATTTGCTTTATAGATGGAGAGAATACATATACCACTCTCGGTATATTTATTATAAAAGGAAGCTATGATAATCTTGTGGCATTTCCTCCTGCCAAAGAATCGGATGATAAAAATGATTGGCCGGAAGAAGATGGTATTGAAATAGACCTTTCTAGCTTGACGTTAAACACCTATGAATTGAGTATTGATTTTGCCTGTAAAGACGATCTGGGATTTAGTGGATTAGTTGCTATTTTATCAGATATGGGATATCATGATTTTTATTTTCCTATTCTTGATAGAACCTATCGTTTACGTCTTTCCTCACAGAACAGTTATACAATCTATCCGGGATTTCAAGTCGTGAAGATAACTTTTGCCAACGACTTCCCCCGCGAAGCAAATTATGAATACCAGGAACCTGTTTGTTCCATTCCTCTACCAAGGGGGTACGAAATAGATGATCGGGATTTATCGGAATATGGTGTAGTCATTTTGAAAGGCAGTAATGCTGAAATACTGAAAGCTCCTACGGTAAAGAAAAACCTATTGCAGAACTTCAAAAGGCAAGATGGTGCAATCTACGACGGTGAATATGTGAAGTTTCAGACAAAGGAAGTTTCTTTAAAGTGCCTGATGCGGGCAACGGATATTCGAACTTTTTGGCAGAGCTATGATGCCTTACTCTATGATCTAACTAAACTGACTATGAAGACCGATAATGAAGGTTATGAATATTCCGATGCGGAGAGGGTATTATACTGTGATGGATGGAGTGAAAGTTATCCTTGCTACTATAAAGATTGCCAGACAAACAATTTTATGTTAAGAGGTGGTGTCTGGTGGGAATTTACTTTGAATCTCGTGTTTACTTGCTTCAGGATCAGAGAAACGGAGTTTTTGCTTTCATCCGAAGCGGGCGAGTTCATTATAACAGAGGACGGAGAATTTTATATTGACTTAAATTGATTGCCATGCCATTAAAAAAGAAAAGAATATCAGAATTGAATGAAGCCAGCGACATGAAAGGCTTCTACACCATCGGTTACAGAATAGTAAACGGTGTCAAAACGAGCTTGAAATTCGGGCTAGAGAAGATTCAGACGGCATTAGATAATATGCTCAAAGCTACGAGCGATGCCAAAACTGCTACTACCGATATGCGGCAATTAGAAGCTACTGTTGAAGGTAATGAATCAGCCCGTGAAACTGCTGAATCCCGTCGTAATGCTTCCGAGCAGTCGAGGCAAACGGCTGAAACCGGACGTTCTCGTGAAGAACAGGCCCGGGAAGCTGCTGAATCCGTTCGTATCACTAATGAAAATGCACGTAAGACAGCCGAAACAGGTCGTTCTTCTGCTGAAACTGCACGGGACAATGCAGAAAAGAAACGTGTTACTGACGAAGGTACACGAGAATCTAATGAGCAAGCTAGAAAGAATGCTGAAACAGTGAGAGGCAATGCTGAATCCGAACGTGTAACTAATGAGAATGCCCGCAAATCAGCTGAAAGTACGCGATCATCCGAAGAAGATAAGAGAAAGTCTGCCGAAACTTCACGCGCTACGGCTGAAACCGGACGTTCCTCTGCCGAAACAATCAGAGTTCAGAACGAGAACGTACGTAAATCTACTGAAGAAGCACGTGTTATAGCGGAAGGCAAGCGGGTAACTGCTGAAACTGGACGTGTTGATACAGAAGCTAAACGTGTTTCGGAAGAACAAACACGTAAAAGTAATGAAGATGCACGCAAATCTGCCGAAACAGGCCGTTCCTCTGCTGAATCGGAACGTGTAAAGGAAGAAGATAAACGGAAAACCGCTGAATTAGGTCGTTCTTCTGCTGAATCAGAACGTGTCACTGCGGAGAACAAAAGAAAAGCGGATGAAGTCATAAGAGGCAATAATGAAACTGCCCGTGTCTCTGCTGAATCTACCCGTAATCAATCTGAAACGGCTCGTATTAATGCCGAGAATGCACGCAAGACTGCCGAGGATGTTCGCATATCTGCCGAGACTAAACGGGCAACAGCCGAAACCGTACGTGCCACGGCTGAATCAGGTCGTTCCTCTGCTGAAACAATCAGAGTTCAGAATGAAGATGAGCGTAAATCTACCGAAGCAGCACGTAAAGTTGATGAGACCAACCGGGCTAAGGCGGAAGTGGAACGTGTTAAAGCGGAAGAAGCTCGTAAAGCTGAATATGGCGGCATTGTAGATGAGATGAACCAAGCTACAGAAGATGCAACTGCACAACTAGGACTTGTAAAGACGGCTACTGATAATGCAAATGCTGCAGCAACACTCGCAAATCAAAAAGCAACTTTAGCAGGTGAGAAAGCTGCCAAGGCCGATGCTGCCGCTGGTAGTGTCAACGAATCGAAAGAAGCTGCTTTACAAGCTGCGGCAGGTGCCAATGCCGCTAAAACTGCATCGGAAGCCCAAACCGCTTTGGCTAAAAAAGCAACAGATGATGCTAATGCGGCCAAGGATGCATCTGTAATACAAACAGGGTTAGCAAAGAAAGCCACGGACGATGCCAACGCAGCAGCATTGGCCGCTAACAATGCAGTATCCGGGGTTGATGCTAAAGTACAAGCAGCCATTGACAAACTGGTGGCCGGTGCTCCGGATGCGTTGGATACGCTAATTGAACTAGCAAATGCACTTGGTAACGACCCCAATTTTGCCGCTACAATGACAACGGAGCTAGGAAAGAAGCTCAATGTGACGGATATAGTTAATAATCTGACGACTGGAGGAGCCGGCAAAGCTCTTTCTGCAGAGCAGGGAAAAGCTTTGAAAGCTGCTCTGGACTCACATAATCATGATGCAGTATATGAGAAGATTATTACCAAGCTTACCGCCTTTAATAAGAATTTCGGAAGCTCTGCCGGGACCGTGTGCGAGGGAAATGATTCGCGTTTGAGTAATGCACGGCCTCCATTAGCGCATACGCATAAAGTATCTGAAATCAGTGATTTCCCTTCTTCTATGCCCGCTAGTGACGTATACTCTTGGGCGAAGGCTGCATCCAAACCAACCTATACGGCAAGCGAAGTAGGTGCCTCTCCATCAGGTCACAATCATACCGGTACATACGAACCTGCATTCAATAAAAACTCTGCTTTTAATAAGAATTTTGGTAGTGCAGAAGGGACGGTATGCCAAGGAAACGATGCTCGGCTAAGTGATGCCCGTACACCGAAAGCGCATACGCATAAGGTATCTGAAATCAGTGATTTCCCCACCTCTATGCCTGCAAGTGATGTGCCATCATGGGCGAAGGCTGCTAGTAAACCTAGTTACACAGCGAGCGAGGTTGGCGCTTCTCCTTCTAATCACAACCATACCGGAGTATATCAACCTGCAGGTAGTTATGCGGCATCATCGCACGGTCATAATGCGTCTGATATAACTCCTGATAGTACTCATCGCTTTGTTACCGATACGGAAAAAGAGACTTGGAACAGTAAGGCTGCGGGAAACCATAACCATGATTCTACGTATCAACCAAAGGGAGATTATGCACCTGCTTCACATAAACATGCAGCAACAGATGTAACAGAAGATACCACGCACCGATTTGTAACGGATTCTGAAAAGACAAATTGGAATGGTAAGGCGGCAGGAAATCACAACCACGATTCGGTATATCAAGCAAAGGGTAATTATGCGGCAGCGGCACATAAGCACGGAGCGTCAGAAATAAATGAAGATGAGACACACAGGTTTTTTACTGATACTGAACGTGAAAAGTTGGGCAGTATAGCAGCAGGAGCAAATAACTACACTCATCCAGATACACACCCCGCATCAATGATTGAAGAAAGCACGTCAAGAAAATTTATGACTAATGCGGAGAAAACTTTACTAAGTTCTCTCGGAACAAAATCTGCGCAAATTAGCTCACAAAATCTAGGACAAAACGGCTATCGCAAATATGAGGATGGTTTATTGGTTCAATGGGGATATTTTACAAATGCATCAGCTGGAAGTGCGACAGTATATTTCCCCATTTCCTTTTATGATGCAACCTACCGATTTGTAACTACGATGGAGACAATATCTAGTGAATACTCTTTATATACTGCTTTGCCTTATAATAAAGCTGCATCCTATGTGTATGTCATGCGAAGGTATCTACTTGTAGATAATAGCATAACTGTAGGTAGTTCTACCAGATCATTTGACTGGATAGCTATTGGACGATGGAAGTAAATATTAGTAACATCAAATTGGATATGAGTAGATTTAGTAGAAAATTGGTACTACTTTTAGTGACCATAATTTGGCAAAGTTCTCTCGGGACGAACGCTGCATTGAAAGATTTTTCCAATGTTACAACAAAGAACCTCGGACAAAATGGGTATTACAAACTGCCAGATGGTCTGATGATTCAATGGGGATATAGCAGTTCATCAGGTAGGAATAAAACAATATATCTACCAACATCTTTTTATGATACTATCTATGCTGTCATAATAACAATGCGCAGAGGAACAGATGATACCACAAATCTAACTGGTGATGTTTGGACCCAATCTAAATCATCATTCTTAATGTTCGGACTATATCATGCAACTGACATAAATAACGGAGCATATTGGGCAGGTTTTAATTGGCTCGCTATTGGTCGCTGGAAATAGTATAATTATTATAACATGAGTACAAAGATCAATAGTTTAGGTAGAAAAATAATGTTTCTTTTGGCTGTGATATTTACGCAAAGTTCTCTCGGAACAAATTGTGCGTTGAAAGATTTTTCCAATGTTACAACAAAGAACCTCGGACAAAATGGGTATTACAAACTGCCAGATGGTCTGATGATTCAGTGGGGATATAGCGGTGGGTATTCATCCGCTACTAATTTTTATTTTCCTACGGCTTTTAAAGACACCAGTTATTCAATGTCAATGTGCGCAGAATATGGAAATATTGCTGAGTCCGTAGTTTTGTGCCCTTATGTCAACACTAAAACTACTGCTTATTTCAAAGGTGGTGTAACATATACAAATGGCAATACTGTATTGCCCAGTGTTTGGAAATTCTTTTGGATAGCAATTGGTCGTTGGAAATAGAAAATATTATAACACTGATTTGATTATGAATAATTTTAGTAGAAAAATAGTACTGATTTTAATAGTTGTATTTGCACAAAGTTCTCTCGGGACGAATTCCGCATTGAAAGATTTTTCCAATGTTACGACAAAAAGCCTCGGACAGAATGGGTATTATAAACTGCCGGATGGGATGTTGTTTCAATGGGGAATAGGTGGAAAGACAGGAGATGTTAAAACTGTGTATCTCCCTCTTTCTTTCTACGATACGAATTACAATGTAATAGCATGTTCTGGATTCGATCTCATTTCTGAAATTTTGGTTTCAGCCGTAATGGTATACGCTCGCAATAAATCAAATTTCACTGTAGTGCAACGCCATGCAAGTAATGGTGGAGGAGTGTATACCACAGGTTACTCATTCTATTGGATTGCAATTGGTAGATGGAAATAGAAATTTTATAACATCAATTTGATTATGAATAATTTTAGTAGAAAAATAGTAGTCTTTTTTATAATCGTTTTTACGCAAAGTTCTCTCGGAACTAATGCAGTTTTATTGTCTGGTCAAAGTTTAGGACAAAACGGGTATGTCAAATATAGTAATGGCCTATTAATACAATGGGGGAAGCAACCCGGTTCAACCGCTAGTACTGTTACCATTTATCTGCCAACTTCTTTTTATGATACTAATTATGTTATTCATGGCTGCATTATTAAAGATGCTTATGATGAAAATGTATATACTGCTACATCTTTGGTTAATCCAACGGTAAGCAGTTTTAAGATGGATAGAAATTTTGGTTCAAGTTCTGGAACAGGAGTATCTAGGGCAAAATACAGTTGGATGGCAATAGGTCGTTGGAAATAATTTAAAAACAAATATCATGAAGTATTGGAAAAATGGATTCTACGACGAATACCAGAAAGATTCGGTAGAGATTACAGAAGAGTATTATAATCAGTTACTAGCTGGTCAATCAGCCGGATTGCTTATAGTGGAAAGCAAGAAAGGTTGTCCGATCTTAGCTGTACATCAACCCTCTATCAAGGAAATTAGAGCACAAAAGCTCAATGAATTAAGTCTATATGATTCCTCTGACATGGTGAATCAGTTCTGTATAGATAATACGCGCGGATGGTGGAATAAAGCTACTCGCGTAGGTCTTATGAACTCTATTGCAATTGAAAAGGGAACTGGACGATCTGAAACAAATATCTGGCTGGGTGATACTCTGTTTGTTTTGCCTGTCGAAAAGGCTATTGATATGTTACAACAGCTAGAATTGTACGCCCTTGCGTGTTTTGACACAACACAAAGGCATACAAAAACTATTCAACAGCTAGCGACAAAAGACGAAATAGAAACATACGACTTTCGTACAAGTTATCCCGGAAAGCTAAGTTTTTCCGGATAACCGATCGTATAATCGTAGTTTTCGATTTCCTCAATAGTCTGCAATGCTCTGACTGCTGCAATGTGCGATTGTGTAACATTGTAGCAGTTTAGTGCATACATCTCGATTTCATTCAGCATTGATAAAGCGTCAGGTATAGGGATAATATACTTCACTGCATCATACCACAGGACTGTATGCGTTTTCCCTGCATTTTTTTCAATCGAAATTGAGTTAAATAATCCAACACGTGTGCTTTTATCTAACCACATGCTTTTACCCAATAAATCAAAAGAATTGACACTATTTGATTTGTCAAATGATTGTATTTCAGATACTTTCATTTTTTGCACTTCTTCAATGTCGTACTCATATTCTACCAAAATAGGATATCTATTTTTGCTTTCAGCTATTATCAAGCCGGTAGATTGACCAGCTAACAACTCTTGATAATATTCTTCTGTAATTTCTACCGAACCATCTATAGGCTCGTCGTAGAATCCATTTTTCCAATACTTCATAATACATGTTTTTAAATTATTTCCAGCGCCCGATCGCAAACCAGTCCCATGATTCTTGTGATAATCCAGTAGTCCCCCCACTTGCATAATTTCTATTCAAATAAAATCTACTAACTGTTTTATTTATCGCCAAGGGAGATGATGAATATACGGCGGAGTCACTACTAGGCTTATATACAGTTGCAAATATTTTATATTCAGCATTATAAAAAGATGTAGGCATAGTCACACTATACGAAGCTGTAGATGAACCTCCAACTCTACCCCATTGTACAAGTAATCCATTATTAAATTTTGCATAACCGTTCAAGGATAGGTTTACGCTTATTGCGTTCGATAGATCAGCTAAAGCATACGTAGTCCCGAGAGAACTTAGGTATAAAAACAGGCTTTGAATGGAGTAAGAGGAGGCTATTT
>ENA-ORRR01000202-ORRR01000202.1-human-gut-metagenome-genome-assembly--contig:-NODE-202-length-63335-cov-4.5808_pt1 | contig 63335 bp, 79 predicted proteins | sample MGYA00242182_ERZ509148 | MGnify/ENA primary metagenome ERZ509148 (study PRJEB26280, sample SAMEA2338674) | human gut metagenome | biome: human gut; feature: human-associated habitat; material: faeces... | reverse complement strand
CCCCAGCCGTAAAGGCGAGCTGCAGGGCATGAGCCCGATCGGCGGCGGATACACAAGACTGGAGTTCTCGATTCCGTCCAGAGGTCTCATCGGATACCGTGGCGAGTTCATGACCGATACAAAGGGAAATGGTATCTTAAACACCAGCTTTGACGGCTATGCACCGTTCAAGGGCGAATTAAGTTACCGCAAACAGGGATCCCTGATTGCATTTGAGGCAGGCGAGTCCATCACATACGGTCTGTTCAATGCCCAGGAGCGCGGAACCTTGTTCATCGGACCGGGCGTTAAAGTTTACTCCGGCATGATTGTCGGACAGAGCGCAAAACCGGAAGACATCGAGTTAAACGTCTGCAAAACCAAAAAGCTGACCAACACCCGTTCTTCCAGCGCCGATGAAGCCCTTCGCCTTGTTCCGCCGAAAATCATGAGCCTGGAGCAGTGCCTCGACTACATCGATACCGATGAACTTCTCGAGATCACCCCGACCAGCTTACGAATCCGTAAAAAGATTCTTGATCCGACTCTGAGAAAGAGAGCGATGATCAGCCGTAAAAATAGCTAAATAATCGTAAAGTGGGAGCAGCCGCGCAAGCCAGCTGCTCCTTTTCGTATATTCAAGCGAGAGATATCCAGGAAACGACGCGCCCCGCCGTTTCCGTCCCTCTGCCGCTCCCATTCCCTCTGTCGATTCATGTCCCCCACCCTGTCGAAATTTCTCATTCACTTCTTCTTCTAAAACGCACATCTTCCTCATACATATATACAGTAAGAAGCAGGACTCCAAGAACCTGCCGTGAAAAACTGCAAAAAAGAAGAGGAGAGAGATACTATGTCGGAAAAAATGATTGAAAACAACAAGGTTAGCGTGATTGGTGAGGTCGTATCGGAATTTACATTCAGCCACGAAGTATTCGGGGAAGGATTTTATATCGCAGACCTGGCAGTCAGCCGTCTGAGCGATCAGGTGGACGTGATTCCACTCATGATTTCAGAACGGCTTCTGGATGTATCGAAAGACTACCGCGGAATGACGATGGAGGCGATCGGCCAGTTCCGTTCCTACAACCGTCATGAGGGCGCGAAAAACCGTCTGGTGCTATCTGTGTTTGTCCGTGAGATTCATTTCCTGGAAGAATTTACAGATTACACCAAAACTAACCAGATTTTTCTGGAAGGCTATATCTGCAAGGAGCCAATCTACCGGAAAACACCGCTGGGACGCGAGATTGCCGATATGCTGCTGGCGGTCAACCGTCCGTATGGAAAATCCGATTACATACCGTGTATTGCGTGGGGCAGAAATGCCCGCTATGCGTCCGGATTTGGCGTGGGAAGCCACGTGTGCGTGTGGGGGCGCGTGCAGAGCCGTGAATATACGAAGAAACTGAGCGAGACAGAGTGCGAGAAACGTGTGGCATACGAGGTGTCGGTCAGCAAGCTGGAGTGCGTGGAAGAATAGGATAGGTTTAGGATGTTACAGCAAAGTTTGAAGCCGGTTATGCAATCTATAGGGCATGATAAATGGCTGGTTTTGCCATAGCTTGCCAAAACAGATAAAATATGCTAGAATAAGGCAGTTTACAGAATTCGTAAAACGATCATTGGATGGATAGAAATAAAACACACAGGCCTGTGTGTAAAAAGACATCAGGAAAGACAGTCTGTGCGCCAGCGCAGCGGGAGGCACAGAAAGAGGAGAGGGAAATGAAAAAGGGGAAAGTTCATATCATCTTCGGCACCGGGATGGGAAAAACAGCGATGGCACTGGGACGTGGTGTCAGTGCAGCCATGCACGGCCGGAAGGTAATTATGATACAATTCTTAAAGGGAGTGCTGAGCCATGAGACAGCAGATGGGTTAAAACAGCTGGAGCCGGCATTTAAAGTATTCCGATTTGAAAAACAGAATGAGTATTATGAAAATCTCTCTGAAGAAGGCAAAAAGGAAGAGCTCTGCAATATTCAGAACGGGTATAATTTTGCAAAAAAAGTACTCTGTACCGGCGAATGCGATATGCTGATTCTGGATGAATTTCTTGGGGTGTTAGATCAGAAACTGGTCGGAGACGATGCTCTGGAAACACTGCTGGCAGCGCGCGAGGAGAATGTCGATCTGATTCTGACCGGAAAAGTATGCCCGGCTGGGGCAGAGGAGCATGCAGACGAGGTGACGCGCCTGGAATGCCTGAAGCCGTCAAACGATCATGCGTGCATGAACGGTTGACAAGTATTCAAAGTAATGTTAAGATAGAAAAAACAAGTAGAGGTTGCGTTGATTATCAGTAAGCGGTCGGATGCGGCAGGTGCAGGAGAAGACAGCTGAAAGGATGATACGCCGAAGGGCTGCGGCGCCTGTATCTGCAGTTCCTGGGTGCAGGATGAAGAATTCTGTAACTGTCATCGACAGATGGGGAGCTACTGGGAGTTTGGATTTGAATTCATAGAGCTGGCCGTCGTGCCAGCTTTTTGTGTAATAGGAAATTCTAATGAATTCCCTGCTGTACAAATATGATAAGGAGGAAATAAGATGTCTATTTTTGAAGGAGCAGGTGTAGCACTCGTAACACCATTTCATGAAGATGGAAGTGTAAATTTTGAAAAACTGGAGCAGCTTGTTGAGGAACAGATTGCCGGAGGCACAGACTGTATTATTGCCTGTGGTACGACTGGTGAGGCAGCAACTTTAACACATGAGGAACATCTCGAGGTGATTCGGTTTGTGTGCAAGGTTGTGAATAAGAGAATTCCGGTGGTAGCTGGAACAGGTTCCAACTGCACGGATACAGCCGTTTATCTTTCAACAGAGGCTGAAAAAGCCGGAGCAGACGGACTTCTTCTGGTATCTCCGTACTACAACAAATCCACTCAGAAAGGCCTGAAAGTACATTTTGGCGATGTTGCGAAAGCAGTGAAGCTTCCGATTCTCCTTTACAATGTTCCAAGTCGTACCGGTGTCAACATTACTCCGGAGACCATCGTGGCTCTTTGTAACGAATATGACAACATTGTTGGTGTGAAGGAAGCCAGCGGCAATTTCTCTGCAATCGCTGAGATTGCCCATCTGTCCGGCGGTACCGTGGATATCTACTCCGGCAATGATGATCAGACCGTTCCGATGATGGCACTGGGTGCAAAGGGTGTTATTTCCGTCGTATCCAACGTAGCACCGCGCCAGGTACACGATATGTGTGCAGCGTTCAAAGCAGGTGACATCGAGAAGGCAAAACAGATGCAGCTGGATGCGATTCCGCTGACCAACGCACTGTTCTGTGAGGTCAATCCGATTCCGGTGAAGGAAGCTCTGAATATGATGGGTAAAGAGGTTGGTCCGTTCCGCAAACCGTTAGTGGATATGGAACCGGCAAACCGCGATCGTCTGAGAAGAGAACTGGTAAATTACGGAATCAGCCTGAAAGAGTGATAAGATCGTTACTGTACACGGGTAGGCACTTTTGGAACCGAAAGTGCCGTAAGAAAACGTGGTGGCAGCAGGAATTTGCCGTATTGAAATGCGAAGCCACGGCAAATTCCGTTACTGGGCACGTATGCGTGAACAGTAACATAGGATCCGTTAAAACGGGCAGTGAAACAGAATGTGAAAATCAGATTCGGAGGTGAGCAGCAGGGCGCTGCACCTCTGAATTTTGAATGACATAGGGAAATGAGGTTTTAACAGATGGTACGAGCAATTATGCATGGCTGCAACGGCGCCATGGGACAGGTTATTTCCGGAATCGCAGCGAAGGACGAGGAGATCTCTATCGTTGCGGGTATTGATATGAGAACCGAGCAGAAAAATGATTATCCGGTTTTTGCGTCTCTGAACGAATGTAAGGTAGAAGCGGATGTTGTGATTGATTTTTCCAATGCAGCAGCTGTCGATGAACTTCTCGACTGGTGTGCAGAGAAGAAAATGCCGGTTGTTTTGTGTACGACAGGACTTTCTGAGGTACAGCTGGCAAAGGTAGAAGAGACGGCAGAGAAGACAGCTGTTCTTCGCTCTGCAAATATGTCTCTTGGTATCAATATGCTCTTAAAGCTTCTGAAAGAAGCAGCGCAGATTTTGGCTCCGGCTGGATTTGATATTGAGATTCTGGAGAAACACCACAATCAGAAGGTGGATGCTCCGAGCGGTACGGCGATTGCGCTGGCAGATTCGATCAACGAGGCGATGGGCAATACATACCATTACAAATACGATCGTTCCGCTACACGTGAGAAACGTGATGCGAAGGAGATTGGTATTCAGGCGATCCGCGGCGGCACAATCGTAGGCGAACACGATGTCATTTTCGCTGGTCAGGATGAGGTGATTACCTTTAATCATACAGCTTATTCCAAGGCGATTTTCGCAAAGGGTGCGGTACAAGCAGCCAAATTCCTGGCAGGAAAGCCGGAGGGACGGTATGATATGGCGGATGTGATCGGTTAAGAGATTTTATACAGATGTGAAAATGGAACCCCGGCTGTGAGTAAGTTTATCCACTCACAGCCGGGGGTTTTATTTCTGGAACTTTTCCCGCCCTTGTGTTTGTGGATGAAAGCTTCTGAAAATCAATTTGTCAAGGCTAGTGTATCATTTTTTTACATCTTGTGTAAAAAAATGACATCTTGTGCAGTGCAAATTGTAGAAAAATAAAACAAATGATAAGATGAATACAACAAGAAAAGCTTGAAATCGTGAAAAAGAAGAAAAACTTCAGAATAAAAATACATGAAAGACAGCTTTTCGATCAATACGAGGAGGTATGCTATGAGAAAACGCAAATGGATGAAGGCGGGTGCCTGTGCACTCAGTGCCGTTTTGATCATGGGCTTGTATGCCGGACCGGCTTTTGCAGAATGGATAGGTACAGGAGGTGCAAGAGCCTACATCATAAATGGACAGGTGCAGACAGGCTGGCAGCAGATCGATGGAAAATGGTATTACCTGAATGAACAGGGAGCACCGCAGATCGGCTGGGTAAAAGACGGGGAGAAACAGTATTTCTGTACGGCGTCGGGGGAAATGGTCAGCGGTGTCGTCTGGATCAATGGAAAAACCTATTATTTTGGCACACCAGACAGTGGAGAGATGGCAACGGGCATTGTCAGTATCAAAGGAATTCCTTATACGTTTGAAAATGATGGCACATCGTTCGGCGGCCGCAAGCCGAGACCGGCGAGAAGCTTTGAGGTAAAAGTGGCAGAAGACGGAACGATGACCATCTTAGAGACGACCAATGCCGATACACCGAAGCTGAATTCCAGAACATCCAAAGAACGCAGACATTCTGGAGGCGGCGGTGGAAGTGAAACGCCGAGTGTGGTACCGAGTGATGCGCCGGCGACGAAAGAACCGACCGAAAACCCGACGCCGACCGTGAAACCGACCCAGCCGGAAGAGACGGAGGGGGATACAACGCCACCGCAGACAACAACGGAGCCACCGCAGACGCCGGATCCATCGGAGGCGCCGCAGCCAACAGCTCCGTGATCAATCTGAAACTAAGAGTATGAAGTGAAAATAATCGGTCAAGTTCAGATTTGGGGCGATTACAATCATCTATAATTTAACCTTGTTTTTGCTCTCCTGCATATAGGATGATGGAAACAGATTCATATACTCCCGAGCTCTTTCCTGCGTATGTGCAGGGAGGATCCCGGGAGTATATAAATTATAGCGATGAGAAAGAAACGGCGTGTCTGAGGGGAGTGCCACCGAAATGGAGCACTTAAAAAAGTCGTTAAAGGAGGTGCCAGAATGAAATCAGCTTACTGTATCGCCATTACGGCGTGCCTGACTGTCATCTGGCTGTATGAGGAAAAGAAAAAGCGGGGGATGGCGGGAAAGCTTTGCTGGAAAGCAGCGGCCGGGTATCTGATTACGCGCTTTGTATTCTTTGCCATTTCTAATCAGGAGGTTCATGGCTTCCTGGAAGTCATGGCAATGGATCTGGTGACAGCCGGACTTTTATATATTTTGTCCGGGAAAAACGGAAGCCGGGAATCAGTGTGGGAATGCCTGTATCTTTATATTTGGAATCCGATCCCGGTATTATCTGTTCTTTCACAGGGAAAAAAGCGGATGCTTTTTATCTGGCTGGCGGTATTGATTCTTTTCGTGGGCAGTTCGTGGATAGAGCACTTCAGAGCGCGTCTTGGAATAGAAAGATTCAAAAAAATTGGAATTCTTCTCACGGTTGCGGGAACTGGCATACTCTGGGCGCGGGATATTACCGGAGAGCGCTTCGGACAGTGCAGTCCGGGAGATGAATTTTATCCGCTGATGCTGATGTTTTTTGCAGTACTGGGTGTGGGAACCTGTGTATATGGAATCGCTTCTTATGTTGGAATATTACATGAAAAATGTCAGATTCCTGAATCGAGAGTCGAGCTGGATGAAGCAAAAGCGGCACGCTGCGCATCAAAACGAATGACGGGGAGTGAAAAAATAGATGCCGGGAAGAGCTTGGGAATAAAATCCTGTGAAAAGAACACAGAGTCGGAAAAGGCCGACGCACCCTGGTTCGGCCGTGACTGGTGTATGGCAGCAGGATTGACAGTTCTCTTTGCTGTGATGGCATTTGTGAATCTTGGAAGCACGAAGGCGCCGCAGACTGCGTATGAATTTGAAAAAAATGATAGCCACAGAAATGAGATGGTGCTTCGGTTTGATGGAAGTGTGACTATCTCAGAAGCGCAGGTTTATCTGGGTGGAAAGGAGAAGAGACATTTTGTATGCTCGGTTCCGAATGCCGAGGGAGATGGCTGGGATGCCATCGGGGAAGAGACAGAATTGTTATCTGTATACTGCTGGAATCCGGTGGAAATTCATTACCGCACTTACGAACTAGGGATCGTGTCGATGGATGAGAGTGCAGAGGTTCTGGAAATCGTTCTTCTGGATCCGGATGGAAATCCGATCCTTCCATCCAATGCAGATGATTATCCAGAGGCATTTGATGAGCAAGAATTGTTTCCGGCGGATACAACCTATGAATACCAAAGTATGTTTGATGAGGTTTACCATGCCAGAACGGCAAATGAGATAGTAGAAGGACGTACAATTTATGAGACAACGCACCCACCGCTTGGAAAATGGTGGATGAGTCTGGGAATCCGCGTATTTGGAATGACGCCGTTTGGATGGCGGTGTGTATGCGCTCTGTTTGGCATCCTGATGGTGCCGGTCAGCTATGCGTTTATGCGGAAAATCAGCCGGAGTACATGGATTGCCTCATTTGCAGCACTGTTGATAGTCTTTGATTTCATGCACTTTACATTGTCAAGAATCGGAACCATTGATGTGATAGTGGGATTTTTTATCCTGCTTACCTTTTATCTGATGTATCTGGTGCTGGATGACCTGAAAATGGGATGCAGCTGGAAAACGGTGTGTCTGATGATTTTAAATGGCATGGCAGCTGGAGCGGCGATGGCATCGAAGTGGACAGGGGTATATGCCTGCGCGGGGATTGCAGTCCTCTTTTTTACATTTTTGTTCCAGGAATATGGGACAGCTGCGGCACGGACCAGAAAGGGAATGTCTGGACAGGCGGCGATAAGTTACCTGGCGGGGCTGTCTGTCATCTGTATCGCTGCATACATTTTGATTCCGGCAGTGATTTACGTTGCATCCTATCTTTCTTATGGAAATGGTATGGGAAATGGAAATGTTTTCCAGACTATGTGGGAAAATCAGCAGCTTATGCTTCATTACCACGAGGAAACGGTGTTTGAACATCCATATGCCTCTGAATGGTATGAGTGGGCCTGGATTAAACGACCGCTTCTGGATGCATACACGTCGCTTAAGTCCGGTAAAATCAGTGTGGTTTCAACTTTTGGAAACCCGGTAATCTGGTGGTCGGCAATTCCGGCGCTATTTTATAATATATACCTGTGGCAGATTCGACAGGATAAAATAGCGGGATATCTGTGCATATCTTATGCTTCCATGCTGTTTCCGTGGTTATTTATCCACAGAACCGTGTTTATCTATCAGTATTTTGCGTGCAGTATGATACAGATTTTAATGCTGGGAAATTGTCTGCGTTTTTTCTGGGAAAGAGATCCGAAACGAACCAGGAAAGCAGCGTTGCTGTATCTTGCAGCAGTGATCGGCGCGTTCCTTCTTTTCTATCCGGTGCTGTCTGGATATCCGGTAAAACAGGAATTTGCCGAGCAGTGGCTGGAATGGCTGGAAGGTTGGGTGTTGTCATGAAAGAAAAAAAGAGAGACTGGGCGATCAGCGCTGGCTTTCTGGGGGTGCTTTTGACGGCTTATGTGATAAATTATAGATTTGGTTTTCTGGAAATTCTTGATTTTCATATCGAGAAAGTAAAAAAAGCATACCCAGCTTATTTTGGCACCTATGACCGGATGGGTAAATTGACTGCATGGTTGAATAAAATCGAAAATCTGTTCTGTATCGGACGGAATGGACAGCATCGCTACAATAACATGGATCATTCGATGATGACAGCATTTTGTGCAGTGGATCTCCTTTTGGCGGGAAGTGCGGATAAGGAGCATATCTGGAGTGTGAATACAGAAAAAGCGTATCATGAGAAAAAATAAACTGCCTGAAAACCACAACTTTCAGTTCGGAAAAGCCCTGCCTGTGAGCCGAATCATCTTTACAGATTTTTTTCTATTTGTTATAGTAAAAATGGAGAGGCACCTGCGGGAGGAATGCAGATGTCAGAGAAACATAGAAATGCACAAAAATCAATGCCGCAAAGCAGAAAGCTGTTTAAATATCAAAAACGGAAGATTCGCCGCTATCTGAAACGTGTCCGCTGGCGGAGGAAGCGGAGGCAGAGGTATTTTCTGTATGGACTTGCACTGGCTGTATCCATGTACCTGGCGAGTATATGGAAGATGCGGGAACGGATCTGGTCGATCCGAGAGATGGATGTGATCGAGTATGAGCTGCCGGAGGGGGAAAGAGCAGAGAATGGGGCAGAGGAAGCGCCATCAGACCGGCAGGAGAAGAGAACAGTTGAACGGGAAAATGCCGGGGAAACATACGGAGCAACAGAAAAAACGGGAACTTCCACGAAAATCCGTCTGCATCTGAAGACCGGAGAGCTGGAAATCCTGCACGAACGGGTGGAATCAGAAAGAGAGTGACTGTTTGCGGCAGGAAAAACGTTTGGCCGGGCATGAATGATGAATGGAAGAGCAGAAACGGTTACTGTGGCAAATTCCGTCACTGGCCATGTATGCGTGAACAGTAACCAAGAACGAAAGAGCTGCAGCCGGAACAGCGAAAAGTGATTGATTTTGAAAAGTGCCTGTATTATAATTTGCAGGTAGGATATTGAGAAAATGTGTCGGTGACGCCTTCAAATGGCTACGAAAGAGACTATTTTCCATACCCTGAAAAAAGAAAGCGAGGTAAATTAGCCATGTACGACAGATATGTAAGCCCTCTTTCCGAGCGCTATGCAAGCAAGGAGATGCAGTATATTTTTTCTCCGGACAAGAAGTTCCGCACCTGGAGAAGACTCTGGATTGCGCTGGCAGAGACGGAGAAGGAGCTTGGCCTTCCGATCACGCAGGAGCAGATCGATGAATTGAAAGCACATAAGGATGAAATCAATTTTGATGTTGCTAAAGAGCGTGAGAAACTGGTGCGCCACGATGTTATGTCCCATGTGTATGCGTACGGCGTACAGTGCCCGACAGCAAAAGGAATCATCCATCTGGGTGCAACTTCCTGCTACGTAGGAGACAACACCGATATCATCATTATGACAGAAGCCCTGAAGCTGGTACGTAAGAAACTGATCAGTGTTCTGGATGAGCTGGCTAAATTTGCTGATAAATATAAAGCACAGCCGACCCTGGCATTTACCCATTTCCAGCCGGCACAGCCGACCACCGTCGGCAAGCGTGCAACTCTGTGGATGATGGAGCTCAAGCAGGATCTGGATGATCTGGATTATGTGCTTGGATCCTTACGTCTCCTTGGCTCCAAGGGAACAACCGGTACACAGGCAAGCTTCCTGGAGCTCTTTGATGGGGATCATGCAAAGTGCCGCAAGGTAGATCAGATGATCGCAGAGAAGATGGGCTTTGATGGCTGCTATCCAGTATCCGGACAGACCTATTCCCGTAAGCAGGATACACGTGTATTAAATGTTCTTGCCGGTATTGCACAGAGTGCCCATAAATTCTCCAACGATATCCGTCTTCTTCAGCATCTGAAAGAAGTAGAAGAGCCTTTCGAGAAGAATCAGATCGGTTCCTCTGCTATGGCATATAAGAGAAATCCTATGAGAAGTGAGCGTATGGCTTCCCTGGCTAACTACGTGATGGCAGACGTGATGAACCCGATGATGGTTGCATCTACCCAGTGGTTTGAGCGTACCCTGGATGATTCTGCGAACAAGCGTCTGAGTGTTCCGGAAGGCTTCCTTGCAATTGATGGTATTCTGGATCTGTACCTGAATGTCGTTGACGGTCTGGTTGTATATCCGAAGGTTATCGAGAAACACATGATGGCAGAGCTTCCGTTCATGGCAACCGAGAATATCATGATGGATGCAGTAAAGGCAGGCGGTGACCGTCAGGAACTGCATGAGAAGATCCGTACCCTGTCCATGGAAGCTGGAAAGAATGTGAAAGAGAAAGGTCTGGATAACAACCTTCTCGAGCTGATTGCAGCGGATCCGGCCTTCAATCTGTCCTTAGATGACCTGAAAGCAGCGATGAAACCGGAGCGCTACACCGGCCGTGCAAAAGAGCAGGTAGATGAGTTCTTGGCAGAGGTAATCCAGCCGATTCTGGATGCAAATAAAGAAGATCTGGGCGTGAAAGCAGAGATCAATGTCTAAACAGGATTTACATGGAAGTGTGAATCTGGAGTATTACCGGGTATTCTGCAGCGTGTGCGAATGCGGCGGCATCACGGCGGCCGCAGAGGCACTCTGCATTTCCCAGCCGGCGGTCAGCCAGGCGGTCCGACAACTGGAGACCGCGCTTGGCTGCCGCCTTTTTTTGCGGACATCGCGCGGCGTGAAGCTGACGAGCGAGGGAGAATTGCTTCTGTCGTATGTCAGACGGGGAATTGATGCGATACAGGACGGGGAGACGATGCTGCGGCGCATGAAGGACCTGGAAACGGGCGAGATCCGCATTGGCGCGAGCGATATGACACTTCAGTTTTATCTGCTTCCATATCTGGAACAATTTCATGAGCAGTATCCGAATATCAAGGTGACGGTTTCAAACGGTCCGACGCCCGAGACCCTTGAAGCACTCTATCAGGGACACATTGATTTCGGTATTGTCAGCACACCTTTTGAAACCAAGCAGGCGGTAAAGAGTCTTCCGGTTCAGGAGATCCGCAATGTGTTTATAGCCGGACCCAAATACGCGGCCCAGTTAAAGGGCAGAAAACTTTCATATAAAGAGCTATTGAACTGCCCCTGCATCTTCCTGGAGCGCAATACCAGTACGCGCCGCTTTATGGATGAGTTTCTGGCAAAGCGCGGGGTTCGGCTGGAGCCGGAGTTTGAACTGGCCACCAGTGAGATGATTGTCCAGTTTGTTAAGCGGAATCTGGGAATCGGCTGTCTGATGTCGGATTTTGCATCGGAGGCCCTTGGGAATGGTGAGGTTTTTGCACTGGAATTTGACGAAGAGATGCCATCCCGTGAGTTTTGTCTGGTGGCAGCTGAAAAAGCCTGGATGTCCCCGGCGGCTGCGAAGCTTTTTAATCAGCTGGCGAAGGTAACCACATGAGAAAAATAGGAGCTGCAAAGTAGTGATTTTTCAAATCACATTGCCTGGCATATGTGTGAGCATCAATAGTATAAGTGCTAATTATGCAGCTTATAAATAATATTGATTTTACTTATATAGAAAAGTTGTGTATGATTATACAGTAAGAGGGCATGATCGTTTTTCGATCATGCCGAAAAGTATTTATATTCTTCTGAGGGAGGAAAATTCATGGTACGAGCAATAGTAGGAGCTAACTGGGGAGACGAAGGCAAGGGTAAGATTACCGATATGCTTGCTAAGGAATCCGACATCATTATCCGTTTTCAGGGAGGAAGCAACGCAGGTCATACGATTATCAATAATTATGGCCGTTTCGCACTTCACCTTCTGCCGTCCGGTGTATTTTACGGACACACAACCAGCATCATCGGCAATGGTGTGGCATTAAACATCCCGTTTCTGGTAAAAGAGCTGGAAAGCCTGGTATCTCAGGGTGTTCCGATGCCGCATATTCTGGTATCGGATCGCGCACAGATCCTGATGCCGTACCATATTCTGTTTGATACGTATGAGGAAGAGCGTCTGGGCGGCAAGTCCTTCGGTTCTACCAAGTCCGGTATCGCGCCGTTCTACTCTGACAAATACGCGAAGATCGGTTTCCAGGTCAGCGAACTGTTCGAGGACGAGGCAGCTCTGAAAGATAAAGTACAGCGTGTCTGCGAGACAAAGAATGTCCTGTTAGAGCATCTGTACCACAAACCGCTGCTGAACCCGGATGAGGTTCTGGCAGAGCTGATGGAATACAAGAAGATGGTAGAACCGTATGTATGCGATGTATCTGCATATCTGCATGACGCGATCAAAGAGGGCAAAAACATCCTTCTTGAGGGTCAGTTAGGTTCCCTGAAAGACCCGGATCACGGTATTTACCCGATGGTTACTTCTTCTTCGACTCTGGCAGCTTACGGCGCTATCGGTGCAGGCATTCCGCCGTACGAGATTAAAGAGATCACAACCGTTGTAAAGGCATACTCCAGTGCAGTCGGTGCAGGTGCATTTGTCAGCGAGATCTTCGGTGATGAGGCAGATGAGCTTCGTCGTCGTGGTGGTGATAAGGGTGAGTTCGGTGCAACCACCGGACGTCCGAGACGTGTGGGCTGGTTCGACGCAGTAGCAAGCCGTTACGGCTGCCGCATCCAGGGTGCAACCGAAGTGGCTCTGACCGTTCTGGATGTTCTGGGATATCTGGACGAGATCCCGATCTGCGTTGGCTACGAGATCGACGGCGAAGTTGTCAAAGACTTCCCGGTAACCTACAAGCTGGAGAAAGCAAAACCGGTTCTGAAGAAACTTCCGGGCTGGAAATGCGATATTCGCGGAATCAAGAAATACGAAGATCTCCCGGCAGAGTGCCGCAACTACATCGAGACGATCGAGGCAGAGCTTGGCGTACCGGTAACCATGGTATCCAATGGTCCGGGACGTGATGAGATCATTATGAGAAAGTAATTTTATAGAATCAATTTCAGCGGCGGTCCTGCATGATGAGTGCAGACCGCCGCTATTTTTGTGTAATAGGAAATTCCTTGGAATTCTCCATTACACAAAAAGGCACATTCTTTTTCAAGTTTATTCTGAAATCAGCCAGTCAATTAAATTCTTAAATTTTATACCATTATAGGAAGAGTCCATTTCGGGATTCGGGGAAAGGACGATTTTTTCGTAATTGTCATTGATTTTTTGAAGAGGGAATAATTCGGGATAAGGTATGATTTGGTGTGAAGAAAGTTGGAGGGATGCCTTGGATAGAGTCTGTGAGAACCGTGTTTTTTATGGTATGATAGATAAAAAGAAATCGTTTTATAAATGAAAAGTGAGACAAACGGGAATCGCCAGAGAATGAAAAATGGAAACATATAGAGATTTACTATCGCAAATTCATACAAACTGTAAAAACATACCATTTCATAAGAAATTATCAGCCTACAACATTTTTGATGTATTAGAGATACAGAGCCGTGAAGTGATCATGTGCCGTTTTTTGACCGATCTGCTGAATCCAGAGGGAATGCATGGCTGCGGAATCCGGTTTCTGAAATCGTTTATCCGAGATGTGTTGAAAATGGATCCGGTAAGCGATACATTGCTATTGCATACGGAGGTAGTCAAAGAGTACCCGATCGATAAAGAGAGAAGAATTGATATTTTCATACGGAATGCGGAGTATCAGATTCCGATCGAGGTAAAAATCTATGCGGGGGAACAGGAAGGACAGTGTTCGGATTACTTTGAGATGGCACAAAATTCCCGATTGATATATCTAACCCGTTTTGGAACTCCGCCATCTGAGTACAGCCGGAAGAAGAAAGGCGGAGGAAATTTATTACCATTAGGGAAAATCCAGTGTATTTCATGGGCAGAAGATATCTATCGGTGGCTGGAAGGTGAATTGCAAAATTTAAAAGAGCCATTTCGGGCAGTGATGGAGCAATATTTGGATGCGGTACATAGCATAGCGGATGAAAGAGAGAAGAAAGTGGCAGATAAAGTGATTGAGGCATTGTACGAATCGCCGGAAAAATTTCTTTCCGGAATTGAGATTGAAAAATCAATGAAAAAGGCAAAGGTGCGGCTGATTCGCCAGGTGTTTGAAGAATTTCAGCAGCAGATGCAGTCGATTTTAGAAAAATATGGTTTGGAATTAGAAAAGGATAGTGGATATTATTCCTATCAGGATTCACAGCATGATAAATTTTATGATTGTTACAGCACCTATCCTGGATTGAATTATGTGGTAAAAAAGGCAAAATTTCAAAAAGCGGGTCTGGAACTCTGGTTTCGAATTGAAGTAGAACATAATTTGTTTGCGGGATTCTGCCTGTTTGATAAAGAAGCCAGCTCCAAGGATGGCTTTTCGAAAGGCTATCAGGTAGATGATATAACCGACGGGCTTAAGCAGGAGGCATCCAGATATCTCAAAAAGGAAATAATTCTGCCGGAGGACTGGTGGTTTGCCTGGTGTTATCCGAACGGAAAACGCCACTGCGAAGAGGCAGAAGTGCCAGATTTTAAGCAGATGAATTCGTGCGCGGTTTCGCTTGTGGATGAAACGGCGCGGAGGGAGTATGTGAAGCGGGCGTTGGCGGTGTTCGAGAGAGAGCTTTTGGGGTGGCTTTTGTAAAAGGATAAATTGTCGCTGAAACAGAATATCATACCGCACTATAAAAACACATTTACACAAACATAAACATTGCAAATAACAAATATATTCTACCTTGAAACCGAAAGCGAGGCGTTTCACCAAAATGACAAGAGAAGAATTATTTCAATGGGTAAAACAGGAATATGGCACGGAAGCGGAATATCCGTGGAAGGATTCGAACGCAGTGCTGCGTCGGGCGGATAATGATAAATGGTATGGCGTGATTTTGAGTGTTGCAGGGAGTAAGCTGGGGTTGGAGGATGATAATATCATAGATGTTATAAATCTAAAGAGTGATCCGATGCTGATAGGTTCTTTGCGGGGGCAGAAAGGATATTTTCCGGCATACCATATGAACAAGGAGAAGTGGATCAGTGTTTTGCTGGGGGATGCGGGGCTGGATGAGCCGATTAAAAATTTACTTGCGTTAAGCTATGAGCTGACAGCGCCAAAGAAAAAGAAGAATACCTCCAAATAGGGGGGATCTTATGTCAAACTTTGAATTTTTAAAGAATACAAAAGAATATGCATTATTTGCGCCAGCGGTGATGGAAGCGAAGCGCACCAGCAAGGATCCGAATGTTGGTCGGAAACAGGTTATGCTGTATGCGGACTGTTTAGAGCGGAAGTTTGGCCGCAGACCGATGATGTTTACGACGAATGGATTTGAAACGTATTTCTGGGATGACAAGACTTCTCCACAGCGTCCGGTCAGTGGCATTTTCAGAGTTTATTAACGATCAGTCATTGAACCAACGGCAGATCAATTTTGTTCATAAGATTATTAATCATATGGAGCAGAATGGGTATATGGAGAATGTGGCTGTTTTGCAGAAGCCTCCGTTTGATAAGCCAATTAGTTTTTTAAAGCTGTTTGATGTGAGAACGAGAACAGCGCTTATGAAAGCGATTAATAATGTCCGGGAGAATGCGGTTACAGTGGCGGGATGATGAAAAAATGACAGGAGACTGCGGAGGCAGTCAGTATAGAAGAATGAAAGAAGCGAACGACTGCGTATTGTGTTAGAAATAGACAGTCGTTTGCTTTTTGAACGTTATTTTTTCTTTTTAAAATATCGCAGTGCCACCGCATACCCATAGAGCACCGCCGGTATAACGATCGTGCAGAACAGCGATGCTAGCAGCAGATTTTCTGCCAGTGGACTGTCCATCAGGGCGAAGATGATGGAAGAGACGTAGAGGGCGATTAGGATAACAGCACCTGTCAGCGCCAAAATGCGTTTTGATTTCATATATGGTATCCTTTCTAATTTTATAACTCTATAAAAAAAGAGTGATTGGAATTTGTAATCATTTTTATATTGTTTCAAAGGCAGATTGGATATTGCCGTCTTTGATGAAATGTCTTTTATTTTATTATTATAAAGGATGTAAGAATTTTTTTCTATACTTTTCATTTGCGGTGCGGTAGAATAAGAAGAGATGTGGCAACTGTTCACAGTTTTTTGCTTAATTATGAACAAGAAAGGGGAGGCACACGATGAATTGGAAGAAAAAATTTATGTGGGCAGCATCCTTTTTAGTATCCCTGTTTGTTTGTGGGACAGCGCTGGCGGCAGGTAACGATGCGTCTGCGGACACCCCGGCGCAGGGCAAGGAAGAAAATCAGGTTTACAGGTTCGGCACCGAAATTAATGCCAATGATATAACGGAGACAGAGGCATCGGCGGCAGAAAGTGGCGCGGCTGGTTTTGAAAATAAAGAAATGTATCTGTATGAGGGCGAGTGGGTCGGAGACGGCGAGGACTGGCAGTACCGCCTGACGGATGGCAGCTTTTTGAAAGCGTCCTGGCTGAAATCGAATGGTCACTGGTATTATCTGGGAAAAAGCAGCTATATGCAGCGGGGACTCCGGAAAATCGGCACAAACCGTTATTATTTCGCCGAGAGCGGCGCGATGATGACTGGCTGGATTTATGAGGAAGAGACGGATCAGTGGTATCATGCAAACGAGGATGGGGCACTGACGGCCGGCTGGTATCAGGCAGGAAATGCCTGGTATTGGTTTGATTCCAAATGTGTTATGTTCAGCGGCGGAAACCGGATGGTAAACGGGCATAAATATTATTTCTTTGGCAATGGTCAGATGGCGGCGGATCAGTACGTGGAACTCAACTACTACGATGCAAATGGACTGCGCGACCGGACGCATGATGTGCGTTTGAAGGGAAAACGGCGCCCGTCGGACAGTGAAAAAGAACAGATTACGAAAGAACTGGCAGGCGTGCCAAGAGAGTGGATCAAACGATTTGCAGAATCAGGCTGGGAGCTGATGTACTACACAGACAAGGCATACTTCTCAGCGCCGAAAACAGAGCAGGGTATCTATTTTGTCAATTATGATACAGATGTGCATTACAAGAAAATCAAATTTTCTAAACCGCAGGGACTTGCGATGGCATTCGGCGAGTTCGCTGCGTCGGAACTAAGCGACGAAGAAACATCACGTGCCCTGACGGATTTCGAGCGGTATCTGGCTGGCAGTGGACTGGTGCAGCCGCTTCCATCCTACTTTGACGATAAGCCGGAGATGCAGTTCGGCAGCTTTTTCGCCGCCTGCTGTGACGAAGATGTCCGGGCTGACATCCGAAAAAACAGTCCAGAATTATACAAATATGTCGTAAAGCTAGGATTCTGGCAGGAAGGACAAAAACCAGACGAAGCCGAAGGGGTCGAGATGAACTCTGATCCGGAATTTGCCGGAAATGGAGCCGGACCGGCTGGGGATGAATCCCTAAAAAATAAAATCGGACCGGCATCATAAAATAAAATCGTGGAATCATAGAGTAAATAACATAGATTGAGAGAAAAATAAGTACATAAAAAACAGGATAAACCTAAGAAAAGGGAGTGCCCCTGGGGTGGTAGCTCAGAGCTGTTTCCGCATATGTTTGTACACATCTTGAACACACGTGTCCGAATGGAGCGGACGTACGTCCGATACAGGCGAACGCGTGTAGTGAAAGCAAGCGAACAAACATATGCAGGAAAGCAGCGGCGAGTTACCACCCCAGGGGCACTCCCTTTTCGTGGCAATTAGAAACCTTTCTGAAAGCTCTTTACTCCGCCAATTCCTCCCACTTCTCATACAATCCCTCTAACTTTGCATTCAGTTCTTCCTTTTCTTTATTCAGTTCCATCAAACGCGGAACATCGGAAAAGACAGTCTCATCGCAGAGAAGCGCATCGATCTCCTGATCGCGGGTTTCAAGGGTGTGGATTTCTTCCTCGACGCGTTTCAATTCATTCTGTTTCTTACGAAGCCGCGTCTGTTCTTCCTTCTGCTGTTTCCAGTCCAATTTGCCGGAGGAAGCGCTGGCTGCCGCCTGAACTGCAGCGGTCACGGCAGAAGCGGACGAAGCAGCAGAGGTACCAGTGCCATTTCCAGAAAGAGCAGTCGGATTTGCGCCTGCCGCAGCGGTCGGATGGCTGGAAGTCCCTGTGTTTCCGGCTCCGGAAGATTTTGCAGAGCGGCTGACTGCCTGTGCGGCGGAAGCTAGATAGGCTTTCTCCTGCGTCTCCTTCTTTTCCAGATAATAATCGTAGTTTCCAATATAATTAATCAGTGTTCCCATCGTCAGATCGAGAATCCGGGTCGCAGTTTTGTTGATGAAATATCGGTCATGGGAGACGTAGAGAACGGTTCCGGTGTAATGAACCAGTGCGTTTTCCAGAATCTCCTTCGAGGCGATATCCAGATGGTTGGTCGGCTCATCGAGGATCAGGAAGTTCGCCTCCGAGAGCATCAGCTTCGCCAGGGAAACACGTCCGCGTTCGCCGCCGCTCAGATCGCGGATGCGCTTAAAGACATCGTCGCCGGTGAAGAGAAATGCCGCCAGCACATTTCGGATCTGCGTGTTGTTCATATCCGGGTAGGTGTCCTGCAGCTCGTCAAAGAGCGTCTTGTCCATGTGCAGAACCTGGTGTTCCTGATCGTAGTAACCGATATGCACCTTGGAACCTAAGCGGATCTCGCCGTTGTCCGGGGTCAGAAGACCGTTGATCATCTTGAGAATTGTGGTCTTGCCGGTTCCGTTGTTGCCGATGATGGCGATGCGTTCGCCGCGTTTTATCTCAAAGTTCAGATCCGTGAAGAGTGTCATGCCGTCGAAACTCTTGGCAAGCTCACGGACGGAGAGAACGTCATTTCCGCTGGTGACGCACGGTTCCAGCGTAATGTGCATCGCGTCGTTGATTTCGGTTGGTTTTTCCAGAAGATCCATCTTGGAAAGCATTTTTTCACGGCTCTCGGCGCGCTTGATGGATTTCTCACGGTTAAAGGATTTGAGTTTGGTGATAACCTCCTCCTGATGGCGGATCTCCTGCTGTTGGTTTAAGTAAGCCTTGAGCACACCGGCGCGGATGATCGCTTTTTTCTCGCTGTAGGCGGTGTAATTGCCCTGGAAAGAGGTGGCGATGCCGCCGTCCAGCTCGACGATCTTGGTCACGACGCGGTCCAGAAAATAGCGGTCGTGGGCAACGATGATAACCGTCCCGGCGTAGTTCATCAGATAGGTTTCCAGCCACGCGATGGATTCCATGTCGAGGTGGTTGGTCGGCTCGTCCAAAAGGATGATATCCGGTTTGGAGAGCAGGAGCTTACCGAGGGAGACGCGCGTTTTCTGACCGCCTGAAAGTTCGGAAACCGGTTTGGAAAATTCTTCCTCGACAAAGCCGAGTCCCTTTAAGACACCGGTGATCTCGCTCTGCCATGCGTAGCCGTTTAAAAGTTCAAATTCATGGTTTAAGCGGCTGTAAGTGTTGAGCATCGTCTCGAGCTTTTCGCCCTCGGCGTGCTTCATCTGGAGTTCCAGCGTGCGGATCTGCTGTTCCATTTCCAGAATCGGACGTTTGACCTCCAGAAGAGAGTCATAAATGGTGGTCTGGCTATGCAGATCCTGGTGCTGTGCCAGGTAACCGAGGGTTTTGCCCTTGGCGATGGTCACGGAGCCCTCGTCTGCTGCGAGTTCTCCGACAATTATTTTTAAAAGAGTCGATTTACCGGCTCCGTTGATGCCGACGATGGCAGCTTTTTCGTGATCTTCTACATGAAACGATACGTGTTTGAGGATTTCCTCTGTACCGAATGCTTTTGAAATATTGCTGCAAGATAAAATCATAGATTCCTCCTGTGGTTGTATCCATGTATTTCGGTTAAAAATATACCGTCAATCTCAAATTATAATATAAATAAAGAAGCAATGCAAGAATGAGAACGGTTAATGGCTGTTTCTGGTCAGAAAATTTTGCAAAGTACAATGTAAAATCCCTCATATGAAATAAAAAAATTGACAATTATTTATCATATGACTATAATAAATTTATCAGATTGTCCGAAGGTTTGCGTAAACCATATGGACAACGTTAGAGGAAAGAAAGGTGGAAGAAAGCCGTGGAACAGAAAGAGATATCTAAAGCGGTCATTTCTAGGCTACCCAGATACTATCGTTACTTGGGCGAATTGCTCGAGGAGGGAGTAGAGAGAATCTCATCGAATGATTTGAGTATCCGCATGAAGGTGACAGCGTCCCAGATTCGTCAGGATCTGAACAATTTCGGCGGATTTGGTCAGCAGGGATATGGTTATAATGTAAAGTATTTATATTCGGAGATTGCCCGGATTCTGGGAATTGACCGTCAGCATAACCTAATTATTATCGGTGCGGGAAATCTGGGTCAGGCGATCGCGAATTATACAAATTTTGAGCGGCGTGGTTTTTTAATCAAAGGCATGTTTGATGTGAATCCGCGTCTGGTCGGCCTGGTAGTCCGTGGAGTGGAGATCCGCGGTATTGAGGATCTGGAACAGTTTATCAAGGACAATGAAGTGCAGATCGCAGCGCTGACGATTCCGAAGTCGAAAGCGCCGGAGATTGCGGATCGGCTTGTCAAAGCCGGAATCAAGGCGATCTGGAATTTTGCCCATACAGATTTACAGGTTCCAGATGACGTTGTGGTGGAAAATGTCCATCTGTCGGAGAGCCTGATGCGCCTTTCTTACCGCGTATGCAGCATGCAGGATCAGAAAGCGAGAGAAGAAGCGCAGAGAAAGCAGGAAGAGGCAGCTGATGCCGGAGAAACAAAATGATCGTCGGAATTGGTACGGATCTGATAGAGATAGAGCGAATCAAAAAAGCCTGTGAAAAAGAGGCTTTTTTGGTGCGTGTATATACAGAAGAAGAGCGTCGGCAGGCTGGGGGGAAGGTGTCCCGGCTCGCCGGCGATTTTGCGGTAAAAGAGGCAGTCTCGAAGGTGTTTGGAACAGGCTTTCGGGGCTTTGGACTGCTGGATATAGAAGTACTCCGGGACGAGCTTGGAAAACCGTGGGTGCGGCTTCACGGGGGAGCGAAGAAACTTGCGGACAGCCTGAAAATCACCCGGATTCACGTGTCGATCACGAATACAGGCAGTCTTGCATCCGCTTACGCAGTCGGAGAGGGGGAATGGAAATGAGACGTCTGGTGACAGGAAAACAGATGAAAGAGATAGATGGATATGCAATCCGGAAAGTGGGGATACCCTCTCTGGTACTGATGGAGCGAGCGGCGCTGGCGGTTGCAGACGAGATGGAAAAACGGTATGGAAAGCTTTCAGGGCAGAGGCTTCTGGTATTTTGCGGAACGGGCAATAACGGTGCGGACGGCGCGGCGCTGGCTAGGATTCTCTTTCTGCGCGGCGCGCTTCCGACGGTGCTCACGGTCGGTGACAAGGCGCACTGGACGGGGGAGATGACCTGCCAGGTGGCGATTGACCGGAATCTGGGGATCCCGGTGGAGGCGTTTGAAAATTATGTGCCGGGGCATGTGGAGATCATGGTGGATGCGATCTTTGGCGTGGGTCTTTCCAGAGAGGTCGGCGGTGAATTTGCCGAGGCGATCCGTTTTATGCGGGAGCAGGAGCCAAAGGCGGTAGTTGCGGTTGATATTCCGTCCGGCGTCAGCTCAGAGACGGGGGCGGCGCTTGGCGAGGCAGCTGAGGCGGATCTGACCGTTACTTTCGGCTATGAGAAGCTGGGAATGGTGTTTTATCCGGGACGGAAGCTGTGCGGCGAGATTGTGATTGCCGACATCGGGTTTCCGGCGTATACAAAATATGAAGGGCATACCTATTTTGCCTATGATCCGGAGGATCAGAACCAGATCCCGAAACGGCGGGCAGACGCCAACAAGGGAACGTATGGAAAAATCCTGATCGCAGCCGGTTCGGAGGGGATGTGCGGCGCAGCGTATTTGAGCGCCCTGGCTGCGTACCGGATGGGCGCGGGACTTGTGAAGATCCTGACCGTCCGGGCAAATGTGCCGATTCTGCAAAATCTCCTTCCAGAGGCGATCCTGACGCCGTATGATCCGGAACAGGCACAGACGGATCCGGCAGGTTTTAAGAGTCTGGTGGAACAGGAGTGCGGCTGGGCGAGCGCGATCGTGCTGGGACCGGGACTGGGAAAGGAAGCCCATGTCGCAAGTCTGGTGCAGAACGTGCTGCTTTCCGCCTATGTGCCGATCATTGTGGATGCGGATGGATTAAATGCTGTCGCACAGCATCCGCATTTGTCCGGGTATTTTACGGAAAATGTGATCGTTACTCCACATCTGGGGGAGATGGCGCGTCTGACAGGACGCTCGATTGAGGATTTGAAACGGGATCTGGTCGAGTCAGCGGTGCGGTATGGCGAAGAAAAAGGCGTGACCTGCGTGCTCAAGGATGCCGTGACGTTGGCGGCGGGGCGCGATGGTAATGTGTATATCGGCGACAGCGGCTGCGCCGCGATGGCAAAGGGCGGTTCCGGCGATGTGCTGACCGGTGTGATTGCCGGGCTTCTGGCGCTGGGATTTTCAGAGGATGAAGCGGCGGCGCTCGGCGTGTTCCTGCACGGAAGAGCTGGGGCGGCAGCTGCCTGTAAAAAGGGAGAGCATTCCGTGCTGGCAAGAGATATCGCGGACTGTCTGCTTGAAAAGATAGATTGAAAATAAAAAGGAAGACAAAAAGATGGAAAAAGCATATACAATGGCAGAAGAACCATATACCCGGATTTATGCGCGGATTGACCTGGATGCGATTGTGAAAAATATGGAGGCGATGCGCGAAAATCTTCCGGCAAAAACGAAGATGATCGGCGTGGTTAAGACGGATGGTTACGGTCACGGGGCTGTCCCGGTGGCGAAGACGATCGCGCCGTTTGTCTGGGGCTATGCGGTGGCAACCTTGGAGGAAGGACAGAACCTGCGCCGCCACGGCATTGACAAACCGATTCTGGTGCTTGGCAGCACGCACCCGCGCCATTTTGCGGAATTGATTGAGGGCGATATCCGTCCAGCGATCTTTGAGGAAGACAAGGCAGAGCTGCTCTCAAAACTTGCGGTTTCGATGGGAAAGACGGCGAAAATGCATATTGCGCTCGATACCGGCATGGGACGAATCGGATTTCACCCGGATGAAAATAGCCTGAAAGAGATAGAGCGGATTGCGAAGCTTCCGGGCATTGAGATCGAGGGAATGTTTACACATTTTGCGCGTGCTGACGAGGCGGATAAGGCATTTACCCATTTACAGTATGATCGGTACCAGAAATTCCATGAAGGTCTGGAAAATGCAGGCGTTCATATTCCGATGTGCCACTGTGCGAACAGCGCGGCGATCATGGAACTGCCGCGGATGGGACTGGATGCGGCGAGAGCCGGTATCACGGTATACGGTCTGTATCCGTCGGATGAGGTAGAGCGGAACATGAAGATTTACCCGGCGATGGAGATCCGCAGCTTTATTACCTATGTTAAGGAAGTGGAGCCGGGCACGCCGATCAGCTACGGCGGAACCTTTGTGACGGACCGTCCGATGCGGATCGCGACGATTGGCGCCGGATACGGCGATGGCTATCCGAGAAATCTCTCTGGAAAGGGTTATGTCCTGATTCATGGACACCGCGCACCGATTCTGGGACGCGTCTGCATGGATCAGTGCATGATCGATGTGACCGATATCCCGGAGGCTGCTGAGGACACGCGGGTAACGCTGGTCGGACGCGACGGGGACGACGAGATCACGATGGAAGAGCTGGCGGAATGGAGTGGCGGTTTCCACTATGAGATCCCATGCGTGCTTGGAAAACGTGTGCCGCGCGTGTACGTGAGAGGTGGAAAGATCGTCGGGAAAAAGGATTATAATGATGATCGGTATGAGGATTTTATGGAGTAAAGCCGGTGTTTGAACCATTTAGAAAAAGGATTCATAAGATAAAGTAGATAGCTTCGGCAAATCCGGGAACCTGGACTGCCGGATGCATTTATGGGACGACCCGCGTATAGGCGGTGTAAATCTGTCCATACTAACGGTATAAACGGACTGTGGAGCTGTGAAAGTACAAAGCAGTTATTTATATCTTAAAATAGTTTGGACGGAGTGTGAATCGAGTGGTTATCAGACGAGGAGATATTTATTACGCAGATTTAAGACCGGTCATCGGCTCAGAGCAGGGTGGCGTCCGCCCGGTGCTGGTTATCCAGAATGATATCGGCAACAAGCACAGCCCGACCGTGATCTGCGCGGCGATCACATCAAAGATGAACAAAGCCAAGCTGCCGACGCATGTGGAATTAAACACGCGCCGCTGTGCGATGGTGAGGGATTCGGTCATTTTACTGGAACAACTCCGCACGATCGATAAGCAGCGGTTGAAAGAGAAAATCTGTCATATCGACGGGGCGCTTTTACAGGAAGTGGACCGTGCGCTGAAGGTCAGTCTGGAACTGGATACATAAAATCAGCCGCGAACCCCTTGTCAAGCATACAGAATGGTGTTAAAATAGTTAAGATGCAGCTTTTTAGTGCCGAAATCGGCGTGATATAAAAGCTGATGAGCGAAAAGATACAACAAAGAAGATAGAAAGAGGAGTGTTATTTTATGTCAGGACATTCAAAGTTCGCCAATATTAAGCACAAAAAAGAGAGAAACGACGCAGCAAAGGGAAAAATCTTTACCGTTATCGGTCGTGAGATTGCCGTAGCTGTTAAGGAAGGTGGTTCGGATCCGGCAAACAACAGCCGTCTGCGTGATGTGATTGCAAAAGCAAAAGCGAACAATATGCCGAACGATACCATCGATCGTGGTATCAAGAAAGCAGCCGGAGATGCAAACTCTGTCAATTACGAGAATCTTACATACGAGGGATATGGTCCGAATGGCGTCGCTATCATCGTAGATACCCTGACCGACAACAAGAACCGTACCGCAGCGAATGTCCGCAGCGCATTTACCAAGGGCGGCGGAAACGTAGGTACTCCGGGCAGCGTGTCCTTCATGTTTGATAAAAAAGGTCAGATCATCATCGACAAAGAAGAGTGCGAGATGGATCCGGATGAGCTGATGATGCTTGCACTGGATGCAGGAGCTGAGGATTTCTCCGAGGAGGAGGACAGCTACGAAGTGATCACCGCACCGGAAGATTTCTCTGCAGTCCGCGAGGCGCTGGAGAAGGCTGGCGTTCCGATGATGGAAGCAGACGTTACCATGATTCCGCAGAACTGGGTAGAGCTTACCGATGAGGAATCCATCAAAAAGATGCAGAGAATCCTGGATCTTCTGGATGAGGATGATGACGTACAGGCTACTTACCATAACTGGGATGAGTAATTGATATCATATTTGATATAGATTTAAAAAAATAAAGATACGATTCATATAAAAACTGTCGCTGGAATACAATGGCGAGCTGGACTTTTCAAAGAAGAGGGCTGGCAGCCGGATGTATTTGGCGGCAGTTTTTGTGTAATAGGAATTTCCTTGGAGACACATTCGTTTTTATTTTGCAAATTTTATGGAAGCGTGAAAGAAAAAAATACCATGTCCGACAGCAATTAACTTGCCTGAACATGGTATTTACTCGTATTTTATCTACTAGTTGCTTGTATAATGATAGCTGTCTAACAGCTGTGCCTTCATATGCCACAGCTCGTTGGAGAGATCCACATGAATCTCATGCGGGTTTACCAGACGGCGGGACTCATCCCACAGCGTCTCCTGTTCTTTCTTGCAGTATTCGCGGATGTCCATAACCTTTGGAGACTCGTAAACGCATTCGCCATTTTTGAAGATTGGAACGAGAAGTTCGCGCATGGTGTAGGTGCCCGGCGCGAGGTGTGTCTTTTTCCATGTCTCGATCGGATCGAAGAGCAGAAGGGAATTCTTCTCATCGAACTCTTCATCCACGAGACAGATCAGATCTGCGATAATCTTGCCAGTCTCCTTGTCATAGATTCGCTGGATGGTCTTGTTGCCCGGATTGGTAACCTTTTCTGTATTTTCCGAAAGCTTGATCTTCGGGATAAATTTGCCTGTGTGACGGTCCATGATGGCAGCCAGCTTATAAACGCCGCCGAAGGAAGGGCAGTCCTTGGAGGTAATGAGGTTTGTGCCGACACCCCAGGACGTGATGGCAGCGCCCTGAATCTTCAGGCTGTCGATCAGGTATTCATCCAGATCGTTGGAGGCGGAGATGACTGCATCCGGGAATCCGGCGTCATCCAGCATCTTGCGGGCTTTCTTGGAAATATATGCCAGGTCGCCGCTGTCGAGGCGGATGCCGTAGAAAGTCAGCGGGATACCGGCGTCGCGCATCTCCTGGAAGACGCGGATCGCGTTCGGAACACCGGAACCCAGGGTATCATAGGTATCGGCTAACAGGATGCAGGCACTCGGATAGAGCTTTGCATAAGCGCGGAACGCAGTCAGCTCATCCGGGAAACTCATGATCCAGCTGTGTGCGTGGGTTCCCTTGACCGGAACGTCAAATAGTTTTCCGGCCAGTACATTGGAAGTGCCGATACAGCCGGCGATCATGGCAGCGCGGGCGCCATAGGTACCGGCGTCAGCACCCTGCGCGCGGCGAAGCCCAAACTCCATGATTCCGTCCCCGCGTGCGGCGAAGACGATACGGGAGGTTTTGGTCGCGATCAGGCTCTGGTGGTTGATGATATTTAAGATGGCAGTCTCAACCAGCTGTGCTTCCATGATCGGCGCGATGACCTTGACGAGGGGCTCACGCGGGAAGACAACGGTGCCTTCCGGGATTGCGTAGATGTCACCCGAAAATTTGAAATTGTGAAGATATTCGAGGAAATCTTCATCAAAAATGCCGAGTCCGCGTAAGTATTCGATGTCGGCATCATCGAAGTGAAGATTTTTCACATAGTCAATGACCTGCTCTAAGCCGGCGCAGATGGAAAACGCATTTCCATCCGGGTTTGTGCGGTAGAACGCATCAAAAATGACGGTTTCGTTGGCATCTTTCTCCCGGAAATAGCCCTGCATCATCGTCAGTTCATACAGGTCGGTCAATAGGGTAAGGTTTCTTGGCTCCATAATATTCTCCTTTGTTGCGAAAGACGGCTGCGGGCACGTCCTTCTTTTTATATATAGTATACTTCATTGTTTATATTTGCAATGAATGTCTGTGTCTGTTTTTTAAAGTAAAGACAGACATATTTTATATACTATACCATAAAATCAGGGGAATGGCAAAATAATGATAATTTTATAACATGTGAATCATATCCGAAACATTCCTTGACAACCATCTGGAAAAAAGATACAATGTCCATGTTAGTGATTTGATTACTAATTATGATAGGAAAAGCAATGATGGAGACAGTAGCGCCGCACGGAAAGCGGGAGCGAGGCAGGGACGGTGAGAGCCTGCTGTGAGTAAAGCGGATGCGAAGATCACTCCGGAGCTTCGGGCTGAACCATTTTTGGAAGTCTGAGCGCCGTTTCTGACAGCGCCCGGAAGGAAAATTCAGTAAGTACCGACGGTTTCCTCCGTTATAGGGAGCGCATATAAAGGTATGCAGTAATAGGTGGTTAAAAACAAGTGGGCCCTTGTCCTGTTACAGGATGGGTCCATTTTTATTTCATAGAAAAAGACATTCTATGAAATAAAAACTTTATTTCATATTTTTAGGAGGAATTTATCATGTACAACAAAGTTCCGGCAAACATGAATTTCGTGGAACGTGAAAAGAACATTGAGAAGTTCTGGGAAGATGAGCAGATTTTTAAGAAGAGTATCGACAGCCGTAAGCAGGGACCGACCTATACATTCTATGACGGACCGCCTACCGCAAACGGCAAGCCGCACATCGGACACGTGCTGACACGTGTTATCAAGGATATGATTCCGAGATACCGCGCGATGAAGGGCTACATGGTTCCAAGAAAGGCTGGATGGGATACCCACGGTCTTCCGGTTGAGCTGGAAGTAGAAAAGATGCTGGGACTGGACGGCAAGGAGCAGATTGAGCAGTATGGTCTGGAGCCGTTCATCGAGCACTGTAAAGAGAGTGTCTGGAAATACAAAGGAATGTGGGAGAAATTCTCCAACACCGTTGGTTTCTGGGCAGACATGGAGCATCCGTATGTTACCTACCACAACAGCTTCATTGAGTCTGAGTGGTGGGCATTAAAAGAAATCTGGAACAAGGGACTTCTTTATAAGGGCTTCAAGATCGTACCGTACTGCCCGCGCTGCGGCACCCCGCTGTCCAGCCATGAGGTGGCACAGGGATATAAGGACGTCAAAGAGCGTTCTGCGATTGCTAAATTCCCGGTAAAGGGCGAAGATGCATACATTCTTGCATGGACGACCACCCCGTGGACACTTCCGTCCAACGTGGCGCTCTGTGTAAATCCGGACGAGACATATGTAAAGGTAAAAATGAAAGAGGATGGCACGGTTTATTATATGGCGCAGGCGCTGTGTGATACCGTTCTGGGCGAGGGCACTTACGATGTCCTGGAAACCTTTGTCGGAAAAGATCTGGAATATAAAGAGTATGAGCCATTATTTGACTATGCCGTAGCAACCTGTGAAAAACAGCATAAGAAAGCATTCTACATTGTCTGCGATAATTATGTAACACTGACCGATGGTACCGGTGTCGTACACATCGCGCCGGCATTTGGTGAGGATGACTCCAAGGTCGGCAGAAAATATGACCTTCCGTTCGTACAGTTGGTAGACGGCAAGGGCGAGATGACGAAGGAGACTCCGTGGGCTGGTATGTTCTGCAAGAAAGCCGATCCGGAGGTTCTGAAAGCATTAAGAGAAAGCGGACTTCTGTTCTCTGCACCGGTATTTGAGCATAGCTACCCGCACTGCTGGCGCTGCGATACACCACTTATCTACTATGCACGTGAATCCTGGTTCATCAAGATGACCGCAGTCAAGGATGACCTGATCCGCAACAACAACACGATCAACTGGATTCCGGAGAGCATCGGTAAAGGGCGTTTCGGCGACTGGCTGGAGAATGTCCAGGACTGGGGCGTGAGCCGTAACCGTTACTGGGGTACTCCATTAAATATCTGGGAGTGCGAGTGCGGCTGCCAGCACGCGATCGGAAGCCAGGCAGAATTAAAATCTATGAGCCCGAACTACACGGACGTTGTGAAAAAATATGCAAAAGAGATGGATCAGGAGGCAAATGGAGAGGTTGAGCTTCACCGCCCATTCATCGATGATGTGACGATCACCTGCCCGAAGTGCGGCAAACAGATGCACCGTGTACCGGAGGTTATCGACTGCTGGTTTGATTCCGGTTCCATGCCATTTGCACAGCATCATTATCCATTTGAAAATAAAGAACTGTTTGAGCAGCAGTTCCCGGCAGATTTCATCTCCGAGGCGGTTGATCAGACGCGTGGATGGTTCTACTCCCTGTTAGCTATCTCGACCCTGATCTTTAACAAGGCGCCGTACAAGAATGTTATCGTTCTGGGGCATGTCCAGGATGAGAACGGACAGAAGATGAGTAAGTCCAAGGGCAACGCGGTTGATCCGTTCGATGCACTGCAGACTTACGGCGCTGACGCGATCCGCTGGTATTTCTACATTAACAGTGCACCGTGGCTGCCGAACCGTTTCCACGGAAAAGCCGTTATCGAGGGACAGAGACGTTTCATGGGTACTCTCTGGAATACCTATGCATTCTTTGTACTCTATGCGAATATTGATAATTTTGACGCAACCAAATATACGCTGGAATACGATAAACTTCCGGTTATGGACAAATGGCTGCTGTCTAAGTTAAACAGCCTCATCAAAGAGGTGGACGACGATCTGGGCAACTATCGCATTCCGGAGGCTGCAAGAGCGCTCCAGGATTTCGTCGATGATATGAGTAACTGGTATGTCAGAAGAAGCCGTGAGCGTTTCTGGGCGAAGGGCATGGAGCAGGATAAGATCAATGCGTACATGACACTCTACACCGCACTGGTAACCGTAGCGAAGGTAGCGGCTCCGATGATTCCGTTCATGACCGAAGACATTTACCAGAATCTGGTTCGCAGTCTGGATAAAGAGGCACCGGAGAGCATCCATCTGTGCGACTTCCCGGTTGCAAATGAGGCGCACATCGACAAGGATCTGGAAGCGAAGATGGAAGAAGTCCTGAAGGTTGTCGTTCTGGGTCGTGCAGCAAGAAATACTGCTAATATCAAGAACCGTCAGCCGATCGGACGTATGTTCGTGAAGGCAGAGACCGCTCTGCCGGAGTTCTATCAGGAAATCATCCAGGATGAGCTGAATGTGAAGAAGGTAGAGTTCACGGATGATGTCCGCGCATTTACCTCCTACAGCTTCAAGCCGCAGCTTCGTACCGTTGGACGCAAGTATGGCAAGTATGTAAACGAGATCAAAGAGATTCTTGCAGGTCTGGACGGAAATCAGGCGATGGATACCTTAAATGAAACCGACCTTTTAAGCTTTGAGACGCAGGACGGTACAAAGGTAGAGCTGGCAAAAGAAGATCTTCTGATTGATATGGCACAGGTACCGGGCTTTGTATCTGAGGGTGACAATTTCGTTACCGTTGTTCTGGATACTAATCTGACACCGGAACTCATCGAAGAGGGCTTTGTCCGCGAGATCATCAGTAAGATTCAGACGATGCGTAAGGAAGCCGGTTTTGAGGTAATGAACCATATCAACGTCTTCCAGGACGGAAATGATAAACTTGCAGAAATTTTAAAGAACCATACAGAGGAAATCAAGAAAGAGGTTCTGGCTGATAATATCCTGATTGGCACCATGGGCGGATACACAAAAGAGTGGGATATCAATGGCGAAAAAGGTATGTTTGGTGTTGAGAAAACGACTGACTGATGTGCCTGGCGGGAAACCGTGATACTACGAATATTAGGAGGACAGGATGCGCGAGATCAGCAAAGAAGAGTTTAAAAAGAGTATTATCGAAAATGTAAAGAACCAGTACCGCAGAACGATCGACGAGGCGACACCGCAGCAGATATTCCAGGCTGTGTCCTATGCGATCAAGGATGTGATTATCGACGACTGGATTGCAACCCAGAAGCAATTTGACGAGACAGGCGCAAAGAAGGTATATTACCTTTCTATGGAGTTTCTGATGGGACGTGCGCTTGGTAACAATATCATCAACCTGGGTGCGAAAAAAGCAGTGAAGGAAGCACTGGAAGAGCTTGGTTTTGACCTCAATGCGATTGAGGATCAGGAGCCGGATCCGGCACTTGGAAACGGCGGTCTGGGGCGTCTGGCAGCATGTTTTCTGGATTCCCTGGCAACTCTTGGTTATCCGGCTTACGGCTGCGGCATCCGTTACCATTACGGTATGTTCAAGCAGAAAATTAAAGACGGCTACCAGGTGGAGGTGCCGGATGAGTGGCTGAAAAACGGTTATCCGTTCGAGCTTCGCCGCCCGGAGTATGCGACCGAGGTTAAATTTGGCGGTTATGTCAAGACCGAGTGGGACGGTGAGCGCAACCATTTTGTACAGGAAGGTTATCAGTCTGTTCTGGCAGTTCCGTAGGATATGGCAACCACGTAGTCAATACACTGCGTATCTGGGATGCACAGCCGATCGACACGTTCAGCCTTTCTGCATTTGACAAGGGTGATTACCAGAAGGCGGTCGAGCAGGAGAATCTGGCGAAGAATCTGGTTGAGGTCCTTTATCCGAACGACAACCACTATGCGGGTAAAGAGCTGCGTCTTAAACAGCAGTATTTCTTCATTTCTGCCAGCTTACAGGTTGCTCTGAAGAAATTCAAAGAGACAAACGATGATATTCACAAACTGCCGGAGAAGATCGTATTCCAGATGAACGATACGCATCCGACCGTGGCAGTTGCTGAGCTGATGCGCCTGCTCCTGGATCAGGAAGGCTTAAACTGGGATGAGGCGTGGGGTATCACAACAAAATGTTGTGCATACACCAACCACACTATCATGGCAGAGGCGCTGGAAAAATGGCCGATCGAGCTGTTCTCCCGCCTGCTTCCGCGTGTATACCAGATTGTGGAAGAGATCAACCGCCGTTTTCTGATCGAGGTACAGAATAAGTACCCGAATAACTATGAGAAAGTTAAAAAGATGGCGATCATCTTTGACGGTCAGGTCAAGATGGCACATCTGGCGATCGTAGCCGGATATTCCGTCAACGGTGTGGCAAAACTTCACACCGAGATTCTGAAAAATCAGGAGCTGAAAGATTTCTACGAGATGATGCCGGAGAAATTTAACAATAAGACAAACGGTATCACCCAGCGTCGTTTCCTGCTGCATGGCAATCCGCTTCTGGCAGACTGGATCACGGAGCAGATTGGCGACGAGTGGATTACCGATCTTCCGCACCTGGCAAAATTAAAAGTATACGTCGATGATCCGAAATTCCAGCAGGAATTTATGAACATCAAGTACCAGAATAAACTGCGCCTGGCAAAATACATCAAGGAGCACAACGGAATCGACGTTGATCCGCGTTCCATTTTCGATGTACAGGTAAAACGTCTCCATGAGTACAAGAGACAGCTTTTAAATATTCTTCATGTAATGTACCTGTATAACCAGCTCAAAGACAATCCAAACATGGATATGGTTCCGAGAACCTTTATTTTTGGTGCGAAAGCAGCGGCAGGTTACCAGATTGCCAAGAAGACGATCAAACTGATCAACTCCGTAGCAGATGTTATCAACAATGATAAATCCATCAATGGTAAGCTGAAAGTTGTGTTTATCGAAGATTACCGCGTTTCCAACGCAGAACTGATTTTTGCGGCAGCGGATGTCAGCGAGCAGATTTCCACCGCCAGCAAGGAGGCGTCCGGTACCGGCAACATGAAGTTCATGCTGAACGGTGCGCTGACGCTGGGCACGATGGATGGTGCGAACGTGGAGATCGTCGAGGAGGTAGGCAAGGAGAACGCGTTTATCTTCGGTCTGAGCGCTGACGAGGTTATCAATTATGAGAACAACGGCGGTTACAACCCGGAGGAGATCTTCAACACCGACCAGGATATCCGCCGCGTGCTGATGCAGCTCATCAACGGCTACTATTCACCGCAGGATCCGGAGCTGTTCCGCGATATTTACAATTCTCTGTTAAATACAAAGAACAGTGCCAAGGCAGATACCTACTTCATCCTGAAAGATTTCCGTTCCTATGCGGAAGCACAGAAACGCGTCGAGGCAGCTTACCGTGACGAGAACTGGTGGGCGAGAGCAGCCATGCTCAACACAGCAAGCGCTGGTAAATTCTCCTCTGACCGTACCATCGAGGAGTATGTGCGCGACATCTGGCATCTGGAGAAGATCCATGTGGACGATGATGATGTAAAGGCACTGTAAAAGGAGTAAAAAGAGGGAGGACACACTATGAGAGGATACAGAAAAAGACCGGGGACACAAGGATTTTCGGTTCCTCTTGTGGGTGCTTCCCTCTTTTTTATCATTTCGCTGTTTTTGTTTGCTTCTTATAAAAACAGCGCCTATCAGCAGGCGAAAAAGGAAATCTATTCGCTTTATACGGCGAACCGGGCGTTTGATCTGGATGAGGTGTATCAGGACGGTCTGACGGCGATCTATGCGAAAGAGTATGGAAAGACGGCAACCGAGGCTGGTTGCGAGGCGCTGGAGCAGACGGGGCTTCCGTATGTTCTTTTATTATCGCAGTTTTCCGCACCGGTGGAACGCGTGTATGTGACGAACTGCCAGCTGAGCGAGACGGGGCGGGAGAAGAAGGCGCGGACGTATGACTACACGGTTTCGGTGCGTTTCTGCCTGGAAAAAGGCGATGAGATGCTGGCACCGGAGAAGACGATGGACTTTCATGGAACTGTGGTGATGAAGAAAAAGGGATGGTTCCGCTGGCTGCTGGATGGTGTGACGCTGGGGGAGTAAAAGAATGATAGAGGGGAAACTGGAAGAGACTGCAAAGGGCGGCGGAGGAGAAGCCGGAGCGTAGACTTGTGATATTTTTTGAGTGCCTGTCATAAGATAAGGAAGGCAGAGAAAAGAAGCAGGTTTGTAAGGCATTGAAACCATAAGTTTACTGGTATGGCAAAACAGAAAATGCGTGAAACCGTACTGGAACAGTCAAAACAGGAGAACCGAAATGAAGAAGAGAACTGCCGCCGTACTGGCGGCTTTTTTGATCCCATATATCACAACACTGGCAGTTTCCGGGCGTGTGCAGGGGGCGGATGGAGGAAAAATCGGAGGAAATTCAGATAGAACATCTGGATGGGAAAGTCAGACGGATGGTCGGCAGATCCTTCTGGATCGGGAGGATGGCGGCCGCAACAACGGAACCGGGTATGCTGTCCCGCTGGAAGAATATCTGATCGGTCTGACTGCAGTGCAGATTCCGGACGGCTATCCGAAGGAGGCAGTCAAGGCGCAGGCAATTCTGGCGCGGACAGCGCTGTACCGGGAGATGGACGGGGCAGATTCGATCGAGGAATCGGCGCTAGATATGGATTATCTGGAGCCGGAGCAGATCGAGAGCCGGTTTGAGGCGGCTGGAATGCCGGAATATTACCAGACGATCTGTGGGGCGGTGCGGGAGAGCGCAGGACAGACGGCGATCTGGGCTGGGGATTATATTGAGCCGCTGTTTCATGCAGTGAGCGCAGGGCGGACGCGCGAAGGGGATGAGGCGCATCCGTATCTGGCGTCGGTTGCGGCAAAGGAGGATGAGGGCGCTGGTGGCTACCTGACGCGGCAGGGCATGACACGGGAAGAACTGAAAAAACGTCTGGAAGAAGGACTGAATGCATTGGGAGAACACCCGGATCTGGAAAATCTGGAAGAAGAGCGGATTCTGGAGGAGATTCAGATCGTGAAACGGGACAGCGCCGGTTATGTGGAAACCGTGCAGATTGGGGCGGAGACGTACAGCGGGGACGCGGTGCGCTATGCGTTAGGCGTGCCGTCGCCAGCTTTTTCCCTCGAGGAAGACGGGGACGAAATCCGCTGTGTTACTTATGGGCGCGGGCATGGTTACGGGTTGTCGCAGTACGGGGCAGGACTCATGGCGGAGAATGGGAGCAGCGCGGAAGAAATTTTAAAGCATTATTTTAAAAATATTCAAATCGTTTCTGAATAAAACGATTCACTTCGGCAAGACTAATACCGAGGTGATAAACGTGAAAAATAAAGTAAGACAGTTATTCAGGGACAAACTTGTTCTGGTAATGACAGTGCTTGGTCTGCTGACAATCGTAGCCGCAGCAGGAACCGTAAAAATTCGAAAAGATAATGCGCAGGATGGAAGAAATCCGTATCTGGATGTGCCGCAGACGGAGGGAATCCTGGCGGAAGAGATGCCGCAGAACCGTTTAGAAGAAAACGACGGACAGGCGGAAACACGCGCACAGGTGGCAGGAAGTTCGGACGCCTCGTATTCGGTCAATAACCGGGATGAAGCCGATCAGAAGCCGATGGAGGAGGAAAAAGAGAGCAGTCTGGGAGCCGGAGCAGCTGCCGCACGCGCACTTTCCTACAATGGAACCGATCGCTTAAGCTGGCCGGTCCAGGGCAATGTAATTCTCGATTACAGCATGGATTCGACCATCTATTTTCCGACGCTCGATCAATACAAATGCAATCCGGCGCTCATTATCCAGGGCGATGTGAGTGAGCCGGTCGCCGCACCCGCCGAGGCGCAGGTAACCGAAGTCGGTTCCAATGAGGAGATCGGCAATTATGTTGTGCTGGATCTGGGAAGCGGCTACACGGCGGTCTGTGGACAGCTCAAAGACGTTCAGGTGGCGCAGAAGCAGTATGTGGCAAAAGATACGATACTCGGATATGTGGCAGAGCCGACCAAATACTATTCGATTGAGGGAAATAACGTATATTTCGAGCTGATGCACGACGGAGAACCGGTGGATGCGCTGGATTATCTGGAATGACAGGCTGAAATGCTGTTTATGATGCGCCTTGCAGTCTGGTTCTGGCTGTGGCAGAAATTGGAAATGAAGGGATAAGTTTGTGTTTTGTGACAGGTGGTTTTGAAACAGAAAGCTGCTGTATGAAAACATGAAGACAGGGAATTTTGTTGACTTGATACTGTTCATGGGTAGGCACTTTTGGAACCGAAAGTGCCGTAAGAAAACGTGGTGGCAGCAGGAATTTGCCGTATTTGAATGCGAAGCCACGGCAAATTCCGTTACTGTTCACGCATGCGTGAACAGTAACTTGACTTGAAGCAAGGCGGGCAGCTAATTTGCTCTGCCTTGTTTTTCTGCCAATATTTGATATACTATAGATAAAGTACGAATATTTTCAAAGACCAAAGGCTGTCAATGTAGGTTATAAATAAAAGTTACCATAAATTGAACGATTTAATAAGGAGGACAAAGATGGAACAGGAACTGCTGAAGAATAATTTTGAACGTCACGGATTTAAAACGAGTTTCTTTGATACAAAGGAGGCAGCGTTGGACTATCTGAAAGATCAGATTTCCGGGAAAAAAGTTGCGATAGGCGGAAGCGTGACGGCACAGGAGATGGGACTTTATGAAGCACTTTCCGAGAAAAATGAGGTGATCTGGCACTGGAAAAAGGTGGGGCGCGAGACGCTTGTGGAAGCGAGAAGTGCCGAGGTGTACATAACCAGCGCCAATGGTGTTTCCAAAACCGGAGAACTGGTCAATATTGATGGAACCGGAAACCGCGTGTCGCAGACCTTATTCGGACCGGAAAAAGTATATTTTGTCATTGGAAACAATAAAGTCTGTCCGGATTTGGCATCTGCGATGGAACGTGCAAAACAGATCGCAGCACCGAAGAACGCAGCCCGTCTGCAGGTCCAGACCCCGTGTGCGAAAACGGGCGTCTGCGTAGACTGCAACAGCCCGGCACGGATTTGCCATTCGATCGTGATCCTGGAGCGTCCGAGCAAGGGGATGGAAGTAGAGGTTGTGTTTGTGGATGAGGAGATGGGTTATTAGGAGCGGAATATAGTTACTGGTCGCGGGTATGAACAGTACCGATTATAGAAAAATTTGATGGAAAAATAAGGATTTCTTTATATCTTTTTTGGACGGATTTGGTATAATCAAGAAGAACGAAGGCAGATTTGAACGAAAATATACAAAATCTACAGATACGTATGGGGGACGTATGGGGAAAGATGAAAGGAGAACAGGCAAACCATGAATATATTATTTTTTCTGACACCGAAAAGTGAAGTCATTTATGTGAATGAGGAGGACACGGTTGGGCAGGCAATGGATACGATGGAAAAGTACAAGTATTCTGCGGTGCCGATCATCACGAAGGCAGGGCGTTACGCAGGAACATTAACCGAGGGCGACTTGCTGTGGGGACTCAAAAATAAGACAGATCTGGTGCAGAAAGGACTGGAAAAAGTGCGGATCACTGAGATTCCACGCCGTTCCGATAATCAGCCGGTACTTGTCAATGCGGATATGGAAGATCTTCTGGGAAAGATCATGAACCAGAATTTCGTACCGGTGCTGGATGATCAGAAAAATTTTATCGGTATTATTACCAGAAAAGATGTTATCAGTTACCTTTGTAAAAAATAGTACATAATGATCACTCTGTTTTTCAGCGGCGATCGCATTTATATATTTCCTGCATAAGATAAAGTATAATTGCTTTTGTAGGAGAATGAAATATGAATGGTTATCAGGATAACTCCAGCCGGAAAAATGCCTGCCGTTCGGGAATGCCTCTTATGTCATGCCCGGTGGCAGGCATTTCTGGCAATCGCTGCATAAATACCGCACCGCCAACCTGTCCGCCGGAAATACCTTGTGCTGGTTCGGTGCATCCTGTTTCGGAAAATGGGGCATTTTGCCCGCAGGGGCCAGAAATCCGACCTGCCCGCCCGTATCCGCAGACAGGAGGAAACAGGCCGCCGCAGACATTTCTGGGAGGCGGAAATTATCCGGTCGGCATGGGATATGTACCGATTCAGTCCTGGCAGCAGCCGTATGCGCTGGAAACCGCATTCAGGCGGGGAACTATTTTTCCGGATCTGGATCTGCCGTTTATGATGGGAGGTGCCTGCTGATGAATGAGACTGCCAGAAAATTGATGAAACGGATTGATGATGCCAGCTTTGCAATGGATGATGTGATTCTCTATCTGGACACCCACCCGGATGACAGGAATGCGCTGAATTATTACCGGTATGTGGTGGCACTCCGGAAAGAAGCTGTTAAAGCGTATGAGGCATCGTTTGGACCGCTCACGATCGAGGATGCGGACGATGCATGCACATGGTCCTGGCTTACAGAGCGCTGGCCGTGGGAAGGGGAGGTGTAGCGTATGTGGAGATATGAAAAAAGATTACAATATCCAGTCAATATCAAGACGCCGAATCCGAAGATCGCGCAATATATAATGAGCCAGTATGGCGGTCTAAAGTGCAGTAACCTATAATAAGCGGAGAGCCTTATTTTTCAAGGTTCTCCGCTATTTCATGCATAATATTGAAAATCAAAATGCTCGGTCTTCCGGTCGAAAACGATGCATTTCAAGATGCTCCGCAGCGCGTTCCCTTTAGTTTCGAACCCCACAGAAGGAGATGCCAGGAGATCGCGGACGTTCCGGACGCGGTCAAGAAGCTCTTTTTGCGGCGGCGCAGATTCGGCGGGCTGTTCAAGGAGACGCCGCAGCTCATCGGACAGCCGCTGAATCTCTGATCGCAGGCGGGCTTTGCTTTCTTTGTATTCGTCCAGAGTGTAAACTTCGTTTTCGTAGGCAATCCGGGCACGTTCTTCCTGGTGCCTGAGCCGGTCGAGCTGGGACTGGATTTCGTTGGATAGATCTGCGGGGGAACCGGACGCGCTGGCAGCAGGTGTATACTCAAAATGTCCGCTTTCCAGGATGCCATCCAGGGACCTAAGAACAATCCGCTCCATTTTCTTGACGCTGATCGAACAGGATTCTGGGTGCAACCCCTTGGAATATTTCCAGCAGGTGAAATATGGAACGGCTCCACTACCGGTGTAAGATAAGGTTGCCCCGCACACAGAACACCTCATCAGCCCGGAGAGCCAGTGTTTACATGTTGACACGTTCCGGTGCCTCATGGGGCGAAATTCAGCTTTCCGGCGTTCCTGGCACTGTTCAAATAATTCTGTCACGGATGCCCTTGTTTTGTGCGTCCCTTCAAAAGAAAAACCATTCCATTCTACCGTTCCGACATAAAAACGATTCTGTATGATTCGGTCGATTGATCGCTTCTCGAACGGATTTCCCCGGCGCGTAAGATATCCGGAAGCGTTCAGCTGACGGGCGATCGCAGTCATATCCAGGCGGTCAACCGCGTACATATGGAAAATCATCTCCACAATCTTGTATTCATCCTCGCGGATCACATAAGGCTTTCCGTTCCCGACCGCGGCATAGCCAAGCGGCGGAACGAGCTGGTATCCTTTCAGTTCGGCTTTCTTTGCCATTCCGCGTTTTACTTCGACCCCGAGGTTATAAGAATAAAACTCATCCTGCCACTCGATAATCATTTCGATAAGCCGCCCATACATTCCTTCCATGATGGGCTCCGAGACGCTTTCAATATCAATCTTCAATTTCTTTCGGAGCATTCCTTTGTAAAATGTGCTTTCGTCCTGATTACGGGCAAAACGCGAAAATTTCCAGACAAGGATTACCTCAAAAGGCTGTGGCTTTTCTTTAGCGGTTGCGATCATCCGCTGAAATTCCGGTCGGTTATCGGCACGTTTGCCGCTTCGTCCGGTTCGTTCCATGAAAATATATTCTTCTGGAATCAAAATATCATGCGATTTTGCATATCGCTGGATCTCATCCAGCTGAGATTCCGGGCTGATATCCAGCTGGTCGTCCGTGCTGACACGGATATAAGCTGCACCTATTCTCATTTCGATCATCCTTTCGTATAAAAATATTAAAAAAGGGTATAAAAAATACACCTCTTGCGAGGTGCCCGAAAGAATGATATAATTCAAAGTGTTCAGGTTTGAATATATCTTTCCGGGCATCCGGTAAGAGAAATCTATGCAAGGCCGTTCGGTGTTACCAGCACCGGGCGGTTTTTGTATATAATTTAATTTTGACTATTTTTTAATACCGCATCAGCCAGAGAATCGGAGTATTGATCTGGCATAACAGAAGAATTGTATTTTTTATACAGTTCTTCTCCTTCTTTAAGAATCTCCGGGCAAACAGTAAAGCCATTCATTTCAGCTGCTTTTTCCGATAGAAGCCAAACGGGACTATCATGACAGTCTGCATGATGGTAGTAGTGAGTGCTCTTTTCACAAACAACCTTGGATTCAAATTCAGAGACCTTGTTTTGGTAGTGGACAAGAGAATTTTTTGTGTTTCTCAAATCGTCTTCAAGTTGTTCTAGCTGAGGTTGTAATTCGGCACTAGCAGCTTGATATCCAAGATCATATGCATTTAATACGCCAAGGTATACAATGAATATAGCACAGAAAGCAAAGTAAATTCCGACGATAAAAGAAAAACAATAAAGGATTTTCTTTGTATTTCGCACACTGTCTTCTGAAGCTCCCCATCTTTTCAACATCTGATACCCAATAAAGCCATATAAAAGTGTCGCAGTAAAATTGATTGTCTGAAGATCTGTGACAAGATGGTGTCCTATAAACAGGAAAGCTACAATTAAACAGTTAATGATGACTACAATCAAACGTCGCTTTTTTGAAAGTGGAATTTTAAAAAGAATAAGCAAAAGCGGCGCGATCAGATAGAAAAATGCTGCCAATACTATGCAAATCAAATAATAAATCATGCTCCCCCTCGCATTTCCATAACTTCCCAAACCAATAAAATGCCATTCTCATATATAATAGACGAATGCGCCCAGCCTTTCGGAAATAGAAAGGTGTGAGAGCTTATGATGTCTGTTAAATACATAAGATACGATAATACCAATGTGTATGCGCTGTATTACCGCAGCAATAAAACACTTTATTATAACCTGAGTTTCAAATCTAAGACAAAAGTCTACTACATTCTTTAAACCCAGCCGGAAGGCTGGGCGCTTTTAAGAGCTGCGTTTCTTCTTGCCTTCTTCTTCAATTGGTGGATATTTCTCTTCGAGTTCCTCTGGGGTTGCCGGAAAATGTTCGGTGCCGCCAGATGGTTCATCATTTCCACTAATATATTTGACGAAATTCATCAGGGTTTTTCTACCCAGATCATCCATTTCATAGAAATACATCAATGTTCTGCGGATCATTCGGTCAGCTTCGGTATCTCCAGAAGCAACAGCTTTCGCCATTCTCATAAATTCCTCATCTGGAGTTTCTTCCACGAACATTTCCCCGTTTCCGGTCCGAAGCCACTCTTCGTTTACATGAAATTCTCGACATATAAGAAGAACGGCTGCATCGCTGGGGTTGCTTTTGCCGGTTTCATACGTAGCAACTGTATTCCGTTTTACTCCAAGACGATCAGCAAAGGCTTGTTGGGTTAAACGCAACTCTTTGCGGAGTTCTTTAAGTCTTTCATCCAAGATATACACCTCCCTTCGTATAAGGCAATTATAAGCTCTGGAATGTGGTATGTCAACAAAAATGTTTCAAAGCCACAAAAAAGATATTGACAAATGACTTATAGCCACATATAATGGTTTTAGAACCACAAAGGAAATGACAAAGAAAGGAGAAAAAAGTCATGAAAAAAACATCCAATCACACAAACGACGCTGAGAAATTAGCTGAGATGCTGAAGGAAATGAGCGATGAGGACAAGAGAGTAGTCATGATTTACGCATCAGCCCTCTGGTCCCGTGCAGCGCTGGGAAATAAAAAGGAAGCTGACAACCTGGAGGCTTCATAAATTATAGAGAGGAGGCGGTCGAATTTGAGAAAACAGAGAAGATATGACGAGATCATGAAAGATCTCCAGGAGACCAACGCAGGGGATCGTAAAAGAATCCGCAGACTCTGCAATGAATTAAAGAGATTCAGAGTCTGCAGCCGGAGAGAACGGATAGGAGACTGGATTGAACATATGGTATTTCATTATGGTTATGCGCTGTACGCACTCCCTGCGCTCTTGTTCTTCCTGTCCTTCGTTCTGATGATGTTCAACATGACACGTTAAGCGAAAAAAGTATTGTAAAACTGCAGGAAGATAGAAGCGAGAGAAATGGCGGTTGTAATTGCATAAGGAATAACGAACCCCCAGAACCGGCGTCTTCTGTCATCGACGAATGTTGTACCACGTACACTTGAAATCAAATGCATATAAGGACCTATTTTGATAGGCTTCACAGCTCCATTTGAATTGCGGATTAGATAAGATTCTCCGGTATCTTCGGCGGCTGATTTAAAAGGCTTTACGATGATATAGTCGTTGAGCCATAGAAAATCAAGACCTTGCTGAAAGTCGAGATCTTTTTTATGGCAGAAGTCTTCTCTTAGCGCCTGATAGTCGATGTAAGGCTTCTCGCAGATACGCTGTAAAAGTTTGTAATAAAATTCTGGCATTTTTATCCCCTCCCCACATTGCCAGTATAAAAGAGTGGAGAGGAAAAAGCAAATAAAAAAGGAGGAACGTCATGAAGAAAGAATTTGAACCTGGAAACGTGAAAGAGATCATCGATTCTATTCCAGAGCGGAACCTGGAAAAAAAGGAGGATATCGAAAAAGATGCCCGCCGGATGCAGAGTTGCTTGTATTTCTTAATCGGATACCTGGGAGGAGAGGCAGAGAGTCACCCGGAGCGGGTATATGCAGTGGGAGATATCGTAAAGTTGCTGAATGCTGTGGTCTATGGGAAGGAGTGAGGCGTGTGACAATTACAAATCACATCGAAATCAACGGAACTGTCCGTGATTTTGAAACCCTCACAAAAGAAGAACGAGAAGAAATAGCTGCTCTGCTGTCTGACCGTTTCATGGCGGCAGCAGGATACCAGAGAATGAAAGGAGAACGGGATGAGAAGGGAAATCGAGGTATACAACCCCAAAAGGGAAGCGCGCCTGGAAATGCAGTTGAGAAGGAGAACGGAGGAGCTGAACGAGAATCTCAGATTTCAGGGATTGCTGTATGAGACGATCTTCGTTCTGGCGGTGCTGCTGATCGCGACGGTCTTCGCGCTGCTTGTCGTTACATCAAACAGATTTTTATAGGAGGACTCATGGGAAAGTACAAGGAAATCCAGATTGAAGTCAGCGATGAGGTGTATTCGGCGCTGGAGCAGCTGGCGGATGACCTGAATAAAGCAGAGACGATTATCCTAAACAGAACCGGAAAACAGGAACTGATCGGTCAGAGAAGTATGACTGTGGAGCATATCGCACTTCTGGCAATCGAAACATATGTTCACAATATCGAGAAAAGAAAATGCCAGAAACCGGATCCGCTGGGATATACAGAGTAGGAGGAAACAATGGTCAAAATAACAATTAGCAGCAAAAAAGAGGAAAACTTCAAGGAAGGAGATCTCGTCTTCGGAGCGGCACTGAGCTGGGAAGATCCGGGAAGCCATATGGACGCGTTCATCGTAGGAGAAATAGATAAAGAAAAATTCCTCTACACATTTGCTGGTGCAGTAGCAAACATCCTTGCAAATACAGTACCGAACGAGTACAGCACCGAACTGGGGCGTGAATTTGTTAAAAAATTCGCTCTTCATATGAAAAAAATCAAAGAGGAGGGAGAAAAATGCAAGAGCTTGCAATCGTAGTAAAAACGACAGATGAACAGGAGGAACGCCTTGAAAGACTTCTTCCTTGGCACCAGAAACACGTGGAAGAGGATGGAAGCTATCCGCATAGCAACTGGAACAAAAGCGATATGCTGGAATGCCTGGTAAACATCCATGCAAACGAACTGGTTGAGTTCCTTCTGTCGGAAGAGGAGCATCGCCAGGGAATTATTCCGGAAAAGGAAAAGGGCCAGGCATAAAAGCCTGACCCTAAACCGTATACGAATCTGTGACAAGATCAGTATACGGCATACGGCGGAGAAAGTCAAGTTTTACAAGGGTTTAGCCGCCGTTTAGTCACTCGTTACAGTCATTAAACTTAGGCAGGGTGTAGAATGTCGTATTTAAGAAACAGTTGTTATCTTCCGTATTGCATCGAAGTAGAAGAAGTACATTCGAATAGGTATGGGAAGAGAGGATATAAGAGGGCACCGAGGAAGGAGCCGACCAGGGAAGAGATAGCAGAGGCGAATGAGCGCCGCCGCATTAAGAAGCTCTACCGAATCATAGCCACGAATTTTGATTTCGGAGATTATCACGCAGTCCTGACTTACCGGAAGGATGAGAGACCGACACCGGAACAGGCGAAGAAGATTCTTCGAACACTTCTCCGGAACCTGAGAAAAGCGTACCAGAAAAGAGGGGAACCGCTCCATTACATCATAGTAACCGAATATGAGCGGGCTGCCATCCATCATCATTTGATAATCAATGAGATTGGAGACACGATCAAGATTCTCAAAAAGCTGTGGCCGTATGGGGGAACACATTTCACGCCCATCTATGAGGCAGGAGAAGTGAGAGAGCTGGCGGCGTATCTTATCAAAGAAACTCAGAAGAGCTTCCGGAAAAAGGACAACCCCAACAAGCTGGCGTATTCGTGCAGCCGGAATCTGAAAAAGCCGGTAATCAAAACCAAGGTTATCAAGGCAAATACCTGGCGAAAAGAACCGGTGCCGCCCGCTGGCTACATGATCCGGCGTGGCGATATCGTGACCGGAATCAATGCCCTGGGCTATCCCTACCGGTATTACACGATGGTCCGCATCACTGCCGGGAAAGGAGAGGGCTGGATAAAGCCAAGGAAATATGCACCTGAATCGAGAGGAGTACCGCCTGATTAAGCGGATGAGCCGCGGGGAATTACAGGACTACCTGGAAGAAGTTTCCAGAGAACCGGAGAAAGAAGCGATTCGCAAGGAGGCGCTGCTGGATGCAAGGGAGTCACTGGAAAAGGCGATTGATATCAAAGGATTAGGACCGATGCGGAAAGCAGAGATCCGGAAAAAATATAAAAAAGCAATGGAGGAAAAAGAGCATGGAAGAAAAACGGGAGCTGCCGGAGGGTGTTAAAGAAGAAATGGGCGCATGTATCTTTTGCGGTCAGACGTACATGTTTGCGAATGTCGGACTCGGTACGGAGCAATTGAACGAAGCAGCGACGGAGAGATGCACCTGCGAGGAAGCAAAGAACTGGCAGGTGCAGCGGAATCGGGCGAAGAAGGTACGCAAGAAAACGGAAAGAATCTTTGCTAATGATAAGTGTCTGAATTTTATGCTGATGTCGGCGAATATGATCTTGTCCGGAGAACTGGATGAGGTAACGGTAAAAATGAATGATGGAACCGTGGGAACCATCGCGTTGACAAAAAAAGGCAGTATCAAGATCCAGCGCAGCAAGACGATTCAGGACGCAGCGGAGGGATAAGATGTATGAGGTAACCGTAAAAATTGGCGGAAATGCCAGTAAATACTGGGCGTCACTGGAATTTGACGATGCCAAGGGGAAGACTCATCGAAAAGAGATTGCCAGGGAGCGCAGCGCCACGAAATCAAGCAATACGCTGCAGGCGCTGATTGACGCCCTCGGCATTCTTCGGAACCCATGCGTTTTAACAATCTATACCGAAGACGATGCCCTGGCAGCAGCCTGGTCGAACGGATGGGTCAATACCTGGCAACAGCATAGCTGGAAAAACGCTAAGGGGAATACGATACGGAATGCAGAGCAGTGGCAGCAGCTCTATGAGCTCATGACACCACACGGGAGGCGGTTTGTATGTCAAAAAGCATAATGGAACCAGTAGGAGCGTGCGAATGCTGGAATTGCGGCGATACGCGGAACCTGGAAGTGCACCATATTTTTTATGGAATCCGTGCCAGAAAAAAGTCAGAACACTACGGTTTGAAAGTGCATCTCTGTCCTGGCTGCCATCGATGGGCGAAGACGGGGGTGCATGGCGGAAATCATGAATTGGATATTCGCTTGAAGCAGGAAGCGGAACGGCTTTTTGAATCAAAATACAGCCGGGAGCTGTTCAGACAGGAATTTGGCAGGTTTTACACAGAGGAAAATACCGAAAACACGAATAAAACATTAGATCTTTTGGGGGTACAGTGGATATGACGGTGGATGATTTGTTAAAGGTATTAAGTAATCCTGATATGATCCGGATCATCAATGATGGCAGTGATGTTTATGTCGGATATCTCGGTACGATGCAGTATCACAAAGGGGATTTATCAAAAATCATGAAGCAGGAAGTACATTCATTCCGGTGTATTCCGGAAATTCGTCATAGGAATTGGAGAGAAAAGGGACTGGATGCCCCTCTTCTTCCGGACGCGATACCGACCTATGCGTATGCGGATCTGCAGAGCACACTATATTACACAATTTACATATAAAGGGGTAAAAAAATGAAGAAAACAGAAGGAAAACGCACTTCGGTTGCGGAATATGTGAGAAAAAGAGCCTGCGGGCAGCAGGTAAATGTGGAACAGAGAAAAGAAAGCACTTCGGCGGCTTGCGAGAAGGCTGCCACAGGGCAGCAGGAGGAAAAGAAAAGCGATTTGGAGCTGCTTCGGGAGTGCTGCGAAAAAGAAAAGTACTTTCTGGAAATGTTTCAGAAGATGCATGGGAACAATGCGGATGATGTCAGGGCAAGGGCGTTGAAGGTACAGGCACTTGAACAGGCGCTCCAGGCACTGACGGGGGAGAAGACAGTGGAAGAAAAAGAAGAGCCGAAGGAACAGCCCCCGCTTCCGCCTATGAAGAATAACACCCAGCGGAAGGAATGGCTGGCAGACTATCGCTCCTGGGGAATCTGGTACGCGGACAAGCATATCGGCGCGGTTTACTACAAGTATGATTTTGAGAATGGCGCGAAATTGATTGTCGAGGAATACGAGGACACACTCACCACCCTCAGAAAGGCAGAAAAGCGTATCAGCCAGTATTATCATCTGGTGGGAGGTCCGGAGCCGGTCAGAAGGACGGACGGGAGTCCGAAATGGAGCCGCCATGAAAACTATACTAAATATCCAGACAGCGAAAGTGAGCTGGTAGAGTTTTTGAAAGATATACAGAAATAAACCTCTATGTGGCAGTTATATATTACCGAATATGCCATTGGCCTATAGAGCGAGGCTCCGGAACTCCACCGGAGCCGGAAAGGAGGCGGCTGTGAGAGCTGAAGAGATGAGAGATATTATCATCAGTAAATTAAAAGATGGACCCAAGACAACCCCCGAACTTGTTGAAATGACGGGATTCAGCCCCGAACAGATCCGGGAGCGGATGCGCCGGGCAAAAGTCGAGGGAATGGTGGAAAGTGCTGTGATAGACAAAGAATTTATGTGGTATGACAAAAAACAGTGGGATCATGTTGTACAGGTTAAAGAGGATAAAGGACCGATTACATTCGGGGAATTAAGAAGAATCGGCCACTATATCAGACCGAATTTTCGAATCCGGGTTTATGATTGCGTCCCGAAAAAGGGAGAAGAAACAGCTGGCGTGATCCGGATGAAGCACATAGACAAGATCTATCGCCATGTTGTCACGTTCAAGGAAGGAGGAAGTACCACGCTTGTGAAGTTGGCGCAGTATTTTCGGGATGGTAGCAGGAATAGATGCATTAAATGATTTTCGTCAAGGAGGAAAGAAAGTGGATGGAAAAGTGAAAATCAGATTATCGGCGCAGGGAACGACATTGAGCGTAGAGGTGCCAGAAGACAAGGCTATGAACGTATATCGCGGATTGGCGGAAAAGCTGCTTATTCATGCAGCAGTGGAAACAATGCCGGAGACCGTTGTTTTAAAAACAGATGCGGAGCTGCCAGACATGACAAAAATAGCTGAGCCGGTTGCGAAAAGTGATTTGCCGCAGACAACAGAATCCGCATTGGAAGCCCCCCCTGAAGGATATAAGGGATTTTTGATGATACATTGCGTACACTGTGAACGCGTGAGAACGTTTTGCAGTAAAAACACACTTAGCTGGTATAAGTGCCCGGATTGTGGAGAAAAGACAAAACTTACTGGCTTGGTGCCGGTGTATGTAAACTGTGAATGTGGCCGGCACTCGTGGTATTTTACGAACATTACGGATCCAGAAATGGATGTGGATTGTATTGATTGTGGTTCTCCTGTCGCGGTTGAGTGGAATGGAAAGAAAAAATGTTATGAAACAATGCGGAGGGAATAACAATGATGATTGAGAAAATTGGTACCCCTGCCATGCTGGAACAGCTGGCGGAAGAGGCGGCAGAGCTGTCACAGGCGGCACTGAAACTGGCGCGGGTGCTACGCGGCGAGAATCCTACGCCAGTAACACGGAGAGAGGTAAGGAAACATTTGATAGAGGAATACGATGAGAAATCAGAACGCTTTCGGAAGAGATGGGAGGAAAAGAAGGCAGCAGAAGAAAAGGATGGAAACAGGCACCAGGAGGCATATGGTAAACTGTACGATAAATTTTTAAAAATATACTAGGAAAAAAGGAGAATGAGGGAATGCCGGAATCAGAGAAGAATAGAGCGTGCTGGAACTGCTGGTATGACGAATTTTGCGACTGGCATCCGGCGGGGGATGAAGATGCGTGCGAGGAGTACATAGCAGATGAAGAGGGTTAAGTGGTTAAATAAAGAAACTGGAAGGTTATGATTAATGAAATGCATGAATTGCAAAAGAGATTATATGCCTACGAAGAAACGGGGCTTTCTCCAGAGCAAACTTAAAATTTGGAGGATACTATGAAAAAGTGGGTAGAGAACAAAGAACTATACGGCGTAGTGTTTCACACGCTTGTGTTCGGGCATCATGGAGAGGATCCCGAAGCCATAGTGGCGTTGTTTAGAGATTCAGAGGGAGATTGGTTTACAACATCGAATGTGCTCGATACATACTGGGACTTGCTGACCGGCAAGGAAGTGTGTGAACATGATGCCAAAATGATGGTAGAGGAAATGGTGTACGATCATTTTGCGGATGAAAAGAGGTATTACGAGGAAATTTGCGAAGAGCTTGATATGGAAAACTGAAATTTAGGAGGTAGAAATGACGGTACCTAAGGAAATAGCAATAAAAGCAAATCGATACGAAATGCTAAAAAAGGAAGTAGATGAACTTTATGAAGAATTGGAATCCTGGGCAAGCGAAAATGGTTTTGATGATATATGGGTAAACGACTTTGGAACAGCACAAGAGCCAGTTGGAGAGGAACAGGAAGATGGCGAATATTGCAATCAAACCATGACAGGAGAAGATACTGGTTATGGAGATTATTATTATCCTATAGAGGGAAAATCTCAGTATATGAGAATCGGATATTCATTTTAGAAATTAAACTGAAATTAAGAATTTAACCTAATGAAGAGATTCGGGAGGATGCAATGGTAAAAGCAACAATTAGACATAAAAATCTGACAGAACTTGAAGGGGACGTGATCCTTGGCACCGCAATTCTGTATGGCGCAATCGGAAATTCAGAGACGTTTATCATTGGAGATGTTGAGTGTTCAAATATTCCAGTAATCTTGGCCGCGAATGCGGTGGTACTCCTGAAAGAAATTTTTTCGGGAAAAGAGCTGGAAAAAGCGTATGAAGATTTCTATATAGCATTTCTTGCAGCTGTGGAAGCAGCACAGGAGGAGGATTCCGATGAAGAAGAGACTGGCAAAGAAAATTGAGAAGATGCGCCGGAAGAAGATTCATGAGGCGCTGGAGATGGTGTTGGAGATCAATACCACGCATGCAAGAGAACAGAGTGTTACAGGAAACAAGCCTACGGCGTTCTTTGCGTTTAATGGACACATTAATGGTTGCTTGGATATTCGTGTATATCCAGATGGGTGGTACCCTGGTTGCTATAAATATTGGACATTCAGTACTAATTATATTGGTTGTAGTACGGATAGACTTTTAGAAGAGCTTGCGAACAAGAAAAAGGAGATAAAACACTATGCCAGAAAAAAACGAAACTAACAAAGTACGCCTGATTGGAGAGGTAGTATCGGAATTTACATTCAACCATGAAGTGTTTGGAGAGAAATTCTATTTCGTAAGTTTGTCTGTCACTCGTTTGAGCGGACAGGTGGATGTGATCCCAATCTCAATCTCAGAGAGACTTATGGATATATCTAAAGATTATCGCGGCACGACGATGGAGGTGCTTGGACAGTTTCGTTCCTACAACCGCCACGACGGAGAAAAAAGCCATTTGATACTGTTCGTGTTCGCGCAGGAAGTTCGACTCCTGGAAGAGCCTGCCGGATACACTGGAACGAATCAGATCTTCCTGGATGGATACATCTGTAAGAAACCTATCTATCGCCAGACACCGCTGGGAAGAGAAATCGCAGATATGCTTCTGGCGGTCAATCGATTATACGGGAAAACAGATTATATACCGTGTATCGCATGGGGAAGAAATGCCCGTTATGGATCCAGATTTGGTGTAGGAAGCCATGTGTGTGTTGAGGGGCGTATACAGAGCCGCGAGTATATGAAAAAACTGAGCGAAACGGAATGCGAGAAGCGCGTAGCGTATGAGGTATCAGTCAGCAAATATCTGGACAATAGAAGAAGTTTGGAAAAAGGAGAAGATGATGGAGGAGGAGCTGCTTAAAATGTCTGTAAATGCGAGGTGTGTTGGCTGTAAAGAACCGACAAAATTTGTAGCTGGTTTTTATGACGGTCCGAGGGGAGAACATGGCTGCTTTTATGATTGTGAAAACGAAGCTTGCGCGGTGAATCAGATACTTCGGTGTGCGGAGTCTAAAGAAGCTCAGAAGATGATGCAGATCCAGGAAGATAACGGTCGCCTTGGAATGTATGCGGGAGAGATAGCAGCGCTGCGGAAAGATGTAGGGCTCACGATAATGCAGATGTCGCAAATGGTCGGATGCAGCCCGGCGGAGTACAGTGCATATGAGCATGAACGGAAAAAGTTCGATCCGGAAGTATATCGAAAATGTAAAGGGTACCTGCATGAAAGAAGGGTGAAAAATGGAACGATTAACGAGTAAACGAGTAAACGGCATCAAGTCCGGCTATTGGTCTGCAGCCAAAAAGGACGAGCTGATCGCCAGACTGGCAGAATACGAGGATACCGGAAAGACTCCGGAAGAGATCCGGGGATTTGAAGAGACTGCCCGGAAAATGGTGGAGAGAACGATCTCTTTGCATCGAGAATTGAAAGCTGAACAAAGCAAGGATGAATGGATTCCTATATGTGAAAAACTGCCGGAGCTGGAAAGGTGGGTTCTGGCAACAGTAAAACGTCACCGCTGGATCAGCGACTACAAAGAGGAATATGTTCCAGATGATGAAAAAACAGATCATCCGGAAGCAGTCTATGTTACCCTGGCAAAGCGAAATGCTGAGGGTTGGTGGTACATCGACATAGAATGCGACAGCTTGAATTACGACCTAAACCCAGAAGACTATGAAGGGGAAGAAGATTTAAGCTGTCCGCGGGTGGAGGTTCTTGCCTGGAAAATGATTCCGAGAGGCTGTGGGAATGAAAGAAACTGAACGAGGACGCATTTACCTGTGCGCAGTCTATGTGGGAGACCGGAAAGAAATTAAAAAAGAAGCGCAGCAAATAAGCATCCAGAAAGACGATATCTATGGTTACATAGTAGAGCCGGAGAATGGGCGGGCATATGGATACCCGACCATGTCCGATCTCCGGAGAGACTGGAAAAGAGGGGTAGAATGACAAGGGCAGAAAAGAGAAGAGCCGCCCGGCAGCAGGAGAAGGATAAAGTCCGCTACCAGCTGACAGCGGAAGAAATCAGACAGATAGAGAAGAAAGCAGTCGAATCAAAAAAAGAACAGATTCGGGACAGCATCATGAAAGAAGTAAGGGAGGAATGGGAGAGAAGAGAGGAGATGTTGAGCGGGAAAGATGATGGCGAAATCGTCCAGAATGTTCTCTGTCTGCTTCTGGCAGTCCCGGTCAAAGTTCTTTGTGAAAAATTCAAGTGGAAACCATATCCACTTGACAAGGAAGAAAACAAAAACTCCAGGATCTTAAAGTTCTCGGAGGCAGTCATCCGGGAAACGAACGAAGTTTTTGCAGACAAAAACATAGATATCCGGACATATGGAGAAGAGGTATATCGAAAATATGGCATTCGGTACCGGATAGAGGAGGAAGACGATGGAAGGGATTGAGTGCTGCGCGAACTGTAAGCACTGCGTAGCATATCCGAAAAACAACCGGTACGGAGACGTTGATTATATGTGTTTGATTAGCGGTTATTATATCGCCGGAGTACACAAGGATCGAAATAAGATTCGGCGCCTTACTCCGGGCGGCAGAAAACTGGAATGCAGATACGAGAGGAAAAAATAAGGAGCGGCAATAATAGCACGCTCCTCTAAAAAAAGAAGGTATGTACAACCTAAGTTGATTGAGATAACGCAATTATACCCAATCAAGCCAGAAAAAGCAAGAGAGGGGGAATCTTATGGTATCAGCAAGTGCTCTAATTAACACGATACTGACACAGATGCAGGAATATGTCAAAGAGGGAGCCCTGAAAGATGTGCAGCTGATCCTCTACATGAATCTGGCAGATTATAGCTTTTCGAGGAACGAAGATACTACAGCAGTTAGTGAAGAATCGGATCGAATGTATGAAGTGATGCAGCTCTGGCAGCAGGATATGATTCTTAGGGGGCTGACATCTGGAACGATTCGCCAGTATGGTCATGAACTCAAGCAGCTTATCATCTACGCGGGAATCAGCCCGTTAGAGATGGGAGAATACCATATCAAGAACTATCTTGCACTCGGAAAGATCCGGAGAAAATGGAAGGATAAAACATATAACAGCAAAATCCGATCACTGAAATCATTCTTTGTTTGGGCGACCGAAAACAAAGAAATGCCGGAGAACCCGATGAAGAACATCAAGCCAACGAAAGAGGAGTATAGGATGCAGCCGGTCCTGTCGGCAGAGCAGCGGGAGATCATGCGCTGCGCCTGCAGAAGCGAAAGAGAGCTTGCAATTATGGATCTGCTCTATTCTTCCGGCGGACGCGTCTCGGAAATCTGCCAGTTAAACATCGCAGATATGGATTTTATTAACCGGCGGGCGCGAATCTACGGAAAGGGCCGGAAAGAAAGAGAAATCTATTTCTCGGCGCAGGCATCCCTACATATCCGGGATTATTTAAAAACCCGAACGGACGACAATCCTGCTTTACTGGTTGGAGTCAAAACACCCTGCCGACGGCTTACGATAGCGGGGATCCAGTGGATACTTAAAAACATCCAGAACAGAGACGAAAGACTGAGAGGCCTAAAGATATCCCCTCACACATTCCGGAGATCCTGCGGAACGGATATGTTGAACCGCGGGGCGCCGGTTGAGATGGTCAAGGAAAAGCTAGGTCATGCCAAAGCAGACACAACCCTGCAATGTTACGCGAAAATCAGCACAGAAGCGGTCAGAGACGCAGAAAGGCGCTTCGGGGCTGCATAGGAGGATGGAGAAATGAACGACAACGATACGGCCAAAATACTTTGCCCGTTTTATCGATCCAGAAAAATGAAAAAATTAAGGCAGTCGATCACGATTACATGTGAAAATCTGGAGAATAATATGGGGTTTGATGTGAAAAATATGCTGTCGTTCAGGTCAATCCAGGAACGGGAGGACTGGATGGGGCTGTTTTGTCAGGACTTATATCAAAACTGCCCCTATTACCAAAAAATATATAAAAAGTACGAGGAGAGAGAAGAATGGGAATTGTCAAAAATCAGAAAAAAGAAATCGAGCGAAAGAACCAGCAAATCGAATTATTGAAACATAGCATCGGGGGAAGAGATCAGGAGATAGCAATCCTGAGAGGTCAGGCACTGGCTGCGCAGGCGCTGATCGGAGCAGTTATAAAAAAATACGGAAAACTCGAAATACCATTGGAAGAAGTGAGGAAAAACTACCGGGTCAAGGCGAAACTTGATTCAGAAACAAAGATGTGGATCATTGAGAGTGCGGAAGCATAGAGAAAAGCGCCGGGAAGAACCTGGCGCTTTTCTCTATGCCGGTACGCTGTCCATATATAGCGCATCCTTGCATAAGTCGATTTCATTTTCCCAGTGCGTGGAGCTGTCGATGTTATTATCAATATTCCAGGCAATGTTTCCAACGTCGTTTATAAAGACTTCGTTGAATTTTTTCGTGTTTTTCAACACGGAAAAAACTCCTGTCAATTCGTTTTCCATGTTATATTTTCTGATTTCTCCGTTGTCAAATGTAAGCAGCAACGTATAATTTTCAATAGGCTTGACACTCTTTATTCTGCGGGGATTCTCAAAATATTTTTTAACATCCATTGCAACACCTCCGTTATTTGAGCGGGTCAATAGGGAACAGAGTTTCTTTCTGCCTTGCAAGGTACCAGTTTTCTTTTAGTTCTTCCTGATGAAGCGCGGCCCAGCCCATAAGCATTTTTAACTGTTTGTTTGGCATATTGCCGTTGAGCATTTCGATCTCGTTTATATCAATGCAGCATTCATATTCGCCATAATACGCATGAAAATGCGGCGGCATATGATCGCTATAGTTGATATAGATTTTTATTCCCCTGAATGTACATATAACAGGCATTTTTACCCCTCCCTTTCCAATTTTTCCTCAATGGCCTGAACAACGAAATTATTAAAGCTGGAGTAGCCGAGAGCGGCGGCAGCAGTCTTATATTCTTCACGTTTTCCTTTTGGAACCCTTGTCTTGATATCATCCAGGTTTTTCTTCATGTATTTCATAGTTGCATTTTTTGATGCTTCTGAATAAGCCATTCAAACACCCCTTTCTATGAGTATTATAACACATCAAAATATCGGGTACTATATACAAAATGAACAGAATATATAGGGTACATTTGTATAAGATGTCGATAGAAATATAGGGTACTATATAGTATAATAAAACCATCAAATGAAACACAAGCAAAACCAAGGAGGAAAATATAATGAGACAGTACAAAGGCGTTTATATCGATCACGTTTTTATTCACAATAAACAGGATGTAGAGGATTTCTTAAAAAGGAGAGCGCTAGAAGCATTCAAAAATGCTCATGAGCTGTTTTATTACAGTCCTACCTACGCGATGGGAATCGAATGCGAGAGGTGCGCGGGAGTCCTCCATGATAAACACGGGATGTCCTGGGATGAGATAGAAGAGCTCGAAGCTAAGATATGCCAGGAACACGAAAGACAGCTGTAACGGCTGTCTTTTTTGTATGGGAGAAAAGTGAATAAAATATTGCCAAAATAGAGGAGAAAGGGGGGCGAAAACGGATGGCGAGAGCGAAATATCAAGAGTGGATTGACGATCCGGACAAAAAAACTCTACTGTCCGGATGGGCCCGCAAAGGATTGAGCGACCAGCAGATCGCGAAAAACATAGGAATCTCAAGGTCTACGCTGAACGAATGGCGGAAAAAGTATCCGGACATATCGGACACATTAAAAAAAGGGAAAGAAGTAGCAGATGCGGAAGTTGAAAATGCCCTATATCTGAAGTGTATCGGTCACAAGGTGCAGCTCAAAAAGACTTTTAAGGTCAAAAAGATAGAATACAATGACGCAGGACGGAAAATCAAAGAGGAGGAGCACCTGGAAACAGGAGAGGATGAGGTTTATATCCCTCCGGATACAAAGGCGATCATCTTCTGGCTGACGAACCGGATGCGCGAAGACTGGAAAGAGCGACAGAACACCCAGATGGAGCAGGATGAAACCGAAGAGAGCGGCGTGATCATGCTTGCATCGGCGGATGTGGAGGGGGTGAAAGAGAAAATTGAACACTATAAAGCCGAAAAGCTCAAGAGTGATATGGCAGCCGCAGCTGAAGCAGGCGATCATGATGAGCCGGGGAGAGGATGAAGCGCTTTATGGCGGGGCAGCAGGCGGGGGAAAGTCTGATTTTATCCTGGCAGAAGCTTTGCGCCAGGTGCATATCCCTCACTATAGAGGGATCATCTTTAGAAAAACCTATCCGCAGCTCACAGCCTTGATAGACCGCTCGCGTGACATCTATCAGCCAGCTTACCGGAAAGCCCGATACAACGAGACGGGGCACGTCTGGAAGTTCCCCAGCGGCGCGAAAATCTATTTCGGATCCATGCAGTACACGAAGGACCGAACGAATTACCAGGGCAAACAGTACGATTTTATCGGCTTTGACGAGCTCACGCACTTCACCTGGGATGAATATTCCTATATGGTTTCCCGAAACCGTCCTGCCGGTCCGGGAACACGCGTGTATATGCGCTGTACGGCTAACCCCGGAGGCGTGGGGCATGGATGGGTCAAGCAATACTTTGTAAAGGCTGGAAAGCCATACGAGACAGTGATTCATGAGCATGAAATTGTGGGAAAGAACGGGCAGAAACTCCGGATGTATCGAACGTCCTGTTTTGTCCCGTCAACGATTTTTGACAATAAAGAGCTGTTAAGCAATAACCCCAATTACCTCGCGGCGCTGGCATCTCTTCCGGAAGCAGAGAGGGAGGCTCTTTTATATGGCGATTGGGACAGCTTTTCCGGGCAGGTATTCGAGGAGTTCCGCGACAATCCGGACGGCTACGAGACCCAGCAATACACGCACGTTATTAAGCCCTTTCGAATCCCGGATGATTGGGCGATATATAGAGGCTTTGACTTTGGTTATGCAAAACCGTATTCGGTCGGCTGGCACGCGGTCGATCACGAGGGCTGTATCTATCGTATCAAGGAGATGTATGGATGTACCGGTACCCCGAACACGGGTGTCAAGATCCCCCCGGATGAGATTGCGAAGCAAATCAGAGAGGTAGAGCACGCCGATCCGATGCTTAAAGGTCGGAAAATTATAGGAATAGCCGACCCGTCTATCTATGACGAGTCCCGCGGGGAATCTATCGCGGCCATGATGGAGCGCCAGGGCGTTTATTGGTCGCCGGGAGACAATACGCGACTGGCTGGAAAAATGCAATATCACTATCGTCTTGCGTTCGATGAGAACGGCAGGGCGATGTTCTACGTGTTCGATACCTGTAAGGACTTCATCCGGACGATCCCGGCACTGGTATATGACGAGAGGAAAGTGGAGGATATCGACACCACCCAAGAGGACCACATCTATGATGAATGTCGCTACGTCCTCATGGAGCACCCGATAACCCCCAGAAAGAACATCATTCGCGAGATCCCGCAGGAGGATCCGCTGGATCTGTATAAAGAGAACCGTATGGTATTTAGAGTATAGGAGGCACGCATGGAAGAACTAAAAGAAAACCTGACAGAGACAAGAATCGGAGAACAGGAAGCCCGGGAAGCGCTTGCAACGCTTGAAAAATATAAGCGCGGTAAGAAAACCCTGGACGAGCGCCTGATTGATAACGAACAGTGGTGGAAGATGCGGCACTGGGAGCGGTTTAAAAAGAAAGATACGAACAAAGAAACCATAGAACCGGCGAGTGCCTGGCTGTTTAACTCACTGGTAAATAAACACGCTGACTTTATGGACAACTATCCTGAGGCAAATATTTTGCCTCGCGAGGAATCGGACAAGGAGACTGCCAAAATCCTGTCTGAGGTAGTTCCGTACATCATCGAGAGGAATGGATACAAAGCGGTTTACTCGGATACGACATGGCAGAAAATCAAGATGGGAACCGGAATCTATGGAGTATTCTGGAACCCGCAGAAAGAGAACGGCATGGGCGACATTGAGATCCGGCGCTGCGATCCGCTCAAAATGTACTGGGAGCCTGGAATTGATAAGATTCAGGACTCCAGAAATCTGTTCTATCTGGATACGATGGACACGGACCTGCTCGAACAGCTCTATCCACAGCTCAAGGGAAAGCTGCAGGATACACTACTTGACATCAAAGAATACCAGACAGATGACTATATTGATAACACCGGAAAGTCACTGATTGTTGACTGGTATTATAAAAAGACAGTCGCGGGCATATCCGGAGGCGTGCCGGTCACGAAGACCATCCTGCACTATTGTAAGATCTGCAATGGTCAGGTGCTCTACGCCTCAGAGAACGATCCGAAGATGCGAGATGGCTGGTATCAACACGGAATGTATCCGTTTGTGTTTGACATGATGTTTCCGGTCGAGAATAGCCCCTACGGATTCGGCTATCTGGACACAATGAAAGACTGCCAGGAATACATTGACAAATTAGGACAGGCAATTTTAAAGAATTCGATTGCGGGCTCGAGACCGCGCTACGGATGCAAGGATGGTGCAGGATTTAATGAGCAGGAGTTTACAGACCTTTCCCGGGATATCGTGCATTATGTCGGAAATAGAGATGATTTACAGCCGCTGACGGTGGCGCCGCTGCCCTCAATCTATTACCAGGTATACCAGGGGAAAATCGAGGAGCTGAAAGAAACATCAGGAAATAGAGACTTTTCTCAGGGTGCCACAACCTCCGGCGTCACAGCTGCATCCGCGATCGCAGCGCTGCAGGAAGCAGGGAGCAAGCTGGCGAGAGATATGATTGATGGCTCATTCCAGGCACATCAGGCAGTGATTTACATGGTTTTGGAACTCATCAGGCAGTTTTATACCACACCCAGAGTCTTCCGGATCACGAATAAATCGGGTGTAGAGGAATTTATCACGATGGATAACGCTGGAATGCAGCCGCAGGCGATGCAGATTGAGTTCACGGATATGATGGCACAGCGTAAACCAATCTACGACATCACAGTCACCGCCCAGAAAGCCAGCCCGTTCACTAAAATCTCACAGAATGAGCTTGCGAAAGAGATGTATAACCTAGGATTCTTCAATCCTCAGCTCGCCGACCAGGCTCTTGCCTGCCTGGATATGATGATGTTTGACGGCAAAGAGGAGATCATGCAGAAGATCTCACAGAATGGAACGATGTACCAGCAGATGCAGCAGATGCAGCAGACCATGAGCCGGATGGCCGCGGTGATCGCCCAGAGCACCGGAGACACCCGCCTGCTTGATGCGGTCGGAATGATGGGACCGGCAGAGCAGCCGATCGTGTCCGGTGGCAGCACGAAATCCTCACAGCTGGATGCAATGGGGAACGCCACGAAAGAAACGGTAAGCTCTACCGCCGGAAAAGCCAGAGCCAGGGCAGCAGAGGCAGCCACACCGAAGGGAGCGCAGTAATGACGAAAGTAATCGAACAGAAAGATGGAGATACGATTGAATTTATCATTGACGGCCACGCTGACAAGATAAACCCGGATGAGGGGAATATCCTGTGTGCAGCCGTCTCAATGCTGGGGCAGACGCTCATGGAATGCTTATGGAAAATAAAAGCAGATGCCAGAATGGAAAGCCGCGCCGGATACATCCGGATTCTGTGCCGCATGGAAGAAAATGAGGTGGAAATCAAGCATCTGTTTGACTTCGCAAAAACCGGATTTTTGCTTTTAAAATCAAGGTATCCGGAGCATTTTGACCTGGTGGGAGAATTTTGAAAAATAATATGCCAAAATACAATCATAGACACGCCGGAGAGACGGTAGGAGGCAGCTGGAGAGACAGACGGACACGCCGGAAAGACGGCAGAGGACAAGCTGGAAAGACAGCCGACACGCCGGAGAGACGGCAGATAGGCACGCCGGAAAGACGGCAGAAAGGAAAGAAAGATGATTAGATTGAACCTCAGAATGTTCGAAGGTGGAGAAGGAGGCGCAGCGGGAGCGACTACAGGAGCCGCACCGGCAGAAAATGGAACGCAGTCATCAGGAGCAAGCGGAACACCGGCAGAAGGTGAAAAGCCAGCCGAAACCGTAGAGGAGACCCCGGAAGAACGCGCGAAGTCCTATAACGACCTGATTAAAGGCAAATTCCGTGATATGTACGACGCAGACGTGCAGAAGGTAATCAAGAGCCGTGTGGGCGACATGAAGCAGATGCAGAAGCAGATGCAGGAGCAGTCGGACATCATCGGTCTGATGGCAAAGAAATACGGTCTTGCGTCCGATAACATGGCAGATATTCGCACAGCACTGGAAAATGATGATATGTTTTGGGAAGAGGCAGCAGCCGACCAGGGCATGACGGTAGACAGCTACAAGAAGATGATGAAGCTGGAAGCGGAAAATGAATCATTCCGGAAAGCCAAGGAAGAGGCAGAGCGCAAGAATCAGCGGGATGCGGTATTCCAGAAATGGGATCGGGAAGCGGAAGAACTGAAACGATTCTACCCGCAGTTTGACCTGCAGACGGAAATCCAAGATCAGAGATTCCTTGACCTGATGGGCGCAGGCATCAATATGCGTACAATCTATGAGACTCTTCATCATGATGAAATCATTCCGGCACTGATGCAGCAGACAGCCAAGGCAACCGCCAAACAGCAGGCGGCAGCTGTGCAGAGCGGCCAGATGAGACCGGCGGAGAATGGTATGTCAAGCCATCCGGCAGCGCAGATCGTGAAAGATCCGGCAAAGATGACCAAGGAAGAGCGCCAGGAATACGCCAGAAGAGCAGCAAGAGGGGAGATCATTACATTCAGAGAGTAGGAGGATGGAATGATTTACTTAGATTTAAGATTATTTGATGATGTAACAAACACCACTGGTTCGACCGGTACAGGAAACGAACTCAGTCATGAGATGAAGACGTACTATGACAAGACATTGATTGACATTGCGGGTCCGCGTCTGGTACACGATCAGTTCGGCCAGAAACGACCGATCCCGAAAAACGGCGGTAAAACAATCGAGTTTAGAAAGTACACCCCGCTCAGCAAGGCATTAACCCCGCTGACTGAGGGCGTAACCCCGGAAGGCACCAAGCTGGATGTCAGCATCGTGACGGCGACCGTCAAACAGTACGGTGATTATATCAGACTGTCTGATATGCTGCTTATGACAGCGATCGATAACAACCTGGTGGAAGCCATGAAACTCTTAGGCGATCAGGCTGGTGCCACTCTGGACACTGTAACCAGAGAAGTCCTCAATGGCGGAACGAATGTACAGTATGCAGAGGGACAGACCGCATCGAGAGCCACTTTAACCCAGAACATGAAACTGACCGTCAAGGCGGTTAAGATGGCAGTCAGAGCGCTGAAAAAACAGAACGCTCCGAAGATTGACGGCTGGTATGTCGGAATCATCCACCCGGATATCGCCTATGACCTCACGGAGGATGAGGAGTGGAAAGATTGGCACAGATACACCAAGCCGGAAAACGCTTACCAGAACGAGATCGGAGAGATTGGCGGCGTCCGTTTTGTAGAGTCCACCGAAGCTAAGATCTTTGCAAAGGCAGGAGCTACGGGAACAGGAAGCGATAAGATCGACGTATACTCAACGCTGATCCTCGGTGCGAACGCATATGGAATCACGGATGTTGAGGGCGGCGGTCTTGAAACGATTGTAAAACAGCTTGGTTCCGGTGGTACAGCCGATCCGCTGAACCAGAGAGCAACAGCCGGATGGAAAGCCACCAAGACGGCGGAACGTCTGGTAGAACAGTACATGGTGCGTATTGAGACAGGAAGCACATTCTCGGAAGGAAAGGGGAACTAAATGGCAGCGAAGAAAACGGAAGAAATGACCGAAGAAGTAAAGGTTGGGGAGACAACCGAAGAGGTAAAAGCCGAAGCAAAACCGGAGGAGAATCCGGATGAGCGTGTAAACATCTACCTGATGCGAGACTCTGACAAGTACAAGGGGGATGTCTTTGTGCAGGTGAATGGTGTGGGATACATCATCCAGCGCGGAAAGAACGTAAAAGTTCCGAAAGCGGTTGCTGAGGTGCTGCAGAACTCCCAGGAACAGGACTCCAGAACAGCGGAGCTCATCGACCAGGAAACGGAAAAATTCGAAAATGGTTTGAAGATGCTGATCTAAACCGGACGGGATGCGTGCGCAAACACGCATCCTGTTTTGAAAAAGGAGGAAGAGATGATAACGATTGAGAATAGACAGTTGCTGATTCCGCGCGGAGAAGAGATAATCGGAACCAGCGCGGACAATCTGTGTGACACCAGAACATTCTCACTCCCGCGCATATCTGCCACCCTTTTAGATTTGTCCGCTCTGAAATTCTTCCTCGATTTGGAATATGCCGATGGAACCAAGGACACGGATTCTTTGCAAGCGACATATGAGGATGCTCGCATCCTGCTCCTGTGGCAGATCCGGAATACACAGCTGCGCGTTCCTGGGGCGGTTTTTATTGCAATTCGAGGATATGACGATACCGGGACGATGCGATACACATCATACAAGACGCCGGTATACGTAGAGGATGCAATCAACACCCCGGAAGGAAAACCGGGCTTGAGTGAGTTTGAACGCCTGGAAAAGGAACTGAATGCCGGTCTTGGAAAAGCGGAGGAAGCCACAAACAAGGCAGATACTGCGGCGGGATTGGCAAATTCGGCAGCGACCAGGGCGACGACGGCAGCAGAGGAAGCGGAGAAGATCCGAGAGGACGTTGTAGGAAAGCTAGAGCGTGGGGAGTTAAAAGGAGATAAGGGAGATAAAGGCGAAAAAGGAGATACTGGTCTGCAGGGACCGCAAGGCATCCAGGGCGAAAAAGGAGATACCGGTCCGCAAGGACCTCAGGGAATCCAAGGAGTGAAGGGGGAGAGCGGTGTCATGGTTCCGGCATCGGGGATGTTTTCGCTCTATCTGGACCCGGAAACAGGAAATCTCTATGCAGATTATCCGGATGGAGAGAAGCCGCCAGCATTCCATTATGATTCGGAAACAGGGAATCTCTATTATCTTACAGGAGAGGATGTGAAAAACGATGGCTAGGATTTTAATTGGAAATATCAAAGGACCGCAGGGACCACAGGGAATCCAGGGAGAGACTGGTCCGCAGGGCTTACAGGGAATCCAGGGAGAGACTGGCCCACAGGGACCGCAAGGCATCCAGGGCGAAAAAGGAGATACCGGTCCACAGGGACCGCAGGGCATTCAAGGACCGCTTCCGCCACTGATAGCAAATTATCTTGCTACGGAATCCGGAAAAGCGGCATTGGATGCGATTGTGGGGAAACTGCTGGATGAGAGATTGACGGCAGCGGAGAAATCACTTACTCAGTTAAATAGCGACTTGCCCGGAAG
>ENA-ORRR01000147-ORRR01000147.1-human-gut-metagenome-genome-assembly--contig:-NODE-147-length-77346-cov-3.51852_pt1 | contig 77346 bp, 91 predicted proteins | sample MGYA00242182_ERZ509148 | MGnify/ENA primary metagenome ERZ509148 (study PRJEB26280, sample SAMEA2338674) | human gut metagenome | biome: human gut; feature: human-associated habitat; material: faeces... | reverse complement strand
TATCAGCATGAGCTTCGTCAGTATTAGAACAAGGCTCAACAATCCCCAGACCACGAGATTGACGATGCCTCCGATAAGTGTTCCGCAAGCACCCAACGTATCGACGTTGTTGTTGCCATACATGTAGTCGATGGTTTTCTTCGCACCGCCCGTGACAGTGGAATCATCCTGAGCGTCACGAAGATTCGCCTCACTCCAAGTTCCGGAAACGTTCGGCACGTCGAAACGCCATCCGACCGTAGCGGAGTCGCCCCAGTTGGTGTCGTTCTGCTGGTCTTTATATGTTCCGTCATCCTCCTTGTTGATATCGGTGGAACGGGAGAAGATTACGGAACCCTGTTTGAGAATCGTCTGGCAGACCGAAGTGGTCTGTTGGATGGTTTCGTCTTCACTGCCGTTCTGTTTCGCGTCCATCACGCCTTTGCCACCGTTGGTCGGTTTCACATTGTCCAAGTCGTCAATCTTGACACGTACTTTCGTACTGCCGTTCTTGATGTTCTTGGTTCCTGTGTCACCGAGGTTGTTGATGAGTGTCGCCCATCCGGCTCGCGCGTAGATTTCCTGATTGCGTTTCGTGCCACAGGTTTCCCAGAACACGCCCGCACGGCTGAGATATGTCGCGTTCTCCCTTTCCAACGGTTTGTCGGTGAAGTAAGGATTACGCGGGTCTACCCAACCGTCCACGGAGAACAACCATTTGGCTCGCTGGTCGCTGATGTGCAACGCCATGGCCTTGTTGGTCAAATCCTTCTGGATGGTCGTGTTCGTGTTGGCTTTCATCTCCAACACGTGGCAGTAACCTTGCCGAGCGTTTTCCGCGATACGGAACGAGGATGTTCCGGTGGTCTGCGGGTTTCCGTACTGCATGGTCACGAACGAGCGAAGAGAGGTCTCCTCCCAAATACGGTTGATGGCCTTGGTGACGTTGCTTGTATCCTGATTGCCGTTGGACTTCGCCTGTTCGTCATACGCCTGATGCATGAAGTACAGGTAATCCTGACAATTGGTTTTCGCACCGTTCGCCGCATGATGGTAGGACATCATGTTTTTATCACTGTCTGCCATGCCGTCAAGGTCGAGGTTGACCGAAAGCTTGTTGATGGTGTTGTTGATTGTCTGCACGACCCACCATGGGCTTCCGGTCGCCGGTTCTGTGGCGTTCTTTCCGGTTTTGGCCGCTCCAGCTCCAAGCATCGTGATTGAAGCGAAGCAGAGAACCATGATGACGATTCGTTTGCTCGCCTCTTTGACGGTGCCGATTTGGAATCCAGCCGCGCCAACCCAAGCCACGATGCCGAGCACTGCGATGGTGGCGGGGATACCGCCGTCCATCAGACTCGTCACCATGGTGGACACTGCGGAGTCGATGTTCGCACCAGCCTGTTTCATCGGTTCGAACGAAGCGGCGAACTGGCTGATGGACAATGCGGAAGACCAGCAGACCTGAGTCAACTGCATCAGAATGTTGGGAAGGACGATATGGGTCTGCGAGCTGATGGTCTGCTTGACGTTCGAGAACCAACCGGCGACATCGCTGCCACTGTACGGTTCCGTACGCGAAGTGATTTCCCCAACGTAGTTTCCCCAACGTCCGGAAGGAAGACAACTAGAGATGTCTGATGTAGCACTGTCAGTCCCGCCGTTGGCGCATGTTATCGTCGTGGTCGAATCGTTGACCTGTGCGGCGAACACGCTGGACGGCAAGACGAACAATGTCATGACCACGCACAACATCAGAATGACGAGCAGGTTCCTTCTACCCGCCCGTTTCACTGGGTCTCGATATTTTGTATTCAACGGATTTCCATTTCTTGAAGGTCGATAATGTTTTCCGGCTGAGTGGAATTCGGGTAGAAGACCTGCCCTTCAATCTTGCGGCTCTTCATATCCTGCAAGGTTCTCTTCCACCGTGTCTGTTGGGTGCGGTCTCTAATGGTGCCGACTGCGAAGAACGGAGCCAGTATTCCGCCCAACAGTACGAAGAACGAGCTGAACATGTATCCGAGCAACGGGGCGAATATGAGGCAAAGAGCCAAGCCCGCCAATGCGCCGACGATAACGGAGAACACGGTTTTGGAACGGGCCTCAGTGTTCTTGGTTATCTGGAACGTGTTCTTCCGTTCGATTTCCTCCGGGCCGGACACTTCCGTGATGTCGTCCATCGTCAACCTCGGATGCAAGGGGCCTTTGTATCCTTCGTCTTCCTCATCGCTCATGATTCAACTCTTTTCGTACGTAAGGTTCTTAAAAGAAAACCGGAGTGGGAACAGAACCGGAAAGGTCCTCTTCGCATATCCACTCCGGTTTTCCTTCTGCGGATGTCAGATTCCCAGATAGGTCTTTCCACTGCCGCCAACCGCGTCAACGAACCAGTCAATCAACTTAAGAATTGCCGGAATGGTGAAGGTCGGGCCAGCGAGAATGAATCCGACTGCGAGGACGACGAGAATACGTCCGATGTTCGGGCAGAACATCTGCACGAGCTTGTTTTGGCGTCCCAATGCCTTGCAAATGCTACCGACGATAAGGCCGAGTGCGAGAAGTACTGCTGCGGCAAGACCGATGTTGGTCAACACGGTTCCTGCGCTACTGCTCAAAATGGTGTCGAACATCTTATGATAGGTGCTCTCAAGGCTGCTTCCAGCCAAGGTAATGGTTCCACCCATTTTTTGAGTTCCCTTTCGTTTTCCAAACGGAACTCTCCTGCATTTTTCATCCTATCAACCTACGCGGTTGTTTCCAGTCGTAGCGAGGTTTTTAGGTATAAAAAATCCGTCCGGAAGTTGAAAGTTCCGAACGGATTCTGAAAAGCAATATGATGAACGCTAAAAGCTAGTCATCATTATCCATGTCACCATTGCGATAACCGTTATCGAAATCGTTCACATGAACAAGGAACGTCGGCTGCAACTGTTCTTGGGTTCGAGTGCGAACAGCCGCCGCATAACGTGGAAGATTCATGACCGCACCTGAACGCCAACCATCCTCCCCGTCATTGTTCGTCAAACGTTTCGCCGTCATATCGGCAATACGCGGAATCGTCGTATTGTATGTAATGAACGTCGAATAGCCGATGAACGAATCCAACATCGCGTCGGACAACTGGGTCGGATACTGGGTGGCGAACACGAGAAGCAGACCGAACGAACGACCCTGCTCACGCAACGCGGGCATAATGCCATCATTGCCGTTAGCCAACAGGCTCAACTCGTCACACACGAGCATCGTCCACTTGCCAGCCTTGTCCCAATCCTTGCAATGCGCGAACACCGTATTCCAGAAACGGTACATGAGCCAGCCGCCGAGAATCTTATCCATACGTTCCGGCAACGAATACCCGTTATGCGGTGCGAGCACAATGTGATAATCACCCGCATGGTCGAGAATGTTCGTCCAAGTCACCTTGCCGCGACGTGCCGTGAACATGTGTTCGATGGGAAGGAACTGGTTCACCTTGTTCAACGAAGCGTTCGTCTTCGCAAGAATGTCACGGTCGGAACGAACCGTATGACCAGCCGCGTCCGGACGGCCATACAATTGTTCAGCCGCACGAGCCGCATGCGTCATCTCCTCGAACATGTAGCCACTCTTCAACTCCATGCTCAACGCGCGGCACACATGGCCCAACGCTTTCGCGGAACCGGCCTGACCGTCGGAACCGCATAATGCGACGACGGCCCATCCGATTGGACTCAACTGCATTCGCAACTGTTCCGCACCCGGATACGATTGTTCGAGCTGGTGGCAACGTTTCACAATCTCGCTTTCCCAATCCTTGTTCGCGGATTCAGGATTATGCTTGCGTTCCTCCTGCACGTAACGGTCAACTGCCACGCCGATGGTCAACGCTTGGGTGATGATGTTCTGCGAGTCGTTCAGAATATCACCGTCATCGAACGAGTAGCGCATTGTCTTCGCCACGCTCGCCGCAGTCTCCATCGCATTGTTCCCATCCTTCATGCCAAGCATGTCCAAGCACACGCTGTTCGGGTCTGCCAAGTAGACGACTCGCTGCGGACTGGTGAAACCGTGACGTTTGCGGTAACGTTCCAACACGTTAACACCGGTATCATCCTTCATCCAAAAATGGATGATACGGGAGTCGTGTCCCCAGATTTTCGGACTGGTGGTTTCTCGTGCGCTGATTGCCCACTGGCTGATGCCATGGGTGAGCACGGTCTTACCAGAACCGGCTTCGCCGTTGATGGCGATGCCGCCGAACAATTGCGACGGGTCGAGATAACAGTTACGTCCCGTATCGTCTTTCCCGAGGAAGATTCCATCATGCGACAATACTTCCGGAACCGGATGTAACTCCTGTTTCATCGCCACTCCCTGAGTGACCGGAGTGAACACGGAACTTACGATAATCGGGGAAAGAATCAACGTGGTACGTTGCGCACCATAAGCCGACACGCGCTCCTTATGAGTTCGCACGCCAAGACGGGTCTGATTATCGGACTCGTTCGCGCCACGGTCGTTCGCAATCGCATAATATCTGCGTGGCGTTTGGAAAATGTCATCCCACAACGTCCAATTCTTCCAACGGATGAACGCGAATACAAGAAGAGGAACGAAAAGAACAGGAATGAATGTCGGTAGCGGAAGCAACCCCAACAGCAGGTAAAGCATGAGCGCCACCGAGCCACCGGCAATCTGAGGTCTTGGAATGTAAACGAACGGAATGCACGACAACAGCATGAGGAACAGGAACACGACCAACGTCACAGCAAGCAGTGGAAGTGCGATTCCGAAACCCCAAGCGGAATGGAATAATGGGAAAATCCCATCCATCACGTATCCTCTTGCAAGACCGCACACGCTCCAAATCACGGACAACACTTCCAACAGCATGCTGACGAACAGCAACCCGAACTTCGGACGGCTCGCATGACTGGACATGTTGGACATGAGCGGACAGATGATTTGACCAATCTTCTGCGCAAGCTGTCGGTTACGGGAAGCCTGACGGCAACCGAAACTCACACGGGCGCACATCGTGTTGGTTGAAGCGAGTTCGCTTGAATCCTCCACCGCATTGTATTCGTCGCTAATCCAATTGCGAATACGAATCTGCTCGAAGTATCCCTGATTGCGAAGGGTGATGCTCACGTAACTGTCCGGCGGCATGACTTTTTCGATACTTGTACGAACGCCGGAATAGTTCGTCCGCATTTTCTCCATGTTGCTTTTCGAGTTCAACCGGGCGCGGAATGGTACAAGAGGATGTGCCGCACTGTTCACGCCATCCGGCAACACCGGTTCCTCATCATCTTCGACCAGTCTCGCGTCAAAACCAGCCAACTGTCCGGCGTTGACGATTCCCTCGCCGTCACCGTAAATATATTCCTTGACCGGCTCCTCGCCCTTCTTGATGAGGAGAAGGGTGCAACCATCCAGTTCGGCTGGAATGCTTTCCATTTTCGAACGTTGCTCGTCCGGGTCTAACTGTTGCAACGTTCTGGTTATCTGATACCAGTTCGGATTACCCATGTTTTACCTTCCTTTCCTTTTTTGTTTAATCATTCGTGCTCTGCTGATACAACTGCGCGTATGGGAAACCTTCCGGCTTCTGGAAAGTGGAAAGCTTCTCACGTAACGACAATTGGAGAAGCCATGTAGTCATACGGACGGTTTTCTCCTTCGACTCCAAAGCCCAACCCAATGTCACGTAACCGTCGTTCACGCTCGAATCATCGTTGATGGTTTCACGCATGACGCGGATTGTTTTGTTCGCAATCCGCCGGGAAGTGTTGAACATTATCGAGTCCAATTGCCAGAGTCGTATCTTCCGTAATGCGGGAACACGTTGCATGTTCGCCATCAGAAACGGAATGACCAAATGTCTACGTCCCGTCTCACATAATGTCTGAACCTGTTGCAAAGCCCGCGCACGTTCCAATCTTGCTACATCCAACGCGTCCTGCGTCTGTTGGAATGATTCCTCAGTGGAGACCATCGCAATCCTTTCCAATGAAACCGTAGAAACCGCCACGGTACGCTTCCGGCATTGTCCAACCGGAAACATCCCAACCCCAATCCTTCTTTATGATGTCTCGCGTCACGTCCCAACCCCATTCGCTGACTTTGCGAACGTCACGAACCTGCGGAGTGTATTGCGCCCACTCGTCGGAGAAAATGTTGCGCCGTGTTCCACTCATATCCGTATAGTCACCGAACCTGTCGGTCGGCATCCCATGCTCGAACCATTCATCCCAGACCGCGATTCCCATTCGTTGCGACACGGTAGGATTGCCCACGACCATTTCCGTCATGCCTTGCGTGCGTTGTATCACCGCGTTGAACGATTCGTAACCTTCGTTTGCCTTCGGTATCTGCAACCATACGCAGATGAGTCCGCGACGCTTCATCGGAGAATAGGCGAGCATCTTAGCCCAGTTCTGCATCTTCTTATCCAATTCGCTGTTCGACGTTTGGATTTCGATACCCGCCAACACATTGTTCCGGCACAACGTCACCACGTCGGTCGCGCAAGCCTTGCCGACCTTCGACTCGGCAACAGCCTGTGGGTCAACGCTACGGAATTTTCCCCAACCATCACCGGATGAGAATTTCACACGTGAATCGCGTGCCAACATCAATCCCGCGTGCGCCGCATAAGTGTTATGCCGAACATGGAAACGATTCCCCGCGTAATAGGAAACCGCCATCGTCTCACGCATCCACTTTTCCATCCCGTACAATTTCATCGCACGGTTGATAAGACGTGGACTGTTCGACGGTGAAAGCCAAACATGATTCACGGTCTGACCGTACAATCGTTCCGCCTGACTGAAACCGACGTTGATGATTCCCAAACGGTTCATCGCACCATACAGGTTCGGTTCGTCACGCTCGAAAGCGGGAGCGCCTTTGATGGAAAGTCCCGCACGTAGTTGGTCAACCGTGCATGTCTTCCAAGTGAACAATGCGCCGAGGATACTCGAAACGAGTTCGCTGTTCGCTTTCACCATTGTCTCCGCGAACAGTTTGTTCGCAACGAACCACGGGTGGGTCTGCGCGAACAATCCGGGATGCTCCATCTCGAACATGTCGTTGCCTTTATACCAGTCGGCAATGCTTCCGGTCTTCCAAAGATTCTCGTCGTTCGGGTCGAAAAGAAAACGGTCATCGAATGTCACTTACGCCCACGACCTTTCTTTCCTTCACTGTTCTTAGCGTTCGGATTGAATCTTTCCGGATTGAAACCACGGTCGGGCAAAGCCCAGTTAAGAATGTTCTCCCTAGCAAAAGCAAGACCGGGGTCATCCCATCTGACATCACCGTTGGCGATATGGTTGCTTGCCTCGACCGTCTGATATTCGGTCCCGAGAAACGTTCCGTATCTCGTATAGTCGAGTCGTCTGTAACCTTGCAATCCGACCGGAACGGTGTCCTTGATGCCGATGAGTTCCTTCGGAAGATGATGTTCCGCCAATGCCGTCAGCAGATTCAACGCGTCAATCTGCGTCTGCCTTCCAGCCTTGACGATAACCAGACAAGGGTCTCCCGATTGAATGTATGGAAGCAGTAAACCGTTGGCGATATTCTCCCTATCATCCAAATCGTCCGCGCTGATTCGGTCAAGGTCGAGCACGACGAAATCCCACAGTCGGCGTGCCGCTTGGATGTACTGACGGTATATCTGCCAGTCCACTCCGACGCCTGCTGGAGGTGCGAAACAGATGTCGTATGGAACCCCAAGGTCACGTCCTCGATTGGCCCCGACCTGCACCTGCATGCCCGGTCGCCAGTCGGCTATCGTATGCAATGGCTTGTCCTGTCTCGGGTCGAAAAAACTACGTTGGCTGGACTGCCGAATGTTCCCGTCGATGAGTAGAACACGCAATCCGGCTTGCGACGCACGGTCTGCCAACTGTCGGCTGGACGTGGTCTTCCCCACTCCTCCGGTGTTGGATGTGATGGGTAGGAGAACCGCAGTCTCCTTCACTTTGTTTTGGAGGATATCAACTACGAGACGCTTGTCCGCAAGCTGGATTCCCCAATAAGTCCGTACAAAATCAGCCACGCTCATGCGTAACATCTGTTCGCTCATGCCCATGGCTCCGACCGGTATCTGACCGGTGTTGCACCAGTAGACCATGTATCCGGCGTTGGCTATCGGAAGCCAGTTTCCAGCCCTGTCGGTGAAGATGATTCCTTTGAACCCGGAGGGCACCGGATGTCTTACCAGATAGTCGGCCTGTGCTTGAATATTGTCTGCGGCGGGCACCTGCCAACGCATGTTTCCGGCTCTCGTAAGGGCCTTTTTGATGGTTGTGAGAAGCCCTCCGGAGCCGATTATCAGGGAAATCGTTCGTTTTTCCAATAAGACCGCCTCCTGATGGGTCATGTTCCGTTGTTCTCATCGGAACGTTTACGGTTTTGTCCGAGTTCTGGCATTTATAGTTTTTTGATATTTAGTTTTTTGTTGGTTTTGCTGTTGCTTTTTCATTGCATTGGCTGTTCCTGTATTGATGTTACCTTGTTTTGATTGTCGTTGACCTTGTTAGTGAGACTATTGACCTTTTTGTTGTTGTAGTGGCTGTTGGTTGTTGTTCGTGCTGGTGCTGGTGCTGGTGCTTGGCTTTTCTTGTTTCTTGGGGTGTTTGGTGCTGTTGTTCTTCTGTCTTGTATGCCATATGGGTTGATGTGCTGTTCTTTTGTGGATGGTTGCGTTGCTTCTGTTGCTTCTATACGTTGTATTCCCGATTTAGGGGTAGGTGTTTCTTCTTTTATTGTCCTGTTCTTCTGTTGCTTCTATTTGATTAAGATTGCTGCTCTTATATTCTCCTTTTCTTCCTTTTGGTTTTTCTTTTCTTTCTGATTTTCTTGGTTCTTCTTTTTTGATGTGATGGTGTTTGGTTTCTTTTTCTGATTTTTGGTGGGTAGTGCTTCCTTTCTTTTAGTCTTTTTGATTTTTGGTTTTTCTCTTTTCTTTTTTTTGAGTCTGCTATTCATGTTGACCCACCGGCTCGGGCATGATGGTTTTCATGGTTTTTCTGATAATGGTCGGGTGCTGTTCCTTTTTTCATATTTGTTGGGGACTCTTTTTGGTTCCGCTTTTCTGTTGGAACTACCGGCGCGGGCGGCGCGGGGAATTGTTTTTCCCGTTTTCCCCGTTTAGGGATGCCGTCGGGCGTTACACTCGTGAATTGAAAATACAGAACACCTCGTTCCGACTGTTAACAGCCTGTACGACCGGAGTGTTCGCTGGATATGACGAAAGAAGGTATGATGCCAGACTTCACCAATTGGGGATTCAACAACAACCAGCAGTCGGAGCAGGACAATGGTTACGGTTCCGACAATTATGCTGAACCGGAGCAGTCTTCTGTTGAGGAGCCGCAGACGGAATCCGATTCTCTTAATCAGGAGAGTTCGGAGCCTGTCTCTGACGTGTCCGCACCGGCTGATGGTGAGGATGTGAACGTGGCCGCTGAGTCCACTGAAACCGAAGACAAGCCGAAGGGGAAGGGTAAGGGACGTTCCAATCGCAAGCCGCGTGAGAAGACCATGCCGCACATCGAGGAACAGTTCGGCAAGAAGCTGATTCCTCTTGTCAAATCGTTGGATGACGAGCGTGTGGTTTCTCTCGCCAAGGCGTTGACCGATACGAAGAAGAGCACTCCGGAAGCAGTGCTGGACGCATTGACCGAGCCGAAGAACCAACGTCGAATCTCCGAGTTCGCGTCCGCGTTGGAAGGGTTGGCTACAGCCGAGCCGGGCATGATTGCCGCAGAGGTGACGTTGGTGTTCGCGCAGGGCAAGGATATGACCAACCTGCTGTTCTCCGTGCTGAACGCGGTCGCGCCGGAGAAGAATTTCGGACGTCCGGTTGACGACCAGTCTCCTGCCGGAATGCGTAAGAACCTAAGCAAGATTGTCGATAATTGGGGTGACGGTGTTGACCTTTCCGTTATCGATGAGCTGAAAATCTGAGTTTCCAACCCGACATCATTGAGGGGAGTCGGCCTTACGGTCGGCTCCCCTCTTTTCATACTCGAACTATTGTCTGCGACGTAATCTCAAAGCGTCTTCGGACGAGTACACTCCGAACGGGCTGATGGTCACGCTGTATTTCGTTATACGATACGTCCACTCGTTCTGACTGTCGTTCAACTCCTTGAATCTATTTAGAAGATTCTGCTTGGAGAGGCTTTGCCTGCTTGCTGGAAGCAGTGATGGAAGGTCTGCCCGTTCGATGATGAGCCTATGGTCGTTCGGACAGTACAATGCCGCCAATGCGAGCAGGTCTATCGCTATGGCGCTACCCGCGTTGGGGTACAGACACTTCAACGGCATCTGCCGGACGTTCCTTGTCATCATTTTTACGAACGGTTCCGTGAACGTGATTTTCCGATGCTCGATAGTGAGACTGTCGGCGGTGATTTCGGTGTGTTCGACCGGCGTGACTTTGACTCCGTCCGCTCCGGTGAACTGGATTGACGAGAGCATGAGAAGCTGGTTCCGGACGGTAGTGCGTCCGTCTCCTCCACTGTTCAACCCGCATTTGTTGGCGAGGAAGAAGAAGTCGTCACCGATGGTGAGCGCGCGGGTTTCCGCATCCCATTCGCGGCTTGGCGTGTTGACGAGAGTGGTGATGATTACGCTCAACAGTCGCGGTACCCTACCGGAGAAACTGTTCTTGGTTTTCGCACGATAGGGTGCGAACAGCGGATAGGATTCCGCGGTGAGATAGCCGATATCGTAGCCGAGTATCGTATGATAGTCGGCTTTCAGGGTCTCCAGCCCATAGGTTCCTTCGTTCATTGTGTCTCCTTATAAAAATGACGGGCGTGTGGTTCCGTCGATAACACAATGATACCCCCAGTATTGTGAGGTCGGATACCAAAAGGTGCCGGTTGACAGCACCGTCTACCGGCACCCTGATGGGTTATAAGTCTTTCCTATCCGGCTTTGAACCGTTCCCATCCGTATCGGGTTTTTTATCCCTACCCACAGGTCTACGAAGTCCAGAACCGGATTGTCCGGCCACACGACGTTCCAATCGAAGCTGGTATCGAATCTTCTCCAAGGTCTTCGACGTGTCAGTGATGTTCCCTTTACGGGCTTCACGAATCCACAGTTGACAACCCCGGTCGAGCATGACGACGTCGGATAGTTTCGGTTGCCTTCCGGAACGTTTCAGTGACTTCGCCGGTGTCTGGTTTTGGTGTTGCTCATCGTCGCACATTCCGCCCACCTTTCCTTTTCACTGGGGTGGGCGAGCTGGTGTTGCGCCCACTTTCTCGCTTGTTTCATAGCGGCTTTCTTGCCGCCGTTGAGAGTGTGGGCAGTACCGTTCGCAATGGGAGTGAAGAATCCTTCATCTTCCACTTCGGCGCTCCACAGATATGACATGAAACCGTTTCTGCGGACATTGATATCGAACTTGTATCCGTCACGGTTCACTGGTTGGAAACCTCCATCTTCAGAGAGTTGAAAGCATTGACGAACAGGTCGGTCGGAATGGTTTCCGAACCGGAAATCAAAGTCTTGCGGGCCAGATTGTCCACGGTTTGGACAAGCAGGGCCGGACTAACGTCTTCTATGTCGATGTCGAGCGGTTGAACGTCGGCTTGGATGTTCAACTCCTTGAGTCGGCGCATGATGATGAGTCTTGAAGTCGCCTTGTCCGGTAGTGTCATATGAACCCGGACGTCGAACCTACGCCATGCGGCACGGTCTATAAGACTGCTCATGTTGGTGGCGCAGACGAGAATGCAATCATCTGGTAGCGTGTCGATTTTCTGGAGTACGAGATTGGTGGCTCGACGCATTTCGGCAACGTCATGGGAGTTGTCGCGTCGGGCAAGAAGCATGTCGCATTCGTCTATGAACAGGAGCTTTCGTTCCACGTGTAGCCGGTCGAACACCTAGGCGATATTGGTTAACGTCTTACCGAGCTGACTGCTGATAACACGGTCTGCACGAAGAATAACACCGTCCAGTCCAAGCCTCTCCGACAGGATGGAAGCAAAGGTGGTCTTGCCCGTACCGGGCGCTCCAGTGAGTATGATTCGATTACGGGGAGCGAGATTATGCGCTGTCAGAACATCCAGTTTCTTATACTCGGCAACCAGTCCGTCCAATAGTTCCCGCACGGTCTTATCCCACACAGGCTTATGAGTACCGTCCGGTGGGAGCAACGGTTCGGTCAACCCGTCAACCGGTACCAGACTCGCATTGACAGCCAGTCCCTTCTCGCGTTCCGACTCCGCCAGCCGACGTAGATTCGTGGTGTAAGCGGTCGGCTTGGCTTTCTCCGCAGAATCCGCAAGCAGTTCGATTTGCTGTGCAAATTTCAAATGGTCTCCGTTGCATGCAGCTCTGACCAGTCGAAGCATTTCCGTGCTGTTTAACATACTGACCTTCCTGCTTTCTGAAAATGATTCTTGTCAATAAACGTTATGGTCAATGTTTGGGAAGTAGAAGGAAATATAAATACGGCAGTCTTCCAATTATTTGAGAGAGGAACCATAGACGATGATGGAACCCACCGAAACCGACAACACCAGCAGTGACACGACGGTCATCAGCCGATAGTTGAACAGGTCTGAACGGGATTTCTCGTCAGGCATCCGACTCATTCTTCCTATCGACAGTCGAGCGTAATGCACCAGCGCGGTCAAGCTCAACGCCGACAATATTATGAGAGAAACCATGCAACATATCTGCTCTTTGGAATACATCAGACGCCTTTACGAAGCCACAAATCTGGATGGTCGAGATACGGGTACAGTTCGGGAATCTTTCGCACAGCTTCCCGAATCCAACCGTTCTCGCAGATACGTTCTAAATAATCTAATGGCTTGCGTTGCAGGGACTTCGACTTGGTGTTCCGTGCCTTGTGGATTGCTTCCACAGCCTTCTTGTTCGCCTGTTGGAATGTGATTTTCCCTTTGGCCTTATCGTCCGAAATGGTTTGCAACCTTGCTATCAGACGGTTGATGGTAGCCATATCCTTGGCGTATGGGCGTGCCGGAATGGCTGTTCTGCTTATGTCTTCCTTGCCGAATCCGTTGCCGCTCAAATCGTTGCCTTCCTTTCCTTTTTACGGCTATGGTCTCGATGTTTGCCCCACCGTTCCGGATAGTCCAAGTCCGGGTAAACCAAGCCCATCTCATTTGCCGCTTCACGAATCCAACCGTTGGTGCAAAGCTTGCAGAGTCGTACCATGGGGCCGCTCGTGGCTCGTGGCATTCCTCCGTTGGTGGTCGCCACCGCGTCCACGGCGAGATGGTTCGCCTCCTCATATGAGATTGTTCCGTCGCTTTTACCGTCGGCTATCTCCCACAATCTTTTACGCAGGTTGAAGAGCTTCTTGGCCTTCTCGAACGTTGGATGGTATGTCTGTATGGTTTCCGGCATTGTCCTGTCCGAATACTCCTTTCGTGTTGTCCACTGTGCTCGGATTGCGTTTTTCAGGTCAGAGTCCGGCCTGTTGGAAACGGCCAATCCAATATTTGTAGTCGGCGTCCGCATACGCTTTGTTGCATGTGGTGAGGATTTCCTGATATCGGACTTGAAGGTCGGGTTGGTATCGTTCAGTGGACTTCGGGAGCACTGTGGTCATGGCCCCATGGTTGAACAGCAACACCTCACGGTCGGCGGCTTCGTGTTCGAGTTTGCGGTCGATTCCCTCAAACCATTGGTGTACCTCGTCGTCGTTTGGCAGTCGGCCTTCGCCAATCATTCTGCTCATGGTGTCCTTGAGGTCGAGCAGCGCGTCCTGCATGCGTTCGTTCTTGAACAGGAGTCGTTCCACTTCGGTTCTCGGCTCTCGTTCGGTGTTGTTTTTATCGTCCATTGGTTTCCTTCATTCCTGCGAACATGCCTATGCCCCAGTCCGTTCGGGCTGGGGCATTCCTGTTTGTTTTAGGCGTCGAGTTTCTTGATGAAGTGAGCGAACAGTGCGGTGGAGCTGAGTAGGAATGTGATGCTGGTGATTGCCATTACCACGTGTCCGTAATCCTGTCTCCACATGAGGAGTGCGCTGACGATTGTGATGAGTGTCAGTGTCAGGTTGATGTTGTTTTCCGTCTGTTTGCTCATGGTTTCTTCTTTTTGTTCTGGCGTGTTGGGGAGTGTGTGGCTCCCTTTTTTGTGGACGTTTCCAGTATAACAAAGGGTGTGGTCGAACGCAAATCATCCGACTGCGAATCTCCGAACGCTTGCATACCCCCACCTAGTGTGTTAAGCTGACCTCGCCCACACAAAACATTCCACAGGAACGGAAAAGACCACAAAAACAATGAGCGCAACCGAATACGACAACGGCAACACATCCGCACTCCAAGTCATCGACAACGAGGGAACAAACAAGCTCACCATCCTCCAATCCCCCAGCTTCGGGAAGGAACTCATGTTCACCATCACCGACGACGACACCGCGACCAGCATCACCATCGAAGATATAGAAACCCTCCGCAAAATCAGAGACTTCCTTAACGAAAGCATCCGCTGGATGGAAGCGTGAACCATGGTCGAAGACACAGTTTGCACCATCGGCGTATATGGTGGCCGACAGCCGTCCATACTTGTTAACAACCATCTCGTCTACGGTCGGATGCCCGACTCCGAAACCCAGCCGGACATCATCGCGGACGTTCCGAAGAACAGGCTCGTTGCCAACCTCAACCCAGCCTCCGACGGCATGACGGACAATCCCAGACTCCCCTTGGAAATGTTCGCCGCATGGCTCGCCAACGGCGACGTGGGCCTCAGTTCGCTCGCCATCGTCCAACGGCTCACCGGAATCACAATGACCGTGAACGGCACGCGCAAACATGGTTGCGAGGACACTCCGAAAGACCCCGGAGACCTACGTCGGATACTCGAAATGTTCGACATGGTGCCAACCGCACGCGCCTATCTGAGTCTCATGCGCGACGTGTCGGACGATTGGAAAACCATCATCGACCATTGGGACGAACTCGAAAAACAGTATCGGAAAGAGGAACACAATCCATCCGGTTGTGCCCCCAAAACCTACCGGATACTGAAACGATTGAAGGAAGGAAACCATGCCTAACAAAGACATCAAAACCGAACCACGGTTCATGACCATGATTCAAAAAGACCTCCTCCCGACATGCAAGGCGTTGAATCTCGACGTTGACCCGTTCGCCAACGCGCGAACCGTGTTCATCGACCGTGACAGCGTGGGACGGATTCTCTCCTACATGAGCGACCATGAAATCAACCCCGAATGGTACGGCCTCCTGCCTGATAATCTGTTCGTCGGAACCGGACTGCCGGTACTCACCGGCGTCGAAGGCGAATACTTCGCACGTATGACCGGACGAAACCTCACCAAGAAAGTCGCGGCGAAAACATTCATCGCGGACATGGAAGCCTACTGGCTAAGCAAGGACAATCTGAAACGGACTGACGGTACGAAAGGCAACGGAACCACGCTCGGTTTCGGACGTTGCCCCGGACTACGCGAAGCCAGCCGATACAACGAACGCATCTTCAAAAGCAACGAATACGAGTACACGAATCCCGTGGACGAGTACGGCATCGACACTGTTTCACGCTACCGTCAGGTTGGTGAAATCTACAATGAGGTCGGCCAATGCTTCAAGGGAATGGCACAGGCGCGTACTCCCCTCGCACCATTCGTCTTCCTCACCCACAAGGAATACGAGGGCGGACTGGACACGGTCGTGAACCACTGCCCATACATCACCCATTCGGACGCCACCCGCATCATCGACGGGATGAAACGGTTCCCTCCGAAACGAAGCGTGGACAGGTTCATGCTCGCGTTCACCATGACCGCGTTCGCGTTCGCCATGAATCAGGTCGAGGAATCCGAACAGTACGAGACGGTCGAAGTGAAGCCGCCGAAAACCGAAATCAGAAGGCATTCCGGCGCTCCGAAAACCACGTTGCTTATCCATTTGAAGCCGGAAGAGCCAGCACCCAAGGCCACGCCATCCTATGCCGATGAAACCGACGAATACGATTGGGACAGCATCACCGGACGGGTCGAAACCATCACTCCGGACGTTGCCAAGGAAATGCTCGGCGTGAACACCAACAACCGCAACGTGAGCCGCAAACAGGTCGAACTGTTCGCCCGAACCATGGCGCAGAAGGCTTGGAAAATGAACGGCGAAGCCATCAAATTCAGCAACACGGGACGCTTGTTGGACGGCCAGCACAGACTCCTCGCATGCGTCGAATCCGGCGTTCCGTTCCGCACTCTGGTCATTCGCGGACTACCCGAAGATACGCAGGAGACCATGGATGCAGGCAAGGGCCGCACCATGGCGAACGTGCTCGAACTGAAAGGCCGCAACAACTCCAAACAGCTTTCCACCGTGGCCCGTTCCATCTATCTGAGCGAACAGTTGGGTGTGGAAGCCGCATGCGTCAACAACATGTCACCGACCCGAAATGAACTGCTGACGTTCATCGAAAGCACTCCGCAATTGGAGGATACGCTACGACAGGCCAGCACGTTCTACACGAAAAGCAGCCATCTCATGTCCATCAGCATGGCCGCGCTCCTCTACTGGACGTTCAACGAAATCGACGGTGAGGCGTGCGAACGGTTCTTCGACATGCTCGCCTCCGGCGCTAACCTCAATGAGGGAAGCCCCATCCTCGTACTCCGCAACACGCTGTTCGACATCAACAAGCGTGGGGCGCACAGCGACCGTACAAGCCGCCGACGCATCGTCGGAATCACCATCAAAGCGTGGAACAAGTGGCGTGAGGGAGCGACCGTGAAACTCCTCAAATTCTCTCCGAACGAACAGTTCCCCGACGCAATCTGACCTTGGAAAGGACGAACAAAGCATGGTCGAAAAACCGAACACATCCCCGGCGAAGCTTCTGACCGCAGACGAGGCTTTGGCCTTGGGAAGACGACCGGAAGTCGTCAACGTCATGAAAAACAAGCACGGATGGTGGGTAATCTTCACCACCCAATTCCAAGACGAAGTGACCCTCCGATATCTGCAAGGGGAACGTCCCTCGGAGATATTCCGCAGTCACAATCTCGGGCCGGAAGTCCTCGGATACAAGCGCATAGAACGTTGCGTATACCGGTGGGTCAACCATCCCAGCAAATCCCGTGTCAAACGTTGGCAAGCGGAACACCGCCTGTATGAGACGTTGAACAAGAATCAGACCAACACCGGCAAGAAGGAGAACAGCGACAAGTGAGCGTCCCCACACCAATCCACAAGGATATGGCCGAACAAGTATTGTTGGGGGCCATGCTTCAAGACTCGGAAACGTTGGACAAGGTCATCGGCCAACTTTCCGAAGAGGACTTCTACCAGCCGACCAACCAAACCATCTTCCACAATATAAAGGAACTGGCCGCAGACAATAACCGTGTGGACGCGCAAATGCTGTCCTCACACATGATGGACAACGGACAGCTGGAACAGGTCGGCGGCATCGACTACATCGCCCAGCTTGTCGGCTCCGCGCCCACGTCGAACAACAGTGACTATTTCATCAAGCAGATTCGTGACGCGGCAATCCTCCGCCACATCAACGTGGTCGGACAACAGTTGCAACAGATGAGCAACGTGTCCGACGCTTCCGCCGAAGACGTGCTCCGCAAGTCGTTGGAGGCCGCGTTCTCGTTGGAGGATTCAAGCCGTTCCGAAGACGACGAGTTGAAGACCGCATACCGCCTGTCCGACGAAATGCTCCAACAGTTGGATGAAATGTCACAGAACCCAACCGAGTTCGGAACACCCACCGGCTTCCGCGACATCGACGCGTTGACGCACGGACTGCAAGCCGGACAAATGGTCATCGTGGCCGGTCGTCCGGGCATGGGCAAGAGCACGTTGGGTATGGACTTCGCACGCAACGCCGCACTACACAAGGGTCTGCCGACTGTGATTTTCAGTCTGGAAATGGGCGGTCACGAACTCATGCAACGCATGTTCGCCGCCGAAACGGGCATCCGTCTCGCATCATTCCAACATCCCGAGAATCTGAACTCGAATGATTGGAACAAGCTTAACGCGCTCTGCCATCAGGTCGAGAAGGCACCCTTGTGGGTTGACGATTCCGCCATCATCAACATGAGCACCATCCGTGCGAAATGCCGCGCGCTCAGCCGCAAGGTCAACGGGTTGAAGCTTATCGTCATCGACTACCTGCAACTCATGTCCTCCGGTAAAACCGTCGAGAACCGTCAGCAGGAAGTGTCGAACTTCTCCCGCCAATGCAAAATGCTCGCCAAGGAACTGCAATGCCCAGTGGTCGTGCTGTCCCAGTTGAACCGTAATGCGGAACAGCGTGCCGACAAGAAGCCGGAACTGTCCGACCTACGTGAATCAGGTTCCATCGAACAGGACGCCGACATGGTGTTTCTCGTGCATCGTCCCGAATACTACGACCGTGAGGAACGTCCGGGCGAAGCCGACGTGATTCTCGCCAAACATCGCAACGGGCCTACCGAAACGTTCAATCTCGCGTTCATGGGCGAATGCTCCAAATTCGCGGACATGGCCGCAGACTTCGAAAACGAGTTCTGAAACAAGTTCTATCATAGTGGGCACTCCCACAAAAAAGAAAGGAAAAAGTCAATGCCAACAACATTGATAATCGTCGCGGCAGTGGCGATACTCATCATCCTGCTCGCAACCGCAAGCTACAAGGTCTGCCCCGCCGACCGAGTCATGGTCATCACCGGGCCGGGCGGACGACGCTTCGTCTCCGGCGGAAGCGCGTTCATCATACCGTTCATCATGCGCGTGGACTGGCTCTCCCTCGGAGCGGTGCAGTCGCTCCTGAGAACCGACACGCCGATTCCGACGAAGGACGCAATCCTCATCGACGTGAACGCCGTCGCGAACTTCCAGATAGCATCCGAGACCATGACCGTGGACGAGAACGGTAAACAGGTGAAGGCGTTGGAGAACGCCGCCAAGAACTATCTGAACCAGTCCAAGGAGCGCATGGAGAAGGACGTGACGCAGGTGCTTTTGGGCAAGCTGCGCGAGGTCATCGGCAAGACCGAGTTGAAGGAGCTCATGGAGAACAGGGACACGTTCGCTGCGACCGTGGCCGAATCCGCCCGCGTGGACATGGAACGGCTTGGCCTTCAATTGACCACGTTCAACATTCAAGACTTCACCGACCGTCAGAACGTCATCGCCAACATGGGCGCTGAAATGGCCGCCGAAATCAGCCGGAATGCGAAGCTCGCGTCCATCAACGCGGAACAGGATGTGGCCGTCCGTCAGAACCAGCTCGACCTGAAACGAGCCGAACTCCAATCCATCTCCGACAAGGCGCAGGCCGAGGCTGACGCGGTGAAGGGCATCACCGCCGCCGAACAGTCCAAGACCCTCAAGGTCAAGGAGCAGGAGGCGGAAATCGCCGCCGCCGAAAAGAAGGCAGTCCTCGAACAGAAGAACGCCGAAATCGAAGAGCAAAAACTGAACGCGACCATCCGCAAGAAGGCCGACGCCGACAGATACGCCGCCGAACAGCAGGCCGACGCGCAAGTGTACACGACCCGCAAGCATGCGGATGCGGAACTGTATCTACGCCAGCAGGAGGCTCAGGCCACCCAATCCACCGCCGACGCGGACGCGCACGCGACCGAGGTCAAAGGCAAGGCTGAAGGCTCCGCCGCACAGGCCAAGGGCGTGGGCGAGGCGGAGGCAATCCGCGCTCAGGGCGAGGCGTACAACTCGATGAACAACACGTACATCCTCGCCCAACAGTACATTCAGATTCTCCCCGACATGGTTCGAGCCGCCGCCGAACCGCTCACCAAGGTAGACCACATCACCATGTATGGCGACGGAAACAGCACGAAGCTCGTGGGCGACACGGTGAACAGTGTGAGCCAGTTGAGTGAGGGATTGTCTCAATCCTTGGGCATCGATTTGAAAGCCATACTGAACAGTATGGTGGCCGGTCATGCCGCCGGTTCCGCACTAGGTGGGAAAGGTTCCGAACAGTCCGGAAACTAACCTGCTCAGGGGCATGTTGGAGGGTATGGGAAGCCATGCCCTCCTTTATTTTTCAAAGGCTGAAAGAGTCCTTTTCGAAGGTTCTTAATGGGGTGCGTGCGGTATATTAGGAATGTAATCCGATATTGACCCCGTTCGATGAATGAACGCGCGCCGGGTCTAGTAAGGAAAGGAAAACAAAGGTGAAAACCAAAAACCTGTTGAAGGCAACGGTCGCCACGCTTGTGGCCGGTGCCATGGGTTTGGCTGGAGTCGGCTCCGCCATGGCGGCTGATGCTCGTGTTGACGCATCCAAGCTTGGTGCGGCTGCTCGTCAGACGTTGACCGTCACTGCTAATGGTGATATTAGCAATCGCACGTTGAAGGCTGTGCCGCTCGCCTACTATTCGTATGCGCAGACTGATGGTACTAATATTACTGGCTTTGACTTGATTGACGCGGGCAAGGCTTCTGCTATCGCTGACGCATTGACTAAAGCCAATATCGACACCAAGTCCAAGAAAGACCAGACTGCCGGATACGACTATAATGCGTCCAATCCGATGGTGTGGGTCGTACAGAACTTGCTTGATTCCGAGAACAGTCCGTGGGCTGGCAAGCTTCGTGACTTCCTCGACCAGTTGAAGAACGAGACCGCCGTCACCGGCGACAAGGGCACCGCGTTCGCCAAGGGCGCCGACGCCCAGCACATGACCGCATCCGTCCGTCCGGGCGTATATGCGGTAGTGGACACCACCGTCAAGGGCGAGGCATCCATCGTCATGTTCAACGGCACTGGCATCGACGGCAAGACTATGTTGAAGAACGGCGCCAAGACCTACACACTGGGCACCGTGAACTATAAGGTACACAGCACCACCGTCACGAAGAAGATTACCGCCGCCGAAAACGGCACCGTCGAAAACAGTGGCGCGACCGCCGAAACCGCTATCGGCAAGAAGGTCAGCTTCGAAATGACCAGCAAAGTGCCGAACTGGACTGGCTACGACAAGTACTATTACGCCATCAACGATACGTATTCCAAGGGCCTGACCTATGACGCGGCCAAGGACAACATGGTCGTGACCGTGGACGGTAAGACCCTCATCCGCGACACCGATTACAAGGTCACTACTGAGGATGGCAAGTTCCACATCATCTTCGCTCCGACCACCGGTGACTCCACCACCGCATCCGACATCGTGGCGATGAAAGCCAAGTTCCCGGTCGATGCCGCCGTCAAAGTCACTTACGACATGTATGTGAACAAGAACGCCGTCTCCGGCACCGCCGACACCAACACCAACAACGTCGAATACTCCCACAACCCGAACACTGTCACCGACCATAAGACCACTCCGGGTCAGACCGACAAGGTGTACGTCGGCAAGTTCACCCTCACCAAGCACGACACGAACAACGCGCCGCTCGCCGGAGCTGAGTTCAAGGTGTACGAGGGCAACCAGACCGCCACTCCGGTCAAGTTCATCAAGGTGAACGACAATACGTACCGTAAGGCCGACCTGACCGAGAGCACCGGCACCACCGACACCGTCACCAGCGTCGCTACTAGCAATGGCGTGCTCACTCTGACTGGTCTCGACGGCAAGTACACGGTCAAGGAGACAAAGAGTCCGTTCAATGGCTCCATCCTGCCGCAGTTCACCCTGACCATCAAGGTGAACCAATCGAACGGCTCCTACACGCTCAGTCAGTTCGATAAGGACGCCAACAATCTGGCTTCCGAGAACGCCGACCATCTGGGTGTGACCGTCATCAACGCCCGTAACATTGCCGACATGCCGAAGACCGGTGCGGTCTGGCTGTCCATCTTCGGCGTGATGACCGTCCTGTTGGCTGGCGCTTCCGCCCTGCTGCTTCGTCGCAAGGCGTGAGAGTCGTATGAGAAAACTTTTCTGACCGTTTGACGGCTGGAAAAGCATGAAATGTTCCGCTTGGCGTGTCGGGAACCCAAATATCGACACGCCACCTTTTAGATTCTTTATAACCGCATGGGAGGGGTTTTGGGAAAACATACGGCGAAACCGAAAGGCTTGGGAAATCGAGCCATAGCGGGACTCCTCTGCCTAATCCTATCCGCCCTGTCCGGAACCATCCCATTCATCCTCATGATTTCGAATAGCAGCCAATCCAACCGGTTGACTGACTCCCACGCGCAAGCCGTGGAAAACACTGACGTGAAACGAATCGCCCAAGAGTATGCGGACGCGAAAGCCTACAATCAACGCCTATACGAGGAGGGTCAGCCCATTCTTGGTGAGGCGGAAGACCCTTGGACGGGCGTCAACAAGTCCGAAACGGACAACACGTATCGGAAGCAACTATCCACCCCCAAGGATGGGGTCATGGCTACCATCAAATATCCACGCTTGGGCATCAACCTGCCCATCCGGCATGGCACGTCGCAAAACGTGTTGGCCGCTGGAGCCGGACACTTATACGGTTCCAGTCTCCCCGTCGGCGGCAAGAACACGCATACTGTCATATCCGCGCATACGGGTTTGGCCGACCAGCTCATGTTCGACAAGCTACGCGGCTTCGGCAGTGAAGCCAAAAAAGGTGACGTCTTCTATCTGATAACCGCCGGACATACGCTCGCCTACAAGGTCACGAGCATCAATGTGGTAGACCCGTCCGACTTTTCTAAACTGAAAATCGTCACAGGAAAAGACCTCGCCACACTCCTAACCTGCACGCCATACGGCATCAACAACAAGCGACTCCTAGTGACCGGCACGCGCGCCAGCATGCCACACCCCGCACCCAAACCCGAAAACGCGCCGAAAGACCACACGAACCAATGGCTCATACTGTACGTCGGCGGCTTCTGGCTTGCGGTAATCATCATCACCATTCTCATCATCCGTAGAAAAAACCACGCAAAGAAGGAACACTAATGAGTATTCTCAAAAAGCATGTGGCACATCCGGTAGCATTATTGGCCGCAATCGCCACACTGGCATCCGGCCTGACATGCATGACCAATCCGGTGGCTTCTCCGACAGCGCATGCGGACGAGTTGAAACCCGCGTATGCTACTGCGAAAATCGTTAAGAAAGCCGACGGTACGGGGCATGGCACGAGTTCTCAAACGTTCGTGAATTCGAAGAACGGGTTCGCCACGGGCGATGATTCCCCTACCGATGGCGTGGTCGCATCCGGTGATACGGTCGAATATTCATTGACGTTGAACTTCAACGCGGCGGGCAAACGCACCATCAACGTGAAGTTCGACTTGGACGACGCACCGTATTTGCAGACTGCTGACGGTGGTGGCTTCTGCCAGCCGGGACAACTCGTCACCGCGAAGAAAAACAGTGACGGCTCCTGCTCCTACACGATTCCAGCCGGTGGCGTGGAAACCATGACCCAAACCTTCTATCTGAAAGCATTGGATACGGGAGGCTTGGTCAAGCCGGGTCAGATTCCGAAAATCGTCGTCGCCCGCGAAGGTGGAACGTCAACCACGTATCGTACGGATGAGCTGACTGTAGTATCCGCTCCGGCGGCTGACTTGGTCATTGACAATGGTGGCAATCCGGTGAAAGGACAATACTCGTATGAGCATCGTACTTATTGGAGTCAGAACACCGACGCGACCGGCGATTTCACTATTCGTGCCGACGCGTTGACCTATCCGGGTTATTCGTCCACGAAGGGCGCGTCCACCAGCATCGATTGGACTACCAAAGTGGATATTTCCGACTTCCCGCAGGGCACCGTGTGGACTGTAGGCGGTCAGCGGATTACCCGTAACAGTGATAAAGAACAGTATTTGACCGTATCCAGTGGCAAAACCGGTGCGGCGGCGACAATCAGCTACAGGATTCCCGCCGGAACCGACGCGCTCAAAAACATGAAAGAAGGAGACGTCAAATATTACGATGTCCACCTTGTTCCCGACGAAACCGTGTTCAGCGTCAAAGACGATAACGGCGGCGCACTGTTGAACATGGGCAAGGGCGGCGAACCCGGCTGGAACATTGGACGGGACAAGAGCACCTACGACAAGGATACGGGTGCCCGCGTCGGCTATCCGTACGCGAACAATGACTGGTCACGGGCCATCATCCAACGTACGAAGCCGACTCCGGCTGGCAAGATTCCACTGTTCGGCAAAGGACTGCAACGTCCTAACACTGCGTCCAAGACCATGTTCGACAAGGAGAATCTGACGTTCGACGCCGCCGAAGGCAAAGCTGACATCTACCATTACTATTCCGACGGTTCCGGCGACACCGTGTCCCGTGGAACGCAAGTCAAAACCATTTTGGAAATGTATGCGGCGAACGTTACGGCGGACAAGCTTAAAAACACTACGCCGACCATGCAGGACGAGTGGGATAATACGCGCATGCGGTGGGATGGAAGCTTGGAAGTCACCCAGAACGGCGCTCCGGTTTCCGACTACAAAGTTCAATGGGATGATAGCAAAGACAATTGGCATGACGGGGAACCATCCGACACAGACGCTCCGAACGTCAAGAAGATTCGGGTGACGTTCAACCCCGACACTTTGACTTTGGGAAAGGGTGCGCCGAACGTTCAGGTCACGTTCAACACGCTCGCCATAGCCGACGTGTCCAAAGGCAATGTGGAAGCTTTGGATACGCTGACCGCATGGCTTACCGAAGACGATAAGGCGAGCGTCACCAATTGGGTGTGGATTGCCAAGCCGGTAGACCCGACCACCAGTATCGACATCAGTCTAAAAGCCTACGATGGTGAAGGCAATCAAGTGTATGCGAACAACAGTTCCAATCACCCGTCCGGAAGCGCAGTCGATTTGACTCCCGGCATGCGAGTGGATTATACGGTCACGGAACAATTGCGCACCATTCTCCTGTCCAATACGAGCATGACGCCGACCATCACGGTGCCGAAACCGAAAGGCTTGTACAATCCGACCTGTGATGATTCGTTCTGGCAGATGAAAGTGGACGGGAATAATCTCGTGTTCACGCCACGTTCCGGCAAAGTCACGCCGGAAGTAGACCGTATGGGGTCGGCCACTTTGCCTGACCTGCATTTCAGTGGCATCGTATCCAATCTCGCCACCGGGACTGTGACCGCCAGTGCGAATATGAGCGTGGACGTTGACGAGAACGGCGCATTGCAAGCCCAAACCATCAAAAGCAATACGCCCAGCGTCCCATTCCCTGTCTCCAATGCGGAAACCAACAGTGGCATCATGCGTGTGAAGACCACGAAGGCTGAAATCAGTGACCCGCTTACTTGGGAGTTCAACGTGTACGGCAAGGGCGGCGGACATACCGGCACCATGGATAGCATGCTACTGCTTCCTGCGAATGGTGATGAGAAGTACGTGCAGGACAAGCTGGTCGAATATGAGCGTGGATACAGCAACTATCATGGCTCCTACGAACTGACCCAGCCCGTCACGGTCAATATGGACAATTCGACCAGTACGACCGTCTACTATTCAACCACCACCGGAAAGAAGTCGGATAATCCGGCTGACTACGAGTGGAAGACATGGGATGAATTGTCCTCCATCGAGAAGAAGAACATCATCGCCATCCGACTGACCAGCACAGTCGTCGCGTCCGACGATAAACTGTCCTATTCGGCGGTGAACGGCGCCATCACGCTCACCCCATCCGACAATGTGAAAGACGACAAGTACACGCTGTGGCTTGGCCGTAACTATTATTCCGACGCTTCCGACAAACCGGCGGGCAACCAGCCGTGGCCTGACGTGGCGAAGGTAGTGGCCGGTAGCATCAGCGGCACCGTCTGGTGGGATAAGGATGAGAACACGCTCATCGGTGACAGTGAAGAACGTATCGAAGGAGTGGAAGTCACCCTCGGCAAGCAGGATTCAAGCGGCGGCTGGCAGGCCGTCAAAACGGTGAAGACCGACAAGGACGGCTACTACGAGTTCAACCTGCTCCACTCCGGCACCTACCGTACTTCGGTGAAACGCAACACTGGCACCAGTACGGGTGATGGCGTGCAGACGCAGGTCAAAACCTACTATGGCAAGCTCGAAAACGTGACGAACACGCGAAGCTGGTCGAACAAAATCAAGTCCAACGCGAAAGACACGTCCGACGACATCCACCTAGGCATCGGCGCAGACCAGAAGAACGTGGACTACGGGTATGCGAAACCAGACCCGAAAGCCACCGTGGACAAAACCGTCACCGGCACCAGTTGCACCGATACGAAATGCGTCATCAACTGGGATGTCAAAGTACAGAATTCTGGCACTAGTCGTTTTGATACTTCCAGTGTCGTTTCTGACCGTATGAGCGCCGACGTGCATGATGTTTCCGCTACCGCCGGTACGGTTTCTATCGAGTCTGGTGGTGCGAAGCAGGTTGCGACGAGTGGCGACCATAAGTTTGTGTTGACGAACGAGGGCTTGTTGTATGCGTGGGGTAACAACCAGTATGGTCAATTAGGTTTCAAGCCTGACACGACGAATACCGCTACCCCAACGAACGTGAACAAGCCGACCATCGTCAACGGTAGTTGGCTGAAAGTCGCCGCCGGTGGCAAGCATTCCGCCGCCATCAGCACGGACGGCCACTTGTACACGACTGGTTGGAACGGTAAAGGCCAATTGGGTACGGGTGATACGGATAATCGTGACCAGTGGACTCTAGTCGCAGAAGATAAGACGTTTGTTGACGTGGCGTGCGGCAACCAGTTCACTGTGGCGATAGCAAGTGACGGCACCTTGTGGGTGGTCGGAAAAGTCAGTTCCACCTCGTATTCAACGTGGACGCAAATCCAGTCGGGTAAGACGTTCACGCAGGTCAGCGCCAGCACGTACAGGTGGGTCGCGTTGACGTCCTACGGCGGTTGTGTGGTGGACGGCGACAAGTTTTTCTCTATTGGTTTCACGCAAGTTGTCGCCTCATTCGGCAACGCCTACGGGTTGACTGACGCGGGTACAGTGATAGTGCTCGTCGGCGGAGGTGATAGCGGTATCGGCCAGTCCAATGTGTCTAATCTGAGGTACATCACCCGTATCGGTGGCGGATACAACACTTTCTACGCCATCGACAAGAACCAACACTTGTGGGCGGCTGGCTGGAATGGTGACGGCCAATTAGCGAACGGTAAGACCGGTACAGGCAGGTATTGGACCAACGGCAGTACGAGCGGCAACGCGGATATTGTTTCCACGCCAATCGATACGGGCATTACCGCATCCGACGTTGCGGGCGGCGACCGTGACGTGCTCATTGTCGGCAAGCAGGTCATGATTGCGGGCTTCGACCCGTATGGTGACGGTAAGACGGGTGGCGCGCGTTCCACCGGTTTGAAAGGTATGGCAGTATCGTCCGACCCGACCGCTGTACCTGTCGAACCCGCAAGCGAAACCACTGAGAATGGGTTGACTACCCGCACCTACAATCTGCCATATTCGATTGAGCCGGGCGGTTACGTCATCTACCATTTCACCGGCACAGTTGACCGTGAGACCGCTGACATGACGGGCAAAGACCAGTCATACATCGACTCGTGGGTGAAAGAGCATACGAAGACCATTCTCAACCAAGCATGGTTCGACTCCGAACACACGCCATACTCGGGCACGCCGCACGCAAGCGACAAAAACAAGCCGAACACTCCGGACGCTACGAAACTGGACGCCAACACGAATGATGTGACCGGCAATCCGACCTGCCGCACCGACACGGACTATACGGAGGAAGGACGCCAACACTGGTTCAGCACATCTGACGAGGATTCCTGCGACCAAGTCGGCACCATCATCACACCAACCACCACCGCGAAGAAACTCGGTTCCATCAGCGGCCTGTATTGGGAGGACACCAACAAGAACGGCATTCAAGATGAAGGTGAGAACACGCATTTCGCCGGTCAAACGGTCATTCTGACTGACGAGAACGGCAAACAGTTGGCAACCACCAAGACCGACAAGGATGGCAAGTACATTTTCGAACGTCTGGACGCGAACGGCAACAAATACCGTATCCAATTCACCAAAGTGAACCACCGGGACTTCACCACGCCGGATGTGGGAGACAAGACTACTGCGACGGATGAAAGCTCCACCGATTCGGACGCTTACACGGACGAAGACAACAAGCTGACCATTACCCTCACCCAAGATGCTCCAACCAAGGAGCATGTGAATGCGGGTGTCCTACCTGAAACATGGTTGGCGACCATGCCGCACACGGGTATGGGACTCCTGTTGCCGCTCCTCATGCTCGTCAGCGTCAGCGGACTCGTCACGGCAATCATCCTCCTACGAAAGAAGGAACAGTGAAAGGAACAAGAATGGGCGCACACGCTACACAATCACACGGGAGCCGCCATTTGGTTCGGCGGCCACCCTCGCCATCGTGAGCGCGGTCTGCGGCGGATTCCTCACCGGTAGTGCGGTGGCCGCCGAACCGGCCAAATGCAATACTGGCGTGGACAAGGTTTGCTACGCGGGCTATAACGCGGCGGGATTGAAACAGATTGCCGACGATTTGAGCGAGAAAGGCAAAGGAAGCTCCTACTATGCGGAAATGGAAGACAACCTGACCAAGGGCGCGCAAGGTTCCCTCACTCTAACGGACGGGTCGAATCTGCCGTTCAAACTCATCGGCATCCTCCACGACGACAAGGCCGACGGTAGCGGTAAAAAGGCTGGTTTGACGTTCATGGCGTGGAACGCGTTACCGAAAGCGTACTGCATGAACGGAACTATGCCCAATGACAGCACCATTGCGTGTTCTTCTGACGGCTACACCAACAAAGGCGGGTGGCGAGACAGCAACCTCCGCAAATGGATGAACAACGGGGAAATCTGGAACCAATTCCCCACGGACTTCCAAACTAATGTCACAACCGTGCTGAAACAAACCAACAACATGAGCTACGGATATTCACCCGGTTCGAGCGCGTCGGCCACGGCTGACAAGGTGTGGCTCGTATCCTACCGTGAACTCGTACCAACCTTATACAATGGTTGGAAGACCTATGATGGTTTCCAAGCGTGGAGTCAGGAGGGAACCCAATACGAGTTCTTCCGTACCGCGAACGGTTTGGTGTCGAATAATTATTCAAGCAATAGCAAGATTGCCAACATCAACAAGACCGTTTCCGGTTCCACTCCTCTTGGTGCTAACTACAACGATTGGTGGGAGCGTTCGCCCTACCCGAACGACAACAACTATTTCCTCCAAGTGGGCTCGAGCGGCGACCCCAGCAACAACGGCATTGCCTACTGCCGCTGCTCCGTTGTCCCCGCTTTCTCCTTCTAATCCCCAATCCTCGGGTGGTGGGGTTCATCCCCACCACCCCTCCAAACTCAAATCTCACACAAAAAGGAGTCTTATGACAGTCCCCGCAAGCAAACGCACTAAAGCCAAAAGCGAATATGCGAATCAGGCAAGAATCGTGCTCTTGGCTACCAGAAATCTTTTCCGCAAGTGGCCTAAAAGCCGTAATTATATTGAAACGATGCACGTCATGCATATCGCCTACGAAATGTATTCATCCGCCTACAGTGCCGACATCATTTATGCGAGCACCGTAGAAGAGCATGAGATGAAACTGCAACTGTTGTGCAAGGCCCAAGGCATGCTGAACTCACTCTCCGGTCTTGTGGACGATTGGATGGAGTTTCCTCCACGGGAAAAAGACTTGGAAGCCTACAGGAAATATCCGGAAGGAGACCCTAGATACAATCCAGTGGTCAAGGAGAAGAAATTCGTGAACTATGCGGGAACCCTCTACAAGGCGATGGGCGTGTTCACCGGAGCCGTCAAGTATGAGCGAGACCAGTTGAAGAAAGCTAAAAACGCCGAGTCGAAAACGAACACTACAATGAATTCTTAGGCGCAAGCCTAAAATATAATTGAATAAAATCGGCCATATCCAAACTATGGTGACACCGTTTCCGGTTCCACTCCTCTTGGTGCTAACAACAACAATTGGTGGGAGCGTTCGCCCAACCCGAACAACAACAACAATTTCCTCCAAGTGAACTCGAACGGCGACCCCAGCAACAACAACAATGCCAACTACCGCTACTCCGTTGTCCCCGATTCCTCTTACTGAACCTAACATCAGATAGGCCAGTAGCCCAATAGGTGAAAGCCTCCCGAAGGGGAAGGGGATATGGTCGAATGCGCGACCCCTCGAAAATGGGTTGCGTGTGAACTAGGTTGAGGGAGATATTAAGACTGTCGGAAACGACGGATACTCGCCCCTTAAGCTGGGCGTCCAACATCATTGCATGTCTTGGGTTGTTGCCGACGACCTGCCCCCAACCATTCTTTTCTCTTTCCCTAGTGAAGGAAGCATTAAAATCGTGAATGCGAGTCAAAGACGTAGAAGACGCCAACGCAGACTGCAACAACGCTCGGACGATAAGTACAGGAAGCTCCACCGTTACATCGACTTCCAACAAACATTCGGATTCGACGCGCTCTACCAAGCCGCAAGAAAATGCAAACGCGGCGTCACGTGGAAAAACACAGTGTTGAACTTCGACAATAGGCGTGCCGTCAACTGTTGGAAACTCGCCCAAGAATTGGAGGACGGCACATACAAGAAGAGAGCGCCAATCCGATTCGACATTTCCGAACGTGGCAAGCTTCGCCATATCAGCGCGGTCTCATTCCGAGACCGGGTGGTGCAACGCGCTCTGTGCGATAACAGTCTTGTACCCATCGTGGAAAGCCAACTGATATATGATAATGCGGAGAGCCTTCCGAAACGTGGAACATCGTTCGCCCGAAAACGGTTTGAACTACACTATAAGCGAGCTTTGGGTAAATGGGAGCATCCGTATGCTGTCATATTCGACTGTTCCAACTATTTCGGCAGTATCAGCTCCCAACGCGCGTTCGATATGATTTCCACCCTGTACCGGAGCATCGCCCGCACCGGACGGGAGAAGCAGGATGTGGAACGGATTCTAACCGTATTGAGAATCTTCGTATTGGACGAACCTCACTTAGGGTTAGGTAATCAGACGAGCCAAACCATGGCTATCTGGTATTTGAACAAGGTTGACCACTGGTGCATGTCGCAAGGATTCTACGGACGGTATATGGATGATGCCTACTGTTTCTGCGAGAATCGTGAACAGGCCGAACGTGTGCTGGCCGGTTACGAGCGGCGTGTCAACCAATTGGGATTGCGGTTGAACAAGCATAAGACCCGCATAGTGGACTGTCATACCGGTCAACTCACATTCCTGAAACGCGTATACAGCGTACAGGATGACGGCAGTATTCTTATCCGCATGCACCATAAGGCGTTGCGTGCAAGCCGACGGCATGCGCGTAACCTTATCCGCTCATATGATGGCGTGCATGTGGGATTACGGACAGTTCAGGATTCTTGGACGAGCCATGAGAGCACACTGTCGGGTCTAACTCACCGTCGTGGACTGTGCGCTCGGGAGAAAGCGTGGTATCGGAGGCATTGTGAAATGCGGAAGCTGGCTTTTCACCCGTGATATCCCGGACTTTCCAGATTGTGTGGTGGAGGGGCGTAATCTGCTGGAAGCTTTGGATGGGACGAGAAAAAGATAGGCCGTCCAATTAGCAGAAATGGTGGCGCAGAATCTTCCGCTTCCTCGGGAGAGTCGTTTGGATGAGATTTCGTGCGGCTTGGATTGCATCGTATTCCACATCGGCATGCTTGTCGGCTAGTTTTTCTTCCCGGCTTGGTGTTACACTGGGTTTACTTGCATTTCCTTCCTCGGGACTTCGCCCATGTGGGGCTTTAGAGGTTATCAGCGCATTGGTTAAAGTATGCCGTTTGAGTGAAAGGAAACTGTCATGGCAGGTTTCGATGATATTACGGTCACTCGCAGTGATGTCCGTTTGAAGGTTAAGGCTCCGTATAATCCGTTGTTCGCCCGTCGCTCCCGCGCGTTGGGTGGAACGTTTGATGACAAGTTGAAGACTTGGACGTTCGATATGCGTGTGGAAAGGCTGGTGTTCGAAGCTTTAGACAAATATTTCTGGTGGCATGAAGGAGTGAACGCTGAAAAGCGTGTCACTCTAACCATTGACCCCTACGACTACTTGTACGCGTACTCCAAGCAGGATAGCGACATTATCTGGTTCGCTGGTCGAATCCTAGTCGAAAAATATCAGCCCGACCGTCCACCGCGCATGATGCCGAATGTGGCTCTCGTGGATGGCATGTGGCCTAAAACCGGCTTGTATACGGGGTTGAATCTCAGTCCCGACAAACTCCGATTATTGGTATGGGATGTTCCCACCAGTTTTCTGGAACGATTGTCGTCCGGCAAGTATGAGTTGTCTGAGCCGGATGGTGACACGTTGACTGCGGTTGACGTTCGTATTCGGGCCGTGGAGGAACGGTTAGGCCGGTTGAGGGAACTCCGAACCCGACTCACCTCTAATAGTGAGGATGGTGAATGATGCTCTCCGTGCCGATTAATGGTCAAGTCCAGCCGCGTCTCATTCCGCCCACGTTCGTGGAAGACAACATCAGCGACATGTTCAAGGCCGTGGACGCCGGACACAATATCGTCGTGACGGCAGTGGACGGATACGGTAATCGAACCAGTATTACCACGCCGGATAATGTGAATCATGACATGCTGGGGCGTCCTCTCGAATTCGCGTCCCATCCCGTACTGATGCGGAATGTGCGCCGTTGGATGGTTTGGCTGTTGCAAGCGCAATACTGCAAGGATTACAAGTGGGATACGAACAGGCTTGGAGGTTGGATGGAAGTGTTGGGCTTACCCGCCGACCTTGATATTCCCGTAACGGAGGAACATTTACGCGTGTTGAAGCCTGTGTTTAACAAGGATGATGCCGACCCGTATCGGCTTGTCGCACGATACGACAGGCAACATTATGCTTCATGCACCCTCGGCACTCTCATACGGTTAGCTGAACAAACCACGCCGAACTATGCCTTGAACAATCCCACCCGCTGGTGCCAAACCGACCGATACCGCAAACTCAGCATCCAACCCAATCCGAAAGAAAACTGGGACGGAATGGACAGGGTACGCGACTGTTGGAGCGGATGCGAATGGGCATACCCCGCATTGGAACGCTATTATAATCCGACTCGACTATTACGCGACGAATACCGTCGGGGCGGACTACCTGAAACTTTCCACTATCCAGTGCAAACGTCGCGGGGTGAATACCGGTTGGCGAAAGGACAAATCAGCCCCCACGCAACAATCCTCCTCAACGGCAAGCCCGTAGGACTCATGTTCAGCGACGATTGCGAGGAACCATTCACCGACCGGATACCACCCGAATGGTGCGCCACACCCTTACCGGAAAACTATAAGACCACGCCACTCAACCGAAACATTCCCGTAAACGGCGAATTCAAACCATCATTCCAGCAAGCCATGCTGGGATTCGTGGAATGGTATGAGAAAACGCACAAGGGATAGCAAAAAGAAAAGCCCCTCGATTGAGGGGCTTTTTAGTAAATGTCACCTTATGTTTTCTCGATTTATGTGTTGCGCTGTAAAACCTCCGGCTTTAGCCGGGGGATATAAGGCGCTTCTCTTTTACTATTCTAGCTCACACATGTAAAAGAGTGTGCTATACTGGAAACATTAACACTAAGACAGTAAAGCGGGTGTACCGGTTCCGCTTCTATCCCACGGCGGAACAGGAGAACATGCTCCGTCGTACTCTGGGATGCTGCCGCAAGGTGTACAACATGGCTTTGGACGCACGCTCGACCGCATGGACGCTCCACAGGGAGAACATCGGCTACTCAGACACGAGCAGGATGCTCACCGCTTGGAAGAAGACAGAGGAACACTCCTATCTGACGGAAGTGTCTTCCGTCCCGCTGCAACAATCGCTACGGCATTTGCAGGCCGTGTTCAAGAGGTTTTTCGACAAGACCGGCTCCTATCCGAGATTCAAAGCGAAACACGAGGGCGGTTCCGCCACCTAGACCGTTTCCGCGTTCAAATGGGATTGGGAGCACAGGGCGTTGACACTGGCTAAAATGCATGACCCGTTGCCCATCCGCTGGTCACGCACCCTGCCACGCAAAAGCCAGCCATCCAGCGTGACCGTCAGCTTGGACGCGGCTGGCCGCTGGCACGTCAGCATACTGGTCGAAGATGCCATCCTCCAACCAGCCAAGAATGGAAACATGGTCGGCATCGACATGGGATTGGAACACTTCGCCATCCTCAGCAATGGTGAGAAAATCGACAATCCACGCTATTTGAGACACCATTTGAAAAAACTTCGACTGGCGCAACAGAAACTCGCCAAGAAAAAGAAAGGAAGCAACAATTATCGCAAGGCCCGTTTGAAAGTGGCGAAGGCATACGCGAAGGCCAAGGATTGTCGTACCGACTTCCTGCACAAGCTCTCAACCAGAATCATCCGTGAAAACCAAACGGTAGTCATCGAGGACTTGAAGGTACGGAACATGAGCCGACGTTGCAAGCCGAAACCAGACCCGAACAATCCGGGGCACTATCTTCACAACGGACAGAAGGCGAAAAGCGGTCTGAACAAAAGCATTCTGGACGCAAGCTGGCGACAGTTCCGCACCATGCTTGAATACAAGGCAGAATGGTACGGTCGCCAGCTCACGGTCATCGACCAATGGTATCCCAGCAGTCAAATCTGCCACACGTGCGGCAAAAACACCGGCATTAAGACATTGGACGTCAGAACATGGGAATGCCCATACTGCCACACCATGCAAGACCGTGACATCAACGCCGCCGAAAACATACTATCCGCCGGACTGGCGGTACGAGCCTGCGGGGATTCACGCCTCACCGAAGCGACACTCCGGTGAACAAAAGCGCGTGAATCACACCAACCTACAGGAAACTCTTCCCCGCGAGGGGAGGAATCCCCCGACTTCAGTCAGGGGAGGAAGTCAAAATAAATATAAAGACTATAACGGTTTAAAAAGACGTGTTGAGAAAAGTCTTTTCTGCCTCATTGGGGTATCTTGTGTCTTTTTCTTAGAAGTTTCACTCTACCGATTTGCTTTGTTGTCAAAGTATATATATACTGGGATTGTTCACACAAAAGATAGGTTCCAACAAGGAGGAACAAAAATGATTAACACAATCACCAACCTCAAAATCACCAAACTACGCGAACTCTCCACACTGTCAGTGGATAGTGAATATCTCACAATAGACTACTTGGACGAGGATGGCGAAGAACAGCGAATCGAAAAACTCACCCACGAGGAAGACCTTGGCGAATACAACGTCAAGACCGACCTTTGGGAGGACATTCTCGAAGATTGGCGGCTCACCAAGCCGATTCCAGTACCCTCTGCCGAAAAAGAAGACTGGAAACTGCTGGAAGACTATGTTTGGAACCTCACCGACTCGAAGTATCAAGAACTGTCGGACAATCGCAACAAATTATACGAAGCCGACGACGTGGCGAACATCCTCCGCAACATCAGCCGTCTCAGCGACGTAGGACGAGCCACGTTGAACGAACTGCTGGACAATGGTCCCAAGGATGTGGAGGACAAGTATGAGGAACAGTGGAACCGTATCGTTCCGCTCCGTCAGGCGGACAGCGATGAAGAATAGGAAGTGAGAAAAATGAAGGCACGAGACGTTAGCTTCTTCAAGAAAAACGCTTGGAAGGGCACGTATTCCAGCATCCTCACCATTCCAGTTGAATCGTTGTCCGACAAGTGTTTCGGCGCTTGGCTGGATATAGAGGACACGAATTTTGCGGAAGCGACACTACCGGACGAGAAGCTTGCCGGACGGTTCCGTGAGCTGGTCGATTCCAACGTCGAACAGGCGGAATGGGATAGATTCTACGCTTCCGTTGGCAAGGCTTTTTCCGCCATGTCGGTGGATGAACTGGCGTCCAAGTTCATTGAGCTGAACGACCCTGCGACCATCCGTCGTGTTCTTTGGGGTTACGAGGACAAATGGTATCTCGATTCCGATTGCGATTATGAGTTCTGACCGTCGGGTTTTAGCGCCTCTCCCTTGGGTGGGTGGGGCGCTTTTTGTTTGGCGTGTCATGCCCCACTATGATGTATACTGGAATTATTCACACAAACAAGGGTTTGTAAAACCCATCACCAAAAGGAGAAAAAATGCATATCAAGGATGTTCTGCTCATGACGCTTGTCACCATCGCTTTCGGTGGGATGGCAACCGCAGTCGTGTTCGGCATCTACTCGTTCGGCACTTGGCTGTTCACGTTTGGCCGCACGTTCGGCGTCATGTCGGTCTGCGCCCTCATAGTCGCGTTGCTGGTCGTCGCGGTCAAGGTTCGATTGAGCATGAATCGATAGTTTTGGTTTGTGGCCCCGTCGTTTTGGCGGGGCTTTTTGTGTGGACGTGTCTTGTTTTGTATATTTATCCAAACGTGCTATACTGGAAATGTCCACATAAAACAGGCGGAGCCAACCAAGGAGAACAAATGAACGACACCAAAACCTACTACCAGCCAATCTTCCACGACAACGGCACCATCAGCATCGTCGCAAGCGACAACACCTACGACCACACCTACGCAGACAGGCCCATGAACGAAGCCATCGTGGAAACCTCCCACCACAAGCCCAATCCAATCAACTGGAAGCACGTCGTATCCAACTGCGACGAACGTTGGAACCTCATCAAAGGCAACGTGTGCTTGGCTGTCCTGAGCGGCAATTGGGACGTTTTCGAGAACCGTCACGAAAACAGAATCATGCTCGTCACCCGCAAGGGAACCCGAATCCTCTGACCCACGCTAAAAGCCTCGGGGAGAAGCGTCATCCAGACCGCTTCTCCCCTCTCTCATATCCGACAAAAAAGAAAGGAAGCCTTGCATGAAAGAGCGGGATATCTCACTGGAAAACGACCTCATGACGTTAGGTCAGGAACCGATGGACGAACCCGACTCGTCCACCACCATCGAACTGCAAAGAGTAGTCAAAGAGACGGAACGGAAAATGTTGAAACCACCGGCACCGCCCGTGGAAGCTGAAAAGAAGAACATGCCCAAGCCCATCGAACCGAAGAACGACCCTACAGTCAAGACGGAACCTAAAGCAAAGACCGAAACCGTGTCCACGAAAGAACCGAAGACCTACAGGCCGACCATCCCACGCAAACAGTCAAAACCCGTCAAATCCGCGCCGACCCTCACCAATCCCTATGCTCCCGTCGAATACGATTGCAACGGCAATTGGCGTCAACTCGTGGCCGGAATCGCCATCATCGGCGTTCTCGTGGCGGTAATCGCCCTACTGGTAGAGGCCAAAACATATTGGCGGTTCATCACCGTAGGAGTATTAGCCGCTTTCGCCATGCTCCCACTTTACGGTTGGTTTGATGAACTCGAACGGGATATGGCCGTCAAAGCCGTGGAAAAGGATTACAGGATTCGTATTCTGCAAGCGAACGGTGGCGGCGGGCTGGTGGAAGTTTATTACACGTTCCAGCAGAATCCGACCGTCAAAGCTGGTGTTGTTTCCTATAGTCACGGCTTGGCATGGTTGCGGAACGTGGACGGTAAGAAGATTGTCGGACGTGGCAAACCGTTGGACTGATTGAGTTAATCTGGAAGCAATCACACCTACTACGGTAAGGAGCATTCGACGTGCTGAACAACGGAATCTGCGCAATCTGCAAAACAAACAAGTGGACTATCCTCTGCCCCGAATGCTCCCGACCGTTATGTTCCGACTGTGTGAAAGACTTGGACGGATACCATCGTTGTGAACGTTGCCTGAACAAGGACTTGAAACGTGGCGAACAATACTCCCACGCCGTATATACGGTTCTGAAAGACGAACGAACCAAAGAACAGTTCGGAAACCTGTTCTGGGATATGGTCGAAACCATGTTCGAAAGCCTATCGTTCGACACTGACGGCATGTTGCATTACAAGGACGGGCAAGTGTTCTACCTCACCAAGCATGATATTGAAGAGCTTGGAACGGATATTCTCATACCTGAACTGAACGAGTTGCTTGTGAGGATAGGCGAAGAGCCGTTAACTTTTCGATAGGAGTAGAAAATGGGTTTATTGGACACGGTGCGTAATCCGGCGTTCCGTATGGGGTTGCGCCGTTCCGAGCAAATCTGGCGGCATAATATTCCACCGTATCCGGTATTGCCACCATCGGATATGGAGGGGATTCTTCTACCGTTGCCGTATCAGCCTAGCCCGTTCGACCGTGACGGCAATTTGCTCACGCAGAACGAGTTGACTGATAAGGCTCAGGCTTGGAGCCGCAAAATGGAAGAGGTCGGTAGGGAGAATGATTCTCGCGTATCGGCTTGGGGATGGGGTCTGCGGGTTGGATTGTCTCTTATGGTTCTGGCCTATCTGTCGATTATTGTATTGATAGGCTTGCTGGTTTTTTGTGTGATTGGGTAGTTTGTTTTGACGTGCCGACTTGCGTGATTGCTATTCTTGAATATATACTGGGATTGTTCACACAAAAACTTGGTCTACAAAAGGAGCGACCCATGAACACCTACTACGCCGCCATCGTCAACCATCCCAACCAGAAGCTCGACCCTGACAACAACATTCCCCTAATCCAGATTTTCCATAGCGTCACCGAACGCAATAACTGGGTGAAAGCCTACGCCGATAATCCCCATGTGAAGACCATCGACTCGAAACAGGCGATTCGTTGGCTCCGCTTCACCTACCGCCAGTATCGAAACCAGAAGATTCCTTCCCGCATGAGCAGAGACGGCGTGGTCACGAAGTTCCTCCGCACCTGCTCGTTCCAACCCCTGCTCCACACGAAGCAAATCAGTCTCACGCCGGAAGAGGTCATCAAGCGTCTCTCCAGCCCCGAAGACCATGTGCTGAGGAAAATCGGATACACTCGCTGAAAGGACAAAAAATGAGTGACACTATCGAAGACGCCAAGACCGAACCCCGTCCGACTTGGACGAAGCTAAAGGACGGTTGGAAAGTCCGAATCCCGAAAGAGTGGTGGGATAACTGGAGTGAGGCTGGTGAAACCGACGAGTTCCCAGTATTCAAAGCCAACGGCGAAGTGTCCCATGTGAGCATCGTCAAGGTCAGCAAGCCGTTCGTGTTGGACGGTGTGGAATACGTCATAGGCACGCCAAGGAAGGAAACCTACCGTCGTGGGTCTGCCCCCTCCCGCACTTCCACTACCGCTCGTAAGCACAGTGTCATTCGTTGTGAGGAGTGCGGCTCCACCAAGGGTGTGCATCTGACAAGGGATATTAACGGCATCGGTTGCCTGTTATGCTCTCTTTGCGATGATGGTTCCGCGAGCGTCTGCTGATTGGATTTGCGGGGATATGGTCTCGCAACTAGTTTCTGATTTACTGGCTTTTTCTAGTATTCTATAGTATCATGGAAGTATGAAGTTATCGGAGTACGCGGCCAAGCACGGTATCCAATACCGTGCCGCGTGGAACAGGTTCAAGGCTGGTAAGATACCCGGCGCTTGGCAGGATGAGTCCGGCACCATCATCGTGCCGGACGAGAGCGCGGTCAAACTCAATGATGCCGCCATTTATGCCCGTGTCTCCGACCCGTCGAAACGTAAAACCCAACTCCCTGACCAGCAGAAGCGCATGGAGGAGTGGGCTGTTGCTAATGGTTATCGAGTGGTTGCGTCCGTTACTGAAGTGGGTTCCGGATTAAACGACAAGAGACGTCGGCTCACCTCATTGCTCAAACGCGACGATTGGGGCACCCTGATAGTAGAGCATAAGGACAGGCTGACCCGTTTCGGCTTTGAATGGTTCCGTCTATTCATTGAACGTGACGGACGAAAGATAGTCGTAGTGAACGAAGCCTCCGATGACCGTGCCGACCTGATTCAGGATTTCGTGTCGATAATCTACTCGTTCAGTGCGCGCCTGTACGGGCAACGCAGGTCTCAACGCGCACGCGCAATGGCCGCTATGGTGGAGGATGATAATGCCGACAAGTAGATACCGTCGTGGTATGAAAACCGGTGTGGCGCACAAATCCTACGGCGTGGCATTGCCGATGAATCATGGCAAGTTGGATAAGCTGTTTCGACTGCTTCCGATATGGCGTAAAGGATTAACCTATTCCCTGAATCAGTGGTGTCGTGAACTGTTCGAGACCGGTAGCCTATCCACATGGCAGAGCACTAAAACCTTTCCTGACTATTTGTCCCAACGGCAATGGGATTCCGTATCCCGTCAAGCGAAAGCCACCTTCGATTCATGGCTGACGAACCGTCAGAATGAGTTTCGTAGTCTCGTATACCATTCCACTTTGGAAGACAATCTTAAACGTGACCTGTACGAAATCAACCTGCGATACGCATGGTATGAGCACTCCGATGATAAAACGCACTATATGGCTCGTTGGTTGATGAAACATCTACGTCGTCGAAACCGAATCCCAGACTTATCGAAATGCCGAACCATGGATATGGACGGCAAGATTGCCCGAATAGAGAACGCGAAGAACACCAAGTGCGAACGTTGGGCTGTCGTGTCAACTTTGGAATCCGGCAAGCCGGTTCGCGTGCCGATACTCGCAGACCGTAAACTGGACGAGAATCTTTTCCTTAACAATGAAACCTTGTCGAACTATCTGACCATTCGCTTCAACTTGGACGGCAGTGTCAACGGAAAGCTGATTACTACCTTGCCTAAAGCAGAAAAACGAACCCAAGGCGAAACGTTGGGATTGGACTGGGGTATGGATTGCATGTTCGCCCTATCCGATGGCCGACTGTTGGGCACCCGAATGTTCGACTGGCTGAAACAGCGTGACACGGAGCTTATCGAACTGACTCGCGCCTTACAGAAGAATGGTGTGAAACCATCCAAGTCTAGAAGATACCGTAATCTACAACGGCGCATACGAGCCTACTATCGGAATGAGATTGGACGACTGTTCAACCAGCTCAGCAAGGAACAAGTCAAGGAAATCGTCGTTGAAAAACTTGACTTCCGTAACCTGAATCTCAGTCATAAGATGAACCGGTTGCTTACCAGAACCGGTCGAGCCGCAGTGGAAGCGAAACTGAAACGTATTCAGGAACTAGACGGCGTCACCGTTACTGAAATCAATCCCGCCTACACCAGCCAACAATGCTCCCACTGCGGGTACACGGCTAGGAACAATAGGCCGACAAGAAACTTGTTCCGTTGCAAATGCTGCGGAACGACCCTGCACGCGGACATCAACGCAAGCCGCAATATTCTTTCGAGACGTTCTCGGGAGAATGGCTGGCGTTCCATCCGCAAACAGGAAATCGTTCGCATACTCAACAATGAGCATGCGAACCGATACGTCCACCATGACAATCATTTGGTGGGCGACGCCCAAACGAGTGGGGCTACTCCATGTCGCAACAAACCGCATAGGCGGGGGACTCCGACGGAGGTCAAGATTATTCAGACAGTGCTACAGAATACTGTCTGAAATCACACTCTTGTTGCTGTAGTTCCCGCTTTTTGTTTTGTAGCGTGTTTTGTCCAAGCAAATTGTATACTGGAATTGTTCACACAAAAATATGGAAGCCAAGGAGCAAAAAAATGAGCGACATCAACTGGAACGAAACCGCAGTCTACGAATTCATGCGATTCGAGCGCGAACCCGAACGCCGAGTATTCCCCGACCGCGACATCACCAAACTCGCCAAAGCCGGACTCATTCAGGAAAACGAGACGGGCGACTGGACTCTCACCCAAACAGGCGAAGATGAACTCGCCAACATCAGACAGCATTTCAACTCCGGCAAACTCTCCGAACTACCCCTGAAAGTCCGTAACTACTACTTCGACTGGCGCGTATACGACGAAAAGAAACTACCCGTCAAGGAACTATCCAAAGTTGCCCTACATGACAGGAGCGCCGAGATTCGCAAGAAAGCGGCCACAATGCTCAACAAGTTCAGCAAGCTCGACAAGGAAACGTCGAACGGTTTGTCCCACGACGAGGATTATCAGATTCGACTCATGGCGGCAAAGAACGCAGACCCTCACCTCTTCTTCGAGGAGTCGGACGAGCGTGTGGTCAAAACCCTTATCTATAACCATAACTTCGATAAGGAATGTGTCGAACATTGGCTGGACAATCCCAACAGTCAGATTCGCGTTCAGGCGGCTCTTCTGACCGAAGACGGCAAGGTGGATGAAGTGTTGTCCCGTCTTAACCCGCAGGATGTGGCGCATGTGCTGGCCTGCAAGCCGCAGTGGGCCACTTGTGAGCGTGTCATGAACGCTTGGGAGAACGCGGACGAGGTGGGACGTTACAGGCTGGTCAAGGTCATGCGTGACATGCCGGACTCGTTCATCAATCAGGCTTTCGAAAGCGACGCGTATATGGCCTTGCATGACCGTTTGGAGGAATACCGCGAAGCCGTCCGTCAAGTGTTGGAGCTTGGCTCCATGTTTTCCAAGGATAGTGAGATTCGCCGGAAGATTTGGGAGCGTGCCGAGCGCGAGATTGGTTGAAAGGGATAGCAATGCGAAAAGCGACATTTATCAGAAAATACTACGGGCACGGATACGACGCACATATGGTCTATCTTGTCTACAGCTATCGCGGGCACGAATACACGGTGTATGAGAACCTAGCCCAAGGCAACGAACCACTTTCATGGCAGCACCGCAATGAGCAAAGCCAAATAGACCAGTTGATAGAGCAGAAAGAGCAGGAAAAGAACGCACAGCCGAAGCCATGCCGGTATGAGGATACCGCGCAATATGCCTTCGACCAGTTTTGGAACTATGTCAATGGTGAACCGTCGGACTACGACTAATCGGTAGCACCTACTGCGGCGGAGGGAACCGCACCGCCCTCCGTATAGTGGTGAAAAAATATCGAGTCGTGTGGATGCTTTTGCGTTTGCGCGGCTTTTTGTGTTTTGTGTTTTTGCTCTTTCTCTCAAATATGCTATACTGGAATTGTTCACACAAATATGAGAGAAAGAGCCAAAATGAACGAGTATTTCGCACGATTCGGCGCAGCAGACTACAACATCTTCCACAACGGCAATACCTCCTATGTCATGTTGCGTGTTGCAGACGAGAACATGACATACTTCGCCTTGTTCGAGCACATTGAGGGGCATGACGGCGTCGGCTGTAGGATGTTCGACTCTCCGACCGAGGTGGTTTTGGATGCCGCCGTTGACGAGACTTGCTCCGACGAGCAGCTTGCCGACTTCGTTGGACAGCCTGACACCGCTTTCGTCCACAGCATCAATATCCGCAGGATTCTGTATCGCTCCGGACTTCTGAACTAAAACATGGGAATACGCCCGCAGGAAAATCATGTGGGCGTATTCCTTTTTTCGTATGGGCGGGGATTGCGTCTTCGTTTTGGCTTGGTTGCGTGTTGTGTTTTATCTCAACTTAGGCTATACTGGAATTGTTCACACAAGATATGCCGAGAAGGAGAAACCATGGACAACGACGCAATCAACAGTCTTACCAAAAAGTGGACTGCCAACCTCGTTTACCTTTTTTGTTTTGGCGAGAAAGCCGCGTCATCTTCAGTGTCGCGGATGAATCGCCCTGCCTGTTGTTGTTCGTCTATGTAGCGTTCGATTATGCTCTCGCTGTTTCTTCCCACGGTTTCGCAATAGTATCCCGCAGACCATAGCTTATGGTGCTTTCCCCAGTAGTAGCGTCTGAGATGGTCGGGGTGCTTGCCCCATAGTTCATGTGTGGTGAGTTGTTTGATTCGGCTGACGGTTCCGCTGATGGTTTCGTCTGGTGGGACACTGACGAGCATGTGTACATGGTTTCCGTCGCCTGTGTTGATTCGGTGGATTGTGAACCGTGAGCGCTGTTCGGCTTCGCGGATGCTGGCAATGGCGTCTTCCTCTATCCCCTCAAGGGCACGCTTGCGGTATTTTGTGACCAGCACGATATGGTATCTGGTTCGTACCTTCGCTGACGCTTTGGGTTTGTATTCGTTGGAGTCCATGTCTCGCACCTCTATGCTATAATCATGCTAACAGCAGTCTAGCAGATTCGGAGGTGTTAGCATGACGGTCAGTCTCATCGGCTCGCCGCGCAGAACCTCCGAAGAGGCAAGGCTGGACAAGAACCGCAGAATCAGAGAATCCATCAAGGCGACCAAAGCCAAAAGGAAAACGCAGACCTGCTCCACATTCGATTTGAAAATCGTGGGCAACAAACTATCCCACACCCAGCGTGAGGCACTGGTCCGCGTGTTCTTGGAAGCGAAATGGCTGTGGAACGAATGCATAGCCAGCGGAGACCCGCTCTCCTACAAGCCAAGGAAAAACGTCCTCGTGAAAACCAAGGACGGCATGATGGACGAACGCGAGTACCGGACGCTTGGCTCGCAGATGAAGCAGTCTTTGGTCAAAACCATCCGTTCCAACATCAAGACGCTCGCCACCCTCAAAAAGCAAGGGCGCAAGGTCGGCAATGTTGGATTCACCAACGAAGTCAGGTCTCTTGGGCTTCCGCAACCGGAGACCACTTATCGCATACGTGGACAAAAGGCGAGAATCCAGAATATTCCCGGCTGGGTTCGTGTGCGTGGCGTCAAACAATTGGAAGGCTGGGAACAAGCGAAAGCCGTTCTCACCAGTGAGGCGGATGGATGGCACTTGCATGTCACATGCTATATGGATAAGGAGGAATACAACAAAAGGCGTGAAGCCAAAAAACTCGCGCCGGTGAAGAACACCGTCATCGGACTGGACATGGGCGTGGAAACCGCCATAACATGTTCTGACGGAACGGAATACGATGTCATGGTTGGAGAAACCGACCGCCTCAAGCGGGAACAGCGAAAACTGAACCGTAAGAAAAAGGGGTCGAACAACCGTCGGCGTAATCGTATGAGAATCCGTTTGGCATATATGAGACAGCAGAATCGTCTCAATGACGCCGCGAACAAGATAACAGCCGAATTGTTGCGCAATGAGATTGTCTTTATGCAGGATGAACAGGTTAAGGCTTGGCAACGTCGTTATGGACGCAAAACCCAACACAGTGTCCTTGGCCGCGTTAAGAACCGGCTCGCACGTCATACAAGTCAGGTGGTGACGCTTTCCAAATGGGAGCCGACCACACAACTGTGCCCCACCTGCGGCAAGAAAACCAAAATCCCACTCAAACAGCGCACATACAAATGCGCCTACTGCGGATATAAAGCCCCAAGAGACGTCAAAGCCGCTCAAACCATGGTCTGGATGGGACAATCGAAATATTCAGACAAAATACCCTCGGAACAAGGGGAATACAAGCCTGTGGAGAACGCATCGGAGTCATACGCGGACAATCTGCGTATGTTCTCCATGCGTTCAGCGAAACAGGAAACCGTGACGGCTTAAGCCTCACGGTAGTTCATGACGTTATCCGCTACATGGTGGAAAACAAGCTGGCCGATAGACTCTGCTTCGAGCATTGGGTAAAAAGCGAAGACGAAACCATCCGCGTCCTGTCGGCACCATTGGTGGAACCTCGTAATTGGCGAATCTCTTCTCGATTGGAGGAGTATAAGAAGGCGTTGCAGACCGTGGCTCGTATGGAGCGCCTGTTCGCCAAGGGTAGTGAGATTAAACGCAAGATGCGTGCCCGTGCCGGTTTGTCCGATTGAGGTTTGACGGAGGAGAAGCGGGACGCTGTTTTTGGTGTCCCGCTTTTGTTTTTTGGGGTTTTGCGGTTTCTCTCAAGTGTGCTATAGTGGAATTGTTCACACAAAGAGCGATAGGCAAAAGGAGCACATAACATGTACGCAATCCACTACATCGGCGGCGCAATCAACGTCAAGAAAATGCCCAAAAAACAAGCAGTCGAATACGCCAAACAAATCAACGACAACCCCACAGGCACATTCCCCGAAAGTGTGAAACTCGCACAAAGCGCCGAAGCCCGCACCATCATGCAAAACAGACTCTTCGCAAAAGACATCTACGCCCACCACAGCGACGTATACAGCATGAGCATGGCTGAACTCGTCAACGCAGTCAACGAATACTGTTGCTGAAAAACAATCGCCACAAAAACCAACCACACGAAAAAGGACAATCAGAATGTACTCGAAAATCAGCGAAGACACCTATCGGAAACTCATCGACAAACTCGTCAGAATCCCCTACGTGACCGGCGCACACGCAACCCGAGCCATCTTCGGAGACGGAATCGAAGTCGCATTCCAACACCGTTACATGGGCAAGCAGGTCGAATACTATCTGGTAGCCGACTCACAACGAGACGGCAGACGCTCCTACCGTTGGCGTGGCGGAGTATACACGGTTCCGTCCGCACACTGGATTTTCGATGACGGGGAATGCACTCCCGTGGATTTGCCGTCGCATAAGCTGGAATCGTTGGATGTTGACGGACTGTATGACGCGATTGTGTCCGATTTAGACAAGGCCATGAGGGAATTGTAGGAAAACGAAAATGCGATTCACGGACGGCAAGGAAAAGCTGGAAATTAAAATCCACGAAGGTCAGCATTCGTGGGATACGACGGTAGAATTCTTCGACCATTTGACGGCTCCCATTGTGAATGGGACTCGTCAGGTGGGAAACGTTCGCACTCTACTGACGAACGTGTACAACAGGATTCTAGGCATGTCCGGCTATCCCGCACCGGAAGCCGACACTCGGGCAATCTACACCATCACCGACTTGGCTGGAAACATTGTCAAGGAAGGTTCTTTCACTTCGTCCGACAATCCAGCCTGCATGTATTGCAGCGGTTGCGGTTGCCTTCTCAGCGAGGAGAACGAGAACCTTTGCGGTGATACCAGCTGGTGCGATAACTGCTATTGAGAAATTGGAAGACTACCGTTTCTACGCTTCCTTATTGTTCTATCGGATTGTGTTTTGCGCTAATATCATATATACTGGAATTGTTCACACAGCAAGAAGTTGCATCCTACTAAGGAGAAAAATGAGCAACACCACCACAGAAATCAACTGGCACAACACTCTCCCCCAAAACTTGGAAGGCCACAAGTGCATCGCAGTCACCAAAACCGGTGAAACCATCGAAGGCATACTGGAATATCGCACGGCACAACCCGACATGTACGTGAGAATCGATAGCCTCCACCTCCCCGGCGTCAAACCATGGGTTATTGTCAACCAATGCGAATCCGGCAACGAAATGGGCGAAGAATTCCAGTCCGTGAAAGTGTTCGCCTGAAAGGTTCACGAATGAGTAACCACGACTGGGTAGCAACCGACAGTCCCAATAAAAACAACACTCACAAGAACAACCGTTCCACTCATAACGGATGGGACGCCGGTAGCGCTTGGAACCCGCAATCCACGAAACGAAACGAATTCGGCATACGCAATACCGACTGGAGCAATGACTAGCTCCCACGTCAAAAAACGTTAGACCAAAAGGAGAAAAATGAACAGCGACTACTATGAGTATCTGACCACCTCAGCCAAAAACGACCCTGAACTGAACGAGCATGACAAGGAAACCGTATTGGCTTTCCTGAAACGACTCGACACCAACCCCGACAAGTATGCGGTAGCCCCAAGAACAATCGCCTATTTGGACGAGGAGTCTTTGGCGGATGCTGACATCACAGCCGAAACCCTCAAGAAGTTCGACATGAGCGTGCCACAATTCTTGGACGAGTGGTGGGAAAACGTCTGGGGTAGCACTACTATTGAGGACGATTGCCTTGAGGGACTAAACGAAGTTCTAGAACTTCACGAAGTCAGTAGATGATACCAGAATGCCCGTGGAAAACGACTTCCACGGGCATTCTCGTCTCAATTTTTGGAAGGAGCGCGAATGCCCCATTACTTGTTGGACGCGGCTAATGACGCGACTGAACTCCCATCCGCAGACTTGGATAACATCCAGTCGATTCTGCGTACCACGCCTACTCTTGATTCGGAAGCGCCCGTGTTGGCTTGCGAGATTCTGGATGCTTGGGACGAGGATTGTAGGATTCTTCGCCGCCGTCCTAGACTGGTGTTGCTGAATGTTGAGGAGCCGGAATTCTAAGTGTGGGAAGGTGGTTTTTCGTTCTTTGCACTACCCTGTTGTGTTAGAGTGAGATAGCCCACACCAAAAAAGGAAAACCAATGGCCTTAAAAGAACTTCCCTATCAAGACGGAATCAACTGGAAAGAATTCGAAGGCAAGTCCGCGATATTCAAATGGAACGGCAAACCCATGGCCGGAACCCTCTACTTGGACGGTTTCAGCAATCTCGCAGTTCGTGAACTGTCCGGTTACATGCCGGTCTTATATATTTGGCCGGATGATACGAGTCATGTCAACGTCGAGCGTGTGACGGATTTTCATGTGTTCGAGTTCGTTGAGGATTAGTGTAGTTCGGGACGCTGGCACTGCGGCTTCTATTCCCATTCCGGGGACAATCCGAACGTATTATCCCGGCTTCGATATTTGGTTCGACCGCACGGTTCTCCCCTCATTGGGGGAAGACCGTGTGATTCTTTTAGCCTATATAGACGGTGAGTTGGCGGGGTTTTGCGTTCTCAAGAGAAATCCGTCTGAACGGAAGATTTGCACTTTGTATGTCTACGAGGGTTTTCGGAGTCGAGGGGTTGGTTCCACGCTGGTCGAATATGCATTGAAATCGCTGGATGAACGGTTCCCTCTGGTGACAGTGCCGGAAGAGTTGTTGCCGATGTATGAGGGTTTCTTCCGTCGTTTTGATTTTCGTCTGTCCGTCTCTCGTGTGGGTTTGTATCGGGTTGGGAAGAGGGAGTTCTTTTTTAACGGGACGCTGGCTTAGGTTTGCGTGTTGCGTTTTTCTACCCCCTTGTGTTATAGTGGGATTGTTCACAACAAAAACAAAGACAAAACCCAAAAAGGAGGACGCATTGAATCAAGCAACTAAATTCGGCAAACGAATCCTCTTCGATGACCACCCAACTCGCGCGGTATTCGACACCAAGGAACTGCCAACATATGACTCCTATGCGCTCTACCGCGTATGCCTTCGTTCTTGGCAACGGCATTCCTGCCGACCGGGAACCGAGGATACTCCCATGTTCGACGTGATATGCCCGGCAAGATGGTGCCGTTGGATTGCTCACGTCAGCATTCTGAACTATTTGGACGGCATAAGCTGGTTGGCTTGGCCGGTGGAAGGTGGTGTCAGTTGGCGGCATAGGACAATCGACCCTTATTCCGTCCACTATTCCGCCGATACCCATATTCCGGTAATCGACTTGCGCGAAAGCGAAGAATAGGAGAGAACATGTCCGACAATCAGAACACGCCTCGATTCTCGACCATAGGCGTCACCTACACGAAGCATCAGAACAATGCGGCGCTTAGCATGAGTTCCGCCGAAGATTCGACCATGCGCCGACTGGGGTTCACCGACCACCGTGAGGGGTATTGGTACCTCTGCCGTTCAGTCTCCCCCGACCATGACATGACATTGAATGTCGAGATTGCCAAGGACGGTAGCGACTGGCAGATTGACGTGTTGGACGAGAACTTCTGCCAACCCTACGACTACCAGTATTTACTCAACGTGAACCCGACGTTGGATTATCCCAACAAGGTGGCTGACGAATGCGAGAAATGGTTCCGGAAACTATCCGAATGGGGTTTGCTACACGGCTGGCATGAGGGAATGTACGTCTGAAAAAACAGAAAGGAAAAACAAAAAAATGAGCATTCTCAACGAAGAACTGGAAGAACGGTATCCCATCGAGGAAGGAGACTTCATCACGCTCACACGGGAGCAGTTGGCGTTGCAGTTGCGTCGCGCATACAAGGCGGGTGCGACCCGCGACTATAAGCGCACTCCGCACGGGCATACGGAACTGTTGAAGATTATCGGAACCCTCCAAGACTCCCACCTATTGCCTGACGGCACGGACTTCGAGGATGTCGTGAGAACGGTTCTGGACGGGCGTGTCAAGGCCATCACCAAATAGGCGTTATACTAGAAACGTCCACACATTCAATTACCCGAGGAGACCACACCATGAGCTGGGACAAATACCAAAGTCGAGACCCCAGAAGAATCGACCCAATGAAAACACCACTCTACGATTACGTGGTCTTGGATACCGAAACCACCGGTTTCAAACCTGAAAACGGGGCTAAACTCATTGAAATCGGAGCCGTGAAAATCCATGACGGAAAACTCGTAGACCGATACGAGCAACTGATTGACCCACACCAGCCAATCCCCGAATACATCACCTCGCTCACCGGAATCAACGACAGTATGGTCGTCGGACAACCCGACGTAAGCCAAGCCATCATCCGATTCGACAAGTGGATTGGCCCGCGAACCATCATCATGGCGCATAACGCGTCATTCGATTTGAGTTTCTTGGACGCGGCCATGAAAACCGTGAACGGTGGAATGTTCTTCTTCCCGCACCGGTTCGTGGACACGTTGGAAATGAGTCGGAAAATCCATCCCGAAAAGCCGAGCCATAAGGTTGCCGTGCTTATCCGCGACTATGGTATCGGTGACGTGGAGGAGCATCGTGCCTTGTCTGACGCGACTCAGGAGAACATGCTGTATGAGGCTATGCGTAGAGAGGAGTTTGGACGCTGAATGGGGTATGAGGACATGTTCAATCCCGAATGCAGGGACTATCTGAAATCACGCAAGCCGTCGCAACGGGAGCGGGAGATAGCGAAGCTTGAGAAACAAGCCGACAACAAGCACGACATGTATGGCGACAAAAGCTATGCGGTTTCTGGCGAGGTTGCGGCTATCTACGAAAATCAGCAAGCGTTGCGACTGCGGTTGGAAAGCATCGAAGAAAAACTGGACAAACTGCTGGAAACCAGAGAGGAACAGTCGTGAAGAATCTGCTCACCTGCCCATGTTGCAGTGGAACCCCGAAATTCAGATATCAGGCCAAAAACGAAATGTGCGGAATGTGGGACGGGTACCTACTCTACCGACCTAAAGGCTGGGAATACTCCCACCTATGTCTGGATGAACACGGATTGCAAACGACTGGAGGAAACGGATTCGCAACACTGCACGAGGCAGAACGCGACTGGCAATACAAGGTAGGAAGCTTCCTGCGGAACCCGATGAACAGTTTCCACCCGTTCATCGAAACCGGCGCTGAACTAGTGACCAAATTGGATGATTATCTCGTCGGAGAACGATTGCATCTTGGCGACAAGGTAACATTGAGTCGGCGTTCCATGACCGTTCGTGGCGTTGTGCAGTTCATCCAACGGACTTCCGTCGGGGAAATCAGTATCATTCTCCGTGACACGGATACCATCAAGTTCGTGATTTACACTCCGGTCAGGGAGCGCCGAAAGTACATGTTCTCCTATCATGTCGAAAGGCGGCTTCATTGGACAAAAAAGCCGAAAGGCTCCTCTGTGACGCGTACCATCGCGGGCGCTTAGCGGAGGTTGACGAAAATAATCTGGATGCGGCTGTGTCCCTTATCGATAGCAGGTATGCCGACTGTTGGTGTACCTTGTTGGGGCATGAAGCCATCAGAGCGACCGGCCATGGGTTTGGTGTCGCACGGAAGCTGGAGTTGGATTGCTGAGTTTTCAGCATTTTCCAAATCTTTATTGTTATACTGGAACAGTGGGCACAATACTGTGCTCGCTGTTTTTCTTTTTTAGAAGGAGTCGAAATGGCCCAGCATAGTAACAAAAGCCGCAAGAACAAGAAGGTCGTGGTCATCGAGAAGGTGCGGGACAAGTATGGTTCCGTTATCGCTTTGAAGAGGGGGTAGTTGTCCTCTTTGAGAGGTTTATGTTATACTGGGGGTGTTCACATAAAAACCATTCCAAAAAAGGAGAACACCATGAAAAACATCGACCCATACGAACTCAGGCACGCTACCTACAACGACAATCGCGTGAAAGACCAGAAAATCCTCTCCACCCTATGCCCAGAAGACACGCTCCTCCTTCAGCTAGGCGACAAGAAGGGCAAGACCGTAGGAATCGTCATCATCAACATTCCGGACGACCACCCCGACACTGCTCTTTATACGCTCTACCTTTCGCTGGAAGACATGGAATACAACGACGAATACTCACACGGCCACTACGACTTCTCCGAAGACGACGACTACGAAAAAGGCGCTCGAAGCCTCGTAACCGACTGCATGAACGACCTCGGACTGGAACAGTAAGAGAGGACGGACATCATGCACAGCTTATACAAGACCGCAGGTAAATGCACTCTGAACCGAAGCAAAGTCCGCTACCCCAACAAAAGGGAAGCCCAACTCGCATTGGCCGTCATCAAAGGACGAGGAAACCCGAAACACACTGAGAAACGCGCATACCATTGCCCCATATGCCACGGATGGCATCTGACCAGCGCCGAAACCGTTAATGATACAGTCCTTTCCGGGAGCGTGCTCCAACACACCAATCCAGACGCGTTCGACACAGGAATGAAAGCGTTCCTCTCTGGTTCCAAACGCGGCAAATATTCCGCAAGCAAAGCCAGCCTGACCCGACGTGTCCGACATTTGCTCCACTTGTTCGCGGCCAACGATATTCCGAATGACTCTTGGGACAATCCATGGTTGTGGGCAACTCTTAGATTCCAAATCATGTGGAGGGGCGGAGACCAGAAGGCCGAACAGCTTCTATCCACTTCGAAAAAAACGGTCAAAATGGCGGGCGACATGCTCACCGAAGACAAGGAGCCGTTCCTTCGCGTGGCTGAAACCCGGAAGGAAGCACAAAAATTACAGAATACACCACTACCGGCATGGTTGGCCGTCGCACTGATGGCCGACAAGGGAAAGGAGCAGAAAGTTTGAACGAAAACGAACTGAAAGAAAGGGCCGTCCACTCATTGCTCCAATCGAAGCTTGGTAAAGTCGCTCCGGCGGAAGCGTTTGTCATCGGATGGCGGAAAGGCTGGGACGAGGCTATCGACATGGCTTTGGAAATCGTTCGCAATGAACTCGATAAAGATGGCGAGAACGAATCGTGATTTGTTCCAAATACGCATGCATGTTGTGCGGAAGAGTCACCGACTTGGACACCGGTTACAAGTACATCATCTCCGTCGTCCAAACAGGCGGTCACGGTCGATGCTCATACGCTCGAACATTGGTCATCTGCCAGCATTGCATGCGCACGCATAAAACCGTCATGACCTTGCAACGCAAATCCTTGAATGAGGAAAACGTTCTTGAATTCCACAGGCCACCGAAAACCCGAAAAACGTCCACCAAGAAAACCAGCGAGAAGAAAGGCTGAACCGTTTTATGGACACCAGTGAAAAGCAGATTATCGGTGAGAACGCCAAATACGTTTCCGACACCATCCCGCAGGAGACCAAGGATGGGCTTCGCACTCATTTGAAGCCCGGATACGCCATGCCGGACGGCACCCATTATGCGACAGGCAAGGATTATACGGAGTTGATGCGCAATCTGCGCAATATCCGATACTGCGGTTGTCCGCTCTGCCATGACACGCAGTCTGGGCTGAAAACCATTCTCGCAACCAGTGGCATGACCGTCCGTGAGCTTGCCGAGGAAATCGCTTGCGACGAATACGATTCGTATTCTGTCTCTGAAATCCGCGACCTTGACCCGGAACAGTTGAAGCCGGTGGACGAGATTGTCGAGGATATCAACCGGTGGAGCCGCGACCAGCGTGCGTTCGAACACGCTTCCTTCGGCACCATTAGGCTTCTGTCCCTCTACTTGAACGTCAGCCTCGACCAGATGTATGACGAATTGGATTATCAGACGCTCATCTACACGCCATGGGAGGAGAACTCCCACATTCACGGCTATGTGACCGTCATCCGTTACAAGGACGGAAAGTATGAGGTGGATGTTCCGGAATGCCGATACCAGTGCGACGAAACGTATTGGAACGCGCGTCGCAAGATGGAAGAATCCACCACTCCCATCACGTTGGATGTTCTGCGTAGCGAACCGTGGAGCAAGGAGCATCGCACTCCCGTGGCATTGCCGGAACAGTATCGTGGCAAACAGTATCATCTGGGAGGTCATTCCAGCCTGTCGGCTTTGCTGGACAAGCTGGCCTCACATGATGTTCCGGTGGACGAAAGGGTTCTTATCGCCCTCGAACTGGAGGAACAATTCCCGTTGCGGTTGACTCCACTGTCCGAAAAGGACTGACATTTTTCGGGGAGGAGCCGATATCATCTTCTCCCCTCTTACTGTTAGAAAGGAAAACCTGATGGTTAGAAAAATGGTAAGCGTTCAAAAGATTGAGGGAGTGTACCCTATCGAGAACGCAGACCGTATCGAGAAGGCTCGCATTGGCGGATGGATTGTCGTAGTAGGCAAGGACATGGGATTAAAGCCCGGCGACCATGTGGCATATTTCGAAATCGACTCCATGCTGCCCGCCGACGACCCACGGTATGCGGAATTGCAGAAACGTGGGCAGCGTACCGTGCCAGTGTCCAACACGATTACCGGCGAAGGACGCGAAATCACCGGACATGTGTTGAAGACCGCAAGACTGCGAGGCGTATACAGTCAGGGTTTGGTCATGCCGCTCTCGGCTATTGGCGTGCCGGAGGATACTCCAGTCGGCACCGACGTCACCTTGCAGGCGAACGTGTGGAAATTCGAGGAACTACCGCCTTTGAAAGGCGGGGATATGGTTGGCGCTTTCAACGCGCCATGCTCCAAGTCCGACGCTACGCGAGTGCAGAATCTCACCGCATATTGGGATGAAATCAGACGGATTGCGTGGACTCCGACCGTGAAGGTGGACGGCACCAGCACCACAATCTACCGTGATATGGATGATACGGTTCACGTCTACTCTCGCAATTGGGAGTTGAAGCCGGAATGCACGAACATGCAGGTGGCGGTGAAAACCGGATTGGTTGACGCGTTGGAGAAAGGCATGGTCTGCCAGTTCGAGCTGTGCGGCCCAAGTGTCAACGGCAACAGGTTGAAGCTGGCGTCCTATCGTCCATTCGTGTTCGCCGTATGGCGTGACAATATGAAACTCGACCGTAGGGATTGGCCGAAAGCCATGCTTGACAACGCCGTCCCACTGTTAGACGAGACCGAGTGGAAGCCGACCGGCGATGTGATGGACATGATTGCCAAAGTGGATGGTCTGAGAGGCAACGTGACCCGCGACTTGTTGGACGAAGGAATCGTCTGGCATGCGAAAGCGGGCGAACGGTTGAGCGACGACCTGTACAACGAGCTTGGCAGCAACCGTTGCTTTAAAATCATCAACAACAAGTATCTGACCAAGCATGGTCTTTGATGTCGAATAGGGGTCTGGGCTTACTTTTGTGTGCAGACCCCTGTTTCGTCTTTCATATCATTCATGTCTTGTTATACTGGGGATGTTTACAAACGCCGGATGAAACAAAGAAGTGGCGAATTGAATATCTCCAACATGTCGGAAGAGACGATAGAAGAAAACCTGCCAGACCTGTCCCCGCATTTGGAGGACGGGTTCAGTCTCAGACAGCTTGAAATACTCCACGACTACGCGGTGGAAGCTTTCAAGGCTGGAATCGAATACGCCAACAATACTCGAAAAGGAGCTATAGATTGACCGATAGGAAACCGTGGGTCATTTCCGTTCCACCCGTCAAATGCCCTGACGACATGACCGGCATCCCTAACTATTACATTCAAATATGGGAAAAGTACGTCGGCAAGGTCAAGCCGGAAGGTGGAGACCGTGAGGATTGGATTGAAACCTGTTCCCGACTCTACTGGGGCGTCCGCAATCTAGGTGAGGACGCCATAGTCCGAGTGCATGGGAAAACCGACCTCGACTCGAAGAGGCTAATCGGATTACCGCACTTCGGACAAGTGTTGGACATGCCGCCAATCGACCAGTATGCAGACCCATCTCATGCCGACCGTTACGCCATCAATCCCAACGTGCGCATGCTCATGCATCGGAAGACGAAACTCAGTTCCATCTACGAGGATGACATCAAACATGCGTTCGCTTCTCTTATTAGGGACGGTGTCTCGTCGTTCTTCATCAAACTCATGAACCAAGCCAAACTGCTACCGAATTTGAAAATCTCCGGAACTAATCTTGACGAGCTTGAACAGCAGGTGCAGGAGTGGGGAGGTTGGGCGTTTGTTCATGCGGATGATGACCCGAATGCTCTGCTTATTCAGGAGAATGTCGATATCCAATATGAGTATCGCATGTTCATGGTTGGCGACCAGCCTGTCTGCGGCGCTGGCAATATCGGGTTGAAAACCCCTATCGACAACATGCATACGAGATTCGACCCTCAAATGCAGAAGCATCGTGACGACACCACCGTTAAGAATGTTGAACTCAGACCGGAATTGGCAGAACGATACCGTGAGTTCGCCACGCGAGCCGGACGCATGTTCGCCCACTGCGGTTACGGCGCGTACACGCTCGACCTGTGTCTTATCAACGGTGAAGTGTCAATCGTGGAATTGAACGGTTTAATGAATTCCGGACTGTTCGCATTGAACATGAACGATTTGACGAGCGCGTTGCGAGTCAATTGGAAACAGTGCCTTCCCCCGGTTCTACTCGAAACGGCTATCTAAAAAGGGAGGAATAATATTGGAAAACGGAGAAAAAGAATGCCCCTCATGTGCCAGACGCGAGGTGTCGTTATCGGATTATCCAGATTGGAGTCAATGCAACAGTTCAGCACTCCGCGATTGCGTCAATCGGCTCAACAATTACGATGCTGGAATCGTATTCGGAATGCATTTCGGAGACCCGGACTTCGTACTGGAAGGCGACCCTAATCCAGCAAAAGAGAACATTCTGTTCTTCAAAGCGGATAAAAAGTACGTTTATCTGGAAGTCCTCACCATGGGAGACGAGAACACTCCGAAAGAGCATATTCCAATAGTCCGAATGTGCAAACCTTGCATGGCTTTTATGGGGGAATATTTTTGGAGCAAATATCTTCCGAAAGAGTTTTGGGAAGGATACGAGCAAGCGGTGTTACACACTCTGAAAAGGCTGGTGGACGACCCGAAGGTCGAATCGGACGCCGACTTGCTTGAGTATGCGAGAGAAATCGTCCACGTTGACATGCTCATCGACTGGTGAGACGATTAATTTGTTTCTATTCTAGAGGGCGCGGCTTAATGCTTTTAACCGTGCCCTCTAGCTTTTTTTAGATTCAGTCAGCTAATTGATGTGCTCTTTGATAGCTAATACCCATGGTTTTCCCTATATCCCGAAACGTAAAACCCATCCCATGCAAAATTCTGACGGCCTCTCGTTGCTTTATTCTTGTTTTGTTTTCCAAGGCTTCGGTCTTTTTACGTAATTGGATAGCGTCTGATACGGTCTGAGGTAACTGCATTTTTACGGTAATCTCAGGGTTTTGTTCTCCTGTCATAATCGTTATAAGGTCTTTAGCCATATCGTCAACTTCTTTAAGGTTTTTGGCTTGTGTGACTCTATTGATAGAGGGAACTTTAATAAACCAGTAACCCTCGTCCGGTTTGATTTCAACATCGTAAATCATTTCCACCAGTCCTTTCCTAGTTCTCCTGAACATTCTTTCCGGATTTCGTTTGTAGTTGTTTCGGTTAATTCGGTATGGCGTGGTATCGGTATCATCGCTCCACCCAAAATCCAAATCTCGTGCCTTCCTCCTTTTCGATTTGCCTTAACGAAAGATACCTTTTGGCTTCTACTCTGATTTGTTTTATGAAGACTAGACAAAAACTCTTTACGTGTTATATTGGAATCGTTTACATAGAGAGGAACATATTTTGCAAACCCAATCAGAAGACACCGGAGAACTCACCACTGTTATCAACCCAGCTTCCATCGTTCGTATGGCTTCCAGCCGTCCAGACAATAGGGAGACCACCATGTATGGCAAGCACGGCAAACATAATAGCAAACCGGTTAAAGTCAGAAAGACACGCGTCAAACCCGACAGGCCAAAACGTCCCGCGGAACAAATCATGCCGTTCGTCATGCTCGCAATCAGCATCGTATATGCGGCTGGGATGGTGCCGCTTCTCTGGTTTATGCCGGTTTCGGAACCGGAGGATATGATTGTCCGTCCTATTCTGACTGGCTTGATTGGTGTGACGGCGGTTTCCGCCGACGTTCCGGCTTGGGTGTATTTCTCCCGTTGGCGTCGAGATTCACAGAAAAGCTAAATCTGAAACATTTCCTTGTTATACTGGAATCAACCACATTTAAGTAAAAGCAAGGAAACACATGCCTAGAACCACGCTAGCCGATGTCGCATCCGATTACGTGCGCAAACACCAGCACGAGCGACAATGCCGACAACTCGACTCCAACAGCCGGGTCACGCTCACCGTAATCCAAAACCAGTGGGCGAAACTTGCAGGACAGGAACCCATGACCATTTTCGACGCGCCGGAAGTAGTAATCAGGAGCATCGAAACCACACAACGCGGCCACGAACTGTTCGACCGTACAAAAGAAACAAACGGGGTCGTCTACTACGGTCTGAAAAACTGAAAGGAAACATAATGTCGGAACTCGCAGAGGACACCAGAAGGGTAACGCTTCTACTGGGAGACAATCCGGAAGGGAAAACTCAATGGCATACATGCTTGGACTTGTCCCACAACGAGTATGCCATCCAAAAACTGCGTGAAACCGGAAGGCTGAAAGCGGGGAAGGCCACTTCGCTGACCGTCGGACAGTTGCAGAACCTTCTCACCAAGGCACAGAAGGACGCTCACGGGTTTCAAGACACTCCCACCGGCAAATGCTTGCGAGGTAGTGAGCCTGAACGGAAACTACAGGCATACAAGTTCGCTGAAAACCTCAACCGTGCCCTCTGCGAAGGCTCTCCCGTGTATTGTTCGGAGTCCGAACCGAGACTGGACTTATCTTTCCCGAGTTTCAAGGACTGACCATAATTGGGAAGGCATTCAAACAGACAAGCCCGACCGACGACGATAGGCGAGACGCCTTCTTTCGATAGTCTTATCGCCGCCGGAGTAAGGGATGGCAAGGAATGGGCGAGACAGCGTGTGCAGAAAAGGATAGCCGCCGTGCTGTCCGTTCTTGTCGCCCTGTCCTTGTGTTGTGGTGGCGGATACTATTGGTGGGATACCCAAGGCAAGGCGAAGCGTGCCCATGCCGAAGCTGAGGACGCCTGTTTCCAACAAGTCAGCAGGATGACGGAATCGTATAATAAGTCGCTCCGGCTGTATGCTCAGGTGTCTTCCAAGTTCAACGAGTTGGACGAATCATATGATTTGGACATGTTGGCTGCTTTGCAAGGCAAGAAGCCGAAGGAGTATGAGAATCTGCATTGCTCCACGGATTTGGATGGCGACAAGCGGAGGGCTGGGTCTTTGAAGCGTTCGTACGATGAGCTTTCCAAGGCGTATCGCAAGGCTCTTGTCCCCGTTAGAAAATAGTATGCTATACTGGAAACGTTCACATACAGCCTATCGTTTAGGAGAAAAACTTGCGCAACGATAACGTCAACCACCCCAGCCACTACACGTCAGGCCCCTTCGAATGCATCGAACTGACCGCACGATACCCGTTCCTAGGTGGAAATGCTATCAAATACGTGTACCGCTGGCAGGGCAAGAACGGTCTGGAAGACTTGAAGAAAGCCCTTTGGTATCTGAACCGTGCGAAGGAGGAAAGCCCCTACGAGCCTCTTGGACTCTATCCTCTCGACTCGTTTGTTCCACCTTACTGTGACTTCCACACAGATGATGAAGCAGTACGTATGCTGAGGAAGCTCGCCCGACTCAACTGGCAGAATATGCGAGGATTCTGGAAGGGTATGGCCGAACTCGCTTGCGACCACAAGTCCGGTTATACCCGCGCCAAGAAGACTTTGGAGCGTCGAATCCGACTGTTGGAGTCCATGCTGACCGACGAAGAGCAAACTATTCTGTCCGCTGTCTGGCAGGACAAGGAGCTGACCGAATCGCAGAATCGAATCGCCTACCGTCTGCAAGCCCGTGGTCTTGCGAAACTGGACAAGTCCGATGGCGTGTGGAATCCGACCGGAAAGGAGCGCTGACATGAAGGAGGAGAACGAAACGTTCCTTGAGCGAGTGCCCTATGCTATGTTCCGGTATGGTCTAGGTCTGTACTTGCTGTCCGGAATGGTGTCCCTGTTGGGGCTTGTCGGCTCTTTTCTGCTGAAACGATTTTCTTGGTATTGGGGTTTGCCTTTCGTCGTATGCGGCATACTGTTTCTAGTCGTGTTTCCACTGGCGTTGTTTCTCCTGTCGTTGACGTCCTCCCCTCGGCTGAAGCCGGGGGATTCCTCCTATCCTGACGATGGGAGAGGTTCTGGTCTCTAAGAGACTGCCACGGATTCGCGTGTAGCGTTTCCGTTGGTCTTACGTCCCTGTTCGACCGGGGTGCCGTCCGCGCCCCACAGGTTTTCCGACGTGACGGCGAGCGTGTCCAATCCCCGTTTGAGAATGTTTTTCGCCGCGTTCACGTCAGCGTTCGTCTTATACGAGCATTTCTTGCAAATGAACACCGCTTGGCTCTCGCGGTTTTCTTTCGCCACATACCCGCATTGACTGCATGTCTGGCTTGTGTAGGCCGGGTTGACGAGTATCATGCCCACGCCGTCTGCAAGCTTGGTCTTGTATGCGAGCATGGAGGACAGTCGCCCCATGCTCGCCTGTCGGAGACTACGGTTGAGTCCACGTTTCGCCGCCTGACCATTGTGAAGGTATCTGCCTTCATGCAACGGGTCGGGAACAGGCTTGTTGCGTCGGCTCATGTTCGCTAATCGTAGGTTCTCCAACACAATCAAATCATTGTCACGCACGAGTTGGGTCGTGTATTTTTGGTACACGTCATCCAATATACGTTTGGATTTCGCATGCAGTTTTGTGATTTCCAGTCGGGTCTTCCAATATGCGCGGCTGGTTCTGCCACTATTCGCGTATTCTTTCTCACTGGAATATCCGGCTGTCTTGACCCTACGGGCTTGGCTTTTCTGACGCTTCTGGATTTCACGGTCGATGGCCTTCAACCTGTCTTTCGGCAAGTCCATGAATCGACCGTCGGAGTCGGCGGCGGCATGCGCGCATCCACGGTCGATGCCGATGGCCTTTCCGGTGGGCTTGCGTCTGATGGGGAGGGGAATGTTGTTGAATACTACGGTACGGTTCGTCCAATCCACTTGGATGGCCGTGTATTCGCGTATCGGCTGGCTGACGCGCACATGCAGGAGGATGCGGTAGCGTAACGGTTCGCCCGGCAATGACATGCCTTTGGGGTTCTGTCCGGTGATGGTTATGATGCCGTGGTTGCGGTTGACTCGACGGTATACGGCGTTGCGTCCCCCGTTATACCAGCAGATGAAACGTTGTCCGTCACGCTTGTACGATTTGAAACGGGGCATTCTCCCCGGTTTCAACCGTTTGCTTAGCAGGGTCTTGCGTCGTTTCACGGAGGTGAACCATTCGACCCGTTCGATTCGTGTTGGGGACTCCAATATGAGGGATGGCACCGCCGCCAGCCAAGAACATTCGCTTCGGGACTGGCTGACGCTACGAGTGTCGGGCGTGCCGCCAATGGGGATAAGAGTCTTGTCCTTACCGTATTTGCAACGGTTCGACCTTAACTGGTTGAACCGGTAACGCCAAGCGTCACAAAGCCATTCCATTGCCTGACTGCCGGTATTCGCGTAAAGCTTTTCGGAACATGGGTCATGCTGGTCGGTATAACCGATGAACGGTTTGGCACCGTCCAACGTCACACGTTCCAACACGACTTTCTGACTCATATTTCTAATAATACCACATTACGCGTAATATGGAAAAAGAAAGCTGTGATTCCTCCCCGCACCTAAAGGCAGGGGCACCCTCACGGCAAAACAGTGGATGATTGGAGACAGAAAAACCATGTCGGAGAAAACGAGATTAAGGTTTCGTAGAATCGAAGCCGAATTGTTGAAAGCCTTCCATCGGGGTTTCAGCCTGTTGCTGGCGGTGTTCGTGTTCACGTTGCTGGCGATTGTGTTGCTTCATCTCGTATTTGGAACGTATGCGGTCGGGCTTCTGGTCATTCCGTCCGTCGTGGTGATTATCGAGGCTCTGCTGGCGGCTTTGGATTTTCTGTTTGAGTTCCTTGCAGGGGATGTTACGTATGAGCAAGCTGGCATAGAACCCCCCGAAGGAACTTTTTCTAAAAAATTCTGAGGATTCTTCCGTGGTAGACGATGCTCGTATGTTTGCCGCCGTTTTGAAGGCTTCTCGCAAGGCTGGCAAGTCGAAGAAGGGTGACGCGCACTGAGTTTAGGTTGTCCCCCTAAGATGGTACAAGTTATATTGGAATTGTCCACATATGGTAATATGGGGGCATGACTGGTACAACACACTCAAAAGAAATCCTGATGATACGAATCGGATACGCACCCCGACAAGGCCGCGTATACTTCCAACCACACACCGTGATGCAGGAATATCTCCGATTCAGCAAAGAACACGACAACCACGTCCTATGGAAATGCGGAATCATCGGCGTCATGAAAAACGTGGAGCAGGTAATCCTGTACGCGCACGACGAAGACCTCATGCTCATAGGCGAAGTGACTGGCTTCGGAAGCCCATACAATCCAAGGACATGGGACGAAGGAAGCTTCTACCAATGTCCCAAACCATGGTCTAAAGAACCAGCCAAATACTGGATAGCGTTGGACAACCTGAGACCATTGGAAGGTTTCAACCCAGACCTGTATGAACTCGCCGCAGGTAAAGACAAGGGCAAACCATTGTCCTTGGTGTTCGAACGCAAGGTACCCATGCTGACCATGGCCGACGCCGATGGCAAACGCAAGTCCGCTACCACTTCCCGACGTTCGGGGCTTACCCGTATTCGACTACGTGAGGTGTGAATGGTTCCAGTATTGGACACATTCGCAAAAACACCCTATACTGGAAGTAGTCACATAAGAGTAAGGATAACACCATGACCGAAACACTCATGGACAGACGCGCAGTATTCATGCGCATCAGTTCGGAATCAGACCTCATTGGAAAAGCCAGCGTCAAACCCGACGAAGACACCATCATCCGCTACAACTGGCGACAGGCGGAAAGCATGATGGATGAAATCATCAACCATGCGGAACAGAACGATGGCAAAGCCATCATCCCGTTCGACAGCATCGTTTCAGTCCGCTCGCTCGACACCTGCTCCCAGTTCATCCTCTGGCGCACCGACGGCAGATATCTCATCGGCAAACTGTACGAGTCCGGAGAGGACTACAAGTACGGTATGGACGACCGTGACGGCTACACCGCCCCAACGGCACTGCGGGCGAAAACCGCGTCCCGCTGGGTGAAGGTCAAGAACATCAAAAGCGGAGACGACTTCCCGTTTGAAAAATGGTATATCGAAGCATACCGTCATCGCGCTCGTAGCAAAACACCATTGGATGCGGCCTTGAAGAACAGCCACATGAACGTCATGTTCGTATATAAGGAGGAAGGTAAGGAAGATGCCTAAAATCATCGTGCCGGGCAAACGTCTCACGGCAGATGTCACCCATAAGATTCAGCCCATGATTACAGTCAAGGATACGACCGGCAGGGAATGGTTCGCCCGAGCCATGTTCCTTAATCTGAACCGTGGGACAGGCGACAATTGGAAGGTCGAGGATTTCAGCCTGTCCATCGCCGCCAAGGAAAACTATGCGTTCTACAAGAACACCAAGCTTGGAGTGGAAGTCCGTCTCGACCAGAATCCTGAACTCAAGAAACTGGTAAACGAATACGTGTCCATAGTCAAAAAAGACACCACTCAAGCCGGAGTCTGATTTTTCCCAAAACAGCAAGAATAGAACCTCCCTTTCGCGTAAGGTTGTTTACAGCGAAAAGGAGGTTTTCTTCTATGGCATATAATCCGTCAGAACCGCGCGACCCGCTGGGCAAGTGGATGAAAGCGCATGGCGGCAATCCGAAGGCGAGTCTTGCCGATAATGTCAAAAGTCTCAACTATGCGGAAGAGCATGGGGCGGCTGTCGATACCAAAAACACGCCGACAGCGGTAATTGACCAGATAGCCAAGACCGGCAAAGACGAGGACAACCGGCTGGAGGCGCTGATGAACCCGAACATCGGCGACGAGACACTTGACTCGTTCAAGTACAGCGACGATGTGAGGGAGCGCACGGCAGTCGCGTCCAATCCGAAACTGGATGGCAAGACGCTCGACATGATGGCGGACGATGACAACTTCTATGTGAAACGTGCCGTGGCCCTCAACCGCAACACCCCGACCAACACTCTGGAACGGCTCGAAGGCGATGCCGACAAGGACATTGCCGACTACGCTCTCATGGCATGGTGTCGGAACCGTTCGCTGGAATACTGCAAGGAAGGCGATTACGGTAATCCCAGCGTCCTGCTCGGGCAGAACAGATACCATCAAACACTGAGGCTCGAAGAGCTTATGGACTACGACGATGTGAGAGACCCCATGCCGTTACCGGGGCAGGACGGTTACAACGACTATATCGAGACCAACGAGAAACTGCATGTCTGCGACGCGTACACGTCAGAGATAGCCACGGAGGCGGCTAGGAACGGCGACTACGACGCAGCCTTGCAAATCTTCGAGGCCGGTCACAGCGAATGGACAGACGGCAGGGCGGGAACCACCTTCCCCCTTAGCAAAGGCAGGATGAAATGCCCCGCCATGGCTATCGACGCGGAGACGAAATTGGCCGACCAGTTCCTCTACCACGCCTCGTCCGAGCAGTGCGAAAAACTCCATGAGCTAGGCTACGATTCGTCGGCGCAGGGCATACTGAACCGTTTCGACATGACCAACACCATCAGCACCCGCCCCATGGCGGAACACTGCACGGTGCCGGACAGGCTCGACAGGCTCTCCCAGTCGAAGGACTCAGAGACGAGACTTCATGTGGCGGGCAATCCGAACACCAGCCTTCACACGTTGGAGAAGCTAAGCGAAGACAAGGACGAGAAAGTCAGCCGTAGGGCCGTCATGAATCTTGAACATTGCCGTGAGAATCAAAGACTTTCGGACAAATACGCGGGAGTCGATTTCAACGACGATAGCGGATACGACGATATCCAATTCGAATACTAAAAGAAAGTGGAGGAGGAATGTACAATCCTTTACAAGCAAGAGACCCGCTAGGCAAATGGGTCAAGGAGCATGGCGGCGCTTCGATTGAGGATGTCGTCGCCAAAACCAGCATGGTCGATTTGGAGAACATGGCCTTGGACGATAGGACACCTACCGCCGTGCTGAACAATCTCGCCACTACCGAATACGGGTTCAACCATCCGTTCGAGGAGAATGAGACCTATCCGAATGCGAACGGCGAACCACCGAAGGACGCGAGGGAGAACCGGTATAATTACGAGCAACAGTTGGTCAGATATGATTCCAAGGTTCGTTGCACGGCAATCGAACGTGGTGCCGATGATACCGCGTTGAGCGTATGCCGGTTCGACTACAATCCCCAAATCCGTAATGCGGTAGCACGCAACACGGATGACGCCCGCACATTAGATGTGCTCTCGTCCGACGAGTCTTGGAAGGTTCGTGGTGCCGTGGCTGGCAATCCACATACTCCGAAGAACGCTACGGAACGACTGTTGAACGATGATGAGGCCATCGTCCGTGCGGAAGCGTTGAAACGTTCGGATTTGAATTCCGGGCAGATTAGGAAAGCCGTGGATGACGCTTTGGAACCGACCCTTCAACTGGATGGTGCCGTGACCGATGATATGTCGAAAATAACCCGTGCCGCGTCCGACAATTGGCAAGCCGACGCCGATACTCTTCACGAATGTCTCCGCGTGGATGATTATGAGACCCAACGGAACGTCGCGGAACACGAGAATACGTCTCAGGAGGATTTGCAACAGTTGGCGCTTAACGCCGACAATGCGGTTCGTGAGCAGGTGGCGTTCAATCCCCATGCCTCGCCGGAAACATTGAACGTTCTGGCCGATGACGGTTGGACTCAGACCCGCATCAACGTCGCCGGTAATCCGAATACTTCGACGGAAACATTGGATTATATGTCCGACCAGTGGAGTCCCCATGTGAAGCGTGCTATCGCGACGAACTCGAACACGTCCGTCGAAACGTTGAAGAAACTGTCCCACGATTCGGATAAGTACGTGAGACAGTTGGCTTATTCCGGGCTGAAGCAAAAAGGTGAGAAACCCATCGACAAGCCATTCAAACCGGCCAAGCCGGTCGAAGACGACAATCCCGGGAAATACATGAGCGCCGATTTCGACCCCGTGGAGTTCTTCGGTTTGGATGACTGAAATCACGTTACAAAAATCCCTCCTCAAACATCCATCCCAGAGGAGGGATTTTTCCGTTTTTAGAAGGTTTATAACACTTGGAGCCGTTAGAGTCGAAACCAGCAATGTAGAAAAATTCCACAAAATCGAAAGCGATTGACCCGAAATGGCAAGAGACGGTTTCTATCGTCCGGAAAGCTTCATTAGTCCCGGCAGTGAATACGGTCTGCTTCGAGCGGCCACGCCGGACAGGACTGTATGGCTGTATGCGAAGATTCCTTGGACGAGCGCACTGTTGGACGGTGCCGGTGATTCGAAACGCAAGGAAGCCGAACAGAGTTTCATGGCGTTCTTCGACGGGTTGGCCGGTGAGGTCAGCGTGGCTGGCATGAGATACCGTGACATTCTGAAAAGCGAATACAGGGAATTCCACCTGCTGACCGGTTCCATGCCTATCCCCTACCGTCCGCCGGTCATGCAGCAGGATGATTTGAAAAGCTATCAGGCTTACTATTACCGTAATCTGAACGTGTGCAAGCAGTTCGCTGTCATCGGAGTCCCGTTGAAACTGGGTGGCGAAGCCGGTAGGAAAGGCCGTAAACAGTCGCTTCTTCGGAAAGTCACCACGAAGTTCAATCAGCTTAGCTTCTCCATGGCGAACGGTTACGCCATGTTCGAGGAGTATCTGCCGGACGCGCATCGTATCGAACGCATCATGTTGAACGCCGGTCTTATCCCGTTCACCATCATGGAGGAAAGCGAACGCGAGCAGATGGTTGCGATGATGGAGACTTGGTGGGTGAGCCGCGCGTCCGCGTCCGCCCTTCCCATCATTGCCGAGAACGACCACCTGCATTTCTTCCCGAACAGTAAGGTCTGCCAGAACGCGAAACGACTATACGATGAGGGAATCGACTGCGACCAGTGGAACATCGACAGCGAGTATCCGGCGTCCATCTGCTTCGCCCGAACAACCCAGTTCGCACAATCGGACATCACCGACCCGTCCAACCTGTGGATTGCGAAACTGATGGAAGTCGCCACGGCGGGTGGTGCGAACGCCGTCGGAACGTCCATTCGCGGCAAGGTCGAACCCGGCAAGGTGACAGCTGACACGATTCGCCGTAACGCCCGCACGATTGACGAGAACATCAAGGAACGTTATCAGCATGGCCGTGAGGCTTCCGCCGATATGACCGATTTGAAATATCGTCTGGACTATAAGAAGGCCATTTACAATTCTCCCGAAATGCCTCCGAGCATCATCGATTTGAGTGTCGCCACCTGCGTGGCAGGTAACGCTCAGATTGCCGTAGACTCGTTGCAGAACATCCAGAATTTCGAGTTCACCAATCTGACCACGGCCAACGAACAGTTGATGGCGTTCAAAAGCATGCAAGCCTGTTCTCCGGTGCGTATGACACCATATGAGATTCACTGGTCTGCGACCTGCGTGGCTGGTGGCGGCGTGAGTAGTTTCGCCAAGGCCGGTGATGATACTGGAGCACTGGTCGGATTGACCGAAGCGAACCGGCAACCCGTTTACGTGGGCACTACCACCGTGCAGGATAAGGATACCCGACCGGGCATTCTGGTCATCGGTGAAACCGGTTCCGGAAAGTCCATGCTGTTGGTGAGCCTGTTCCTCCAGTGGATGCTGATTGACTCCCGTAGCGGCAAAGGCAAAACGCCTTGCATCCTCGTCAATCCGAAGGAAGGCAACGACTTCGAGGATGCCGTCCTGTCCCGTAACGGAACAGTGCTCCGAATGGATTCCGACATCGCTGACGGAACATTCGACCCGTACAATGTGCTCCGAAGCGAGGAAGAGGCCAAGGATATGGCCGCTATCATGATTTCCGATATTCTGAAACCTGACGGCGACACCTCCTATGAGCTTACCGTCAAGGCCATGCTGGATTACGGTTACAAGAAGGGTGGCCGCTGTTGCGGGACAATCCTGTACAAGGCGGCTACCGACTTCCGTGCTCTCCAGCAAGCGGGGAAAGACCCTTCGCAATACAACTTGTATCCGGACACGTTGGACGTGTTCAAACTGATTACGATGAGCGTCAACACGAACCAGTCGTTGCGTCTTATCTTCGGTACGAACGATAACGTGGCCCCTTTGCGTGTCAGTCAGAACCTTACCCTTATCAACGCTGGCGACCGTTCCATGATTCCGGAACCGGGAGCCGAGAACACCGTTACCGGACGTATCCAACGTTGGGTGCTTCGTATGATTGTGTTCGGCGCGGGTGCCGCAGTAAGCGAACGAGACGGAATGGTCGGCATCGATGAGGCTTGGGCAATCCTAGGCGCGGACAAGGGTGCCGCCAAGGTGAACGAGTGGATGCGTACCGCACGTTCCCGCCGTTTCACTCCGGTGTTCGCCTCCCAGAAGGTCAAGGAGTTCATCAACGCTGGTATGACCGGCGGTATCGGCCGAGCGTTCCTGCTGGCTTTGGACGACCCGATTCAGGATTCTCCTGCCCGTGACGCTTTGCGACTGTTGCAGATTGAGGATTCCGGCAATCGTATTCGCTCCCGTATGAGCATGGGTGATACGAAGGAGAACGATGAGCCGAACTGGGCTGGCATGAGGCGTCTGCGTATCAAGGACAAGGAGACCGGCAAGGACAAGACCATTCGTGGTGCCGTCGCCTACTTCAAGGATTCCAGCAAACAGCCGGTACCCGTCGAAGTCATCATTCCGCCAGACCTGTTGAAGGAAATCTCCACGACCGCAACCGATAAGATTCGCCGTGAAGAGGAGAAGAAGAAAGCAATGCAAGCGTCAGAAACGCAGGAAGGACAAGAACAGTGAGCTATAAGGATTTCTTCGGAGAGAATCGTCCGACGCCCCATAAGACCGGGGACGAGCAGAACATCACACCATTGTCTCCGCCGACGTTCGACACCACGCCGGTCGTTGAAAAATATGATGTGATGTCTTTCCAAGGCTTCTCCAGTGGAAGACCGTTGCTGTTGGAACGGCCCACCAAGTATGTGAATCGTATCGTCAATTCGATGAAGCAGATTATCGCCATTCCGGAGAACGACCAGTATGGCGGCATCGAGGAAAGGGTCTACCTGTCCCCTATCTTCACGCTTCCGATGGCATTGCTCCATGAAGGAGACAAAATCGGCAATGAGACCGTGAACCGGTATCCATACCTGCATTTTCCCACGAACCATGATTGGGACGCGGACGAAATGAGCTTGGACGAATATCTCCTAGCCATCGAATACATGTTCGTCATTCACGACATCGCTCAGGAAGACACCGATGGAAACCTGCTCACCTATGGCGTGGACGGCGACTACACGATGGACGATGACGCGTGGAAAACCGCGTGCGAATGGTCTAAGGAAATCAGCAAACCATTGTCCGACCTTAATCGTGGCCGACTATTGGGGTTCGCAATCAACAGTCAAAGCGAGAAGGAAGTCGATACGGTCGTGAACCTGTTCGACCTTTGGGGGGAGGAGCGGGAACCGCAACAGATTCTATCCGACGCGCAGACTGCGGCGGGTGACGTGGAAGACCTTTACGATATGGTGTTCAGTATCCCGTTTGAACCATTCCACTGATTTCCCCTTACTATCTAAAAAAATTCTGTTAACTTGGAAGAGATGGCAAAAATCTCTTCCAAGTTTTTTGTAAGGCGGGTACAGTGCAAAGTTTTGGAAAAATGGTGGCGATGGGGATGGCTGGCCTACTCCTCTTCGACCTGACGCTGGCGGTCGGCGTGACCAGTATGAGTACCGTGTCCGATACGACCATGATGTCCATTCGCTCCAACGGGTGCAAGAAAACCTCTGCTCAAAGCAGTTCGGACATTGGTGGCAGTCTCATAGACAAGTACATAGCCAAGGCCGAGGAAATGGCTAAGGATGATAAAATCGGCTACAGTCAGTCGAAACGAAAGCTCAATCCCGATGTTGACTGTTCGAGTTTCGTCTACTATGCGTTGACGAAAGGCGGTGTCAAGAATCTGGGTGACTCACCGTTCAACACGTCCAGTATGGACGGCCCGATGAGCAAGGCCGGTTTCACAAAAACCGACTTCGACGGTTCGGCGGACAAGCTCCAGAAAGGTGACGTGGTCTGGCGGGACGGTCATACGGAAATCTATATCGGTGACAGTAAGACCGTGGGCGCTCACGAGGACACCGACGGCAAGGATGGAGACAGCAAGGGGGACGAAGTGTCGGAAGTCCCATTGGATTACGGCGGGGGCAAATACACCGCCTACTATCGTCTTTCCGACTCCTCAGCTTCCGACTCCTCTGATTCTTCCTCTTCGGACTCCGGTAGCGCCAGTTCCTCTTCGGATTTCAAGACCAATGACGTGGCAATCAAAATCGCCAAGGCGTTCGCGTCAGCGGGATTCTCCAAAGCGGCCACGGCTGGAGTATTGGGCAACGTGTATTCCGAATCCGGTTTCGTGGCGGACAGAAGCAGCCCCGACAATGGATACGGTCTCGGACAATGGACTCCCCGAAGCAAAATCCGCACTTGGATGGACGCCAACGGACTGGAGGGCACGCCTGATTCGGACGAGGACGGGCAGATAAAAATGCTTGTGGCAACCGCGAAAAGCTCCTTCAACAATCATTACTTGTCGGAAGCCAAGGCCGAGATAACCGTCAAGAACGACAGTCTGTATGATACTTGGCATGACGCCAGCGACCCGGAAGTGGCCGCAGTCGCATGGATGGCCGGATGGGAAAGGCCAACTTGGGCTTCCCGTAATGAGGATAGCCGAAAACAGGTAGCCAAGGACTATTACGACAAAGGATTGAACGACATCTCCTTCAACGGCAAGAGTGGGGATTCCGATGATGACGGTTCCCAATGTTGCACACAATCCGACGATACGGACGGAACCACCGATACCGCGTCGGCCAATGTGACAGTAACCAATTCCGTTCAATCATATACGGATAAGTATGGTCAGGCCGCGTTCAATATTGGTAAGAAGTACGGTATTCCATATGAGGCGATTCTTGGACAGTCCGCAGTGGAAAGCGCTTGGGGTGCTTCCACTTTGACGACCAAATATCATAACTTCTTTGGCATTAAGGCGGTCAATGGTCAAAAGTCGGTCAAGCTTGCCACCAAGGAATGCAATCAAGGTGGATGCTATGACACGACCGGTGATTTCGCGGTCTACGATTCCGACGAGGATGGTTTCGCCGGTTATGGCAAGTTCATCACCGAGAATTCCCGTTATGCGACGGCTTTGCAGAAGCGCACCGACCCACACGCGTATATTCAGGAGTTAAAGAATGCCGGATATGCCACGGATAATAATTACGTCTCGACCGTTTGGGGTGTGACCCAACAGTTCATCGCATATATTAAGCAGACCAACAAGTTCCCACCATCCTCTGAAGTGCAGTTTGATTCCGCGCCACCGGCTGACACGGGTGGTTCCTCCAATGATTCCTCTTTCGGTAACGTTGTATGTCCGACCAGTAGTGACGGTGATGGGGATTCCGCCCAAAACGGTGAAATCGGTGGTGCGCCAACCAACACCGACAATTATGGGTGGATGTGCAGCGGCAAGGCGAAAGTCTGCAAGGATGGCGACACCGGTCCAAGCTTCCTCTGGTCTAATGGCCCTGATTACCAATGCTACTGGTATTGGCTGATGCGCTCCTATATGGTGTTCGGCAGTATGGAGAATCCCCATACTGCTACGGGCGGTGACTTGTATGCCGACCTTCAGGGTAAACAAGGTTGGACTACGTCGAAGACTCCTAAGCCCGGTGCTGGTGTCTCATTCAAGGACGGTAGTGGTGCTATAACTCACGTCGCTTTTGTGGAAAAGGTCGAAACAGACTCCTCCGGTAAATGGAAGATATTTATCAGTGAGGGAAATTCGAGGGATAGTAGTGCCTACGGTCATTGGAATGAATACAATACCCGATGGGTTACTCCCGGAGATAAATGGTATGGGTACATCCAAGGATTCTTCTGGCGTACGGAATGGAAGATGTCCTAAAAATTGACTTCCTCCCCCGGCTAAAGCCGGAGGTTTTACGGCGCAACACATAAGTAGGGGCGAACGGTTAGGTTCGCCCCTACTTATTTTTTCCGTCAGCTTGCGGGACAGTTCTGACAGCCGGTATTGGAGGAGAAGGACACGTCGTCCCACATGCTCCAATCAACCTTGCCATCCAAATCACCTTTGCTTTCAGGCGCATTCAACACTCGTGTAATGCCGGTGGGATTCATACCGTTCCAGTTCAAACCGCCAGAAACCGGAATGGCGATTCTAGTTCCATACCCCAGACTGTCGGCCACTTTATCCGGAGTCCACTGTGATAGGAATGGGTTAATCCACCAATACTGGGCTCCTTCGTATTCAATATCGGAGACCTTGCCGTTTTCAATGGTGAGCAAGTCATCGATTTGATAATCCCTCCACGCTGGGGTAAGGGCATTGTAGTCACCCTCAGAATAAGTGTCTCCACTAGTCACGAGGATGGTACGAACTTTACCCTTCACCCGGACTTTACCATCATCGTACACTTTGGCCGTCGGGTCTTTGACCCATCTGGTTCCAGTGCCCCACACTTCGTTCTTCCACCATGCTTGGGATGTGGGCATGGTGTCGCACAAAGACTGGTAGTCGGAGGTGTTGCACACGTAGGAGGGGGCGTTGCTTCCCCATGATTGGTTCATTTTCATGGATGAGGGCATGTCGGCGGGGGCTGTGATATTGTCTGGTGTTCTTAATGCGGCCAATACTTGGTCGGCTGGCTGTTTGGCCCACTGGTGTGGGTCTGCGAGCGAGTCCACTCCCCAATTGCGCATGTCTTTTTCCATTTGGAGGGCGATGGTCTTGTTCTGTTCCTTTTGTTTGTCGGACAAGACTGGGGTTTTCTTTTTGGCCTTGTTGGTGGAGCTGGAGGAGCTGGTGTTGGCGCTGGCTTGGGTCTCTTTGGTGGACGTGACGTGCTTGCGCCATGCGCACCATCCGATGACGAGCGCCAACACTAGGACGACTGCTGTGATTATGGTGATGGTTTTTTTGTTGTGGGACATGAGTTCAGCCTTTTGCTAGGGAGTTCGGACGGGTGTTCGAACATCTAGAAGAATCTTAGCGAGCAGCCCTGCCGTCAGCCTTCTTGTACTGGGATTCCCTTCCGTCCAATCCGTTCTTTCCGAGGCGAAGCAGGATGGTGTTCATCCACATGACACCCGTGGGGATGAGGTATCCGATAAGTGCGAGCATGAGGCAGAAATTATCTCCGGGGTTCCAGTGAACGTAGAGCATTGGAACGATTGCCATGAGCACGCAGTCGATGGGGATGTCACGCAGTTTGCCCTCATGGAATTCGATTCGGAAGCACCAGATGATGGTTTGGAGGATGGCAACGAAGATGAGGAACGTGAAGATGTCGAATGCTCCGACGGCTATTGAGGGGATGACTGTTCCGAAGAAGTTGTTGAACATCGTTTCGAACGTTTGTCCTGCACTGGTCATGGACAGTCCTCCGATTGCGAGGACGATGACGCAAATCGAGTAGACGATGAACGTGCCGATTGAGATAAGTAGCGTTGCCATTTTGTTTTTCTCCTTTTTCTTTAGGTCATAATTTGTTTCCTTATGGCGACTCTTTTTTTGTGGACAATCTCAGTATAGCACGAACCTAAACTTTCTACAATAACTCGCCACCCAAGACGACGACACGCCCAAAAAACACCCCAACCAGCCCCAACCTCCCCCAAACATTTTTCCTGTTTTCAAAAGGTTTACAACAAACAGTCCATTAGTGTCGTTAATAGATTTCCGACATTCAAAAACAGACAATGAATGGAGTCCTCGATGGCACAGAATCGCGGTGGACGAAGCCGCAGTAGGAGCAAAGAGCCGACTCATATCTGGAGCGGCTTCTGGTGTGGACTCATAATCATCGTCGGCGTAATCCTCTGGACTTTACTGAGACTTCCGCTCATGCCGTTCATCTGGCTGGGAATCCTCGTAGGAGGAACCACGGCCACCTATCCGACGCCCGCACGTAAGACAGACCCCATAGACCCGAAGAAACTCAACGTCTACTACCGTTGGAAAGATATGTTCTCCGGGCTGAAACCTTACTCCCGTCCCGAAAAGGACGACGAGTTCGATGAGAACCCCGAGACATTCACAGACCTCATGTCCAAGTCCGACTGGCTTGCCGTGCATAGGGTCTCATGGTGGGTCGGCTGGTTCGTCGGCCTGTACGCCAGTCGTGGATGCGGATTGTGGACGATACCGTTCAACATGATATTCGGTTTCATGTCGGTCATGGGCGTCATCCATTGGCGTGACCGTCTTGTAGACCGTCGGCATATCTATCAGGGTGTGAGCGTGTTCGCCTTCCTGCAAAAAGGTAAGCCGTCGCAGAAGACCACCGCCATCGTCTCCGCTGTTGTTCTCCTTGTTATACTGGGAGCTTGCGCATATTTGGGGTTCGTGGATATTCCCACGACGCTCAGTCTTCCCGCACTTCTGTTCCTGTTGCTCGTGACGAAATTTGACAAGAAGAAGCAGACCGCATATTGGCGTGAACTTGTAAAAGCGCAACGCATGCTGGACGGTTGGGTCAAAAGCGACGACTTGGCGAAGATGTGGGGAGGAGCCTACGTCACCCAAGTCAAGAAGGTCGGCCATCGCAAGAATCCGATGCACGTCATGCGCGTCCGCTTGCAAGACCAGTATGACGCCCCAAGAAGCAATGAGAAGGTATTGAAGGCCGGTGTGGAACCATTGCGCTCCTCCGCCACTTCCAGCGGATACAATTTCATAGCCCTGCTCGCCGCCAAAACCATCAAGGAGAACGGCTGGCAGTTCGACCCAAGCCTAGTGCGAATCGTATACGGCAAGGACGAGTCCTGCATTCCCGACATCACCAAGAAGAAGGTCGGGACGAAAATCGCCCAACTGGTTGCCGACATCGCCTACGATTATTGCGCTCAGAACGAATGGCACAAGCGTCCGCCGCTCGTTCAGGTCATCGACGCCGCCGCAGACGATGAGGAGGAAGCGGCATGGCTGATGCTGTTGCACAATCCTCCCAGTGGTGGTGCTCTCATCACCCAGTTGGGATTGGAATGGTTGGCGAACCCGTTCAGCCCCGCCGACATCATCAAAATGCCTATCTTCTCCGACTTGGAGAACTCGTTCATGCTCGCCGCACAACCCGAAACGAGACTGAACGACAAAGGCAACAAGTATCGTCCGGCGGGTTTGACGCAAAGCAAATCGTTCAACCGGTATATCGAACTGTCCCGCCGGTTCAAGCAAGACCAGAAGGCTTGGCAGGATATCGTCGGCTCGAAACTGAATCTTCCCGTCTGCAATTACGACGAAGAGAAGATTGCCGAAACCAGTGAGGGCTGGTCTATCTCGTTCATGCCGGAAATGCTGACGGCACCAGACCGCACGTCCGACTTCATGCGCTACGACCTATCGAGTCTCGACCCGTCCAAGGATTTCGTCGGACTCATCGAGGAAAACGGCATCACCTCGCTAGTCATGGCGGACAACGCCCCTTTGAGAATCGACCGTCTGACCGGTTCCCGTCCGGAATACCGTCGTTACGCTCAGGCGCTCATCTACAAGGCGCTCATGGACGTGATGCCATCGCGGGCGGAGGTGGTCATCGACTCCTGTCAGCAAATGGGCAAGGACACGGCCATCTGGCGTATCGGCTTCCATTTGGGTCGTGGCGGAACCGTTGCCGACGTGCGTAAGAAAAGCGCCAACATCAGCGCCGCCGTCGGTTCCGAACGAGTGTATTGGGATTGGCAATCGGCAGACCGTGCGACAGTATGGCTGTGCTCCAACCCGTATTTGGGAACAGACCCGGACAGCGTGGCCCATTGGAAGATTCGAGCCGCCCAGAAGGAACTCATTCAACTAGCCTTGTCTGACGCTTGGGGTGTTGCCGGAGTTCAGGACAGTTCCGGCAAGACGCCGACCGTCGAATCGTTGGGCGTGCTTCCGAACAACAAGGAAGTCCTGCTCGCCAAATTCCAGATTCCGGGCGGATTGGATTTGGACAAGCCGCAATACAATCTCGGCAAATTCCTCACCGAAGCGAACTATCCGTATGGTCGAATCATCCAAGCCTACGGCACGGATTTCTCCATGGTGTTGGCGAAGAAGAGTCCGTTCCCGACAAGCGTCATGGCGGATTGGGAGACCGCGAAGAAGTGCGACCGTCGCAAGTTCCCGATTGGCGTGGACGATTTGGGCAATCCCGTGTATTGGGATACGAAGACCACGCCACATCTGCTCATCAGCGGTAAGAGCGGTAGCGGCAAGTCGTCCGCGTCGCAGATTGTCATTGCGGAGGCTTTGCTGAAAGGCGAGGACATCATTCTCATCGACCCGTCGAAGGGTTGCATCGATTTCACCCAGTGGGCGAAGCCGAAGGCTCTGGCGTTCGTCGGCCTGTACCAGTTGCGTGAGACGGAGGCTGTGATTTCTTGGGCGCGTGAGGAGATGGCCGAACGCGTGCGCATCAACAACAAGTATGGCGTGGGCAACATCTTCGAACTGAATCCGGATGACGTGGAGGAGGCAGACCGTAAGCATCTGAAACCGTTGAACATCCTGTTCGATGAGTTCAACTCGTATTTGCAGGAGACGGGCAAGACCACGCAGAACCCTCAGAAGGACATGCAGATTGCCAACGACAATGCCGCCGTGTCCGCCACGAACGCTTCCATCGCCCGGACGATGAGCGCGTTGAGCAAGATTATCGTGCAGGGTCGTACCGCTGGCATCCGATGCATTTTCGGCGCTCAGCGTTTGACGATGGACGATATGAAGAAGTACAACGGCAACGCGTTCTTCCGTTCGTTGGGCCGTATCCTCTTGGGAATGGACTCCCCCGCAGGCGTGGTCAGCGCCCAGAATCTCTCCGAAGCGAACCGCACCCAGAAGTCGTTGAAGAACGAGGATGGTCTAATCCCGGTCGGTCGTGGAATGTACGAAAGCATGCAAGGCACTCTGATGGCCGTGCAGACATGGTATTCGGGCGGTCAGGACGAACTGGCTAAGCTCGTTGCCGACATTCCGAACCCGGAACCCATCGACTACCAGCAGTACATGCCGCGAGCTGCGGAACAGTTCACAAAGCTCGACGTGGAGGATATCAAGGAAATCTTCACTTCCAACAACGGTTCGGAAAACGTCGAGGACGAGGACGTGGAGGAAGAGGAATGGTA